>MDTC01080808.1_pt1 | contig 13699 bp, 5 predicted proteins | sample 811181 | NCBI WGS metagenome assembly MDTC01 (sample SAMN05326644, study PRJNA326480) | marine metagenome | isolation source: seawater | place: Pacific Ocean: North | collected 2011
CTCCGTGCCTCGGACCTTGGGTTTGGGATTTTACACACCTATTTTGTCCCAACCCCATCATATCACATCGAGGGGACCCCCTATACTCAGCCCCTGGGACTCAGTGGGAGGTGTCTCGCAATGTGTCACGATAAGCTTTGTGAATAGGGTACCATGCCGCGCGCGCCCAGACTTTTTGCGTGACTCCAGCTCTAAGTCTCATGGCCCTTTCTCGCCACCCTGTTTACTATATTCCATGTTTGCTCTGTTGTGGAAACTGTTCAATACTCTCGAGAGAGGCCTCCGTTGGAAAAAACTCCGTCAGCCCACACCTGCTAGGTCGGAGCAGTGACAGCAGTTTGAGGCTTGAAGAGCAAACCTGGCAAGGGCGGCAGATCGAACTTGGGTGCGGTCGTGATATCACACTTGACTGGGCAGAGCTACGAAGGCGTGTATCAATGACCGATGCACGACTACTGCTAAGGACAACTGCCCTTGACCTGGCAATCCGCGAGAAATTTGTTGTCTTTGACCTGGGTGTTCTCCGAGGCTATGTTGATTGCGACCGATGTGTCCTACTCCTCCCTACGCCTACTGACATCCAATTGGATGGGACCACTTCTCTGATGTCATCAATGAGAGAGCATATCGCACACGTTGAAACTCATATCCTTGAAGCTCTGTCTCGGCCAGGTGGGCGGCGACTGAGCTTCACAATGGTAGTGGTGGAGAGCCTTCTTGAAGAGGTATGTGCATGCATATAACATGACCTAGTCTATATATGAAACGCGATATCTATTCAAATTGCACTTAGGCATATCGCCATGCGCTGGGAGAATTCTCGCGGCTTGAACGGGCTATCGGCGCAGAGCTGGGGGCGTTATGTGACCTAGGCAACTCAGAGACAGCTCGTGCCGGCACACTATGTCGCATACTGCCGCTAGAGACCCGACTCAGGGAAGAGGCTGTACGAGGTCGACGCATATGTGCACTGATAGGTGATGCTCTAGAATCTGATGTCGAGGGTATCCAAGCAGATCATGTGCTACTGGCGAGTAATGTTGTACCCTACGAACGCTCTGATGAAGCCCGCCAAATACCACCAATGATTGACGAATTTGCTCGATACACCAACGAGGAGGTTGTTGCCTCCATCTTTGAGAATTATCTTTGTCGTTGGGAGGAAGTTAATGATGGTATTGAAAAGCTTGTCGGGGCTATTGATTCCACTCGCAAGTTGATTGAGCTGACTCTCGACAATGAACGTAATCGCATCGAACGTATGGAACTCTACCTGTCTATGGGCAGCCTTAGCTTTGCGATGATGTCTGCTGTTGGTGGATTTTTTGGAATGAATCTCCTTTCGGGGTTTGAAGATCATCCCAAAAAATTTTGGATTGTCACTTATGTGACCCTCGTTGCTTCCACCTCACTTTGGTACGTCACTTGGCAGCGCTTCCACCTTGGTCGCCAGGTGCAAAATCAACGGGTTTCCGGCTTTGTTGTGTCTCTCCGGCGTGCAATTATCCCCCAAATGCCGCCCACTTTCTTTTAGAGCAAAGCTGGATCATAATCCAAAAACAAGCTATCGGAGGGGTGAACACTCCCGTTCACGGCCCCTGAGCCTCAGGACACAGGGCTCTTGGAAAACTCGATCATCACAAATGCGTTTTGGACGCAGCTTCTAGGGATATTCACCTAGGGGCTACCGCCCCTCTGTGAATTTCTGCGCATCTTCCATGAGATACAACGGAAGCGACCCTGAAAAAGACTTGTTTGGCAGGGCCGCCCCCTCCAGTGGGGGTCCATGCCGCATCCGTTATCGCCGTGCAAAAAGAGGTTTCCGGGTCGAGAGAAAGGCCGGCAGGCGGTCATTTTCCGGCTGGCTGATCACCGTGACAAAGCATTAGCTGCGAATGATCCTCAGGAGGTGCCTCACATTCTGGCGGAGTACGGGGCCCTGAAAAATCGAGGGGGCGGAAGGGCCCCCACGCGAACGTCGCGCCAGTGGCGTTTCGTGCCGCGTCAGGCGACCTTTGGGCAACTATACACCAAAGGATGCCGTGTTTACGCATTCTACCGGCGCCACGGACACCAAGGGGGACTTCGAGGGGGGAAACACTAGCATAGTAGCGTGTTTTTATTTTCACCTCCTGAAAACCCGCGAGTTAGGCCAAATACCGCACGTTAGGCCATTTTGGGGACCTCGCTCATCTCGATGTGGGCACCTCCGTGGCAAGCTAGTGTCGCCGTGTGCTTATGATGCCCCTGGGATGCCCCTGGGACAAATCCGCGCTTTTAGGCTATCAATTGAAAATCTTACCATTGGGCTGCCGGCCCCGTCGGGTTGCCAGTGGTCATGGGGGAAGTCATGGGGGACAAATTAATACCCCCGGCCCGGGAGATTGAAAATCAGTTGTACCGTTATCTTACTGCTGAACAGGGAGAAGGCTCTTGGGGATTTGTTCCTTTTTTAGGTCTTCCTTATTAACCAAACTTGAAATGGACACTCGGGGCTCTTTCTATCGAACTGCGCCTAGCCCCTTGGAAGCGTGTTAGACATCCGGAATCGATCCGTTTTCATCGGCCCGCCTTACCACATCAAAGACCAGCGTGCTTGCACTACAATGCGCAAATTTGTTCTTGATAAATGATAATCTCAACGCAGTAAAAAGTGGAGATGACAAAATGGCACGCATTGTGGGCCGCTTGCGAGGATCTAAATCTAGCATTGCCTTCAAAATATAGAGATTTGAGCCGAGACGTCGGCGACAACGACGAATGGCGGGATGGACGCCGGTTTGAAGATTGAACATGTAGCTGTGTTTCGCGAAGCGCTGCTGCGTCTGTCTGAGATTCAGAGCATCATTTCGTTGAGCTTTATTACAAGTGCGACTTTTCTGTGGATAGTACTGTGTACTACGAAGAAGACAGGCGCGAGCAGCATCTAGGACCGAAGTTGCGCCGGGTGAAAGCTTGGAAATTGTATCATCATCGTGCAAAGGAATTCCTAAAAGCACAAGCATGCGGTAAAACGTGTCGAGGAGGGTGGTGTCAAGGGGCGCATCGGTATTGGGTTTAGAATAGCAAGTTTGGTCTTTAGCATCGCAGTCAGCAGACGCAAACAATAACATAGTGCCCAACTTGTCCCAGATCAGGGCGAGGGCTTGACAAAGGTTGGCTGGGCAAGTACAGGATTGCATCAATTCTTCATAGGGAGAAACTCCGCCAAAGAGGTGAAGGGCGGCGAGGCCAAGGGAAAAAGTGTCATGTGCAAAGGCATGTGTATCCTGGGAATCGCCACCAAATAGGATGTCCAACGGTGTATTCTCGAGAGTTGTTAGCAACGCTCCATTAGTTGGTCTACCCAGACTTTCACAGTCAAAATGTGAAGTTCCAAAATCAGCCAGCTTCACCCATCCACCGACATCGTCTCGGCGTAATAGAACGTCAAATGTTGTGATGCCAAGATGATAACGCGCGGTAATGGCATGATTTTTAATTGGCGCGACGAGGAAATTAAGCAATTTTACATCATAGTGTCGAAGTCCAAGCGCAGCACGGGACACGTAGACAGCAAAGCACATCTGAAAGAAAAACTGAAACGTAGTGCTTTCTGGCAGGACCCCATGGGTCTGTTTGCGTAGCAAGCCCTCAATATCACCGTATTCACAAAGACCCATGTGTGCATAAAGCCACAAACCACGTCTTTGGGCCTGCTCGTAACTATAGAAACAGCTGAGCGCGTCGCTCCGGGTCGATCCAGGTGGGTAATGGCACAGAAATGCGTCAGTCGTGCTAACAAAGTTCAGGCAGACTCCTCTACTGACAAGCGCTGTCAAGCGACCGGAAATTTCAAGCTCTCGGCCTATTTCCCGAAGGACACTTGTAGTTTCTCCCAGAAGCGAAAGGTCTGTGACACCCACAGCTTGGCCATTTGTTACGTATACCCTTTTACAAGCGCCCTCGGCAACAAATTTTCCTGGAGACAGGTCATTCGCTGCAGCCATGCAAGGATCTGCAATACGTGAACTGGCCACCAAAGATCCCATCTCTCGAGCACAGAGAAGATCGACGGCTCTTGCAAGGCCAAAACACACGAAGGATGCAGAGCTGCAATTGCCCGAGAAGTCAAGCACCTTGGTCCAAATACTAATCGGCAAGGTTGGATCACCCCGTACTCTAGGTGGTACGAGCTTGGAGAGTTCAGGGAGCCTGGCCTCCACTAGGGTTGCCGGTACGTAGAAGTCATCATACAAACCTCGAATTACAATTCCCTCCGGCCACGCCGCGCACGACGCTGCTACCAATGCCTCTATTGATGCTAAACTATGAATAGAGACATATATTGTGCGCGTAAAACCAACTCTGAATACAGAAATATTGGCAGCAATGAGCCCGCCTTCCTGAGATGTCGCAACGTCAACAATAGATGATCCACAGGAAGCTCTTTCTTCGCACTCTGCAACTAAACACCCAAGATGCCTTTCACCAGTCAGCCAAGCGCCCAGGACATGTCGTCGCATCGCATCTCCCCATGAAATGGAGGGGGCGCGTGTCTTCCATTTTTTATGTACATGACTCATGGAAAAATGCACACGTGAACCTTTCACTATGGATGACCTGCCAACTCTTTCGGACTCGTATTGACTTTTGGTCTCTATGCAGAGAGGTTCCAGACCAATAAGACCAACGGCCGCCGACACACAGATTGAATTTCGTTTCACACCAACGTTGCTAGGGGAGATCTGCTTCATCTTCTCCAGTAAATAGGCAGGATATTTCCAACATCCATTTTCAATTGAAATGTCTGATGTTGTTTTTGGGATACAATGCACATCAACCTCCAGGGATTTTATATTTTTCGAAACAGCGCATGGTAGGCCTATGTATGAATGACAAGTTTTCACTGAAAAAACACACATACCGAGGTCCTCGCACCACAAGATCACACGAGATAGTCGGCGGGGGTGATAACGACTCGGAATTCTGATAAGTTGCCTACAAAAGTCTGGACAAGACAATTTTAAGAGTGCCTTGCGCAAACACTCGATGTCCTGCAAGCTTGAGATAATTTCAGAGCTTGCGGCATCTTCGGTAACTCTTTTTGCGCTTAGCCTCTGCTCTGGTTTCTTGGTTGTTAGAGATGGCTCACCGTGCCCTGCTATTGGAAGCTCTTTCTTCGGCGTGCCCCAGCAAGCATGCTCTTGATTGGTTGCGCTCCACCATAAATCTTCCCCAGCATACTCGTTTTCGCCGACTTGCAATGGCAGTCTCGCGCTGACACCTCGCCGGTCACGACGCCCGCCTCCATATACCTTTTTGTCCCCACGAGACAAGTCGAACCAGCCTGCCATCCTAAAGTTACTAGTACGGTACGGGTTTGTCAGACCCCGGTCGCCCGGCTTGCCGCCACACGGCCACAGCGGTGGCGCCGGGGGCGCGAGGACGGCCACATATATGCTGCGGTGCTGGGCCGCGCAATCCGCTCGGAACGGCCGCGGCGCAGGACGGCCCCAAAAGGCAGGCTCGCGCTCATAAATCGGTAACGTCGCGCCGTCGCGGCGCCCGCGCCGCAGCTTTAGCAGTACCTTGCGGACACTCATCGTGGATAACGCTGCGGGCGGGCTTGACGTCCGGTGGGCCTGGCGAGGAGGTGGGCGGCCCGGCGCGCGGCGGACCGAGGCGTCATCCGAGAGGCCGGCGGGCGAGGCCGGCGCGGCACCACGGGCCTACGAGTGATGGTCGGAGCCGGTTTACGAGCTGTGGGGGTGCAACGGCGCGACGAAGGTGACCGCCGGGCGGCGCTGAGATCGGCGCGGGCCTGAGGCGTCTGGGGCGGGCCGCACGCTCGCCGCAGTACTACGCGTGCGCGTCACCCTGTACTAGTAACCCGAGGCCGACCTCCACGAGGCGGCGCGATGTACGAAGGCCTCAAAGCTGTGGTTTTCGAGGGCGCCACCACGAGGACCGGGGCTGCGCTGCGCCTTGCGACGATTTGAGTCGACGTGTGTGCGACAGGAACTTCGTGGTATGTGGGCGCGCCGATAGGGTGGCTAGTCGGGCGCTGAGGCCCCGAGGGACCCCGACGTAGGCCGCCAGAGAGATATGAAGTAGAGCCCATTTTGCAATGACAAATTGCATCAAAACGGACGCTCACGGGAAAACCCGTTCGCTAACCGTTGGATGCCAAATGAGCTCTACTTCAATTATATTACGACCGAAATCCATGGTTCTGGGTGGCCGATTTTGGGGGTCTAATGATTTCTAGTATATTTCATGACTAGGGGGGTATTTCGAATATATAGTCGAGTTAGACCCGCCACGTCATCAAAACGGTTCACTGCGTTCACCGTTTAGATGCGTGGCGGGTTTAACCATGTAACCATATTAGATTACGCTTATATTATAATTTTCACGCCGAATGATGACAGATTAAACCTTCAATAATTTTGCACGCACAGGATCTTAAAATCATCCCGCGATTCCGATTAAACTTCAATAAGATCTTGGAGTTCATCAAGCGGACAGATTTGATGATGATGACACTTTGGCTATAAAATTCACCACATCCTGCATCAACTTCAAGAAACTGTTGATATTTTATTGGGGTTTTATATTGATTTCAAGTTAGGTTGGGCTTTTAAACGTCCCGAGGATTATTCAATAGTACCTCGGGCAGTTCCGTTAGACACCACGCAGAACGTGGGCCCATCATGATAACCTGCGATGCAGACTCCGCGGCCTCGGAGGCCCGGGGAAATAGAGTGTTTAATTCCGGACTTCCCCGGCAGCGTAGTCACTCGCCGTAGTGTGGTAGTCTAACGGAGTAGTGTGCCCCATGTTTGAGGGGACTTGCGACGGGAAATACGCCAGTCAGTAGGAGTGACTCAGCCTGAGGATAATGTACTAAGTTCTCTACGCCGAGGCTACGGTAGTTAGGAGTGCGAGGCGACTTCTCCCTACTCATGGGATAGCATCGGGGATAGGATAGCGGAGTACCATAGCCTAGGTAGGCAATACAAGTACGGGTTGCCAGTGTGCTTGGATACGCCCCAGATGAACATTAGAATCTTACTAGACGTGTTTTCCAGTGCAAAAAAAACTTAAATTTACGGGGACTCGGGGGGACCATGACGGGGCCTACCAAATACCGTGACATTGATGCACCCCCGCATCATAGGAGACTCCTAATATAAATTTAAATTCCAAAAATCCAAATTCTGGTATGGTCGTTGCGGGGATGTTCATTTTTTTTGGTGTGCTTTTTTTACATCCCTTTCGAGCATAGAGGTCAATTGACCTGTGAGCGTAACGAATAGGGCTTTTTGACCTCCAAATGCTCGAAAATGGTGTAAAAAAAGCTATAGTAACTACCCCATCATCGCCAGTTATGCTCGGGTTTCAAAGCGATTCCAGCCCGCGCCTGATGAGCTTCCACTGGCAATATTTTCAGCAGACAAGCTTCAAATAGTTCTAGTGCCAATCAATCGAAGGTATCGAAGTTTAGTTCCATATCTTCAAGAGAGCGTCCCAGGAACCAGTGCACACAGCTTCACCTGTTGAACAAACACCAACACATGACACACGATTATTATGATCAGACAGTGTCCATACACGTGGGAAGTTCCTACAGCAAAAGTTTAATGGTCATGGTGAGACATCAGGCACGGTGTAGCACAGGCCATCTTTGAGTATGTCCCAGCAGTATGCATTACAGTCATGATAACCAGCAAATAGAATACGGCCTGAACGAGAGAACTCGACTGATGCGATACCGCATGAAACTGCTTCAGACTTGAATTTATTAAGACATACAAGGCAGCGCAAGTCAAAAAGCTGGCAAGTAGAGTCATCCGACCCAGCGCCGAAGGCTCTTCCGTCTGGGAAAAATGCCACCGAGTTTATATCTGCATCGTGCCCTGCAAATGTTATCGGAGGGTCAGCTGGAACCCGAGCATCCCATAACTTTGCGGTGGAATCGCAAGAACCAGTCACAAATTGGTCATGGGAGTCCGGGTTGAGAGACAGACTCATCACATCCCCAGTGTGATCTGTGAATTGCCTCAAGAGCTTGTTTCTTTCAACATCCCACAGTATGCAAGTTGAATCGCCTGATACTGTTAGTATCTGAGATTCGTCCACGAAACGACAACATGAAACATACCCGTCATGACCTGCGAGCTCGGAACTGAGGCGCATCTCTATATTAATCTTGTAGATTGAACACAAGTTGTCCAGTCCGCCACATGCTACTAACTCGCGCCTTGCCTGCTCAAATCCACAAGTCATGACCCAAGATGAACGAAGAGATGCTGAGTGAATCTTAATTGCATCGTGACCATTCCATATTAGTAGCTTACCATCTTGGGAGGCACTTGCTATGTCACGCCTATGCCGGTTCCTCATCCTGATCATAAATCCCAAAAACGCGGTCGATGTGAATGCCCATTTCCAGACCAGTGCAAAGCGTAAACTTTACCCATGTGACCCCTTAAGGTGCGACGAACATGTGGATGGCTGGGTGTAATCGCAGGTTTGTCATTGACACGCAGATTCTTCTGAAGTGCTGATTTAAGGGCCTTGATCTGGTTTTTAGAGACGCCACTACGATAAGTAAATCTGCGTTGTGCAGCCGCTTCACGCATCACTGCCATCCAGGCAAGTCACGCTTGAAAGTGATGCTAGCTCTCTGATGGAAGGAACACAAGAGAGGCCGTTACCGTAATTTCCCCCGCCGTACCCCGGGGCCGTGGCTGTCTCAAACATGTACTGTCACGGTGCGGGTGCGGCGGAGCTCGTGCTAATACTGAAACTGAGTCCCCTCCGCCCCGATGTGCTTATTAAACCTACGTGAACTCTACGTGGTTAGTTGACTCGGGGATCTCGGGGTTTCGATCTCAGGAATTATAAATTACGCTCCTATCCGCAGGTAGTGCTAGTTACAAGACGCCCGCGTGTGCGTGTGTGTATCTCTCCCTCGAGGTAGCGCATACGTCCGGCAGCCACGTCTGGCCCGCGTCAACGACGCTTCTGAAAAAAAACTCGCAACCGTGGACCCTCGACGCTAGCCTAGGGATGCACCCGCAGTAGTAGTAGCTTACTCGGTTTTGGGGACGCTAGCCTAGTCCCGGGGGGATGGACGCACTAGAACCAGGCCTCTAAAGGTTGCACCCGCATTACCAGCTAAAACCCGATACAAAAATCACCGCTTTGATATGGGCACGTATCTTTGCGTTCAAGTCTACGAAGCTCCGGGTGTTCAACCCAGCCGCGTTTGGGAGGCATGGAGCAAGGGACTCGACTATCCCTAAGCTGGGCTTTCATGCGAAGAATATACCCCCCAACACTTTGGCGATTTGTCCATCGACGATCTCCTGTTCGCCGACCTGTCGCAGATCAATATAAGTGATCTGCTTCTATAATCTGCTGACGAGCTAAACTTGGTATATAGTTGGCTCTGGCCCGAGTCTGGGACTGCCAAAGGGGTTTTTGGCAATTCCCCTGAAGGTGTGGGGTTATCCAATGGTTATCCCCGGAATTTCTAATTCCCCTTCGAAGCCGTTAGCGGGGTTGTTAGCGTCCGTGGCCGCTTAACTACCCTCTCTAATCGCAGGGCGCTAGTGCTCCTTCTTTTTTTTATCGTAGTAGTAATTACGTACGGGTTTTCGCCCCCTGCGTGGCCGTGGCCAAGGCCACATGCCTCAAATTGGAGACCGGGAATCCTACGGCAACTTGGCGCATAAAACGGCTCTGGGTCGCAGCGTCAAAGTAAGCAAGACGGAACGCTCGGCAAGGACGACCAGGCCGGCGGCTTTCTGCAGAGCACACCGGGCAAGAATATAAAGGCAGTCTTAGTTGGCGTCGCTATTCTGGTAGCGACCGGAAAACTGGCCAAAATACCATCAAAATGGCGCGCGTGCATCTAAGGCTTATAACATATCCCGTCGACGGGATATGTTATATGACACTCCCACTTAGGGAGACCTCAAACCCGGCACTTGCCTGAAAAACTCAAAAAGTCCGCTTTCCACCGGATTTACTGTTTCCCAAAAGACGCCAGATCCGACCGGGAGTGCCGTATAACATATCCCGTCGACGGGATATGTTACTTACCAAATTTGCCCCTTTGGCGTTGAAGGACTTGTTGGACTAGCCACTTCATCGTACATCTTGTGACCAGAACCCATGCTTTGTGGCCGAAAGACCTCCACAAGCAGCAACTTTAGGTGCCATTTAGGTGCCATTTGTGATTGGCTCGTGATGCTCGGTTGGGTAACAAGGTAGCCCTAGCCTAGTCTTTCATGCAAGTCAACACGCCATGTTTAATAATAAGGCTCATAATATGCATTGCAGGGGCCCCGCCGCGAGAGTTGAAACCCCATTTTCTCCACACGCAGATTTGTCCGTTATTTCTAGCTGGTATCTTGCTAAGTTAGAGTCGGTGAAATATGCCAAGGCCACTGTTAGCAAAAGTTAGTTGATTACCACAAAACTAAGCACATATGCATCAGTACAGGCGTTTTGACCAGCATTGTAGACAATAATACTTGCAGACCCATCGGAATTGCCAGGATCAGCACTAATGACAACAATATACCCACCGCTGCAGGTGGTCTTTACGTTAACAAAGACCATGGACGTTGTCACAATGCGCGAATTTGTCAGACTTATGGTTTGTGAGCCACCGCTGGGAACCAGGTCGCCAGAGTCAGAAGTAATTTTACCTGTCATGGTATTCAAGGTCACAGTGGAACTTGAAATAGTCCCCGAACCATACTCGAAACCATACACATAGCTAGAGTCAAAAGTTACGCCATTGGTGCCACCCTCCAGGGTAAGAGTTGTGCCAGCATCGACAGTAATTGTAGATGACGCAGAGATAGTGACAGTGCCAGTATTAACTAAAAATGAAGTTGTGGATATAGTCAAAATTGCGGCACCATCTGTTGGATTATTGATATATGTAGACCCGGCGGTACCACTGGTTGATGCCCCAGCCTTGATCTCAACATTTCCACCAGTGCCGACGCTAGCACCACCGCTGATATACACCGCACCTCCAATGCCACTGGTACCGCTTCCAGCTGAAATACTTACCAAGCCTCCTCTACCACCCGTCGCCGCACCGCTCCCGATCAGGATGGCGCCTGAGTTACCACCAGTTGTGGTACCTGAGCTAAAGATGAGGCGCCCACTTGAACCGGAAGCACCAGCATTTGCACTCGCAATAATAATGACGCCACTTGAGGTTTGCGTGCCCTCGCCACCGGAAATTACAACTTTGCCACCTGAAGATGTTGTCGATCGTCCCGCCATGAGGTTTATTGCACCCCCGCTGCCACTGGTTCCACTGCCAATTGCGATAAAGATTGCTCCACCGCGACCATTCGTGGCGGCACCACTCCCAATAGTAATTGCACCACTGTTTCCGGATTGTGAACTACCAGAACTAAAACGCAAGAGTCCACTTGAGCCGGCGATGCCAGAATTGGCTGTCTTAATAATGATATTACCACTGGATGTTGCAGTTCCCTCCCCGGAACCCAAGTGCATGACACCCCCTGTCGCAGTAACCCCACGCCCTGAAGCAAGAGACATGGGACCGCCAGCACCACTAGTGCCGCTGCCAGCTACAATATGCACCTCACCCCCATGTCCGGCCGTCGCAGCCCCAGACCCAAACAGAAGGGCCCCAGAGTTCCCTAGCGTCGAGGCCCCTGAGCTGAAGCTCAGATGTCCACTCGTGCCACTCGCACCAGCGTTCGTGCTCAAAATCGTGACTGCCCCACTGCTTTTTCCCGTACCCTCGCCCGCAAAAATGCAAATTTTGCCACCACTTCTGGTGGCACTACGACCCGATTTCAATTGGATTTTTCCACCAGCACCACTCGTGCCACTTCCCACAGAGATCAAAATTAGCCCACCCCTTCCAGCTGTTGCAGCTCCCGTTCCAAGGAGAAGTGCGCCTGTATTTCCATCGCTGGCCGAGCCGGAGCTAAAACTGAGCACGCCGCTCGTGCCAGCGGCCCCAGAATTAAGTGTCGTAATTCTTATCGCTCCACTACTGGTCTGCGTGCCCTCGCCGCTTGCCATCACAACAAACCCACCTGTTGCCAGCACACTTCTCCCGGAGTGCAATGCCAATTCTCCACCCGTTCCACTGGTACCACTTCCCACGGTAATTGAGATCCCACCAGCTCGGCCAGCAGTAGCGTGACCAGACCCAAGCAACAGGACGCCGCTGTTGCCTAGTTTTGATGTACCGGAGCTAAATACCAGCTGACCACTGATTCCGGTTGAACCACCATTCGCAGTGAGGACCAAGACAGCACCGCTGCTACTGGTCAGTCCCCTACCGCTTTGAATGTCGATAAGACCACCGGTACCAGAGCTGCTCGACCCGCCACAAGCGACTACAGCCCCACCAACCCCGGCAGTCATACTTGTTCCTCCAGTTATGTATGCGCTGCCGCCAGTAGCGCCATCTGCCGATGCCTGGCCTGCTCTCATTGACATGCTTCCACCCACACCGCTATTGCCTGAGCCAACGGCCAGTGAAATGGCACCACCCCGACCAGTAGTTGCGGCGCCACTACTCAAGGTAATGGACCCGCTATTACCCGAAGTCGACCCTCCTGTTGAGAGTAAAATACAACCAGATGTACCTGCGGTTCCTGTGTTTGACGTCTTGATTGTAACTTGACCGCTGCTTTTAGCAAAGCCCTCTCCACTGCATATGTTGACACTCCCGCCTGTAGAAATTGTACTGCAGCCTGCCTGAAGATCTAACCTGCCACCCGTGCCTGAAGTGCCGCTGCCAACCGAAAAAAGAACTCCACCACCACGACCTGAGGTTGCTGAACCACTTCCAATGAAAATATCCCCAGAGTTGCCGCTCTTGGTAGTCCCTGAACTGAAAACAAGAATACCACTGGCCCCGTCGGGGCCACTATTTACTGTGAAAATGGCGATTGCACCACTGGATGAACAAGTACCCTCGCCGCTGCGCAATGAAATAACGCCACCAGTTCTCTCCAAGGAGCGCCCCCCTAAATTCATTATCCCACCGCCCGCACCACTGGTGCCACAGCCAGCAGTAATAAAAATTGAGCCGCCTTGACCTGCTGTGGCGGCTCCAGATCCAATCAAAATAGACCCGCTATTGCCAGCATTTGATGTGCCCGAGCTAAAAACAAGTAATCCGCTGCCACCACTCGTACCGCCATTTGCTGTGATGATGTAGACCCCACCACTGCTTGATGATGAACCCTCACCTGAAATCAGTTTTACGTCGCCTCCTGTCAGGGCAGTGCTCGTGCCAGAAGCCAGGTAAATTCGACCACCTTTGCCACTAGTGCCCCTGCCAACACTCATGCAAATAGCACCAGCACGACCCCCTGTGGCCGCACCGGAGCCAACATAAAGGGATCCGGTATTGCCACCGATGCTGGTGCCTGAGACAAAGGCAAGTCGACCACTTGAACCAGAAGCACCAGAATTTTCAGACGCAACAGAAATCCAACCACTACTAGATGAGGCACTAGCTCCAGCCCGGAGTATAAAAGAGCCACCGGTGCCGTCTGTGCTTCGGCCTGAGTGCATGTCGCAGAGCCCACCCGCGCCGCTCGTGCCGCTGCCGACGGCGAGGCTGATCGCGCCGCCGCGCCCGGCGGTCGCGGCCCCCGTGCCGATCTCGATCGCGCCGCTGTTGCCTGTC
>MDTC01229353.1_pt1 | contig 13699 bp, 9 predicted proteins | sample 811181 | NCBI WGS metagenome assembly MDTC01 (sample SAMN05326644, study PRJNA326480) | marine metagenome | isolation source: seawater | place: Pacific Ocean: North | collected 2011
TGTCGGCGATTTTAACGACTCGCATGGTGCCGTCGCGTGAAAAAGCAATGATATCATCGAGTCGGGAACACTTCTCGACGGACTCATCTCGCTTCATAGTATACCCAGCGAAACCTTCTTTACGATTAACGTAAAGGGTGTCGTTTGAGACGACGACCTGCTTTGCAGCGATTCGATCAAAGCGGGTAAGCTCGGTGCGTCGCTCGCGGTCCTTGCCATATTTTTTCTTAATGTTCTGATACCATTTGATGGCGAACTGGGTGAGGCGACGTAAATGCTTTTTGACCTCAGTAATCTGCTCTTCAAGGCCCTTGATTAGCTCATCGGCTTTGAATGCATCGTATTTGGAGATCCGCTTGATCTTGATCTCAGTGAGGCGAACGATATCGTCTTCGGTCACCTCGCGCTTGAGCTGCTTGAGGAATGGCTTTAAGCCCTTCCAGATCTCCTCGATGACGGCTTCCCAAGTTTCGCATTCCTCGATGCGTCGGTAGATGCGGTTCTCGATAAAAATTTTCTCGAGGCTGGAGAAGTGCCAACGTTCTTCGAGCTCACCAAGCTTGATCTCGAGTTCCTGCTTAAGCAGAGCACGTGCCTGCTTGGCGCTGTGCTTAAGAATCTCGGTGACACCGAGGAACTTCGGCTTGTTGTCTTGAATGACACAGGAGTTGGGCGAGATACTGACCTCGCAGTCAGTAAAGGCATAGAGCGCCTGCAGGGTTTGGTCGGTGTCGACGCCAGCAGGCAGAAAGACATGAATTTCGACATTTTCTGCCGTGCAGTCCTCGAGCCGGGAGACGCGGACTTTGCCCTGCTCGTTAGCCTTTAGAATCGAATCGCACAGGCTTGAAGCGGTGGTGCCGAAGGGAACTTCACGAATAACGAGTTGGCGAGCTTTGACTCGTTCGATGCGCGCACGGACCCTGACGCGTCCGCCTCTGAGCCCGCCGTTGTATTCGGAAACATCAGCAATGCCGCCCTGAAGAAAGTCGGGAAAGAGATCGAACTCTTCCTTTTTCAATGCAGCAATGCAGGCATCGATCAGCTCATTAAAATTGTGGGGAAGAATCTTGCAGGCTAGACCAACGGCGATTCCCTCAGCGCCATGAGCAAGAACGAGCGGGAACTTTGATGGTAACGTAACGGGCTCCTTGTTGCGTCCATCGTAACTTGCTGCCCAGGTCGTAGTCTTAGGGTTGAAGAATACCTCGTTGGCGAACTTGGAAAGACGAGTCTCGATGTAGCGCGAAGCGGCAGCAGAATCTCCAGTCAGGATATTGCCCCAGTTCCCCTGGGTATCGACGACCAGTTCCTTCTGGCCCATGTTGACAAGAGCGGCACCGATCGATTGGTCTCCATGCGGGTGATACTGCATCGTGTGACCAATAATGTTGGCTACCTTGTTGAAACGGCCGTCATCTTTTTCCTTGAGTGAGTGGAGGATGCGTCGTTGCACCGGCTTGAGGCCGTCGTCGATGTGCGGGACAGCACGTTCGAGGATGACGTAGCTGGCGTAGTCGAGAAACCAGTCAGAATACATCCCCTTGAGGGGTTGCTGAGGAGTCGGGGGGTCGTCAGGCATAGCAAGAAAGGAAAAAGAAAATTAAGCGGCTTCGTCTTCTTCCTCGATGAGGTCAGTTTCGACTTTCAGGTTCTTGATAATGAATTCCTGTCGTTGAGGGGTGTTCTTGCCCATGTAGAACGTCAGCAGATCCTCGATTACTTTTGGCTTGGGTGGCATTTCCACGGGCGACAGACGGATGTTCTCGCTGATAAAAAATTTGAACTCATCGGGCGAGATCTCTCCGAGGCCCTTGAAGCGAGTGATTTCTGGATTTTTTACTTCCTTAATGGCCTCGAGCCGTTCCCCTTCGGTGTAGCAATAGCGGGTTTCCTGTTTGTTGCGGACGCGAAACAGCGGGGTCTCAAGAATATAAAGATGCCCTTCGCGAATCAGGTCGGGGAAAAATTGGAGAAAGAAAGTCAACGCAAGCAGTCGAATGTGCATACCGTCGACGTCGGCATCGGTGGCGAGGACGACTTTGTTATAGCGAAGGTTCTCGATGTCATCTTCGATTCCAAGGGCGGCCTGAAGTAGATTAAACTCCTCGTTTTGGTAAACCACCTTTCGGCTCATACCGAAAGAGTTGAGCGGCTTACCTCGCAGGGAAAAGACGGCCTGTGTATCGACGTTGCGCGCCTTCGTAATCGAGCCGCTGGCAGAGTCACCCTCGGTGATAAACAAGGTCGATTTGTTGGCAAGTTTGTGCTTGGAGTTGAGGTGAGCCCGGCAGTCGCGAAGTTTTTTGTTGTGGACCTTCGATTGTTTGGCTCGCTCGCGTGCCAGTTTTTTAATCCCCTTCATTTCCTTGCGCTCGTGCTCGGAGCGCTGGATTTTTTCGGTGAGTGCCGCGGTGGTGTCTTTGTTGCGGTGTAGGTGATTGTCGAGCTGCAATCCGATGAAGTTACCGATAAAGGTTCGGATTGTTTCGCCGTCCGGGGCTATGTGGGTAGAGCCGAGCTTGGTCTTGGTCTGGGATTCGAAGATGGGCTCCTCGACTTTCACACTCACGGTAGCAACGATACCGCCGCGAATGTCGGTGGCGTCGTACTGTTTCTTAAGGTGGGTACGAACGGTGCTTATGATAGCCTCCCGAAAGGCGGCAAGATGAGTGCCGCCCATCGTAGTGTGTTGGCCATTGACGAAACTGTAGTATTCCTCGCCGCTCTGTTCGGTGTGGGTAAAGGCGACCTCGATATCCTTACCTGATAGATGAATAATAGGGTAGATTGGCTTCGCACCTCCCTCTAGGTTTTCATTGAGGAGATCGAGTAGACCATTTTTCGATTTGAACTTCTTCCCGTTAAGAGTCAGCGTCAGTCCGGTGTTGAGGTAGGCATAGTTACGCAGCATCGTCTCGACGTATTCGAGGTTCCACGTAAAACTACCAAAGATCTCTTCGTCAGGTTCGAAAGAGACCATCGTGCCGTTGGGTTCTGTGGTTTTGGCGGCACGTTTCATCTCGTCGGCGATGTGACCTTTGCCGAAGGAGATGCCCTTGGTCTGCTTGTCGCGGAAGGCTGCAATTTCAAAGAAATCAGAGAGGAAGTTCACCGCCTTGATACCAACTCCGTTGAGGCCTACTGATTTTTTAAAGGCTTCGCTGTCGTATTTAGCGCCGGTGTTGATGATGGAAGCGCAGTCCTTTAGCTTGCCAAGCGGGACGCCTCGGCCGTAGTCGCGAACACGGACGAAACGATCGTCGATTTCGACATCGATTTGCTTGCCGTTGCCCATCACGAATTCATCGATGCAGTTATCGATGACCTCCTTGAGCAATATATAAATCCCGTCGTCCTGAGCGCTGCCATCGCCGAGTTTGCCGATATACATGCCCGGTCGAAGACGGATGTGTTCGCGCGGTTCGAGCGAGCGAATGTGTTCTTCATTGTATTCAGCAGCCATGGAGTGGAAAGGTAAGGTCTCCTCCAGTATTTAGGAAAACTGAAATAAATTCAACCCGAGAATGGCTCTGGTGGATTTGAGCTGGGAGTCAAGTAGCTTAGGGTGTGGAGCAAGAAGGGAATCCCTTGCGATTCAACTGGCGAGAGAATCCTGATTCAGAACTTTGGTAGTCGGGACAGTTCTGAGGTATCGCCTCCCGGGCCCACCCAAGAGGCGAGGCGGGTGTTGCTCGCTGTTGCGGCAACGAGATCGTCATTAAAAAATACTCGGATAGCGAAGCCGTGGTAATTCACTTTGGTGCGATTTCGTTCGTTCTTGGGCACGCCATCGTGATCATCCGCTTTGTTTTTGTAGGAGTTTTCGGCGCGAGTGAAGAAATCCAAGTCTCTTGCTTCACCCTGTCGCAATTTCAGAGTGTGCTCGGATCGGGACATGACGTAGTAGTCGCGCTTGCGATCCGTGATACCTAGGATCCAGACCTCCGCTTTAACCTCGGTGGGATGGTAAGAGGTGTTGTGGACTCTTGCTCCGACGCGCCAGCGATTTTGAGTCATTTTGGAGGGGCTCGCTTCCTTGGCTCCCTTAACGCGAATGTTAGGCGGCATTTTGACTTTGTCGCCGGCTAAGGTGGCGGCTTCTTCCCAGATTTTATCCTGCTCTTTTTGAGACTGCCCCAAGGCATTGGTGGCAGGGGCTTCGCGTTTTGCGTCATCCTTTCTTGCCTGCTTCGCCTTATTGGCTGCGAGAGCATAATCCCGTTGTTCATTCACAAGTTTAGCGAGTTGTTCCTGAAAGGCGACCTCACGGTGATTGGGTTCTATGGCCTTGGTTCGTTTCTCCGAATCGGGGACGAGGCGAAGATTGGCGAACTGATTGGATCCCGGTGGGTAGGCCTCGCCGGGGATGATCAATTCAAAAACGACGCGACCTCCCTCATGGCGTCCTTTGTGAATTCGATCTCCAAATTTCCCGTCCTTACCGAACAAATTCATAGCAGAAGCCTCACTCCAGGCGTTGATGACGGCCCGCGAAACCATGAGCCTTTCCCATGGACCAACGTCTGGCCGAAATTCGAATGCTTTGTCGAGGAGGCTCTCAGGTCCAGGGCCGTTGCCGCGGTCGGAGGAATGAACCAGTTCGATAACGGTGATCATGCGCCGGGAGAGCTCCTCGGTGTCCGCCGGATTGAATTTTTCGGTTGGTCGGGATGGGCCAAGATGACGGGCTAGGGCCTGGGCAGCTGGATTTAATTTCGGGGCCGAATGAACTCCAACGGAGCCGATTAGAGCGATGAAAAGGATAAGTAAAACAGGGAGTGAAACATTGCATTTCATGGGAGCTCTGAGCTGGAACAGCGAAATCTTCGTCCATTACGGATACCGGTATGACATAGGTTTTCACTTGCGAATACCAGCTAATAAGGTTTTGGAGATTGTATGCGTCACTGGCTTGCCCTTTTTTCGATCGTCTTGATGGCCACCTCTCAGGCTGAGGAACGGCCAAATCTCCTCTTTATTTTTCTAGATGACTATGGATGGAAAGACACCTCCTTCATGGGATCGGACTTTTACGAAACGCCAAATATTGATGCTCTCGCCGAAAGTGGGATGATCTTTACCAATGCTTACTCTGCATCGGCAAACTGTGCACCGGCTCGTGCCTGTCTTTTGAGTGGGCAATACACACCTCGACATGAAGTCTTCAACGTCGGCACGGGGCCTCGAGGTGATGCGAAACACCGGCGGCTCAACCACATCCGGGGTGTGGAGACTCTCGATCCTGAAATTACGACGTGGGCGGAGGCATTGCAGTCAGCTGGCTACCGCACGGCGACGATGGGAAAGTGGCACCTGAGTGATGATCCGATTCCTTATGGTTTCGATGTTAATGTGGGCGGAACTCACTCAGGGAGTCCACCGAAGGGTTTCTACGCCCCTCACCCCAGAGCACCGGGTCTTGGGGAAGTGCCTGATGACGAATATTTGACCAAGACGATTAGCTTGCGAGCAGTCGATTTTATTGAAGGAAACGCCGAAAATCCGTGGGTGCTTTACCTGACTCTTTTCGCGGTTCATACACCGCTCGATGCCAACAAGGAATATAAGGCCAAATACGAAGCCAAAGAGCCGGGTAAACTTCATAACCATGTCGCCATGGCCACGATGATCGAATCTGTCGATCAGGGTGTGGGCCGTATTGTCAAATCTCTTGAAGAGTCGGGCGTTCGGGACAACACCATCATTGTATTTTTCTCTGACAATGGAGGTTATGGTCCTGCCACTGATATGGCTCCGTTGAAGGGCTACAAGGGGACCTACTACGAAGGAGGGATTCGCGTCCCATTCTTTGTAAACTGGCCCGGTGTTGTGAAGGGTGGCCAAGTTAACGATACTCCAATTATTGGGGTTGATATTTACCCGACGTTTTGTGATATGTTAGGTGCTGATTTGCCAGACCAAGAACTCGATGGGATGAGCCTCGTTCCTATGTTAAAAGGGGAGAAGGCTGAACCACGTTCGCTCTATTGGCACTTTCCCGCTTACTTGCAGAGCTATGGAATGAATCACTTTGAGCAGCGTGATCCGTTGTTTCGTTCACGACCCTGTTCGGTGGTCCGTCGCGGCGACTGGAAGTTGATGCAATTTTTCGAGAGCGGTGATCTGGAACTCTACAATTTGACCGAGGACATCGGTGAACTCGAAAACCTCAGTGAATCAAATCCTGAGAAAGTCGAGGAGCTCAAGAGGGATCTTGAGAATTGGCGCGAAGCAATTGGGGCCCCGGTTCCGGATGAAGCGAATCCTGCCTTTGATGCAGCAGTTGAGGCAGAGGCTATGAGGAAAGCGTTCGCAAGCGCTGCCAGGAAACGTGAGAAGAAACGCTAAGTTACTGCGGTTGCAGCGGCTTGCTAATTCGCCGCCAGAGCGGGTCGAGATTCAGGGCGATACATTGAGCTGCCGTGTCTAGGCCGGCAGTCCCCTCTAACTCGGTTAGGACATCGTCTGCTGCGTAAAGCGCAACGAGTTCTTCGTCTGAAATTTCGATCGCATCGATGCGCCCGCGAATGACTGAAGGGCTAAATCCAAAACTGGAGAACAGGCTGGGGTCAAATGACTCAGACGGGTGAGAGAAAGAGGTGATCTTCTCCTGTCTGTTTGAGGAGAGCGACTGCTGCAGTAGATTATTCCAGAAGTAAACATTCCGAGGCGACTCAAAGCCAATGAGAACGGATTGCCCGCCGACCTTCCAGCGCAGGCAGGTGGTTCTGCTGCTGGGGTAGCGTTCCTCAGTCTGGCTAAGACCAAGGTGACTGTCTCCCATTTTTTGAACCAAAGATTCAACTTTAGCGAGCTCCAGTCTGAGTGGCTGTTGATTGAGAATTTCGCGTTCTTTTTCTTTTATACGTGCTTCAATCGTGGCCCTAGTAATAGGGGTGTTTGTGGGTTTTGCGGACTCACTGTAAAGAAGCGATTTGTTCGGTTTTCGGGCCAAGGGAGAAAGAATATTTACGGCGTCAGAGGAGGCCCTTCTTTCTGCCACTGGCGATGTAGATTTGCCGCTGTTGGTCGGCGTGATATTAAGATTTCCCGCCTGAAACGAGGTGGATGGTTCCGGTAGGTCTTCCCGCTCGGGTAATTCAATTTTCGGCCGTTCTGCTGATTCGCTGACTACGGTTTTCCCGGAGTTGCGAATGTCGTTAATGATGGAGTCAATCCCAGTAAGAGGTTCGTCGGTTTCCTTTGGCCGCGGAGAAGTGAAGAACAAGTTCTTAGACAGTGAGGGGGCTACCTCTTTTTTCGGTGATATTGAGGGCCGGAAGGAGGGGGTCAGAATTGATTCCAACTCGGGGAGAGGAGACTTGGGAAGGAGGGCTGCCGGCAGGATTCTGTCTTCTTCCGAGGCTTCAACATTTTCTAGAACCGGTGGCTGAGTGACCGGCAGGTCCCCTTGAGGTGCCTCGAAAAAGTCGACCTTATCGATGAGTTCGGATATTGGTTTCTCTTCGCCCTTGCCGGTTTCTTTCTTCTCGCGAGAGAGGTATCGGCTGGCGTCACTTTCCCAAAGCTGGTTAGCTTGTCGCAGGACGATTCGGGGTGAAAGCGTCGTCTCTGCGTCGATCCAGAGATGATCATTTTTCAGTTTTTCAGTAAATTCATCAGCCGCAGACTGAATAATAGGCGTGCGCTTGAGCCGCAGCATTATCAACTCGGAAGCCGCCTCGGGAGTGATAGGATACAGTTTCTGTGGCTCGCCGGTAAGTCGGTCTTTCCAGGCAGAGGGCAGGCGGGTTTCAAAAACTGATTCCCAGATATCCTCATTGATCGACAGGAATGTGACAGAGCGTGGCACGGTTTCGCGGATTCCGGTGACGATTCCGGCGATTTCCATACCGGCAGATTCCGACTGAAAAAAGCCGTCGAGGCCATCGGTGATGATTAGCAAGGGACGATAGAATGAGGCAAGTCGCAACCATTGGAGGAGGCGTTCACGGGCCTCTCCGTTCGTGAGTCCACGCAGTGGTTCGAGCGCGGCATCTCCGCGCCAGTGGAAATCAATAATGAGGCGTATCCAGAAACCGAGTTCGCTGGGGGAGAGGCCAAGCGTTTCCAGAAACTCTGTTGAGGCCTCATGGCTCAGGCTGCGGGAGTGTGAGTCGGTCCAATCTAGAATCGAAGAGGAGGAATCACTGCGGAAAAGGCTGACAAAATTCTCCTTCAAGTTTGCCTCTGTTTCTGGGCAGTTGAGTGAGTTGCCCGCTTTGAGATGCTGGACGACCAACTGGGCGAGGAGATGGCGACCCGTTTCCGCAAACAGTGAAGTGTTTTCGAATCGGGAGCAGGTGAGGTGGGAAAACTGGCGAATAATGGAGCCAAGTACAACTGGCCAGGCAACTGGGCGTGAGGGATCGAGTGGGAGTGAGACGGAAGTGGCGGCCGTCTTGAGGTGGTCACGAAGGCGCGCTGCGAGATGGGACTTGCCATATCCAGCTTCCGGAGCGGTGACGAGGACGGTTCGACCAAGCTTATCGGCAGGAGTGTTATCTTCCGCACAGGTGACCAGATTTTCAATCGCTTCAGTAACTCGATCGAAGGTTTGAGCGTGGATCTGCGAAACTCCAGGCAGATTATCGGAGTGATTGACGAAGAGATCGTCGGAAAAAGGATTGATGGCGCCAGGATCCATGAAGGTGGGGGAGGAGAGATCTCGCCTCCCGGCAAACTGCGGTAACTAGTCAAATTCTCAGATAAAACTCTTATATACGCAAATTTTTATAAATACGAGAAGATTAACGATTTTCGACTATTTCTTATGTATAGCGGGTTACAATCCAATCACATTCAATCTTAGGCGCAATTTTGTCTAGATTTGTTCTTGAGGATGTTGGCCTGTTTGTTAAGAAACGCGTCTGGTTTGGTCCTTGTGGCGCCAGAAATCCAATATTTAAAATTACTCTATGAACATTAAACAAGATGGAATAACCCCAAATGCCAGTCGACTGCTTTGGGCCGGTTTTACAGCGATTCTAGCTGCTGGTGTGGGATTCGGTGTCCGAGGTGGAATCTTCGCTAACTGGGCCTCTGAATTTGGTTTTACCGGAGCCCAACTGGGCTCTATTGGCGCGGCTGGTCTGCTTGGATTTTGCCCCGGAATTATTCTCGGTGGTTTGGTCGTCGACAAACTCGGGTATGGGAAGCTGGTTTTTGCTGCTTTCCTCTTCCACGTTCTTTCTGCGTTCATCACTTTTGGTGCTGTTAGCGGACAGCCTCAGGACATCGCTTTCCAGTTCCTCTTTTGGGGCACCTTCACTTTTGCAATCGCGAATGGTGTGCTTGAGGCGGTCTCAAACCCGCTTGTGGCGACACTCTTTCCGAATAAACGGACTCACTATCTCAACATCCTTCACGCCAGTTGGCCGCTTGGACTCGTCTTTGGTGGCCTGATCGGTTGGACGTTGGGAGACCTCAACTGGAAGATCCAACTCGCTCTTTTCCTAATCCCGACTGTTATCTACGGCGTCATGTTCATGGGCCAGAAGATGCCTAAATCTGAGGCTTCCGAAAAGGGTCTCAGTTTTGGCGAGATGATGAAGGATGTCGGTATCCTCGGTGGGCTTGTTGTCTGCCTTCTTATCGGGATGTTCATAAACTTCGCAGGCGGCGTTTTTACTCCGGACTTTCCAAGCTGGGTCGGTTGGGCGATTTGTATCGCCTCTGTCGCTGGTATAGCCTACATAACGAAATTCTCAATCGGCGCACTGCTGCTTTTTGTTCTTTTCATCACGCACGCTCTCATCGGCGCGGTAGAGTTGGGAACGGATGGTTGGATTCAGAACATTACCGGCAACATCCTAACCGCCGAACAAGGCAAGATCCTGTTCGTGTTTACTTCGCTGATTATGTTTGGACTGCGTTTCTGCGCAGACTTTATCGAGAATAAGCTTGGGCTTTCTCCGATTGGTTTACTCTTTGTGTGTTCTATCTTTGCCGTGGTTGGATTATTCCTTGCGAGCAACATCACCAGTTTCGGGCTCGCCTTCCTTGCGCTGGCAGTCTACGCGATTGGTAAAACTTTCTTCTGGCCGACCATGTTGGCTGTGGTTGGCGACCGTTACCCGAAGTCAGGCGCAGTGGCGATGTCGCTGATGGGTGGTATTGGAATGATGTCAGCGGGTTTAATTGGTTCGGTTGGTCTTGGATTCGCTAAGGACAAATTTTCCTCCGAAGGGCTCGAGGCAAAAGATTCGGCAGTTTACGCTGAATATAAGGCCGTAGACGAAGAGGGGAACGATGTGCGCAGCACCTTCCTCTTCTTTGAGAGCGGTGCTCTCGATGGAAAGAAGATGGGTGAGATCAAAACGAAACAGGACGCTGGTGAAGATTTGACCGAAGCAGAAGCTGCGGCATCGGAAGCTAGTATCGAGGGTGATCGTAAGACCCTTCGTGCGGATGCGTTCATCCCGGCTGCTATGGCCGTGATTTATCTTCTCCTATTCCTCTACTTCAAGGCGAAGGGCGGCTATCGTCCGGTGAAGATCGAGGAAGCTTGATCGAGATTCTATTTCTCGAAGTTTTCAAACGAAGGCATCCTGGAAACAGGATGCCTTTTTTGTGGATATAGGCCCTGTTATTTGAGGCTTCTCAATTTGGACAATGGTTGGCATACTGATCGTGGCTCGAATTCGAAGTGTCGGTGGGTTGAAGCCAGCTCATTATCAGGCCGGTTGATTTAGATAACTTCTCCACAATGAAAATCGTTCGATTATTGATCCTCGTAGCCTTCGGGCTAATGGCTCCAGCAGGGGCTTTTTCCGAGGAGACAATCAAAAAAGAAATCGACGTTGGATTTGCCCCGATGGGGCTGATCAAGCCGGTCCTCAAGCAGGCGCTTTCTCCTAACGGTAGGTTTGTGATGCTCCCCGGGAAGGGCAGTGTCATGGTGATCGATATACCGGAAGGCATCATCGCTGCCGAGACCGCGCTGGCGCAGGCTGAGTTTCCCAAAGTTGAGGTGGCCCTGGATTTTGAATTTGTGACAGGTCTGCCGCCACGTTATTCCAAGATAGTGGTTGGGCAGGAAGTTCCTTTCCCGGTGGCATACAATGCGCCGACAATTTTCGTTGGGCCAAATGGTGCCATCACTGTCATACCTTCGACTCCGACGCGCTTCGAAACCCGCAACATTGGAGTGACCAGTGAAACGGTTTCTTCGATTAATTCCGATGGATCGATCAATCTCGATATCAATACAGAGACGACCGAGTTTGAGAGATTCATCAATTATGGTTCCGCCATTCTTCCGGCTGGAACAGTTGGGACTATTCCCATCCGCGGCCCGGTGAGCGATCCGGGATTCTTTGGGCCATTTATCAATTCGGGCGATATTCTCGTGCCTATCATTTCGACAACACGGATTTCTACGTCGGTTGTTATTAAGCCATCGGTGCGCCTTGGTGCGGTCCATCTGAACATGATGCCTAGATTTACGATCGAGAATCCTGATCCAGGAGGGCAGTCACCGAGGAAGCCCGTTGAGATCGATATGCGTGATTTTTGCACCGTCGTGGAGGTCCCTAACGGTAAAGTGGGTCGAGTTTATGGGTTTACCGGAGCAAGCGATGAATTTAACCGTCATTTTCTGGGAGCGGAGGATCCAGATGGTTCTGGGTCTGCTGCAATCGTAGTTAAGGCATCGATCAAGCCACCGGGAACAGCGGCTTCTCTCGATGATAGCCCTAAGACCATTACCACTTCCAAGACTGAGTCAGAAGTAGCGCGGCCAGTGCTCGAAGAGGCGCAAACTCTGGAAGAGACCTTCGAGCCCCAAAACTAGCGATCCCCTTTTTCTGGCATGATGGCGCAGGCACCTTTGCAGCCGAAAATTTTGCTGAAGAAGTGCCGGTTGCGCGAAACAAAGGCATATAATTTTTCGGCAATCCAGATGACACCTGGTAACCAGAGGAAGACCCCAACCGGTGTCAGCAAAGGAATGCGAGTGGACAAGAATCTGATGGCGCGCGCGCCGCGATGGATGTCGTCTTCCGGGGTGATGCAGTGAATCGCCTCGAGTAAATCTTCCCGAGTGATGTCGGGAGCAATTTCTGCGGTGCGGGAATCTTTGAGAGGGATCATTTCGACGCAGTGGAACCAGTCGAGCCAGCCAAGAGTCCGGCTTTGGAACGTGCACATGGGACAATCACTGTCGAAAAGGAGAACGTGTTTTTCGCGTTTCATGGAAGAAATCTTCAGTTGGAGTCGTTGGGTCGCTGCTGATCAATTCGCGACTGTAGAATGGCTCGTGCCTCGTCGGCGATGGAGAGCGAAGAAGGTGGTTGTTCAGCAGCGTCTTCTTCATTTACGATCAAGTCCCAACGATCGTTGCATCCTGAGCAGCGATAGGCGACATAGTCCCCAACTACCCATCCATCCTCAGGAGGATAGGTGAGTCGATAGGCTGGTTGCCCGCAGTCCACGCACGTGATTTTTTTAGGAACATCCATCCTCCATAACCCTTGCACACAGCTCCATGACAATCAAACCTCAGCCCGTGATCATTCTGGTGGAACCTCAGATGGGAGAGAACATCGGGATGTGTGCTCGAGCTATGTTGAACTGTGGTTTGCAGCGGTTGCGCCTCGTTAACCCTCGGCAGAGTTGGCCTAATAAGGAAGCCATGGCGACAGCGGCCGATGCGGACCTGGTGCTGCAGGAGCTTGAGATCTTTGAAACGCTTGATCAAGCATTAGAGGACTGTCACCGCGTTTTTGCTACCACAGCTAGAAACCGTTCTTTGAACGTGCCCTTTAAGCCAGTGAGTGATGCGGTTGCTGACGCGAAGAAAGGGATTGGCAGGGGGCACCAAGTCGCTTTCCTGTTCGGACCAGAAGCCTCCGGCCTCGACAATGAGGCAATTGCTCGAGCAGACTTATTGCTGAAATTCCCGACTAACCCTGAATTCAGTTCTCTCAATCTCGCTCAAGCCGTTCTTCTGCTGGGCTGGGAGTGGCTCAAGGCACCTCAAGAACCGGACAACCTCACCCGGACTGAGACGCCAAACCGGGGTCAGCTCGAAGAGTTCCTCAACCGACTAGAGTCTGAACTGTTGGGCAAGGGCTTTTTTCTCACCAACGATCTCAGACCGCACAGCTCGAAGACTTTGCGCTCTATCTTTACCAAGGCTAGACTCAGTCAGTCCGAACTCAAAATGATGCACGGCGTACTCTCCGCTCTAACCAAGCCGGAGAAAGATCGTTCAATCGGTGACGCTGCTGAGTAAAAGCTGCCCTTCTCCTTTGAGACGATCGTTGATGGAAGAACGTAAACGTTCCACTCCGCGGCGAATCCGAGCCTTAACAGTCCCGAGGGGGCTATCAATTCGCTCAGCGATTTGCTTTTGTGTCAAACCCTCAAAGTAGGCTAGCTCGATGACTTCGCGCTGGTCAGGAGAGAGAGATACGACGGCTGACTGCAGAACTTGCCGCGCATCTGAACGGTAGAGTATCTCCCGTCCAGTCGTCCGAGCGTCTGGCTTTTCACCTTCGATCTTGGCTTCAAATTTATCGTAGAGAGCGCTTCGGCGCTGCACGCTCCGAACCCGGTCAATCGCGCGATTGCGAGACGTCGTGCAAATCCAAGTGACAAGACTTCCTTTCTGAGAGTGATAGGTGTCAGCTTTTTTCCAAATTGTTGCCAGAACCTCGTTCATGACATCCTCAGTATCTTCGTAGTGGTTCAA
>MDTC01162046.1_pt1 | contig 13697 bp, 11 predicted proteins | sample 811181 | NCBI WGS metagenome assembly MDTC01 (sample SAMN05326644, study PRJNA326480) | marine metagenome | isolation source: seawater | place: Pacific Ocean: North | collected 2011
AATGGTGGTTTGTGTTGTGTTGTTCTACTTCAAATCTAACTGAATATGGATTTTCTAAATCGTAACCCTCTTCTCGTATCGTTTCATAAACTGATAGCGGTTGTACGTTTACTATTCCCAATTCATCATCAATATCTAAATATAAATAATAATCACCATATTTAACCATACCACGAATCCACGCCCAAAGGTTGAATTCTATATTTAAAACATCATAGAATAAATTATTTAAGGTTTTCTTTATTTTTTCATTGGATGAATTTATTCTAAGAACATCATTCATATCATTTTTTAAAGTACATTCATCAGAATATATATCCAAAACAGATGATATGATAGAATCCTTATCCATCGCTTCATAATCTGTATATAATTCCAATTTGTTGGAATGGTAGTTGAAACGTTCATTGTATGTTTGCCAATTCTTTCTAGAATTAGAACCATGCAATCTACCATATCTATCATAGTAAGATGAGCTTTCTGGATTACCAGAACTTTGAAGTCTTGATGAATCAACTACTTTGATTTTATTTTTACCGACCCGCCTTACAACAACTTGTGTTGAAAACAATCTTTGAAGCCTACTGAATAATGATTTATCTGCCATAATATAATTTAGTTAACAATGCCTTACAAAATATAAATATTAAAAAAAATACATTTACAGTAACCATCGAATATCTTCATTATTTTTACCAACTTTCATATTCCACATATCAGTAGCTTTCTTAGATGTAGTTTTGAATACACCTGAGTTTTTAGTTGTTAAAGATAACGCTCTTTTATTTAATTCAATGCCCTGCTGTCTTAGTTTTAAAGCAGTATCCCTAACCCATAACGATGTTGAAAATGATATTACCAAATCATCATTGTATCCTTTTTGTGCTTCTGCTCTACTGCCATTCCAAATAAACACAAATAATTCATCAATCAACCGTTTTGAACGTACAATCGGAACACGCTCTCGCATATAAGTATCTAATTTAGATATCACTAAAGGTCTAGTTCTACTTGTCATTGAAAATCCAGGAACCATTTGTGATTTATCTTTCAAATCATATGCCTTTTGTAGATGTATGTTTTCATCCACATACCCAAATTCCTTATAAGAATAATATAGGTTTTTATAATTTCTATCTATAGCTTCTTGAATTACTGCCCACCCAATATTAGCATTTTCAATAACTAACAATGCATCATTCCATTCAGTAGCAACATTAACCAACATATTACCATATTGTTTAGTTTCTATCTTACCTTTATATTCAGCAACCTGTTCTACAGATTCAACATCAATTACGTGAAATGCGGAATAATCTGCACCATCACCTCTAGCTACATCCGCTACAACAATATAATCTTTTGTGTAGTTTGGCTGAGACCACAACCAATAATTACCATCAAACCCACGTTTTTCGATAGGTTCTTGTATATGTGTTTCTTCAAACCATTTCAACAATTCACCATCAACAACTGTATAACCAGATGATATAAAATCACAATCACATTCCTGTGCTGCCATCTTATCACCTAATAGTTTTGTTTGTTGCTTTCTCCACTTTTTATCTCTTTCCGGATGAACAGTCCAATGTAGTTTAATCGGATTCCACTCGTCACCCTCTTCACCCTTCAACCAAGTTTTATGAAAGAAATTACCAACACCGTTTGGAGTTGATAACACAATCGCTTTACCACCCGTTGATAATGTAGATTGTGATGATGCCCAAATTTCATCAATACCTTTGATAAATGCGGCTTCATCTATAATTAACATTGATAGTGCTTCAGAACGACCAGCATCACCACTTGCTGATGTTGCTTTAATTTGTGAACCATTACCAAGTCTAAGTGAAAGTTTGTTATCTTCTATTGTATTTCCACGCAACCACGATGGTAAGTTTTCATGCATATATCTAACTTTAGTAACTAAGTTTTTAGCTATTTCTTGTTTAGTTGCGATTACCAAAATATTTTTATCTTCATAAAATAACATCATCCATAATGCATACCCAGCTGATAATGTTGATATACCCAATTGTCTTGATTTTAATATAACGTTATATTGGTATTCATTGAATTGACCTAATGCTTTTTCTTGAAAGTCATATAGGTTGAATAATATTTTACCACGCTTTGGATGTTGGATGTAACAATATTTTTTAAAGAAGTATATTGGGTCTTTTGCACATTTTATATACTCTTCCCTTATTAGTTCTTTTATACTTTTACCCATATTATTTTCCGATTCTGTATGAAAATTGTAAAGATAAAACTGGCTGTAAATCACTATCAATACCAATCCCCAATCCAAACAAATTACGCTTTTTATCTTTATAATTTATCTGAGGTCCTATGAAACTTAATCTTTGTGGTGTTCCAACCAATCCCAATCCTAAATAAAATTCACGTTTGTTTATAAAATGCTTTTCAGTTATCGTTATTGTAGGTCTTACTAATGTATAACTTATATCTCTTGATATTATTTTGTTTTGAGAAATAGTATCTGTTATTTCAAATTTAACGGAATCAAAATCTTGGATATCATTGTATACGTATGATGAAAAGTAATCTTCAAGTATTTTTGCGGTATCAACCACCATCTTATCTAATATGGTATCATATTTTACTATATATAAACTATCAATAACTGAAATTGTATCCGTTTTTCTAACAATTCTATTTACTATTTGTGGAACATAGTTTGTTATTTCATTAGTTATAGTATCATATTTTATTTCGGTCTTTGTTATCACAACAGGTTCTACATCACCACCACAGCTACGTAATAGCATTATTACAATAACCAACCCAACGATTAATATATCCTTAATATATTTCACAATGATACTTTAGTATAAATATTAAATTATCTTTAGTAATGATATTTTTAAATTAGTATCACCTTTTATTATACGATGATATTCATTCTTTTTAATATATATGGTATCACCCTCATTTAGTAAAATTGGAAGTTCGTTATCACGTTGAAATTTCCATCCGTTTCCCTCTAAGATTGTAACTTTTCTATCTTCTTTATCTCTATGCCATATCAATTCTGAAGAATCAGTATCTACTGCAAATTCCCTAATGTAAGTGTTATTACCCTTACGTATTTCGTTATATGGATTACCAGAATCTACCACCACCACTTAGTCCTAATGATTTTGCATATCTTGGTAATGCGCATGACCAATAACCAGCTTTTGTTTTATCCTTTTTATTAGGACAATCATGCCTATCGGAAAATGCTTTTCTTGCTTTTGGGTCTTTAAGTTTTACTGCGAGTTTACCACCACCACCTTTAGCACCAAATGATACTTTTATAACATTACCTTTTTTGTTTTTAACATACACATAGAACTTTTTAGAACCACCACGTTTAGGTTTATTCAGTTCTACTTTTTTACCTTGATACTCAGCTTCCGCTAATATTGGAAAATCTAACAATACAGATTCACCTTTATATCTACCAACTTTACCTATATCAGAATCTATAAAGTATTTCAAATTATTACTAACAGATTCCAATTTAAGTTTTCTTAAGTCATTGAAATATTGAAAAAACTTTACTGAACCATATCTGTATGGATTCTTGTGTAGTGGTACGTTATTTTCCACATTGTATATTATACCTTCATTCAGTTTCATAGTAGTATTATATATTTGATAAATCTGATAGTAATTTCATTAATTTTTTATCGTTCTTTTGTTTAGCCAACTTAGCGATATTCTTTAGGTTTTTCTTATTAAGACCCTTACCACCATGTCCAACTAAATCTGAATAACCTTTCATCCATCTATCCCTTTTATAATCAATAGAATCTTTGTGATTGACTTGGATATGTTTTTTGATTTGTTTTTGTATAGCATCAATCTTCTCCATTTCAGCCCAAGATACTTCATTTACTGATTCACCCAATGGTTTCAAGTCAGTCATATCCCCACTCAATTCATAATCAGCAGTCCAACCTACTTTGTTTAACTGCTTAATAGTTTTTTTAGCAGCAGAATATGAATCATCATCGAAATCATGTGCATCTAATGCATCTTGTACTTCTTGTGGTAGTAGTTCATATTCATCAAAATAATCTATCTTAGGGTCGTATTTGAACTTAGCTTCATTAATTGATTCATCAAGATAATCTAAGAAATATAGTGCTTGTTTTAATGTTCGTGGATAATTACCAGTTTTTTCTTTAGCCAATTTAACTATGTACATAATAGCTTCTTTCCTACCTTTACCAGCCTTAACTTTATCTGTTATTGATATAGCTTTATCCAATTTCTGCTTTTCATCAGATGATAATTTAATTTCATTTACTGATTCTTTTTTCCAACCACCACCTGCGGCTTTGTATTTCTTAGCGGCCCATGCATTTGCATATGCAGATGGATATACATCAAACTTTTTCTTAGCCTGTGATTTATAGTAAGACCACTTTGATGGATTTGTAGGTACATTCGTTTCTAACAATGTATTTAACTTTTCCACCAAATTGGTTTTATTTGTTGATTCGTTTACTGATTCATGTAGCCCCATATCAACCCACATTTTTAAAACTTTATAATAATCATCGGGAGTTAAACCTCTACCTTCTCCCCAAGTTGTTTCACTTGTAAGGTCGTGCATTTGTTTTGCTAACGCTTTTAAATTCCCCTCTTTCCAATAAAGTGTTGCTCTACGGTTTCCTCTATCCATCAACCTTAATTCTCTACCTCTTTTATCGTGTGGGTCTGTACTCCATCCAGCTGATGAATTTACGTTAATACTGAACTGTGGTAATCCATCAACTTTAAAAACTGTAAAATCTGGACCAGTTGCATAGTCCTTTGATTGTCTAGTTATTTTTAAAGTTTCTGTAATCTGAGATTCTCTTAAACTATCTATATATGATATAGTCCACTCTTTTAAATTCATTATGCTCCTGTTTTTGAATATGTTGGTTTTTGACCTTTTTTCTTTTCACCACCCTTTTTGGTGTCTCCACTTTTCTTTTGTGCTGCACGTTTTCTTCTTACAAATGCGGCTCTTCCTTTTTTACCTAATTTTCTAGCTTTTTCTGCTGATAAACACGCGGCATATGCACCACCTTTTTTACCACCACCACACTTACCTAACTTTTGACCTTCGGCCCCATATCTATCCCAACCACCTTTAGTTGTTCCACCAGAACCACCTTGACCAAACCACTTTCTTAAATCTTCAGTCATTAAGTTTTCACTACATAACACTTCATAAATATCTGAAAGTGCATATTCTTTACACAAAGTAACATCAATACCTTCATTATAATAATGGTTGAACCTACTGTTTAGGTAATTCTTTAGTATTTTTTTCATCCAACTCGGTTTTTAGCTTTCCGATATAATCCTCTTTGAATTTTTGGAAACCCGTTTCAATGCGTTCTATCACTTCATCTTTATTTAAACCACCCCACTTTTCAATAGAACCATCTTCATTTATAAAGTTAGCTTCAATCGAATATTTTAAAATATCCTTTTCTATTTCAGCTTGTTTTAACCACGCCTCTGCGTTTGCTAATAACTTTTTCTTTTCATATTCATCATATGTACCATCCATTTTTAATTGATGTTCCATATCAATAACACAATCTAAACACATCCCATGATATGCTTTCATTTTTAAATCAACTTGCCCAGCATCTGTACAAGTACAAACATCCTTTCTACAGTTAGGAAACTTTTTTAAATCATCTCTAAGTTTATGTAGTTTACCTAACTTTACTTTGTAACCTCGCTTTTGTTCCCACTTCTGACCATCTTCATCAGTCCATACATCACCAACGTTTCTTTTTACTACTTCTTTATTTTTATCAAATGATACAGTTTTCTTTGTTTGGGTTTTATGTTTACCCTCTAACATTTCTTTAACTGCTTTTATGTTTTTTAATTTACGCATAACTACTTTTTTATTTTTTTAATTGATTGTTTGTTGAATGGGTATATTTTACCTTTACCACTATCATCTCGTATTAAAATTTCCGAATCGCTTGTTGCTTTTTTCAATGCTGCTTTAACCATAGCGGGTACACTTTTATAAGTATGGACTATTGGATTACCGACACGGGTCGTTGCGAATTTTCGTATCCTACCATCAAAATAGTCATATGTAATCATATCATCATGTGGGTTATCATATGGTATTCTAATTTGAAAATCGTAATACTCGGAGTTTTTGTTTTCGTTTAATAAGTCTTTTAACTTTATCATTTGTTTATCATCTTTTTATATATCAAATGGAATAGATATCCCAAATTCTACTTTAGGAGTACCCATATATTCCTTTGATTTTGGTAACTCACCTTTTCTTAACATATCTTTAGCCATTTTAGGTGTAAATACCCAATCTTTTGGTAGGCCATCCTCACTACGTATCCCAAGTTTCTTTTTGTTTAATCTTATGTATGAATATACGGGATTGACACCATCAGCGCCTTTATATGATTTATCTAAAAATGGACTTTTACCAGAAAATTCAACTATGAAAGTAAAGCTTTCTGGCAATAATTCATTATATTGACCAGGGTCGGATGATGACCATCCTCCTGAAATACCTCTTTCAGGGTCAGCCGATTGCCAAGATTGACCAGTTGATGGCCAATTCCTAGTAACCTTACCACTATGTGTCATATACTTAAACTTAACACTTTTAATTGGACCTGTAACATATTTTTCGATATACTCATAATCTGTTTCAAATTTACTTAGTCTATTACCATTTCTTGTTCTAGGAACTGTGGGGTGGTCTAAGTACTTTATCATAGCACTGAATTTAGTTCCTTTTAACTTTGTATTAAGGTATTTAGTTAGTGCAATTCCCACCTTTTTAGTTGTCAACTCATCTCTACTTTTAGTTTTTTTTAATTGTTTTAAGAATTTATTAGAATAACCCACCATTAAAGATTGTATATTATCTCTCGCTGCATCAGCTATTCTGAAGCGTGGGAATGTATCGTAATTTGTACTAACTGCCGTAGTATAGTTTTTTGTGAATCTATTATGTTTCATTTGAATTACGTTTTCATTTAATTGTAAACGTAACCGTTTAATTTGTTCAATCATCAATTTTCGGTTTTTTTCTATACTCACTATTTTCCTTTTTTTAAATAAAACGATACTTGATAATAAATATGTTAATAATACATTAAACCTAATATCTGATTCAATGGTGCAAATGTGCCTGTTAATTTGTAAGTATTACCTTTATATACAAATACAATACCCTCACTTGGAACTAATTTTTGTTTACCACCTGCGGCTAGTAATCGTTCTAATTCTAATTTTAATTTTTCTATTTTACGTACATCACCACTCTTTTTGATATCTTTTACAGTCTGGTCTAATCGTTTTTTCATAGCTCGTAGCGCAGTATCACTATTTACAGTTAAAACTGAACTCATTATCGATAATACATCAGCACCAACCCCTAAGAATATATCTTCAAACTTTCTTAAATTAGATTTTGATAATTTCTTTTGGTCTTTCTTATCAGTTTTTTTAGCCCAAACTAATACATTCGTATCTGTTATGTTTCGTTTATCCAATCTAAAAGATTTATCCATAAACGCCCACCTCTTAACTAATCCCATTTTAGTTTTATTATCTAATGTAGATGGTGAATTTTCATCAACCCACACTTCCCACCAAGCTTGATGATAATCAGCAACACCATCACTATCAGTTAACCCATACTCTTTTTGTAATTTATCAATCATTGATAGATATTTAGATTGTTTAGTTGATAACTGCTCTGATTTAGGTAATTGTGTTACGGGCGGCCCTTGTATTGTGTAATTTTTCTGAATGTTTTTATTTATTTGCTTAATCATACCTGCTAACATTCTAGCAGCACTTTGATTTTCACCAATTGCCTTACCACCCACATCATACTGCATTGTACCATGAAATATAAGTAGCGGCTGTCCGTATGGTATTACATTTACGGATGTTGGATAAATTACCTCTAAATTCATAAACGATGAACCTTGTTGAAATATCCTATCTCTTTGAGCTTTTGATAAGGATTTGATAGCATTACTCAAATCAACCATAGCAAAATTATATGCATCTGTTAATCCACCCCTACCTTGAAACTTTGAAGCTATACCACTTATATCCAACGCACCCTCACCACTATTTTTTAGATGTGATTTATTCCTAGCAGCAATCAAACCCATATCATCACGCCAACTTATAGCTAATGCTTGACCATCAGTTTTTTCTCTTGTTAGTTCTAAGTTACCTGTTAGAGCACCCCTAACTATATTTTTCAAATCACTAAAGGTTAAATTCATTTCAATATCAAATGGATGATTCATATGCCCATATGCTCCACCTTCTGTAAGTAATGATTCGTTTACGGGTCTTACACCTAAAAATTCAACAAGCTTATATCCGACTTGAGTAGCAACATTATTAATATGATTTTTCCAAGTTTGATAATCAGGTGAATCTTTTATTGATTTATATGATTTAGCATTAACACCACTTACACCAGATGGAAAAAATGATACAGGATAAGCATCATCTATTGAACGATTATCATCGGCATATATATCATCACCATTTGGATTTAATATGTAATCTATAACTTGAAATCCAAGTCTAAATGCAATTTCATCATTGATAACCTTATATGATTTCGAATCTCCATAAAATATTCCAGGACCATCATCTACCATTGAATTACCTAAAGCTCCATTTGTTGATGCTTCTTTAATCGTTACAAAATTTTCCGATTCTGGTATTTCATCATATACTTTATATACTGATTTTATTATAGCATGTAATCCTTCAGTTTCATCATCTATTTCAGATGGATACATATTATCTGCTGTTGGAAAGTGTAATTGTGTATATTTTAGTTTTTCAAACCACGGCTCACCTCTACCTTTAGCACTATTTTTACCGATAACCCTAACATCATTAGGTGGTAAATATCCTTCTTCAGGCTCACCGGGTTCTACATTCGATTCTGATATTAGTTTGTTTATATCAAACGTACTTAGAAACGATTCTAAAGCAGATTCAAGTTTATACAATTTACCACTTATTAGGTTGAAAATTTTAGGATTAAACTTACCGTAAATACGTTTGAATTCAGATTTACGTTTGGATTCACTACCACTTGATAATGATTTTCTAACTTCAGTACCACTAATTGGGCTTAGAGCCGGCGCTACATAAACATAACCCTTTTGTTTATATCCCATTTGGATTTTATCAGAATGGTATGGGTCAAAGTACTTTCCTTTTAATCTATACCTATCCTTTTCACCAACCACCGGTATAAACGCTGTGGTATTCGAATCGAAATTACCAATGATTTCTTTAGGTGCATATGGATTTCTAATCTGAACTATTTTGGATGATGGAATACCAAACATTTTCATCATTATTTGTTTTTTTTCAACAAACTTAAATGGTGATTTTAAAGTATCTGTTTTGTTTGATGTTCCAATGTAAACATTATCTTTGCCGAATTTACCAACTAAATGTTTGTAAGTAGCATAGTGTCCTGAATGAAATGGTTGAAATCTACCACCATACACTATAACTTTATTTTCTATATTTTCGGTTAATATGTTCTTAACCCATTCTTTAATTATTTTTCCCATAATAATAAGTATCCTAATTATGTTTTATTACGCAAAAGTTAACATCGTATCACCACTTTGGAATCTTGATACTTCTGCCGCACCAAATGTTCTTGTTGATACTATTGATATATTTTTTACTTCTGTTTTGGGGCCGGGTGCTGAAAATGGAGCCGTACCTGATGTGACATCATTGGCTAAGCTAAATATTATCTTACAATAACGACCTTTGGCTGAATCGGGTATTGGGAGTAATGCACCTGCGGTATCTGGTCCTTGACCCAAACTACTTGTTACAGTACCACCAGTCATAACTATACTATATACATCCTCTGCTGTATTAAAATTATCAAATCTATCTATACCACTTTGATGTATTCCTGATGATGTCACTGCAGTAGCCAATTGAAATCGTATCCTACCTTGATTAGCACCAGATGTACCTTTAGTCACTCTTGCAGAAAAACAGATAGATAAATGGGTTTCACCCGGTAAAAAGGTAACAGGATATGTTACTTGTTCTACGAAAGTAGTACCATCATCAACACCATTTCTACTATAAGTTGTACTATCAGATACCAATTGTCTACCAACATTCTGTGCATCAACTAATCCATTAACAGTATCAAGTAAAGTATAAAGTGTACCTTGTATATCATTTCTTATCAAAACTGATGAACCACTAATTCTACCATCAGCGTGTAGTGATAATGCAGATGATGAATTAGACATTGTTACTGATGAGCTTATAGTAGTTGATGTAATACGAAATCCACCTAAACTACCTTCAACTCTATCTTTATTACCTTGAAATACTATAGAATCTGAAATGGTTTCGGTTTTTGATATATTACCTATTGAATTTAAATATTGTACTTTTAATTTCTGCACATCATTCAAATGTTCTGATGGGATTGGTATCTTTACCAAATAAGATGAACTGAATGGAACTGAAATTTCATTTAGTAATTCATCATCACCAACCAATCCATCTGATTTTAAAAGTACCTTTACCTTATCAACAACACCAGCTATAGGGTCAGAACCACTTATCGTTATGTTAGCAAATGCACGTTTACTATTACTTGTGGTATTTGAGCCGGTTGAAAAATATTCTATCCGATATCGTGACACATCAACACTTGTAAAAGTATGGACTGTTCCAACTCTATTATCAAACGTTGTAGTATATGGTGTTGCTAATTTAACTGTTTGATTATCTAACACCTCTACAATTGAACTCGTATAAGATGATACATTAGTTGGGTTTGGTATTGAAGTTGTTGGTCTTGCAGTTGTTATAAACTGAGCTCCATGTAGTATTAATGAACCACCAACCATCTCCTGATTAAACGGTGTTGTTGTAGTTGCTTGTACTACAGGTGTATTACCTTTAAATGTATATTTAGTACCACCACCAATTTCTATAGTTTTTACAGGCAACCCACTACTTTGTGATATGTTGGTATACGTTTCTATACTTTCGGATAACGTAATATTTGGTAATGATTTTGTATTAAATATAACAGGTGATGTATTTCCCCTATCCCTATCTACAGTAACAGTACCAACCCACCTAACATTCGGTTTGTTTTGAAAGTTTTGTGGGATTGGATTACCGTTTTTATCGAATTTAGCTGTACCAACTATTGTTATAGTAGCATTACCATTTGGTGTATTATCACCACCCTTATCATTATAAACCCATATAGATATTATTCTACTTTTATCATCTTCAATGTAATCTGGTATTTCAAAATATATTTCATTACCATTGGAATCTCTAACATCAATCAAAATTTGAGACCCTTCTACTAAATTAGTTGGATGTACCTTAATTCTTAGTAAGTTTTTTCCTTTTTGTAGGATTTGGGGCACATCTGATAATCTGAAATATTCGGGCGATGTTGAAGATGAATCTTCAATATACACCTTATAATTTTGTAAATTTTCTCTTTGTTCTTTTTTTAAAGCTAATGACATTAATTCTCCTTACCTATAAATATTGTATCGTAGAAAATCCATTTATCTTATTGATATCAATTATTTTATCAACCATATCACGCGTTTTATCTATATGTGATATAGTAACTATAAAATCAAACTGAGTTTTTAGGTAATCAAATAATAAATATAATGAATTAAAATTACCACTATCCAATGAACCAAATCCTTCATCTATTGCTATGAAATTAGGTCTTGGTAAATTAGATATATGTATCAGAGCAGTTCTAATAGCAACCGATGATATAAACCGTTCCATACCACTTGATAATTCCAATGGCCAGTATTTATCTTCAGAATATGCTATATATGAATTTATGTTTTTACCATCAGTATTTAGTAATATCTGAAAATCAACTAATGGATTTAATATGTTGTTGATTTCAATTTCTAACTTAGGTAATATGTTAGATATTAATTTATATGGTATACCATCACGCTTTACACATGATAGGTAAGATTCATATCCTTCATATTTCTTTTCCATAGATTCAAGCCTATCAATTGATTTGTTTATATTTTCGATTGTATTAGTTGATATACTTATCTTACCGCTAATATCAATTACAGATTGATTTGTTTCGGTTATGGTTTCATCTATTGATTTTAATGATACTCTATGTTCATTTATTTTTTCGTTTAAGTTTGAATTATGTTGAATTGAAACTTTATGATATGCCCAATCTTTGATAGATTGATATACATCTTTTAATGAAATATTTAAATTTGATAACTGTAATTCACAAGAATTAATTATTAAAGATAACTTATCAATATCCGTTTCAATTTCAGAAATGGATACTTTTAGTTCGTTCAATTCATTTAATTTATCATTTACATCATACTTTTTAACTTCACTAGATGTGCTATCAAATTCACCACCAAGCGTAAGTAATTTCATAGATATAAGTCTAATTTCATTTTCTAAATTTTTAGCTTGTTTTGCGAATGGTGTATTTTTATTAGCTATACAATGTTCACAATTATCATCGAAAGATAAAGAACCAATACCATCTAAGTGTTTTTGTTTATGTAACATATCATTTTCCAATTCAGATACTTGCAATTGAATTTTATCTAATAATTTGGTATGGTAAGAATACTTGATATAACTTTCTTTAATTGATTCAACATCATATGTAGAATATTTTACATTTAAACCATCTAATTTAACATTCAATTCATTAAGAGTATTTTTATATTTATCATATTCAATCTTCTTATCTAACATATCACTTTCAATTGTATTTTGCTCTTTATTTAATTCATCTATATCAATATCAGGCACATTGATTGGTTTAATTTCAGATAGTAATGTTTCTATTGTACGATGTAAGATACTACGATTTGATTTTAATTCATTTAATTTTATATTAGTATCGGTTAGTATTTTATTTTGTTTTTCAAATTCTGTATTAGCTTGTGATAGTTTTTCTGTTAAATTTTGGTTTTTATAATCCTTAACCAACCCACTTAATTCTTTTATATCTTCACTAGCTATTTGATACAATTTTTCAAAAACGCTCATATTTAGAAACTGAGCTAATACTTCTTTACGTTCTTTTTGTGATTTGTTAACAAAACCACCACTATTATTTTGATTTGACATGGCAGTTAGTATAAATTCATCATACGAACCAACATACTGTCTAATAATAGAGTTCGTTTCTCTACGCTCTTCACCATTTAAAGAATGTATTTTTCCATCTAAAATACAATAAAATTCAACGTTTACTTTAACAGTTCCACGTTTTGGTGATTTTTTACCAACACGTTCTATGTAATAGTCTAAACCATTTATTTCAAAATGAAACTTACAATAAAAATTTGATTTCTGATTGTTTAATACATCAACAGCCTTAGATGTTCTAGAACATTTATCAAATATACAAAATGATAAGGCGTCCCATAAAGATGATTTACCACTTGCGTTTGGAGCAAATATACCATAAGTACCATTAAGGTTTTCAAAATCAATAATGTTATTTTCACCATAAGAAAACATATTAGAAAATTCAAAACGTTTAGGTTTCCAAATTATATTCTTTAATTTGCCGCTGTTGGTGATTCTGTTGT
>MDTC01133880.1_pt1 | contig 13695 bp, 15 predicted proteins | sample 811181 | NCBI WGS metagenome assembly MDTC01 (sample SAMN05326644, study PRJNA326480) | marine metagenome | isolation source: seawater | place: Pacific Ocean: North | collected 2011
AAAATAAAAGGAAATGTTACAAAAGATAAACTTGGGAATATTCCGCTTTGCAAGCTGCCAATGAACGACGTTTGTGATTTTATTTACAAAGCTAACATCGATATAGAACTAGAAATCAATAACAAATCTTTTGAATCTGTAATTTTTGAACTAGCTAGAATTTATGAAAATGACGAAAGACATTGGAGCACCATTAACAAAAGCTGTTTTAGTTGCCAGTACAAAGAAAAAGACTTTCCTTATGGTTTAAAAAGTGGCTTTCACGAATGTTTTAAACATCAACTTAAGTTTACCAATAACGACTTTAATAGATCAATGGTCAACGAACTTTGGGGCGGTAAAACAGGGGCTAAAAGCTTAGTCCAAGAGGCAATAGATGAAAAAATATTTTTTATTAATGACTTGGATTCAAGTTCCTATGCAAAAGAACACAATAAAGCAGGGCTTTCCCCCGGAAATAGAAGAGCCATACAAATACAAAAAATTAAAGACCAAGACAATAGTTTTTACATTGACAAGGAAGGTTTACAAGAACTTTTTGAAACCCTTGAAAAACCATTTCATTTTATTGATTTTGAAACTAGCGCTGTAGCTATTCCTTTTCACAAAAATAGGACACCTTATGAGGGGATAGCCTTTCAATATTCTTATCATATTCTTAATGAAGACGGATCTGTAGAGCATAAAAATCAATTTTTATCAACTGATAATTCGTTCCCAAATTACCGGTTTTTAGAATCATTAATGAATGACTTAGATGGCAAAAAAGGAACTATTTTTAGGTATCACAATCACGAAAATTCATTTCTAAACACCATATACCAACAACTTCTTGATGAGAAACATATCAATGTTCCAAATAAAGAAAAAATGCTTGCATTTATAGAAAGAATTGCAAAACCCAATAAAAATTTATCAGCCATGTGGAAAAAAGGCGACTATTGTATGGTAGATTTATACGAACTCGTTTTAAGCTACTACTACCCTCCTCATGCCAAAGGAAGTAACAGCATTAAAGCAATTTTACCATCGATAATCAATGACTCTGATTTTATCAAAAAAAAATACTCAAAACCAATCTATGGCACTTCAGAAATACCTAGCTTAAATTTTGAAAATCATCCTTGGATAAATAATGAAAATGGCAATAATCCTTATAAATCGCTAGACCCAGTTTTTGAAGAGTTTAGCTTAGAACTTGATGATGAACTTAAAAGTAAAGGTATTAACATAGACTCTATTAGCGATGGAGGCGCTGCAATGATGGCTTATGCATTTCTCCAATTTTCAGACATTAGTCCACAACAAAAGCAATCTATTGAAAAGGCGCTTGTTAAATACTGTGAATTAGATACTATGGCAATGGTAATGATTATGGAAGCATTTATAGATTGGGCAAACTAATTATTGGTCAAAGGAAAAATATTTCAAGCTTTTTAAATTCTAATTTGAAAAACTTATTAATATTATTAAATTTAATTTGAATCTTAATAGAAAAAAATAAACGTAATACGTTTATTCGCTCGTTGTAGGTATTAAAATAATATGGAAAATAAAGAATTAGAAATTTCACAAAATAATTTCATGAATAATGAAATTTGGATGAATGTTATTGGGGCTGCTTTCCAAGGAAGTAATGTATATAAGAAAAAAATAAATAAAGGAAAGAAATCTCACTTTAAATTTATGTTAAAAGGATTAATGGATAATGTGATATTAAATAATTATAAAAATGGTCCTGTAGATGACGAAGAGCATGTTAATAACATATATAAGATTAAAGAATTTAGCTCTAATTTTTCTGAAATTTTTAACAATGGCTCAATCAACTTTGGCATATCACAAAAGATTTTAAATCTTTACTTAAAATATTTGTGGTGTTTAAAAAAAATTGATCCTCCACCCCACTTTCCAGTCGATGGAATAATTCAAAAAGAATTAATCAATGCAACTAAAGATATTATCTCTGACAATATAAAAATAGAACCTTGGACGAAATTTAATAACGAGAAACATTATCTTAAAATAATAAATTTAGCTAGAAAATTATCAAAAACTAATCCTTACATAAATTTCAAACCAGCAGAAATTGAACTTGAATTATTTAATAGAAGAGGCGTGTTAAATTATAATGATTAAAAAACTAAAATAACTTAACAAAGTTGCATAACTTAGTTTAGCCTTGACGTTAGTACTAATTTGAAAGATATGCCAAAACTATTAAGCGATATTCCCGAGCTTGTTAAACAATGGGATAATAAGAAAAATGGCAAGAAAAAACCGAGTGATTACTCTGTTAATAGTAATAAAAAGGTACATTGGAAATGTAAAAAAGAAATTGATCATTGTTGGGAGGCTACTGTTCAAGATAAATACAGACAATTCTCTAAAAATAAAAGTGCAACATGTCCTTTTTGCAGTGGAAGAAGATTGTCTACATCAAATTGTCTATCAACCAAATATCATGAAGCGTCAAATCAATGGCACCCAGTTAAAAATGGAGAATTAAAACCAACTAACGTGCTTCCAGGAAGTAATAGGAATGTATGGTGGAGATGTCCTAACTGTAACAAAGAATGGCAGGCTACAATCAATAATCGAAAAAAGAGTAATTTTCGTCTAAGTTGTTGCAAAAAAAGAGAAAAAAGAACAATAAATAGAATTAACTACATTAAAATAGTTCATGATTTAATTAGCTTATGGCACCCAACAAAAAATGAAAACATCAAACTTGTAAACTTAACCTTAGGTTCTCCTAGACTAGTCTGGTGGAAATGTCCTGTGGAGGAAGACCATGAATGGCTTACTACTATAAGTAACGTGGTTAAATCTAAAGGTAATGGTTGTCCTTATTGTGCTGGAAAAAAGGTTGCACTTTCAAATTGCTTAAAAACAACACACCCTGAAATTGCAGCAGAATGGCATCCAACGAAAAATGGCAAATTAAAACCAACAATGTTTACAATAGGTAGTGGTAAAACAGTTACATGGAAATGCTCTAATAATAAAACTCATATATATCAAGCCCAAATAGTTAAACGAAAAGAAAGAGGTTGCCCATATTGTTCTGGTCAAAGGGTTGATAATTCAAACTCATTAGAGAGTTTATTTCCTCAAATTGCAGCAGAATGGCATCCAACGAAAAATGGGGAATTAACACCTAATCAATTCTCAGCAAGAAGTTCCCAAAAGATATGGTGGGTTTGTTCATTAAACCGATCACATTTGTGGCATGTTTCAATTTCTGAAAGAACTAGGCCAAGGGGTTGTCCACATTGTGCTGAATATGGATTTAATCAATCTAAGCCTGCTACATTCTATGTATTAAATGTAAAGCTATCTAACGGTAAAAAGGCTATTAAATTCGGAATTACTAATCAATTAGATGAAAACAGGTTTTCACAATTAAAGAAGAATCTTGAAGGTACCATAACTGTAATTGAAACTTTACAATGTAATGGTAAAACAGCAGTAGATATAGAAAATAAGTGCAAAATTAAATTTGGGAAATATGGTTACCTTGGAAAGGAGGAATTAGAGGTAGGTTTTACCGAAACGGTAAAATACTCAAAGATAAATTTAAAATTTATTCTTAATCTAATAAGAACATATGATTCGAAATAATCTTTTAAAAACAATAAATATATTACTCATAAGGACATAGCAACAAGTGCTAACAAAAGCTTTACGCAATGCCTTCGGGACACATACGTTTAGCCAAAACGTTATGTTTAATTGAGATACTTAAAATGCTCTTGAAAAAGATTTAAATCCAGTTTAAACAAGTCTGAAATAGTTCAGCCCTGTCTATAAGTGACTCATCTAATCCATTACCGTTTTCATCTTCAAAATATGGGACTTCCATATCGCCTTCATCGAATCCTCCACCATAGCTATATAACTCAACCTCACCGTGATATATGACCTTGTCTTTTGTTATTGATACACTAACTACATAACATCTTACATCAGACGAATTAACATTTATTTCCATAATTTAATTTATATACTCCTAACTTACAAAAATAAAAAACTACCACCAACAAGACCTAAATCAAATTTTATGAATATGTTAGTATTGTGAACCTTACAACAAGAACGCATGTATAAATTACTTATTTTAATTACTACAATAACTTATTTTATTACAATCATTCTATTTAATAATTTTTTAGGTTTTGCTATATGTATTTTACTGACATCACTTATTTTTTCTTTTGCAAAAAGAAAATTTATAAGCAATCATTTTTTCCTTTTCATAAAGAATAATAAAGGTTTAGCAGCGTTACTTTTTTTAACATTAGCATTTATACTTTTCACTTTTAACCTATTTAGAGTAAAGTCAAATATTGAATATGTTTTTAAGAATAATGGAGAGTTAATGATACAAACATCAGATGGATTTAAAGAACTGTACAAAACTGAAGGTGATATCTTATCCAATGAAATTTTTAGTAATGAGAATACTAATATTCAATCTATTGAAATTAAAAGAAAAAATGAATCCTTAATCCATACTATTGAAAACTTCTTCAATCCAAACAAGATTATAATCATTGAATTTAACTCAAAAAATAATTATAGTTTAACTGCAGATACTAAAAATGATTTAGCTCCAATCAATACATCTAAAGCTTTAAAATTCTCAAATTCAAACTTTGCGGTTAACACAAATTTTTATGGAGAGAGTGCAATAGGTGAAATTATCATTAAAAAGAAAAGATATGGTAAAGCTGACAAAAAAGCTTCTGGTTATTTTAAGGTGATTGATGGCAAACCTATAGTTGGTGCAAAATCTTTATTTAATAAAAATTTAGGAACTGTTTCTTATTCTTGTCAAGCGTTTCCATCAGTAATGAAAAATGGAATAATGTTTTCTTACATTAATTCAGAAAAATCCCCCTATAAAAAAAGCTGGAAATTGAAAACTTATCGCAATTTAATGGGCACTATTAAAAACGGAAATTTTATTTGTATCTTATCACACAGTGGTGGATTATTGTCTGTAAAGGAAATTGCTACAATAGCAAAAAAATATGGAGTAACAAATGCATCATTATTTGATGGTGGAGCTGCTCTTCAGTATGAATATAATTCTAAAGACTTTCATTTGAGATTTTCAGCACTTAATAACACTTTTGATTTTGGGGAAATGGTAGATAAAAAGTTCATTACATTAGGTAATTCTCATTTCCCAACAAAGTCACCAGTTTTTTTGACTGTAGAACACCTCACAACAAAACCTCAACTGCATTAAAACACATTTTATACCCAAAGTTGACAATCATAAAAAAACTTAAAAAGAAATAAATAAAACCTTAATAATTTTATAAATTTGAATACTAAATTTTATGTGAAATGAAAAAAATTGCATTAATAATTTGTTCAATTATTCTAGGTCTAGTTGTGTATTACTTTTATCCAGAACATCAACTTAAAGAAGGCCAAATAGCTAATAAAATTGTTATTAATAAAGCCAAACATGAACTTTTACTTTATTCCAACGAAAGTCTTATCGCATCTTACAAGGTTTCATTAAGTAATAAAGGCTTAGCTAAAAAAAAGAAAGAGGGTGATAATTTAACACCTGAGGGTGTCTTCAGAGCAAAAAAATGTCTGCAACTAAATTCCATAAAGCAATTGGTGTTGGTAAGTGGGAAGATTGTTGTAAAGTTAGAATTCATGGTCAAGAATATAGTTGGATTGGTAAATTTCAGCGGTGGTATGATTGGACCCAAGGATGTATTGCCCTCACTAATGATGAAATTGATGAAATCTATAACGCAGTAGAAAATGGTATACCGATTGAAATCAACCCTTGACATTAAGAAGAAGACTCCTTAAAATACGATCCTAAAATATTCAGACACTTTGTGAATATGGTCATAACAAAAATATATTTTACATATTACAAGAAATAACAAAATAACTTTTAACGTTAGTCAAAAAACAGACGGTTTCTTTCTTTTCCACCACCAAATATCCTGTTGTAAAAAAGGTGTTTGCTAAATGCAATTAAAAAATTAATGGAGATAATTTTACTACGTAAATCATTTACGTACTAATTAATTAATTTAGAAATAAATTAATTAAAATTAGTCATTATGAAAGATATAGTTAAACACATAAAATGGGATATAATTGAGGAAAATATTCTTTCTAAGAATAGAATTATACCTAATAAAAAAGCGCTGTTTAGAAATGATAACCAAAAACTACTTGGAATACATTCTAATAAATATCAAGTATTTAGAAATAAAGACTTACAAAAACTTTGTAAAGAGATTGAAAAAGTTTCTCCCTATAAACTAAACCAATTTGTAGAATTAAATGCAGGAAAAAAAGTACTTGCCTTCTTAAGAAACAAAGATATACAGCTCGTTAATAATATTGCAGTAAAAGAGTATTTAGTAATTGGTAATTCTTTTGATGGAACTAGCTCACTTTTTGTCGGTTATAACTCTCATATGATTAGATGTGAAAACCAATTCACAGATTCCAAACGAATAGTACAATCCAAACATCTAAAAGGAAGAATAACTAAAGAGATAGATATTCAATACATTATCAATATTTTCAATTATCAAAAAAAACAAACTCTTGATGCATTTTCCATAATGCAAAAAACCAATATTTCTGAAAAAGAAATTGATCAACTTATGAGATTAATAATTGGTAAAAGAGAATTTGATGGACCTAACAAAAAAGAGGAAAAAATCATGGAATCCATAAATAAAGAAATTGCTTTTTTTGGTAAAAATTCATGGGGTTTATTTAATGGTATAACTCATTACACCTCAAACATTATAAACAAAGGAAGGCATACCTTTGGAAATGTTTCTGGTGAAAGTCAACGAATTAATAAAATCGCAATGGATTTTCTTATTCAATTAAATTAATATTGAATTAATTTTTTCAAGAAACAATTAAGTATATTTAATTAAAAATTTTACCAATTACCGCAATTTTTAAACCTAAGGATCATAAAATTGAAATAAAACTTGAAAGCAAAATAGTTGTAACCAATATAAGATGGAAATAAAAAGTAAAAAAGATATTGAAGTTCTAGAAAAAAGAATTATTGATGAACTTGGAATTGACCTTAAAAGGTACCAAAATGAAGAAGTTGCACAAAAATTTTTAGAAATAATAGATTTTCAAAACTATGTTATAAAATGGACAATTAGGCCTCTTTTGATTTCATTAATAATTTTCATTGTTGGATTCTTTATTTTGGATCTTGGAGTTTTAGGGTATTTGTTCTATGGAATTGTAGGATTAATTCTATTCTTTTTATCGGGGTTTATAGCTGGATTACTTTTTCTAATAAAAAAAATCAAATGGGATGTCCAAGATATTATTGATTACTCTTTCGAAATTATGGAAACTGCGTTAAATGATCTTGGTAAAATTGATAAAGAAAAAACAAAAAATGTTCTTGATTTGCTTTTTAAAGGTGTAATTCACATAATAGCATTTCCAACGGTTGCCAAAATAATTTCTGAAGAAGTCCCAATTATTGATAAAATAATAAACAATATTATCTATAAAATTTTAACCTCTATTTCAAATAAAGTTAAGTTTAATAACGACAATTTATCTGAAGAAACAGATAAAAAAGTAAGTTCATCAAAATCTACTGATCGATATTTAAGTTCTATATCATTTGCTAAATCAGGACTTGAAAAAATTATTACTTTGATATTTAGTATTGTAAAATTTCCATTTAAAATATGGTTAGGAATCATTTTAACTATTTTAGTAGTATTTCTTTTTTTAATAAATTAATTAAAAACAAAAATTTATTCCTTGGACTCTTTTCTTATGAATTGATTCTATAAGAATTTCCCATAGTCATAAATGTGAAGTGAAAAACCAACTTGATAGCTCAAAAATTAAATTTCAATTATGACTGATACAGCAATACTTTATGAGCTTCAAGAGGTTTTACTATATTAAGTTGTGATGAAAAAGAAATGAAATTAATAAGCTTTATAGTTCTATTATTAAATTAAAATCAGCTTATTAAAATTCAATATGTTATTCTTTAAAATTTACATTAATTACTGAAAATCCTATAGATTTTAGATATTCTTTTAGTAGTGTTTTTGTTCTTTTATCAGTCTTTTCTAAAATTTTATTATTTGTAGCAAGGTTTTCAACTTTTTTAACTGCTAAAGTTTTTAGAGCCTGTACTTCTTTTGGACTCCAGTTACCTTCGTCAATGAAAAATGTAAAATCTGAAGGATTTATTACTGTATTAACTATTTCAGATCTGTTAATATTAATAGTACATATAGAGTCGTTAATTACTATATCATCACTTGTTATCTTGGATAAATCATTTGCAGCGTAAGAAGTCCCATTACCAATTATAGTTATTTGGTGAAGAGTTGAATCTATGTATTCAGTACTTTTATCATTTTCATCGCTAGTGAAAATATTACCTATAGTGTTTGTGTAAGCTGTTTTAGTTTCATAAAGAACTTTTGTAGTGTCAATTACTACTTCTGCGTAATAGTTAGCAGAAAAAAGTTTAGCTATTTTTTTGGATTCTTCAATTATAACAGCTGTTTCCTTAAGCTGAAAAGGTTTTCTAGCAAAGGGATTTAATTGAGGAAAAACAAAACATAACCCAATGTAGGAACCTAAAATAACTACACCTGCTATAATTAATTTAATTTTCAATATCAGTGGATTAACAGTTGAAAAGGCAGATCCAGAACCTGCTGTTTTAAATTGATCTTTAATGTTATCTTTAAAAATATCTTTAGATTCCTCTTTGGCTTCAGACATCATCTCGTCAGCTTCTTCTTTGGCTTCAGACATCATCTCATCAACTTCTTCTTTGGCTTTAGACATCATCTCGTCAGCTTCTTCTTTGGCTTTAGAAATCATCTCTTCTGCTTCTTCTTTGGCTTTGGACATCATCTTATTAGCTTCTTCATTAGCCTTCTTGCTAAGATCTTCTGCTTGTCGATTTACTTTCTTTTTTAAATCATCAATATTTTTATTGTTTTGATCATCACTCATTAGTCTGAATATTTATTGTTTTGAATCCTAATAATTTTAACCAACTTTCTAAGAAAATCTTTCCGTTTTCACTTGCTTGGTCAAGAATTCCAAGATCATTTATTTTTTTTCTAATATCTTTCTCTCCTAAGACTTGTATTTCATTTAGCTCTTCGTTAGAAAATTCCGACCTTAAGTAAGAGGATTTTAAAACTGAAAATTCAATTTTTTCAGGTGGAATATTTAGTAATATAATTTTTGGCTTAGGAAGTTTGACTTTTATATGTGATTTTGGTTCAAAATCTAAAATTTCTATTTTTTTAAAATCAATTCCCGCGATTAGGTTTGCTTTTGCAGTAATAAGCGCTTTTCTTTCACCAATTGTTAACCAATAATCATCATCTAAAATCAATACTTTTGACAAATCATATTCAACAGTTCCTAATTGATTAAGTTCTGCGAGTCTTTGCTTGATTATAGGCTCAGTAATTTCATTGGATGAGCATGAAACTAAAACTGCGGAAAGTATAATTGAACCAAATAATATTTTTAAACTCATATTTTATTTAAATTAATAATTAACTATAAACATTAAATTTAAACTTATTTTTAATTTAATAAATCAAACTAAAAATACTTTATGTCAACAACAACAATTATAATTCTTGTAATATTAATTGCGTTATTTTTAATTTGGTTAGGATTTAAAGTTTGGGAATGGGACAGTGGTGATAACTTTAGCATCACTACTTTTTTAATATTTATTGGTATTTTATGCTCAATTGTCGGAATAATATTCTTAAAAATAATTAGAAAAGAGAATGGTGCAGAGTTTTGGGATATCGGAAGCATAATACTTACTTCAATTCCAATTTTATTATTTTCTTGGAATACTAAAAGAGTTTTTTCAACAAATAAATTCTTTACATCCTTATTAATATTATTTTACCATTTATTATTAATTGCATTATCACCAATAATAATAATTTTAATTTTTTGGGCAATTGGGAAGGGTAAAGAATTATTTTCCTTTTCAAAGAACAAAACAAAATAATTTATACCATTAGAAAAAGGTAATTATACTTGTATTTGACACAACTAGTTAAATATTCGTTGACATTAAACCTAAAAAGGTTTTTTCATATTAATTAAAATTATAAAAAAATCAATACATACAAACACAAGAATATTTGAAGCAAAGTTTGTATACCCTAGGCATTTCTACTTTTGAGATAATTCTGACAAAGAAATAACTTCAACTTGCGGGTTTATTTGAATGTATTGACCTTCACTGATACATTTTTTATAGCCTATACATGCTAAATCAATTGGAAATGTCATTTTTATTATAGATGTAACTTTATAAATTCATAATTATGGTTTATTAATTAATTTTAAACCTATAAAAAACCTTTAGCAATTTTCAATTCTTTATCATAATGTTCTCCCATCCAAGGTTTTATATCAATTAATTTCACACCATATTCATCCCACAAATCAGGTCTGTCATCTAGTACATTAATTTTATAATTAAATTCCTTTTCTATTTTTTTTAGAGATTTCTTGTATGTAATTCCATATTCGGAATATATTGTTTGAGTATATTTTCTTCCAAAAATTTCATGATTTTTATCTAATTTGAATGTAGAAACTACCCACCTTGCATAATCAATTTTTGAAGACGTATAGAATATTATATCATATTTATTTTCTACATATTTTAAAAATTCATTAAGTAAAGGCCTGTGATATAAAAACAAATATTTTCTTTTTGAAATCAACTTTAAACCAACAATTTCCTTATAAGTTGAATAGATTAAAGCATGATCTAAATCTAATATTATCTTCTTTTTCATTTTTTTAAAATTTCTATTAAACCCTTAATTGTCTAGATCACCTAAGGAAAATAAAGAGTTTAAATTTAGATGATTTATGGTCTTTTTGCAACATTGATAAGAGCTAAGGGTGTTTGAGTTAGTTAAGCAGGATTTACACTATCTCAATTCAGGTTATATTTTTGCTAGAATCAATGCCTGTCAAAAAAAGGGGTCTGAAATCTAATATTGCTGTTTTTTTAAAATATGTTCATAAAAATACTTTATCATATTTTTTGGAGTTTCAATGTGCCATCTAAAAATGAAACTAAACTTAGAGAGGAAATTGGACAACTAAAAAATGATAATCAAAATTTAAAAAATAAATTAATTATAGCAGATGAACTGAAATCCATTGAGCTAAAATCTAATTCAGAGCTAAGACAAGTTATTACAAAATGGACTTATTATGGAAAAGCAATGAAACGATAATATATTGCTATTAATGCAGCTTTTGAAAATCTTAATTCGTCCTATGAAAAGGTATGTAAAAACATTGATGATTTAGCAGAAAAACAGTACGATGTATTCTTTCTTTTAGTTCTTTTAAAGGTGATGAAATTAAAAGCTTAAAGGAATAATGTTATAAAAATTTCACTAATCCGAAAAATAACATATATTGATTTAAAAAAAATAATTATGAGTAATAGGTACCTTTCTAAAGAATCCTTTAATAATCATTTATCAAGGCTTAACGGTGTTAAATTGTTATATATTTTAGATAAATATGATCGTGGTACATTTGATATATTAATTGACAAAAGTGAAACAATATTAAAATCTATTGGTATATCTTTACTGGGAGCGCAAGAAATAGAAGAAAATTTTCATGAAATCGATGCTTTATTTAATATTACTTTTAAAAACGGAGATACATTTGAAATTCATCCAGATTTACTAGATGATGAAAATGAACATTATGGACAGATTTATTTTGAAAATTTAGAAAACTACAATTTTCAAGGTATTGAATCCCCAATAAAGGAAAAGATTTTTAAAAGAGAAATAGTAGAAACAGAATCCTGGGTTGGACCTCCAAAAAAAGAAGAAAAAGATGTTTTAATCGGAACTGGAAAACTTTATTACGATATTTTTTGGAACGCAATAGAAAAAGCTGTTTGGGCCCCAAAAAAAAGATAACTCATCTGTTTTCGTCATTTTTTAAGTAAAGAGTTTTAACTTTCATTGATACTACTACCTATAAATTTCCTGCACAAAAATTATTTTGAAATTCTACCATAAACAGCATCGAATTGGGGTTGTTACCCTACTTACACAAGAGCAGATTACTATGGAATAACCCTTCCAAGTTCTAACGAAAATTGGATGTGTGGTGAAAATGGAGTTATCATTACTGCTAGAGATAGAAGTGGTGGTATGATAAGTCAATCAAGTGCACCTGAGCCGCATAAAGAATGGTATGGACACGGGTGTTTACACTGATTTATTTGATATTGATTATGTAAACTCAGATATATTCATTTCTGTGGGTGCTGATGGAACTATAATTCGAACAACCAATGGAAATGCCCCCTCAATGGTCATAAATTAGATGTTAAAAATTTCATTTATAACTTAATTTATTTAAAATATTTAGGTTTTTAATCCAGTAAATCTTCCTGCAGACTCTATTTTTTTATTCAAATAGTTTTTTTATTTTTATTAGAAATGAAAAAATATTTTAGGTTTGATGATAACGAATATTTAACTGGGCCGCAATACTTTAAAAGAGGGATTATTAATGTTCTTCTTTGCTCTGTTTTAATAGGATTTTTTCTTGAGTCTGTTAATTCATATAAAAGAGCTAAATCTTTAGGTCACTCTCATTCAGCCTGTAAGATTTGGGCATTTTGGGGTTTTATAATTTATCCTGTTAACTTTATTAATTATTTTTTTTCTGTTTTAGATTCTTCACTTTTTTTAATTTTTACCATTCCATTTTGGTATTTATGGTTTATTAATGGTCCTGGAGAATTACGTGAAAATAATAAAAGCGAATTTTTTAAAAAAATAGATTTTTCTAAAGTTTCATTATTAGTGGTAATTGTAATTTTTGCTTTAAATATTACATCAAAATTTATTTCTGGTCTAGATGATTTTTTTTTATTATATCCATCTAACCTTGAAGAGCCATTAAATTGGTACAGATTTTTAACATATTCTTTTGGTGGAGGTATTGATACATTGTTGGAGTATTCTGCATTAATTATTATGGCATCTCTAATTATGGAAAATAAAATTAAATCAAAAGAACTTATTTTCCTGTCAGTTATTTCAGTCGTTATTGGTGGGGTAATTTATGCAGTAATTAGTAAAGATAATATTCCTATCACATCTTCTGGTATGTTGTTCTGGGGTTATGCAGGTGCTGCCTTTTCAATTGCATTCATAAACTATACAATTTTACACAAATACCAAAAATATTTACTTTTTATTCTTTTTTTAAGTACTCTTGGTAATGTGGTATTTAGTTTAGGAAACTCTTATAAGTTGGCGTCATTTTGTGTCTTAATAACATCAATGGTTGTGATTTATATAAAGTATCAAAAGTAATATAGTGGAGCTGGAGGAACTTTCGAACTCTTTTCGTTCTGATTTGAAAACACTTATTCGTTTTGTTTATAAATTTAAACTATAACTTAACAGACGAGAAATAAACTTAATGCATCAGTTCTTGAGTGTTTTTATTCTCTATTTGTTAAAAAGCTATGACAAAATGAATTTTGAGAAAAAAGATAAAATTGAAATACTTGAAAACTCAATCAGCTGGATTGTGGTTTTAGCAATGTTTATTTATGGTGGTGGTAAA
>MDTC01260832.1_pt1 | contig 13694 bp, 9 predicted proteins | sample 811181 | NCBI WGS metagenome assembly MDTC01 (sample SAMN05326644, study PRJNA326480) | marine metagenome | isolation source: seawater | place: Pacific Ocean: North | collected 2011
GGATGGTTGGTTTGGCAAGGCCGAAGGGTGGCTAAGAATAATTACACAAGTGATCGGAGCCTTGTTTCTCCTCATGATCGCCTACTTTTTCTTTGCCAGCATTCACGCGGCGTTTTTGGGACTTTTCTTTGATGATTTGCTCGATGCGATCAGGAATCGTCACTATCCCCAAAGCGAATGGCTCCCGCCACCTTCTCTCTCACGCTCTCTCCGCGATTCGCTTCGTTTCATCATTCTCAGTCTCACCGTCAACCTCATCGCTCTGCCCTTTTATCTGATCGGATGGTTCGTTCCACCGATCGGTTTGGCCGCGCAAGTTTTGGTCAATGGCTACCTGCTCGGCAAAGAATACGGCTACCTCGTCGGCTTGCGCATTTCCTCCGACTCGAGCCAAACCGGAACCAAGTTTCTCAAAGAGGGCATCCTCGCCTCTTTGGTTTGGATGGTGCCGCTTGTCAATTTCATCGCCCCGGTCCTTCTGGCTGGCTCGATTCTGCATTCCAGGTTCTTGAATACAAAAGGCAAAGAGTAATTCTCCGAGCTTATCGAGAAGGATTCAGAGGAGCGGACTCGAAGGATTTTCCAAGACGAGCGTGGTGCAGACGGGCAACCTGCCACATGTAGGTTCCGGTGGCGCGACCATATTGGTTGGCAACCGCATTCCGTAAGTGTTGGAGCGCCGCCTTCTTGTCTCCTTTGACTAATTCCAGGTAAATACCCACGTACAAATCGGCATGAAAACGCACTCTCTCCTCATATCCGCGGGGGAAACCGGCTTCCTCAATCCGCTGGAAGATTTCATCGGACTCGATCTTTCCCTGAAACATCTCATAGAGCCAAGGATAGGGAGGACGGTCCGTCTGCTCATAGGGCAACAAGTCCTTTCGGGCCTTCTCTTCGCCTTGAGCGCTGGTCTGAGACATGAAACGCCAAATCCCATTCTCTCGATCGACCGCATCGTACCGGTGATAAATCTCGAACTGTCTCTCCGCTTTTACGAACTCGCCCAGATAAAAGTACGCGATTCCAATCCGCCAATGGGAAACCTCCAAGGTTGGATCCAATTCGATCATTTTCGCATAATCCTCACGGGCTCCTTCGAAATTACCCAAAAACATCCGGGCATCTCCCCTTGCGGAAAGCGCGGACAGATTCTCGGGATTCTCCTCGATGCGCCGATTCAGGGTTTCCTCGCGAAGCTTGAACTCGGTAAGATGCCCCCGAAGTTCATCGGGCGGTAAAACCGTTTCCGAAGAAAAGATAGGTAGAGATGCGACAACCCAAAGAGCCGGAAAGGCAACCCATCTCATTTTCCGAACTCATTCTTGAATTTGGGGCCCGTCAAAGTTCCGTTTTCATCCCACACTTCAATCAGGCCATAGGCCAAGCCATCGCGCACCTTGGTCCGACTCCTGACCTCTCCGTTGTCATGAAAGGCCTCCGCGACTCCGGTGAAGGGTTCGGTCGCTCCGATTCGGTACCAAAGCTGGTCTTCGCGAAATTCCAATTCCTTGTCCTGATCCACTTTCGGGAAGCCCTGCAGTTCATCGGTGACTTCGTTTGAGTCCAGATAATCAAGCGTGCATTGGGAAGGAAGCCAAATGATAGTCAATCCCAAGAAAAAAACAGCCCCGAACCACCAATAGTAGACCGATGGGATTCTCCGGTAAAAAGGAACCTCCTTCGGTTCCGGCGGGGGTGGAAACTCAAAATCTTTCATGGATAAGCAAGATAAGCTCAGATCGATCTAGTTAAGCAAGGCATAAAGAAAGACGTTCATCCCCAAACGGGTATAGAAGGCATGCGCATAGTTGCTGATTTCCTCTCCCGAATAATATTTGAAAATTCGCCATCTCCCATTCGGTTCCTTGACCCACAAGGGACGTTGGCCGAGTTGGGAGTAGATCACGTCCTTCAAGCCGTCTTCCCGGGTCACTTCATAGGTCCCTCCCGAAAAGGAGGCAAGTTTGAGATTCTCGTCAAAGTTTTCGGCGGATTCGCGAATGCGAAAGGAAATTGGCGGAATCCAGGAACCGAACTCGTCCTTGCCCCACCCCATCGCGCAAATCGGAGAGGCAACGCAAGCCAATCGGCCCTTGACCTTCATTCCGACAAAAGAATAAGTCCCTTGCGGCCACTTTTCCTGCTCCACGAAGGTCAGTACGGTTTCGGGTAATCTCTTTTGGTTGGCTTCGATCATCAAGTCCCTGTTCTTGGGCAGGCCCTTATAAAAACTTCTGAAAATCTCATGGTTACGCGGTAAGGGTAAGAAGGATTTTTCCGGATAGACCTGTCGGAAGAGCTCATTCACTTCGGGTCTTTCCTCCCAAGCCGCATAACTGTGACCAAGATCCGCGCCGAGAAAGGAAGCCTTGATTCCCGCATCCAAATAGACGAACCCTCCCTGCTCCATGTAACGCCTCAAGGCAGCCAATTCTTCCGCAGGAAACTCCAAGTTCGGTTGGTCATCACAATTTACGTAAAGGATGGGGTTTTCCATCAGACGGTCGTCGGTCAGTTCCGAAATGAAGAGCGGATCGGTGTCAAAACGGGTGGAGGTTTCCTCATTCATCGTCTTCAAAAGACTCGGTAAGGCGTCCGGATACTTCCGCGTGGCGTTCAGGTTCCTCATCAGAGTCACGATTCGGATACCACTGCTGCGCAAGGCATCAACTTCCTGAGCCTCCATGGTTTGCTCGCTCTCCAAGAACAAACCGAAACAAAAGATCAGAATTAGCGCTCTCATGGGCTATCGTACCCCCAATCTATCCAATTCGGCGCGGGCAAGGGCGCTGATCCGCGCTTGCGGATTGCGCGCGACGTACTCGTTCAATGCCTTTACTCCCTCATGTCGATCCGTGAGCAACGCATCCATGGCCACTCTTTGAATGACGTAATCTTCATCCAACAGGGAACGAGACATAATCCTCACCCATCCCGTAACCCGCCTCACCCCCATGGCCCGCAGCGTGGTGGAGCGCACCACCGTGTCCTCATCGATCAGCAAGTCGAATCCATATTGGTCGAATGCCTCCTGATCAGCTGTGAGCAAAGTCTGACCTGCGAAAATGCGCACGTCCGCATAGGGACTCCCGACAAGTTTACCCAATTCCTCGGTTTTCAGGGACTTTACGCGCCCACGCAGGCTCATCAAAATCGCATCCCGAACACCCTTGTCCCGATCCGACATTCCGGGAAGCCAAGCTTCGGGAGTCTGCCAGCCCGAACTCAGACTTAGGTATCTCTGCCAAGCGATGGATCTCATTTTCGAACTGCTGTGCTCGGTGAGGGCTCTGTAAACCTGAACGCCATCCTTGCCCATCGCGGAGACTGCGTAAAGAATTGTGGTTACCTGAGAACTCATTCCGCGAGCCGCGAGCAAGTACTGCTTGATTCTCTCGATCACGTCCCCGGCAATTCTCTCTCCGAAACGAGCCAGTTCAACCGCAGCCATGGAGGTGACTTCAGGATCGGCATCCTTGGTCATGGCGCGCAAGATACCACGGTAAGCGGGATGGTAACGGTTGGAGTCCCGAGCCACGTCCACCACCTTCAGCCGAATGCCTTTTTCGGGGTGAGAGGAGAGTTCCTTGATCTTTTCAACCACGGGACGCTGGGAAGCATTGGAGTAGACTCGTCCAAGGGCCTCAAGCTGAACCCTTTGGTCCGGATCGCCCAACAAACTGACCAATGTGGAAGCGGGCAATGCGACCCGGATGTATTGGTGGTACTTGAGGAGATTCTGTCTGACAATTGCATCTTCGTCGGAAAATGCCCGGATTGCCAACTGATGCAAATCCGGACGCAGATTGGCGGGTACGGACCGATACACCTTTTGTCCGTTGATTTCAACAACCTCCATCCCTCCGCGCATCAAACCGCTCACTATCCGAGGAATCATCGCGGTAACTTCGCGCCTGACTTCGACGTCGGGATCTCCGAGCTTGGAGAAAACCTTTTCGACCAGAGACTTATCGTACAGGGGATAGCCATTGTTGGCTTGCTCGGCCAAGGAGACCATGGATGCCCGTCGAACCAAGGCGCTTTGGTCATCGAGAGCCCCAACGAGCATCATTGAGGAAAGAGAACCGGGGTACTTGCCCAACAACTTTGCCGCCCCCACCCGAGCGCCTTCCTCACCAAACCTCAGGTCCTCCCCCGCCTTCCGAACGGTCTCGGCCTGTGAGGAACGAATCGGCTTGGGAGCGGAGACGTTTCCGTCCTGGCGTCCGTTTGCGGATAGACTGGTCGGGGCCAGAGGATCCTCGGAAGGGGCTTGTCCGAACAGGCAAAGGGTGGTGCCTGCGAAGAAAACAAGGGATTGAGAAAAACGCTGCCTCATTTCAACCCCGCTTGTCTCCTCATGATCCACTCAATCCCGGCCGCCAAAAACATGGCGATGAAAATCGGCCAAGCATCCGCCAAACTCCGGCGTTTACGCACCACCGGCAAATCCTCGGCAAAGTTGGGCTTCCAATCCGCATGCATCTGTGAAATGGGCAAAAACTGACCACCGGTGAGGTTGGCGAGGGTCTTCAATTCGCGTTCGGCGTAGGATAGGTTCTTCGCTTCCTCCCCGGTTTCGGAAACTCTCAAATAGTTGGAGGATGAAAGCGTCTCGCCATCCGGGAAATGGAGCGAATAGGAAACCTCATAGGCCCCGGGAAGAACCGGGCGAAAGGATCCGGCATACTGACCGGCGACCGATCCTTCGGGATACAGTTGAACCGATTGGGAAAACCCATCCGGCCCTTGCACCTCGGCCTTGACCAAAGCATCCGTGGAAGGTTCGAAATCCGAACCCAAGGCTTCCACCCGCAAAGCGGTTTCCACGCCCCGCAGCAGGAGTTTCTCGGACTCCTGGATTTTGAGACGCTCCTCACCGCCTTCGCCCAGCCATTGAACCAAAGCCTGCCAAAATTTTCGGAATTCCTTGGCCCCGTCCTCATCCGCCAAGGCCCGGCGCCAATCATGGGGAACTCCCCAATAACCGACCTTGCCCGCTCCATATGCCTGAATGCTAAGCACGGGTTTGCCGTTCGCCTTGGAGACCACCACTCCACGAGCTCCCTGATTTTGCTCCTTGACGAAATATCCCGGCAAACGGCCCGGAAGAAAAGGCTTCATATCCTCGACCTCGTCTTCAGGCCCAAACAAAGGTTCCTCAAAAACGCTGAGAGAGAGATTTCCCTTGGCCTCGACCCGTTCCAAAGTCTTCACGGGGATTAAGCCACCCAAACGCTCGCGGGCACCCTGCAAGGCCCCGAAAAACAAGAGTCCGCCCCCTCTCTTCTGCACGAAGTCCTTGAGCGAGGAAACCACGGTGGCATTAAGTTCGGGCAAGGCATCCAAATCCATGAGAACGGCATCGAAATCCATCCAGAAGCCCGGATCGGTCGGGTAATTCGGTTGTACCTTCTCACCGAATGCATGAAAGACCTTTTCTCCCAGGCGAACCAAGGAATTGAGTTCAAACCTTTCCTCATTTCCCAAAACACGCTTGACGAATGGATACAGGGGACGGGCCTGGCTCGAAAGATAGAGCAGAGAAAACCGCTCGGGGGGATTCACCACAACTAAGAGGGAATCGGAATCGTTGGAGGGATCGGCATCCCAATTCGGCGAATCAATTTCCAAACGAAAGCGCTTGGGGCCTGCGACTTTCGGCACATAGGGTGAAAACGAAACTCGTCTCTTTTCACCCGCCTTCAGAGTCAAGGGAAGCACTTCTATGGTCTCCTCGCCGGAGAGAAGTTTCACGTTGGCGGAATGATCCTGACCATATTGGTTAGTCACCTCCGCTTTCAGAACCAATTCCTCCTTTGCCACGGCATTGGGCTTTCGGTCATCGAACGCAATACGCAAATCTCCACGGGGCAAGACGCTACCGACTCCGACCACGTTGACTGGTATCCCCTGCGAACGATATTCCTTCGCCACTTCCAGAAAGGACGTGCCATGGTTGTTCATACCGTCCGAAAAGACGACCACCGAACCCAAAACGGTCTTGTCCTCTTTCTTGGCCAACCCTTCGTTCAAAGCATCGCCCAATGCGGTTTTCCTGCCCAATTCGGTCTGGGACCAGGATTGACCGGTCAACCGGTCGATATGCTTGGAGAAACCCAAATTCTCGACTTTTCCATACTCCTTGTTTCGGAGAGTGAGCCAGGAGTCCTCCCTCGACCAATCCAAAATTGGACGCACCTCCTCGATCCGGCGGAGTCCCTGCTTGTCGTCACGAACGTCCATGCTTCCCGAAAGATCCACCAAGTTAAGCAAACGCAACTTACTGGAGTCCGGTTCCTCCGTATCGAGGTATGGTCGGGCAATCAGAAAAAGCAGAAGAAGTAAGACACAACCGCGTAGAAAAAGAAGCTTCCAAGCCAGGGAGGATAAGGTGGATCGAAGCAAGCTCCTGCCGTGAAAGATAAGCAGAAGGAGCAGAGCCAGGGCAAGCAGACCCAACAAAAAAGGCGAAAGCGGCCAATCCAAGCCCACGTTCACTCGCCCTCCGCGATGCGACGAAAATATTCCTGCACTTGCTTCTTGTATTTGCCCGGTGCGGCGGTGGTCGCCTGGTTTCTTCGCAAAAGGTTCTCCTTTGCCTCGCGCCAAAAGAATTGCTCGGCCAATTCCAATGCTTCGGAAACCGCCGCGTCCGCCATGGACTTCGACCCAAGCGGGTCCTCACTGATCGCAAGTTGTTCGAAAAAGCGAGTTACGTTCTGCAACCGCTCATGCTCGTCCGAATTCTTCAAGGCACCCAAGGAGTCCGCAATTTCGGAAGAACTTTGCCTCATTTCCTCTTCCCCCATGCCCGGCAACTCCTGCTGCATTCGCATGAGGTTCTCCACCAGTTCCTGCAAAGCCTGATTTCCAAGGTTACGCAACTTGTCGGCAACTCCCTCCATATCCTCCTGCAAATCCTCCAAGTTCCGCTCCACCTTTTCCTCTTCCCGTTTGGCTTGCGGAAAAGCCTCGTAAAGCAGAGAATTCGAGGCTCGTTTGCCGGAGCTTTCAAGTCCGCCTTCGCGGGATTCGCGAGCGCTTTCCAAGAGATCTTCCATCGCGTTCTCGTTAAAATTTCCAAGGGAGCGGGCGGTTTGATCCATTTGCTCAAGGAAATCCTTCAGTTCCTCATTCAATTCGTCCTGCAGGTTTTTCAGAGACTCACCCTGCCCCGGAGAAGCTCTTTCGGTTTCTTCGGCCAAATCTCCCTGACGCTGAGCCAACCCTTCGGCCCGGTCGCTCAGTTGGTCGACCATACGAGAGGCCAAACCGGCCATTTTTCCCTCCACTTGGGAAATCGCATCACCCAAGGCTTCGGCGGCCAAGTCTCCGTGCGGTTGAGCGCCGCGCGGGTCGTCCCGCCTGAGATCACCGGCCGAATCCTTCATTTCATCACCGGCCAAATCCAAGTTGGCGACCTCACCGAGCTTACCCGATCGATCGTACCAATCTTCCCGAATTTCCTCCAAGTCCCTACGAATTTCCTCCTGTTCCTGGGACGAGCGCTGGTTACGCTCTCCTTTCGCTCCGGAACCGGCAGACCTTCCAATCTCCGCATTCAAATCCTTTTGCCTATCCTGAAGTTCCTCCAGTTTCTTCAAATCCTTACCCAAATCCTCCAGTTGCTCGGCCAAGCTTTCACTTTCCTCCGCTTGCTCCTGCGGTTCCGATTCGTCACTGGTTTCGCTTTGCTCCTGAGGTTTCCCCTTCCCCTTGGACTTCTGCTTTTGCATCTTGCGAAGCAAGGCGTACAACTGCACCAGCTTACGCAGGGTTTTTTCCGAAGGCTCGAGAGAATCCTCGAGCATCAGATCGCCGGCGTAAATCTCCGTTTGTTCGATATGATAGGTCGCTTCATTGAGAAACTCACCCAAATCAATCCCATCTTGGATCGGAAAGGCTCCTTCATTCTCATCATAGACCTTGGTCATTTGGTGCTTCAGACCCAGAGCATCTGCGGCAATCGCAAGCGAAGCCCTCTCTTTCAGAACCTCATCTCGTTCCAACATCCCATCATAGGTCGAACGGATGATCTTCTTCGTCTTGTTGATGAAGTCGCGAACGGGAATTTCCTTGGACTCCATTTCTCCCTCGCCATCCCCTTCGTTTTCGGTGGAGTTACCCTCGGGTGGAAGAACTTCGATGAAGTAAATCTCGGAGCGGGCGATCTGACCCTCGGGTTCCTTGTTATCCACCGCCAAAGCCATGTAGGTGATAACGTCTCCAACCGCCAAGGCCCGTTCGTTAAGATCGAAGACGTAAGCCAGGCTCTTCTCCTTTTCCTCCGGTTCCACGAAGATAGTCTCTTCCTCTTGTTTTCCGGCATGGGAAACGTTGATCCGAACGTCAGCCACACCGTGGTCGTCGGACGCATAAACTTCCAGAAGGAACTGGGCGTCCGCAGGCAATTGAAGATCCTTCGCGGGTTCGGTGATTTCCACCAATGGAGGTTCGTCGGGAATCGGAGACAAGACCACTTCATCGTAGGCGATGGGGTCGCGATCCGGTTTTTCCGAGTCGGACAGTTCAACCAATCCGCTCCATTCCTCGATCAGAACGAACCGGTGCTCGAAGGTCTGACTCGCAACTTGAGTCAGCGTTCGGTTACCATCGCTTCCTCGAAGCACGGCTTGGACTCGCTCGGGTAAGGTCCCAACTTCCAACTGCAAGGTAATTTCACTGCCCTCTGGAACCCGGAGATATCCGAAACCCTCATGCTCGATGTTGTCCTGCCGCAGATAAGCCGGAGGCTTGACCTTCCACTTGGCGCTGGTCAGGGAAGGCGGGTCGTAGGGAGTCAAACGATGCCAGTCGCCCTCGATGCTGGGAGTGGACACACGGTACTTGAAATCATCTCGTAGCGCGGGAACCACAAATTCGAAACGCCCCATGATTGGCGTGGAGAGCATATCCATACGAACGGTTTCTCCCTCTTCCTCGAACTCAATGAATGCGTATTTACTTCCTCTGTGCCCACGGGTAACGTCAGCAAAAACCGAAACGTCCGTGCCTCTCGAGAATTCGGCGCTTGCTTCATAGGTCGATGCTTGAGCAGAACCGGTCTTGGTGGTGAACACGGAAAGCCCGGGTTCCTCGGACATGGAATCGAAAGCCTTGAGCACCGGACTGGACCCCATGGACCAACCGCTTAGCGCTCCTCCCATGATCAAACCAATCAAAAGGGAAACCCAGTATGTGGAACCTGGACGGGTTCCCCTGCCCCAGGCAAGTTGCTTCGCCTTTTCTTCGGTGACTGCGAGAACCCGTTTCTCCATAAAGGACAACTCCGTAGTCTTTGATTTTCCTTCCAATTCAACGGCGCAGTTCAGAGTATCCAAAAGATCGGGGTTGGCCTCTTCAACCTGACGGGCCATTTCAGCCGAGCTTGGAGTCTTACGCAGAAAATAACCCAAAGCCAGAAGAAGGGAAAGCACGCTCAAACCGAGTGCTCCAACGACCCAGAAAAGAGCATCCTGTTCGAGAATCGGAAAAAACAAATCGTAGGCATCCACCGCCAAAACCAAAATGGGCCAAAGCAGCAAACCACCGATCAGGGCAAGCATGCTTCGGGAAAAAAGAAAAAGCATAGCCTCGCGGCGCAATCTACGAAGAAATTCAGGCATGGGTCGCAGGGTTTCCTTCGGGGTTTTCGATTTTGGGTCGTGACCAGATCATTTCCACAACTAAGAGGATGGTGGCCGCGATGACAAACCACAACCACAAAGACTCCCTTGCGGCATCTCCAAGACCTGCGGCCTCAACTTGGATTGGCAAAGGTTTTCCTCCTCCACCGAACGATTGTTTCAAATCATCGATTGTCAGGGCGTCGGGCGATGATTCGGATGGAGATAAAATGACCTCCAACCATTCTTCGCCCGAACGGAAAACCCCCGGTTGACGAGCGACGAATTCCTCCGTTGAGGAATAGGTATCACCCGGTTCAAGAACCGGCCAAGCTCGTTTTCCAGCCAACGTTTCTCCCGTTCGGGAAAGTTCGGCCAAAAGGGGAAGAAAGGAATTTCTCAAAGGCAGATCGGTCCAACTCGAAGCCAAGCGGAAAGGCAGGAAAATCAATCGCCCCCCGCTTTCATAGGTTCGAAGAAGAGCCAAAGGTCTACCCTCCCGATCCTTCAGCGGAACTTCCAGTTCATCACCCAATTTCCGGAGAATTCCGAACCGGCGAATCGAGGTTAGGTAAAGATCACGGGCCGACTTGCCCTGAAAGATTTCATCCAAGGATCCACCTTGCTCGAGAGCGGCAATGCGAAAAGGCTTGGAATTTAAGGATGCGGCGCCCGCAACCCGCAGAAAGGAAAAATCCATCAGGCCGGATTGCTTGAGGATCGAAGAGGTTGAGGAAAAGCGATCCCCGGGCGTAACCAGCGCCACACCTCCCTTTTCGAGATGAGCCTTCAAACCTGGGGCAAGATCCTCTTGCTCGAACCATGAATCCAAGCCCAGAACCAAAAGGAATTCCAAACTCGACTGGTCGTCGCCCAATCTCAACCCATCCGCTTGGTCCTGATCGGATTCCCAACGATTCCACCCTTGATCACCCATACTCAGCATAACCGAATTGAGAAAAGCCAGTTCCTCTTTGGTCAGCGCGTGATCGGGGTTCTCCGACCAAAACCCGAACCGACGGGCAGGCGGAGCCTTTAACCAAATTGCCCGCTCATTATCCAAGGCAAAGGAATCGCTCGAACCCAAACGGACCACCGCTTTGGAAAAATCTCCGGCGGAAAGCATGAATTGAGCTTGAGTCGAGCCACGCGGGGAGAGGATGATCCTTTGGCTTTCGCGTTCCTCACCACCGGCAAAAAGAGTCAATTTCTCCTCCATTTCCCGGTCTTCCCAGTTTCGGGCCACCACCCAGACTCGAAGTTTATCAGGTCCTGCAGGCACAGCCCGTGCCTCGACAATCGCACGGTTTCCCTCGCGTCCGATCTCTGCATCTCCTCTTCCGACCCGTATCCATTCCAGTTCGATACCCGTTTGCGAAAAATCCCGCCAAGCCGTCTGCCAATCGGACTGCTGAAAATCACTCACCACCACCAAGCGCTTGGAAGCTGCCGAACTCCCGAAAAGGCCGGTCACTCGTTCAAGCATTCCCTGTGGGTCACCCTTACGCCAATCGTGAGCCACTTCGGCCAACGCATCCTTCAGGTCATCTGATTTCGAACCAATGGGCCATTCATCCATGACTTCCGCGCCAAAGGTAAGCAAACCGCTCCTTCCCTGAGTCTCGTCGATTCGTTTCTCGAGGATGCCCTTGGCTTCGTCCAAAGCCGACCAACCCGCCATACTCGGGCTCAGGTCCAAGGCGAAAAGCGTCTCTTTGCTGACCTCGCCACCAGCAGCGGAAGAATCCGTTTTCCAGTGAGGATCGGCCAAAAGCAAAGCCAAAATCAAAAAAAGTAAGATTCGCAAGAAAAGCAGAGGGAGATCGGTTGGAGTCTTTCGACCGGTTCGGGGAATACGGGAAGGGCGAATAAAACGAAGTGACGGGAACGGATGCCTTTGCGAAACTCGGCGATAAGCCATATGAGCCAAGATCGGCAAACCAATTGCTAGAGCAGTCCAAAGAGCGCCCGGTTGTGCAAATTCAATCATTAAAGTAAAGAGTGGCTCACGACAAACGATTCCTCATACCAAGATAGCGACGCAGAGCGTGTCCCAAGTCTTGGTTGGTGAAAAAGGTTTCGAATTCTGCAGAGACCATGGCCAGATTCTCCTGCAGTTTTTCCTGAAAACCCAACATATCCTTTCGGTAATCCTCAGAAATTACCTTGGGAGAGGTGGAAATTTCCCTCTCTCCTTCCATTTCCCGAAAACGCATCGCCTCGGCGTCCGGCAAGTCAATCTCATCCGGGTCCAAGACCTGCATGCAAAGGGATTCGTAATGAGCGGAAAGAGAAAACCGCAATCGGTCGGGCAGCGTATCCTCCGCCTCCAAAAAATCCGACATAAAGACCACCATCGAACGACCCGGCAAGACCGCGGACAATTGATCCCAGCATCGCTCGTGCTGATTGCGTCCTTCCGCCTTCAAAGATCCGATTGCCCGAAGAATTCGATTCAGGTGCCCGCTCCCGGAAGAGGGACGCACCCATTGACGAACTTCATCCCCGTATGCAAAAAGACCAACCCGGTCACCTTGACGGTGAGCCAGATAGGCAAAGCAGGAAGCCAACATCGAAGCATAGCGCAGTTTGGAACAAGCGGCTCGCTCTCCCGAGTATGCCATTGAGGCGCTTGCGTCGATTACCAGAAAGACGCTGAAATTCGTATCTTCCTGAAAAGTCTTGGCCACCAATTCGTTGCGCTTGGCGTACACTTTCCAATCCACCACCTTCAAATCCTCCCCCCGTTCGTAGGAACGGTATTGGAAAAACTCGGTTCCGCGACCTTGCCTCAAACTTCTATGAATGCCGTTCAAGGCTCCGTCCACAACCACCCTGGCAAGTAAGGCATAATCCTCAATCTTGGACAAATGCCCAGGGTCGAGCAGCGAACTTTCCGCGGCTTGTTTCAACGAATCCTTTCCTAGACCGAAACCGTTTCGATCAAATGATCAATCACCTGATCGGCTCCCAAGCCTTCCGATTCGGCGAAGAAACTGGGAAGTACACGATGGCGCAGGGCGGTTTTGGCAATGCTTTTGACGTCCTCTCTGGAAGCGTTGGGGCGCCCCGCAAGCAAAGCTTTGGCCTTGGCTGCGAGAATCAGGGCTTGCGAACCCCGTGAACCAGCCCCCCAGCGAACTCGCTTGCGAGTCCACTCGTCGCAACTCTGATCCTCGGGACGCGTGGCGGCGACTAGCCTTACCGCGTAGGCAACCACCTCTTCTGGAGCGGGGATTTGCCGGGTCAATCCTTGAAGAGTCAGGATATTCTCACCCGTCAGCACGGCTTCCGGTTCCACCCGATCGACACCGGTGGTTTCGCCCACCATCTTGATTTCGTCTTCCTGGGAAAGGTATTGGATCACCGGGTTGAGCAGAAAGCGGTCAAGTTGGGCCTCAGGCAAAGGATAGGTTCCTTCCAACTCGATGGGATTTTGGGTCGCCAAAACGAAAAATGGCGCATCCAGCAGGTAGGTTTGCCCCGATACGGTGACTTGTCTTTCCTCCATTGCCTCAAGCAAGGCAGCCTGAGTTTTGGGAGGAGTCCGGTTGATCTCATCGGCCAAAACCACATTCGAAAAAATCGGACCCGGAGCGAAACGAAAGCTTTTCGCTCCAGAGGACGGATCCTCATCCACCACCTCCGAACCAACCACGTCCGCAGGCATGAGATCGGGAGTGAATTGGATGCGCTTAAAACCGAGACTTAAGGATTTGGATAGGGTTTTCACCAACAGGGTCTTACCCAAACCGGGAATACCCGTAAGCAAACAATGCCCTCGTGCGAGGAGTGTGATCAGAAGGTGTTCGATGACTTCCTCCTGACCGATGATTCCCTTGCGGATTTCCGCAAGCAGTCGCTCGCGCGTTTCATTCAGTTGCCCTAAGGCTTCCTCGGCATGTTCCTGTGTATTCATAAAGGTATTAGTGTGTAGAGAATCAGTTACCTAGGCAAACATTCCTTGCATCGACTACCCAAATAAAAACAAGGAATCCAAAACGAGGATTCTGCGGACTAGGACTGCCCAGTCAGTTCCAGCAAGCGATCCCATTCGGCGAC
>MDTC01154119.1_pt1 | contig 13693 bp, 13 predicted proteins | sample 811181 | NCBI WGS metagenome assembly MDTC01 (sample SAMN05326644, study PRJNA326480) | marine metagenome | isolation source: seawater | place: Pacific Ocean: North | collected 2011
AAGCGGATGATGGCGGTGCCAGCCAACGGCTTTTCTTCTACAATGCCGAGATCTAGAAACAGGGATGCCACCTTCTTATCGTTCGTCGAGGGCGCCTCGGCCTGGCTGAACTCGATCTTGTAAGGTTGCACGATGGTCGCAGTCACAACCACTTCCAGGTTAGCAGGTTCGGCATCACTTAGCACTGTGACAGTGCCTTTGACCAAACCAGCCTGTGCCGGCACCGAAGCGATGATCGGTACTTGCACCTTCGCACCAGGAGCGAGTACCTTAGGCGATTGCCCTGCCAAGCGCATGCCAGCGGCGGTCTGGATACGCTCGATGTTGACGGGGTATTGGCCAGGGTTGTTAAACGACACTTCGAACTGTTGTTTCGAACCAGCAATCACCGCGCCGATATTTATGGAGGTGTTCGCCGTGGCGATTTGAGGAATGGCCGTTCGCTTTAAACCAAGTTTTTCATTAAACAACTGATAGTAATAACCAGCATTGGGCTTCGAGCCGGCCTCCACGTAGTCACCGACAATCAGCTGGGGAAAGCGACCTGACTTGGTGATAATTTTGTTTAGGGTGCGGATTTCTTGCGTTTGCGCTAGAGCTTGCGTCGACCACTCTCCATGACGGCGCATCCACTCCTGATGTGTTGCCGCCTCAATCATACCTTCAATGGCGACCGCCACGCCGGCAGCAGTGGGCTTGATGCCACCTGCATGCAGCATTTCCGCTAGAGCATGATACGTCTCACGATCTTCGCGCCAAATGGCGAGCATCTGTTTCTGTATTCCCTCGCCTTTGCTATTGAAATGACCCGGCAATTGCAACACCGCCAGATCCTTAGGAAACTGTTTCTGCACATCGGTGAGGAGTTCATTAAGATGACGGCAGTGTGGACACGTGAAGTCAAACAACCCGACCACCACATGCTTGGCGAGCTTGGCATCGCCAATCGCAGGAAACTCATCCACATCGATGGAAAACTTACCGTCATGCAGGGAAACCGTGCGTGAGACCGCTGGCAGTCCTGGATCTTGTATCACGGGATCAACTTTGGAACCGGCCCCCTCGACAACCTCCCCACCGGCTGTCGTTGGGCGTTCTGGGCCCAAGGTTTGTGCTAGAATCATGCCAAGCACACCCCCAGCGCTGAGAGCCGGAGCCAACCAAGGTTTACTTGCCCGCAGCGCAGACTTTCCACGTGGCCACAACAGCAGGCAACCAAAGATCGCCAGTGCGTGCGTGATGCAACACCATGGGCAAAACTGCTTCACCACCACAGCCTGCAAGACCACAAACCACAAAGCTGCTCCGATGATGGTCCAGCGCACCAGAGCGTGCAAAATAGGCCAGCGCCCATTCAGATCACTAATCAACAGCACTAAATAAGAAACCGCACCAAAGATGCTAACCGGCAAGCCAATGGCATAGGCCCACTTGCTCGACAATACTTCATGACAGCCTCCACCATCATCACAGCCAGCGACGCTCCCTTGCATCAATGAAGTGACGGCCAAATAACAGGCCACACCAAGCGCACCTACTAGACAGATTCTTCCTAACATCGTCGCCATTATTTGAAGATCGGACGGGCCTTTTTCGGCAGGAGGCGTCTTCTTCTGCTGTCGCTGCTTTTTCTTCTTGCCTTTGCTACTCATCGCTCTATCAATACGGTAAAACCTACGGGCAAGGGGTTAAGATTTTCCGTAGACTTGCTTAGGATCAAACACGCGCGTGCCTTCTTCAACGGCCTCTCGCAATTCCACATCGATTTTACGGTAAAAGCAGCTGCGGAATCCTGTGTGACAGGCCGCGCCTCCGATCTGATCGACTTTCACCAGAATGGTGTCGGCATCACAATCTACGTAGAGATCATGCAATTTCTGCACATTGCCACTCTCTTCGCCTTTGCGCCAAAGTTTCTGACGGCTGCGACTGAAGTAACAAACTCGACCGGTCTTCAGAGTTTCCTCATAAGATTCAGCATTCATGTAGGCCATCATCAGGATCTCGCCGGTTTCTGCGTCTTGGGCGATGGTAGGAATCAACGGGTTTTTATCGAAATCGGGTCCGCTCATGGAAGACCTAGGCTCAGCCAGAGCAGGTTGTCATGCAAGAAGGATCGACCCACTAAGCTACGCTTTCACCGCCACCACCATGCTGATTTCGACGGCAGCATCGAGCGGCAGAGCAGCTGCGCCGAGCGCTACCCGCGCATGACGCCCGGCATCGCCAAAGATTTCGATCAAGAGTTCGGAGGCCCCATTGATCACTTTAGGCTGGTCGGTGAACTCCGGCACACTCTGCACATATCCCTGCAGGCTGACAATTTGCGCCACGCTCTCCAAGCTACCAACCATGTTCTGGATGACGGCGAGGCGATTCAGCACACAGATACGTGCCGCTTCTTGGCCATCTTCGACACTGACATCCTTACCGAGCTTGCCTTTGATGGAGCGTTGTTCGGAAAACGATAGACCACCTGAAATGTGCAGCAGATCTTGGTGACGCACAGCATGTTCGTAATTGCCTGCTGCTACGGGTAAAGGTGGCAAGGTCATGCCCAGGGAATTCAGTCGTTCAGCAATGGTGGATGAAGTGCTCATACGTTCCTCTTTCCAAAGCTTGGCTGGAATAGCCAGAGTTTTCATTTTCCCTCGCAACGATTGCTCCTAAGGTGCTCTCGCCCTTATGAGCGATTCTGAGATTACCAAACCCGTCTACTTCGATTCTCACATGCACACGCCACTGTGCAAACACGCCATGGGTGAGCCTGAAGAGTATGCCGAACAGGGCCGCGCACGCGGATTGAAGGGCGTCATCATGACGTGTCACAGCCCGATGCCTGATCGGTTCTCGCACCAAGTGCGGATGGATCCTGAGCAGTTCAATGAATACGTGGCCCTGATCGAACGCGCCGCTGATCACATGGCGTCCCATGATTTCGACGTCAAGCTTGGCATGGAAAGCGACTGGTTTCCTGGGATGGAGGGTTGGTTGCAAAACTTGCACAGTCGAGCTAATTTTCACTACATCCTAGGCTCGGTACACTATCATATTCCTGAATATCGTGCCGAATTCTGGAAAGGCGATGGCGACGCGTTTCAAACTGGTTATTTCCGTCACTTGGCGGATGCCGCTGAGACTGGCTTGTTCGATTGCATCTCGCACCCAGATTTGGTGAAGAACTCCTTTCCCGAGACCTGGGACTTTGAGTTCATACGCCCTGTGCTTACTGAAAGCCTTGATCGCATTCAACAAACGGGCGTCGCCATGGAACTCAACACAAGCGGTATTCACAAAGCCTATTCGGAGATGAATCCAGGTAATGAGATGCTCAGCTTGATGGCGGAACGCGACATTCCCGTCGTGATCGGCTCCGATTCGCATCAACCACGCCGCGTCTCGGCTGAATTTGAGGATGCGCTAGAGTCCCTCACGGAGGTTGGCTATCGTGAGGTGTCATTCTTCCATGAGCGACAACGCCAGACTTTGCCGATCGAAGTCGCGCTAGCGAGCCTTATCTAGTGACTATCACTAGCACTCATTCTGCGATACAGTAGAGATACTTATGGCCGCGTAAAAACAGTTCTTTATCCACCAAGGCAGCCGAGGCACTGAAAATATCATCGAGCTCATTAATGGTGATCTCTTTCAACTCTGCTCCCTCACTAAGCACCAATGTCGTGCCGGAGCGATCCGTGATGTAGATGCGCTTGGCTGCTGAAACGGGTGACGCATAAACATCGCGAATGGGTCCCAATCGGAATGGTCCTGCTAGGGTTTCGCCAGTCTTGTAATTCAAGCAAGACAGTATTCCTTGGTAATGGTTGAGAAACAGCACCGCTTTACCAACCAACAAAGGCGATGGTACATAGGGCGTACGTTGATTCGTCTGCCAAAGAACGTGGTCTGTTCCTGTGATATCGCCTTTGGCTCCCGCTACTTTAATGGCAAGGATCGATCGACTATCATAACTGCAGGCCGCAACTACCACGCCATCAGCATAGACCGGTGATGCAACCACATTGTTAGACATACCACCGCATTCCCAGATCACTTTCCCGGTTTCCAGATCATACGCACGAATGCGTCTGGTGGCGCTGACAACGACTTGAAAGGTTCCCTCGTGTTCGATCACAATGGGCGACGACCACGATGTGACTTCATCGCGATCCACACGCCACTTCACCTTCCCAGTATGTTTGTCGAAGGCATGAATGGCAGACGCACCTTCATGATCCCAATTGACCACCAAAGTATCGCCATGCAGTACTGGCGAAGCACCTTCGCCATGGGCATGCTTAGTATTCATCACTCCAATCTCAGCCTTCCACAGTACCTCGCCCTTCCAATCCAGGGCATGCAAACCACGCGACCCAAAGAACGCGTAGACCCGTTCACCATCAGTAATCGGGGAATGCGAAGCCAAGGTACCCGAAGTGTGTCCCCCTTCATGAGGAAACGCTTCGGCCACCGTGCGCCTCCATACTTCGTCGCCAGACTTACGATCCAGGGCGATCACTATGAAGCGGTGCGACCGCATGACAGGCAGGTTGTCGTGTGATCCTGGCGCTTTGTCATAGACTGGCAAACGCGGTTTGCCAAAGGGCTCTGCGGCTGTCACAAAGATGCGACGTCCCCAAACGACCGGCGTTGAGTGGCCTTTGCCTGGCAACGCTTTCTTCCAACGAACATTCTTGTTCTCGCTCCACTCGGCTGGCGGATCCGCCTTCGGCCCCACACCGGTGGCCCACGGTCCACGCCATTGAGCCCATTGCGCCAAAGGATCCGCGCCCCAGCAGGTGATCAAGTTTGTTAGAAGGAATGTGAGGGTGGTGAGAAATCGCATATCAGAGCCTTCGAGTAAGATCTTCGAGCAGACCACTGCTCGGGAAGAACTTAGCAAACAATTCCGCCTTCAACAAGGCACCCTCCTCACTCATGTGACGACCGTCGCTCAAGTATTTACGATTTCGAGCCATGTCACCCGCGAAGTCACAGAATAAGACTTCTTTGACCTTGGCCAATCAGGTGAGTGCTGCAGAGTTATATCCAGACACACCAGCATTGATGACCTCAATAAAAGCCCCTGTAACGGCTTCAGTGTGAGCAGTAGACCCGCTAAGCATCGCCACTCGCAAGACGCCTTTCGGCTTCTTGAGTGTCGTTTCGGGCCCACGCCAATCCAGACTACCGTGTTATTGCTTCATTTGGCAGATCTTCAACTAAGGAGAACTGGTTGCACTCTAAGCATAACACTAATATAATTCTATAAACACTTTCCAAGCCTCTCAGGATAAGCAGGCTTGCCACCAAGATTCCTTCACCAAACAACTTCCCCTTAATCATGTTTTAAAAATCCTCAACCACAACAGCTTTTCCCTAATGAAGTGATGGCATACTGAAGACATCAAACTCGAAAGCCGTATACATCTTTATCTCAATCCTCGTCCCCGGGGCCAAATTCACCCGCTCTCCGCTTCATGAGCGAGGCGGTTTAGGATTATTTCATTCTACCAGACTCAGGAATACCGCTAGTAAACTGCCTAACCACCGTACAGAAATGAGAGACTATGAAAGGAGCATCGCACTACCGCCGTATTCAATAGCCATGAACCTTACCGCCGATTCGCCTAAGACACGCCAACAAGAAACTACTTATTCGCTTGAAATCTCTCCCAGTGATCCATCCATTTACGAAATCAGTGAGAATCAGGGTCAACCCATAGCGCGATTAACCATACCTGCTCCACCAAACAATCCATTACAAGACGAGCTACTCTACTCAGGAGAGCCGGACTCATTTGGACCTTCTACCCGCTAATGATGGTCGTCGCAGTCGTACTGATCCACCGCGCAATGAGCTAATGACACCAATCAAACGCGCCCTGCCTTCCATTTGGCGAAAGCTTCTAGTGCTCGTTGACGCCCATCCGTATGGGCTATGATCGGTGAAGGATAGTGTTTGCCCAAGGTCACACCAAAGCCTTGTAGTTCCAAATCGCCCAGTGTCCACGGTTGATGGATATGTGAGTCAGGAATCTTAGCCAACTCCGGCACGTAACGTCTGACATACGCACCACTAGCATCAAACTTACTGCCCTGTGTGATCGGATTGAAGATACGGAAGTAGGGAGCCGCATCAGCTCCACAGCCACCGATCCATTGCCAACCCATCGTGTTGTTAGGCAAATCCGCATCGACTAGGGTGTCCCAAAACCAGCGTGCCCCTTCAAGCCAATGTTGCAGAAGATGCTTAACCAACAACGAGCCCACTATCATACGCACCCGATTGTGCATCCAGCCCGTCTGCCACAACTGACGCATGCCCGCATCCACAATTGGATAACCCGTCTCACCCCGCTGCCAAGCACCCAAGAAATCACCACTACCGTCCCAGGGGAAGTGGGCATATTCCGGACGCAATGGCTTGCTGGTTGTGTGCGGGTAATGAAACATCAAGTGGTGCGCAAATTCACGCCAAACAACCTGCCGCATGATGCCGCTTTCAAATTGCGGGCTGAAGTTGGTCGCGTTCGCCAATTTCCACCAGACTTCTCGGGGACCCAACTGGCCAAAGTGCAAATAGGCGGACAACTGTGACGTACCGTCCTCAGCAGGTAAATCGCGCTGGCCCACATATGCTTCCGCGTCCGAGCAAATAAATTTATCGAACCGCTTCAGCGCTGCTGAACGGGACGGCGTATGCCACCACTGCTGAAAACCAGCATCCCATGGGATGTTCGGTTTCAATCCCAGAGAAGACACCGTTTCACTCTTCGGCCATGATTTTGGTGCCTTGAGCGCCTTGAGATCCACTTCCACTGGCTTTGGCACCGTCAACGTTCGGTAATGTTTCAAGAGCGGCGTGAACACCTGAAACGGCTTGCCCGATTTGTTTGCGATTTCGAGCGGCTCAAACAGCATGCCGCTGTTGTGACTCTCCGCCTTCAAACCCGCCAATCCCAGCGCGGTCTTGATCTTTGCATCACGATCAATGATCTGCGGTTCATAGCGCCGGTTCCAATGAATGGCTGAAGCTTTGACCTCTTTCGCTATGGCAAGTAGAGCCTCAAGCGAAGAATGCGTCTTCCTGACAATGAGACGACTTCCAATTTCCTTCCATTGCGCGGCTAAATCGCTGAGCGCATGGTGCCACCACCAACGCGACGCTCCTCCCGGTTGCCACGGTGCTTCATCTTCAGGACTCCACAAATAGACAGGAACGATAACTTGCCCTGAAGCAATTGCAGCCGCCAAGGCAGCGTTATCCTGCAAGCGCAGATCTTGGCGAAACCAGACGATGCACGGCGAATCCATCTACACCGAAGGCACTTTCCACTCAAACGCACTCACAGCATCCAACTCACGGATGACTAGCCGATCACCGCTGATCGCCAAATGTGCCCAAGTTTCAGACTCACTGACCTCTCGCTCATTGATCACATCAAACTTCTCTGGGTTGGCACGCAAATGATAAAGCTTGCCCCTCTGATCCAATGCCAAGATTTCTCCACCGCGTGCAATCATGCTCCAATATTTGCCAAACTTCTTTTTCGTGATCCACTTCTCCTTGCCCGTGGCCACTTCCACACAGGCGAAGCGCTGGTTGCGCAGATGCATGTAGGCATGACCATCCACCACAACAGGAGTGGACATGTAACCTTCCATCTTCAACTCCCATTTCACCTCAGGATCCCATGTGTCACCCTCGCGGCCTACTTGGATGCCCAGTGTTTTACCACCATACGCGCTGGTGAAGATTAAGTCGCCAGAAACTACGGGCGTCAGAATGTTCATGTTTCGAAATGCTTCGATCGGCAGCTTCCACAAAACTTTCCCCTGATCAATGCCGACCCCACAAAGCTCGGAACGGGTTTGCACCAACAACTGCCTTACTCCTGCAATAGTGGCGACGCAAGGTGACGAAAACGCACTACCATTCATGCCACCGGTGTCCTCCAAGGAACGCCAAATGATCTTGCCGTCTTGCTTGTTTAATTTTATCAAAGACGCTCCTGCCTGCACGAATACCGCATTGCCATCGATCAGAGGCGAGCTTGCGAAGCCGAAGGAGGGCATGTCTGTGCCCAACTCCTTGACGAAATCCTTGTGCCACCTCTTTTTACCACTTGCTGAATCAATGCAGACCAACACGTCACGCATACCAGCCACCACCAGCACCTCACCGTCAGAAGCTGGTGTCGACCGGATCCAGCTGCCATTACTCTTGGCGAAGAACGGCACTTTCATCACGCCCTCCCAACCGGTGTTCCAGATCTCTTTGCCATCCGCAAGATTCAAAGACCGCACAATCTCGTTCTCTTTGTTTGCTGTCTCCGTCGTGAACACTTGGTCATTGGAAATAATTGGACCTGAGTAACTCGGCGGCAGTTCAACGCGCCATTTGCGCACCAGATGAGCCTCGTCTAATGAGCCAGGCCAGGCTGCGCCTGCCGACTGACCATCACGCGCATTGCCACGCCACTGCAACCAGTCATTCTCTCCTGCTGTCACTAATGGGCACAACACGCATAGCGTGATGGTAGAAAATAAGGGTATGAAGCCATTCATGTCACTCCCTACGCACCAGCGAACCAATCGGCCGCACAAGTTTAGTAACATTCGCCACGATACGCTTCTGCCAGCAACGTCACCGGAGCCATCACACGCCCGCTCGAACCCGCTTCGGCCAAACCACGCTACAACTGCAAATCGCAATCAGGATTAGCCGTCGCTACAACTTCAGCCCCTGTCGCCAAAAGATGCTCCAACTAACGTCTCAGCAGATCATCGGGGTTCCCGGTTGAGTAATGTTATACACATCCGCGCTGCCACAGCACCAAGAGGCCTCTGCCAGCTCATGCAAATCCAGCCCTGTCGCTATTCGCAGCAGCATTCGAGTTGCATTACTAACATCTTACTTGTGACATAAACGACAGGACTCATCATAAGTAACAATTTGCCTCGTCGCGAGGCTCTCACACTTCGGCGCACGAACCCCAATCCCAGCCATCCATTCATGAATGTTTCACACTTTTCTATACTAGAGCACAGCGCGTTCAGCATAGGCAGGATCAGCGTCTAACAAACGCCCATAATGGCGTAGATGTGATCCACAACCTCCAGCATTTGTGATGATCGCATCCACCCACGCCAATGGAAAGGCATCGATGTTCTTGCGCACCATCTCTTTGGCCCAAGCAACTTAACCATTTTGACCATGAATCGACCCGCAACAGGACTGCACACGTGGCGTCACCACTTCACAGCCATTAGCTAACAAGACATCTGCGGTGTCGCGATTCACGTCAGCATAGGCAAGATCTTGAATGCAGCCCTTCAGCAAGGCCACGCGAAATTGCGCTGCCCCCGATGACCGCGATTCTACATCGTCAATAAGCACATCCGAAAAGGCCGCCCCTATGCTAGGCGCCATGTGCATCAAACGCTGCCAGCGTTTCGGCAACCACTGGTAGAACACCGAATCCAAAAACCAAGCCCGAAGCCCGACGCGCTGCACCCAACGCAGCCCACTCCCAAACTAGCGCATCAACTTGGGACGCCGAAACAACAGCCCCAACGTCAACTTACGATACAGCCACCGCATCAGCCCAGAACTCTGGCGTTGCTTCTCACTAGCCGCAGGTGCCGTCTCAAAATGCTGCGCATAATCCACATCTGCCGGGCACGCACTCTGTCAAGCCAAGCAGCCCAAACAATAATCCAGCTCCTCTGCAAAATCCTTTCTCATCGAAAGCCCATCATCCGCGACCGCCCGCAGCAACACAAAGCGCCCACGCGGACTGAGCCGCTCACGCTTGGTCGCCTCATAGGTCGGACACGTCGGCAAACACTTTCCATAATGCATACATTGCTGAACGACTGAATAATCCATCACCTCCGAAACCTCCATTGTTGGCTCCGCCAAGACCACGCAATCGGCGCGCCCCTTCAACGCCGCGGTGCCATCAAAACCGTAAGGAATGACATCGATAGCTTCCGGCAGCACACGATTAAATCCGGCGATCTGTCGGAGAGAGCCGAAAACATTAGAAGACATCTGTTGCACGCGAATAACGTGTCCGATATCAACCCAAACTTCATGATACCAAGACTAAGCTCACGGATCAGCCCAGTGCGCGTTCAAACCGCTCGATCAAGGCCTTTGGATTTTCCAAACCCACGCCTACCCGCACAAGATGACGCGAGACTCCGCAAGCCTCGGCCCAATCTAACTCTTCGTAATGTGCTAGTAGGGTATATGGACACGCCAAGGTGAAATCCATACCCAGGCTCGGGCCTTTGCACACCTCGAGCCGATCATAAAACGCCGGCGTGGTCGCCGTGTCTTTCAGCGTGAAGGACAACAGCCCACCAAAGCCGCCACCCTTGCGTAAAATCGAAGTGTAAGCATCACGCGTGACTTGCTTGGGATAATACAAGTCAGCCACCTTCAGATGCCCAGCCAAGAACTCAAACAACAGTTCAGCATGATAATTCAATTTTGCCATGCGTTGCGGGAAATTACGACTGCTTCGATCGAGCACCGCCGCATCTTCCACCCACAAGCCAGGTTCCTGCTCTTTGGTTAGAAACTGTTGAAACGCTTCGGCAAAGGCGCTTCCCACTGGCACCGTCAATGCTCCCCCCATCACGTCACCCTGACCGCTAATGTTCTTGGTCAAACTGGTGGTGACCAAATCAGCGAAGGGGTAGACATCCACATTATGAACTGTACCGATCGTGTCATCCACGATCAAGGGCACCCGGTGCCGACGACAAACACGCGACATAATCTCAAGGTTGACCGTGCGCATGAGCGGGTTGCTAGGAATCTCACAAAACACGGCAGCAATCTTTTCCTTGCGCAACAAGCCGGTCAACTGATCCGCCATGTCTTTGCCCAGGACATGGTGCACGCCCACACCCAGAGATTTCTGGATGCAAAAAACGTCCACGTAAGGGAATTCTAATTGCACCGTTTTCAGCCCTGGCCGTATGGTCGTCACCGCCCTGAACGCCGCGTGAATGGCCGCCATTCCACTGGGAAACAAATGCACTTGCGAGGAAGGTTCGCCAGCCCAAGATGCCAAGCGTTTGCCCAACACGTTCGCTGAATCCATCACCGCCTCGGCAATCGCCTCACCTTCGCCTAGCAACTGCTGCGCCTGCCTACTGCTCACAATTTCCCCACAATAACGCCAGTACAGCAAGCCCTCGCGACGCAAGGCCTGCGGAAACACCAACACCGACGCCGCACTGCCCTCGCCCCAATCGTGATGCGCCACCGCCAGGGATTCCCCGGAAACGCGGCACAGAAACGCGGCACATCGCCGCGCCGCAGCATTACTCGCAAACACCAGCGCCGTTTCCTTCTCTCCGGCAAAGCGCTCTACAGCTCGCTCAAACAGACGTTTCACCAGCGGATGACAGAAGAACCGCGGGTAGCCACACCGCAAGGTTGCCATGACCTGCGGATCTTCTTCCTCATAGCCAATCACACTATCCCAAGTTGGTATGGTCACCGAGACCGCATGGGGCGAGTCTGGGATCGGGTTGCCAAGGTCTTCGAGCCTGCAAAGCGGTTGAGTGAAAAGGTCGCGCACGCTAGAGCATTAAAAGACTTTCGCTAACTGTCCATGCTCACCATTGAAAAAGTGCGCATCTTCCGCCATAACAAGCCAGGATCATGAAATATCTCTTGAATGCCAGAACCATTGGCAATGTCTACCGTGTGACCGCATCCTTGGCGAGGCGCCTCTGCCAAACAGTCGTTTCTCATCGCCACACCAGCACAATGATAGTGACATCACAGAAACCGTCCCGATTCCACACGATCACGTTTCTTTCCACTGTTTCTATAGCCGTCCTCTTGGCTCTCACTGCCTGCGCCACATCCTCGGACATTCGCGCCCCCGAGCGCTACCACTATCAATTTGTCCACGGTCAGACCGCGCTTTTACAGGAAGACTTTGCCAGAGCACCCAAGCGCGCCCCAGCCGCAGTACATCTAGCCACTCAAGCAGGCAATGCATTGCAGGGTATGCCTTACCGTTATGGTGGCGGGCACGCCAGAGTCGACGATACCGGTTACGACTGCTCAGGCACGGTCTCCTACGTCCTAAACAAAGCAGGCCTGATGAAAGGTACCAACACATCACGCGGCTTCACCACTTATGGCGAGCCCGGACCAGGCAAATGGATCACCATCTACGCACGTGACGGCCATGCTTTTATCACTATCGCCGGTCTGCGCCTCGATACCGGTGGCGGCAAGAACGATACGGGACCACGTTGGAAGCCCAACTCACGCAAGACCTCAAGTTTCGTACTGCGCCACCCGCCCGGATTCTAACAAATGCTTTAACATGAGTCTCTACGGCATTGGCACAGATATCGTCGACATCGCACGCATTGAAGGTAGCTTTGAACGCTACGGCGAGCGCTTTCGCGATCGCGTTTTCACCGCCAACGAAATTGCCTACTGCGAACGCCTACAGGGCAAGGCCAAGCTCCGTTCATACGCAGCACGCTTCGCTGGCAAAGAGGCCATCTCCAAGGCCCTCCGTACCGGCATTGGCCCAGCCTTCGACTGGGTCGATCTAGAAATCCTCCGTAATGAGCCTAGCGGTGCCCCCAATGTGCTTTGCCACGGACGAGCCATAGCCTTCCTCGAACAGGAAGGCATCAGTCTGATTCATATCAGTCTGAGCCACGGCGAGTCCCAGGCCATCGCCTATGCCATCGCCGAGCTGAACTAGCAGATTCCAAACGGCGCGATTCACTGCTTCATTGGAGTGATTCCGCACTCGTAAAACAGCACGCAGGTCATTCATCCAGTCAAATCGTCCTGGGGAATGCAACCTCAGGGACCGTTCCTTATAATGTCATATCCCGAGCGGCGGCATATGATTCACCTCTCTAGCAATTGGCGGAGGCTTTGAGACAAGGGCTTGTGGGCTCCTTTAATGATATTGGTGACCGGTTGGGACCGGTCTGACAGGCGATAGTGCGACTTTCTAAAATGCACGCCCACATCGTTGCTTTCTTCTGCAGCCTGAGCGGAGAAGAGGACTTAAAACGGTTTTCTGAGGGCCGCTTGAGGTCAATCTCCGCCGCAAAAGATCAACAGCTTAAACAGTTCCAGGCAGCTTTTGTGGTCGGAATAGGCTCCGGATTTGATTCATTTGATTCACATGAGATAGAAAGCTGAATGACCACAGGCATTTTGCATACGGCCCGTTGCCCAATATCTATACTTCTGGTCAAACAATCTGAACCCAGATTCAGCATCTCATAACTGAGGCTTGGACTGGTGTTTGCTAATTGGTCACTTGGAAAAAATCAGCCTTGGTAGTCTGATGGGTGACAGCCTTTGACTTCTTTGAAAGCCTTACTGAAATGGCTCAGACTTTGGTAGCCCACCTCAATAGCAGCTTCACTGACATTGAATCGTCCACTTGCGAGCAACTCTGCGGCTCGCTCAACCCTAAGCAGGCGACCATACCGGCTGATAGTCATGCCCATGGTTTCGGAAAATAGCCGGGAAAGATAGTAGGAACTGCAACCGATCTGACGCCCCAACTGCTCAAGCGTCAACGGATTCTCCAGGTTTGCGGCAATGTGAGCGCACGCTTTCTGTATCCTGTCCGACGCCACCCGCTTTTGTTTAAAACAAAAGAATTCAGAATCT
>MDTC01123422.1_pt1 | contig 13691 bp, 9 predicted proteins | sample 811181 | NCBI WGS metagenome assembly MDTC01 (sample SAMN05326644, study PRJNA326480) | marine metagenome | isolation source: seawater | place: Pacific Ocean: North | collected 2011
AAACCGCTCCACACTGGCAACTTTTATCTTTTGTCGACAGACCTCCAAAACCCGAGATTGGCCTGCCTGTGAGCGAACCAATAAGTCTACGAAGGTACCTTCTTCCCCTTTTATCAGATTGCTTATTCGGTCCAGAGTCCATTCTTCAACAGACATGCCAGCTACCTCATCGATAAAGTCTCCCACGCAAATCCCGGCTTTTTCTGCAGGTCCCTCCGGAAAAACCCTTGTGATCAAAATTCCCGCATCGACTTTGCGAATCATGATTCCAACTCCGACGTAGGTTCTCTGCGTGTCATCCTGAAAAGCCTTGAAGCTGGGCGGATCATAGTAACCGGAATGTCGATCCAAGCTTCCAGTCATTCCATTCACCGCCATGTTGGTGAGGTGATGAAACTTTGATTTGTTCGCATCAACATACCGATCGTTCACCAAACGAAGAGCCTCGCCATACCTCCCTAACGCTTGCCAATAGCTCAGATCCAACCATGCTTTGAGGGATGGATTCAATACGAAGCCAACGAAGAGGAATCCTGCCAAAGAGCATAAACTCCAAATGAGAATCGCCCAGCCCAAGGACAACCTTCCAAGTAAGACTCGCTTGAGTTTCATTGAGAACGCTTTATCCAAGGCTCATGACGTTGCCAACGACAAAGCTTAAAAAGAAAGTCATTGAGGCTTTCAGGGAAAGGTTGGAAGATCGTGATGCCCTTCCCTATGACGAATACGTCGAATGGGCATTGTATTCGGAAGAAATCGGATATTACCGAAGCGACAAAGAGCGAGTCGGAAGAAAGGATTGCACCGATTTTTACACTTCATCCGACTTATCTCCCATTTGGGGCGAACTTCTCGTTGATGCATGCAAATCCTTGCTTGCTCCTCGACCTCTTGCCGAGTTTGCATTTGTTGAGATTGCAGCGGAACCGAATCGCTCGGTTCTGTCGGGCTTCAAGCTGCCTTTCAAAGAGATCATAACCTATCGTTGGGGTGATTCTCTGGAAATTCCCGAAAACGCCATTGTCTTTTCAAACGAATGGCTGGACGCCCAACCCTTCAAGAGATTTCTGTTCTCAGCAATGGAAGACAGGTGGATGGAATTGGGAGTTCGAGAAGAAAAGGGCCATTTGAAGGAAAGTCCACTTTCATTCACGGATTCCGTAACGCAATCCTTCCCCTCTCACTCTGGAAGCGATTATCTCGTTGACTGGCCCTCGGGCTCCATAAGTTGTCTTTCCGAATTTCTAGGTCAGTCCCAGTGGACCGGCTTGTTTCTGACCTTTGACTACGGTTTGTCTTTTGATGACCTGTTTTTTCAAAGGCCAACTGGGACGAGCCGCACCTTCGAGGGACATAAGACAGACGACAACCTTTTGCTATCACCGGGGGAAAAAGACATTACCTGCCACCTCTGCTGGGACTCTCTAAAGGAAATTTTAAGAGACTGTGGCTTTTCTCAAGTAACAGTCCAGCGTCAGGAATCCTTTCTTATGAATAATGCAGCTTCCAGAATCAAAGAAATACTGAATGAAGCCAAGGGTAGGTTTAGTCCAAAACTTCAAAGTTTAAAGGAATTGATTCATCCCCAACATCTGGGAAGCAAATTTCAAGCTCTCTGGGGAATCCGCGAGAACCCGGAATTAGACAACGATTGAAAGGGCCCTATGGTATCGTAGGCGCGAAAAGGTTAGTCACTTCGTAGGGACTGCCGATTTCATAGATTCTACGAACCGATTGTTCGTCATAAGTTACGTCAAAAAGAGCGAACTCATCAATACTTCCTTTGAAAACCTGATTGCCGGATCCCAGCGAATGCCCAAGCATGGATTTCCCAAAATGCAAACTCATTGGCTCTGCCATTTTTTCACGGCTGAAAGGACGCCCATTAATGTAATGACTTACCATTTTAAGATTGGGATCATATGTGGTTGCGATGTGAGTCCACCGTCCAAGCCTCTCCTTGCGGAAGGCCACAGCTGACGTGAATTTATCCCTTCCATCTTCTTTTCTCACATGAAAAACCAAGCGCCCGTCCTTGCTAACGAGCCAACTTACAGCGCCAGGCTTATTGGGTTCGGAATATAGAATGGGAGCGAAATAATCCAATGAATCGATCTTTACCCATGCGGATAAGGTCACCGCATCCAATTGGTCGGGCAAGACCATGCGAACACGGTCGTTTTTACGATTGAAGCCCAAAGCTCCTTTGCCTGCCCATCTGCCTTCCGACCACTTGCATCCGATGATTGCTCCATTACCGCTCATCCCATTGGGATTCACCTCATCACGCAAAACGCGGGACCAAGGGCTGTGGTTATCAAAATTGTAATAAACAACGACGTGAGGATCATTTGCGATTTCCTTGCTCAGTTCGACCCATGCCGAATGACTTTGCTGGGACTTTTCCATCGAACGAAAAGCCAAATCAGCAGCGCTCATAAATCCCTCACTGGGCATCTCGATCCAATTAGGATACCCATAGGGATCAATGAAAAGAGCCTCTCCTCCGGAAATCTCTCTCGAAATAAGTTCGGCGTTCCCTGCTTGGCCTTCATACAAAACCTTACCGCTGTAAACGAGGATTTCCGAGGAACCGCCGGGATGGACGTTCAAACCGAATTCAGTCCCTAAGTCAATAATCCGGCCCTTGGGCAAATTGACCGTAAATCCGCGGGCTACACGAGGAACGTGCGCCCTCAGCTTTCCTTCTCGGAGCGTACCCTCATTGGGGTTGACGATATCAAAATCGATCGGACCTTCCAGAATAACGGCTGAACCCTGGATAAATTCAACTTGAGCCAAGCCTTCATCGATCTTCAGTGAATTGGGTTCCAAAGTGTTGCCCAACTCGGGGCGGAAACCTGCCTCATCAGCCCATTTCAAGCCGACCAATTTGGTGAGTACGGCAACTGTATCCACCATAGGTTCGGCAACCCCCGAGGTTTCTGCGGATTCGATCTCAGAGTTGAAGGATTCGCTCTTCGGAGAGAACAGATCACTAAAGTTTGGAAAGGTAAAAAAACCGAATACCAACAGTGCCGCCAAAGCCAGAAAACGCCTTGAAAAAAGCACCACCTTGGAACTGAGGCCTTCCTGGTCATCGTCGGTCTCGAAGTCATCGCTGACCAACTCTTCGGCATAGTGCCTCAAACTGGAGGACATATCCATGAACAAAACGTATTGAACCCTGGCATCCTCGGAGTTTTCCAAGAGAAACTGCAACCTTGCCTTTTGTTTTATGGAAAGGTTGTTTTCCACCAATCCATCGAAAAGCTCGTGCAATTCGAGAACCTCTTCGTCGAACATTTTCATTGAGCCTGCTCCACAGAAACTTCAAAGGTTACGCAATCGAAGAGAACTTTGCGAATTCGGTTCAATGCCTTGTAGGCGCCCTGGACGGAGCGCCCGCACGCGTGAGCCGCGGCAGTGACGTTCTTACCGGATTCGTATCGGGTCAAAACCATCCTCCGGTCACGGTCATTCAATTTTTTCAAACAACGAGAAAGGGCATGATGTCGATGATCCAGTTCCTCTTCCATCTGACCACGAGTTTGGGCAATGACGTCCATGACCTCCTGATTGAAGACCACCTTGGCGGTGGCGTATTTCTTACGAGCCGCCTTGACCTTCCAATATGCGATCTGGCAGGCCCACGAATAGAAATTGGTACCAATTTCAAAGTCCTTGAATTTCTCGCAAATGGTCAGGCTGGTTTCCTGAAGAATGTCTTCGGCATCACTTCTTGAAGGCACCAAGGTGTGTATGTAGGCAAAAATCCGACGCTGATATTTCATCATTAACTGAATCAATTCAGTCGACCGGTTATCGAATGCCTCGGACATAGATTAAGGGTAGATCAAGCGGCCTGCTTGGACAAGGGACTAATTCGCTTGCTTGATTTTGCCACATGCAGACCTTTGTCCAAGCCGCGCCGAGACACCTCGCGAAGAGCCTTCTCAAGGCTTTTGGAGGAAAGCTTTACGGATTTTGTCTTCGCTCGACCACTCTTGCCCGCAGGAACTGCGGAGACTTTGTAATATATGCTTCCACCGGAAGTTTGAAAAAGGCGAGGGGCAATTTCGACGTCTTCCTTTCTACGTCTTCGGATTCTCTTGAGGCTATTGGGTGGGTGGTTTTCGGAGCCTTCGCTCTCGTCGCGAGCCAAATCACCTTTCGCCTCTTCGAGTACGCGAACGATGGTGCCCTCCTCCAAGTATTTGTTTGCCAAATCATTGCAGGCAAATCCATCATGATAGTTCACCTCGTCAAAGGGATCATTTACCGTCATAACCTTGTGAGCCGGTCCAAGGACGCCCTTAAAGTCCTTCCAGAACCATTGAACGGCTTTCTTAACGGCTTTCTTCCGACTGTTTCCGTAGACGGACTTCCTGGCGATGAAAGTACGGTCCGGGCCCAACCGGGCCTCGATCAAATATTTGGTGTCATATATGAGTCTGAAATAGTCTTCGTAAGAAATGCTCAAGGTCACTTCATACTTTTGGAAATCATTGACTTTCATCATGGCGTTTTCTCCTTTTTGGCTTAGTAAAAGTTCGGGTTATAATCTGTAGTCATATATCCGAACCAATCATACTTAGGACATAAAAAACGAAAGTTTTTGAAATTCGTAAATCATCGCTCGCATTTTTGAAACGATCGAACACAATGGAGACTATTTTCTCGAATCATGGTTGAAATCATCGAAATCTCGGAAGCAAGCAATGAAATTCTATCCCAAGTCAATGGCTTGCTCCCTCAATTGTCAAAATCGGCATCTCCATTAAGCCTCGAATCGTTGGATATTCTGGCAAAGTCAGAAAGCACGAATCTCTTTGTCGCCAAAGAGGGAAAGAAGGTTTGGGGAATGCTCAGCCTTGTGCTTTTTCCCATCCCAACCGGAACCAAGGCTTGGGTTGAGGATGTGGTGGTTGATTCATCCGCTCGAGGCAAGGGCATCGGGAAAGCTCTTATGAATCATGCCCTGAAAAAGGTCAGGGAAAAAAGAGGCAAAAGTATCGATCTGACCTCTCGCCCAAGTCGAGAAACGGCAAACAAACTCTATCAGTCGCTCGGATATCAAAAGAGAGAGACGAACGTATATCGCCTTAGCCTTTCCTAACCCATTACTTGCACCCTCTTTTGTTTTAGCCTCGCCTTTTGGACTGCAAACCAGAATAAGCTTATAACTCCTCTTAACATTTTTCACGTAACCGATTGATAGGCTTCAGCTGTATCATAGTGAAAAACCACCCACTACAACTCTTCTAAAATGACCGCAGATTTTCTCTTCTCCTTCCTCCTTTTCTTTCAAGTTCAGATGGATTCGATACGCGATAGCGGGTTCTACAAATTACTTGAAGAGAGCTATCCGGAATTGGCAAACGCCGCGGAACAAGCTCAGTCCGACCCGGAATTGCAAAAGTTCATTGAACTTACCGGGATGGATTTTGATGACCTAACTAGTTTGAGTTTGACCATTGAGGCGTTGGAGGGGATTACCGATGCGCAAGCAGCCGGAAACGATCCCCGTCTAGGTTCGGAATTCGAGTTCCTGCTTTCAACGGAACTTGAAGGTGAATTGGACGCGGCGGCTCTCTTTGGATTCATCCTTCAGCAATTGGAAAAGGAAGAAGGGGAAGAAGCGAGAAAACAGGTCGAGGAAACCAAGAAAATTATGGGTGAAACCACTTTGATGACTGTTCCAGCGGAGGTAATTGGAGAAGAAGCAAGCGCGACCGACCTTTTGCTTGCGGTTAAAAATCTTCAAAAGCAATCGCGCATCGTGATTGGGGTTCCCCAAAGGGTGAAGCAAGCATTGGCGAATCAGTCCAAGAATTTGCCGTTGGCGACCTTGGATGCGATGGCCCCGGCCAGACAAATGACCTTGGCGATCAAGATCGATCCTGCCCTATGGGAACGTCCCGAGTTTGGAGCCAATCCGCAGAATCCATTGTTCGCAGGTTTGGCCGATTCGGTCAAGGGGATCAGGGAATTTGGGGTTTCCCTTAGTTTCATGGAGGAATCGCTCGGGATGGAAATTTGCGTTCACTGCAAGGACACCCAGTCCGCTCTCGGACTTTGGACGGTTGCCCAGGGTGGATTGGGCATGGCGCAATTGGCCATGGCTCAAAAAGGTTCGAAACCCCCTGCCATCCTTGGGAGAATCAAGACCCAAGCGGTTGAAAAAAACGTTTTCGTTCGCGTGGAAATGCTGATGGAGGATTTTGAAGAGTTTTCATCATCCTTTATGCCTCCGGTTCAGTCCAAAGGGAAAGCTGGAAAAGATCCGATGGTGGGAAAGAAAGCCATGCCCATTCAAACGAAAATGCTCAATGGGGAAGATTTCAATCTAGCTGACCATAAAGGTAAAGTGGTTGTTTTGGATTTCTGGGCATCATGGTGCGGACCTTGCGTACAGGCTTTGCCCGAACTTCTAGGCGCTGCCTCGAGCTTCAGTAGTGATCAGGTCAAGTTGATTGCAGTCAACCAAGGGGAAGCCAAAAAAGTCATTTCGAAATTTCTGGAGTCCAAAGAACTCGAGAATTTGGAGGTCGCCCTTGACCGCAACCGAAAGATTGGCTCGGACTATGGCGTAGAGGGAATTCCGCGCACCGTTGTAATCGATTCGAAGGGAGTGGTCCGCGAAGTCCACTTAGGCTATTCTTCGGGTTTGGGAGAACGTCTCAAGCTTGAGATTGAAAAGTTGCTAGCCGAATAAAATTTTTTTATCCCTGACGGACGGAAAAAGACTTCAAGAGATCCGGTCCTAAAGTTAGCCTTTTTCTCAAGATGAGTTTCAGTTTCCGGATTCGAGGTTGCCTCATTTGGGCAATAACCTTGGGGTTTCTGAAAACGAGTTTTTGCACGGAGCGTTTCCCTTTCCCCGGGGAAAAACCCACTGGACCAAAGCTTCATGCCTTGGTTGGCGCCAGCATTCAGCTAAACCCGAACAAGCGAATAGAGGATGGCTTGCTGCTGATCAGGAACGATTCCATAGAGTTCGTGGGAAAGAAACCTCAGGTGCCCGAAGGATACAGAGAATGGAATTGTACTGGAAAAACGATCTATCCGGGCTTCATCGATCCCTATCTGCTCGCGGGCCCGAAAAAACCCGCCCTTCTTGAACTTGGACATGAGCGTGTCCTTGATGCAACAGCCGACCTATCCTTTCATGGCCTACCCTCACCAAATCCCGAAACGGCTCGGAAAGGGCCCGGTTTTGAAGTGGTGGGGGTCCACCCTCAAAGAAAAAGAGCTCGCGAGTTTGAGGGCAATTCGATGGATTGGGAAAAACTTCGGGAAAACGGCTTCACCGTCGCTCACCTAGCTCCGACCGAGGGAATTTTTCGAGGTTCCGGACCCTGTGTTCTTCTTATGGACGGGCCTGTGAACGAGCGGATTCTCAAAGATGAGGTTGGGCAGGTCATTGCCTTTGATCCGATAGGCAAAAGAAATTCTCCCTCTATCTATCCGAACTCTCTGATGGGCGTAATCGCAGTGATCCGACAAACTTTTTGGGAAACGCAATATTCCCTCAAACGTATCGCATTTGAGAAAAGGAACCCAACGGGCGTTCCCTTTTTCATGCATGAGGGAACGGAAAGCCTTCTGCGTTCCCTTCCACCAAATTCAAGTTTTCCGGTCTGGATGGAACCAGGCAGTTGCCTGATGATGAGAAAGGCCATCGAACTAGGTGAGGAATTCTCCCTTCCTCCACCCATACTCATCGCAACCGGACAAGAATGGAGACGGCCCGATCTGTCCTTGTCTCCCGAGCACCATTACGTCTTGCCCCTTGTTTTTCCCACCCCATCGAAACTGCCCAACGAGGAAGATTGGGAGCAAATATCACTCGACCAACTTCGGTCTTGGGATTTTGCCCCGAGCATGCCTTCATTGGTTTCTTCGAAAACGAAGTCCTTGTCCTTCACCACCAGCGGATGCGATCCAAGTGAATTCCGAACCAATCTAATGAAGGCGATTACCCGGGGCTTACCTGAAAAAGCAGCCCTTGCCGCGTTGACAACCAATCCCGCCAAGCTTTGCGGCATTGAAAACTCCGTAGGCACCTTGGAGAAAGGTAAAATCGCCAATCTTCTAATAACCGAAGGGAAGACCTTTTTCAGGGAAAATGCAAAACTTCATTCCACTTGGATTCGCGGGACTCCTCACCTTTTGCGTCCGGAAAACGAGCCCGCGGATACCAACAAGTCCAACTCAAGCAAACCCGATGCGGGACCGATTGCCCAATTCCCGGGGAAGGAACGAAAGCCCATTGAAAACCCTGAGACCGTGCTCTTCAAAGGATTCAAACTTTGGACGTGTGAAGACGAAGGGATCCTCACAGGACAGGATCTGCTGATTCAAAACGGCAAAATTCTCTCCATTGGAAAGAACTTGGAGGGGCAATTGCCCGAAGACTCCAAGATTATCGAGGGAAAGGGAAAGCACCTTACACCGGGAATCATAGACTGTCATAGCCATGCGATGATTTTGGGAGGCGTCAACGAATCCACTCTACCGTCCACGGCCATGGTTCGCATTGCGGACGTGGTGAATTCGGAAAGCATAAATCTCGAATGGCAACTTGCGGGAGGCGTAACCGCGTGCAACCTTCTTCATGGTTCGGCCAATCCCATCGGCGGGCAAAATGCGGTTATAAAACTTCGTTTGGGAAGTTCACCCATGAATCTCATCATGAAACGAGCTCCCTCTGGGATCAAATTCGCCTTGGGAGAAAACGTGAAACAGGCCAACTGGGGAGACAAATACGTCACTCGCTTTCCTCAATCTCGTATGGGCGTCAAAACTTTCTTCGAAAACCGTTTTAACGCCGCCCTCGAATATGATCGCCTCAAGCAGCAAGCCACCTTTGAAAAAGCCCCCTTCAAAAAAAATCTCGAACTCGAGGCAATTCTGGAAATCATCCGTGGAGAAAGGCTCATTCATTGCCATTCCTACAGACAGGATGAAATCCTTGTCTTTCTCCGAACCATGGAAAGTTTCGGTGTCCGGGTCGCAAGCCTGCAACACGTTTTGGAAGGCTACAAGGTTGCGGATGAGATCGCCAGGCATGGAGCCGGGGCCTCGACCTTTTCGGATTGGTGGGCCTACAAATTCGAAGTTTATGATGCCATTCCCTATGCCGGCGCGCTGATGCATCGCCGAGGCTGTGTGGTCAGCTTCAATTCCGATTCCCCCGATCACGCCCGCAGATTAAATCTGGAAGCGGCAAAAGCCGTCAAATATGGCAAGTTGTCCGAAAGCGAAGCCTTTAAGTTCGTTTCACTCAATCCCGCAAAGCAGCTTGGGATTGACTCATGGGTCGGTTCACTCAAGGTGGGCAAGGATGCCGACCTGGCAATTTGGTCAACCAACCCTTTGGACTACCGAACTGCGTGCTTGGAAACTTGGATTGACGGAAAACTCTTCCATTCTCTCGCACACACTCGCAAGAGGAGTGAGAGAAGAGCCGAGGAAAGAGAGGCATTGATTAGGAAGGCTCGAGCCTTCACCGACGGAGATACCCAATCGATGAGTTCCTCGTCGTCCGAGGAAAGGTTTTTTCGTCATGCATTGGAAAGCGCCTGTGACCTCTTTCCTCATTCGTGCAGGACTCATGATTGCTCCAAAGAAAGAAAAGGGCGATGAAAAGAGTTCTCATCCTTCTCGGCGCTATTTGCCTGTCTCCAAGCGTTTACTGTGAGGAAACTTTCGTGTATCGGGCAAAGTCCATTCAATTGACCCCCACTCAACTGATCAGCGCCGGGGAAATTCTCGTTCGCGGATCGAAGATCATCGAAGTCGGTCCCACCGTCTCGCGTCCCAAGGGATCAAAGGTAATCGACTGGGGTTCCTTTCAGGTATATCCGGGCTTGATTAGTCCCGGATCATCCTTGGGCTTGGCTGAAATCAATGCCCTGCGGCCCACCAGAGACGAAAGGGAAGTCGGATCTCATACTGCCGAAATCGAAGCGTGGAGCGCCATCAATCCGGATTCGGAATTAATCCCAGTCGCTCGGGCCAATGGAATCACACACTCATGGGTTATCCCAATGGGTGGCACGATTTCGGGCATTTCAGGCCTGATTCGGTTAGAAGGTTGGGGCATCGAGGAAATGACCGTTCGGAAATCGGTTGCCTTGCACCTGTGGTGGCCCGGGCAAGGGTTAGCCACTAAATTCAAGACGCAATCAGTCTCCGACAAGAAACCAAAGGCACTGAAGGAACAGGATAAGGAACGCAAAAGGAGCTTGGTGGAACTCGACGAATTCTTCAACCGGGGAGAAGCCTACGCAAAAGCTCGACAAACCAAGGACCTCAAGGTGGGGAAAAACCCGACTTGGGAAGCGATGCTCCCTTTTCTCAATGCCGAGATGCCCATAGTGATTCATGCGGAAGATGCTCGCCAAATCACCTCCGCCTTGGATTGGGCGAAAAGACGGAAGTATGAGATCATTCTTTCCGGAGCGAAGGATTCGTGGAAATTGGCCGAACGCTTGGCCGAGGAGGAGGTCCCGGTGATTTTCCGTCATATCTTCACCGCTCCTCCACAAAGCCATCAGCCCCACGACCTTCATTTTCGGGCCCCGGGAATCCTCGCCGAGGCAGGGGTCAGGGTTTCGATCGGCTTGAGATTGGGAGCATGGGCCGCTGCCAACCAACGCAACCTTCCCTACTATGCCGCCCAAGCCAATGCCTATGGACTTTCCCGAGCGGATGCGATCGCTTCGATTACCCGAAATCCTGCCAGGCTTCTGGGCATGCAAGACCGTTTGGGGACTCTTGAAAAGGGCAAGGATGCCACTTTCATTGCCTGTGACGGCGATCTCCTCGACTTACGGACGCAGGTGGTGGACATGCGCATAGAGGGTAAACGCGTTTCGCTTGCCAGTAGGCATACCCGTCTCCGAGAACGTTACCTGAACCGCCCAAACCCTTATCGCAAACAGGATTGAAACTCAAGAGAACCCGGGAATCTTCGAAACTGACTTCCAGTTCTTTCCATCCCAGCATGCCAAATCGTTTTTTTGATAAACTCCCGCCGCAACCAACTCCCTGACCTTTGCAAGATCGAACGGACCTTCCATACGGTCGTTTTTCCAAAGATAAAGATTGATGCTTTTCGGGGAGGTTGGCAAGCGAGCTTCGGGTACGGCTTGCTTCTCACTTTTGGCCGCCACAATAGGCTGCTTCAACGGTTCCGCCTCGGAGGTCTTCGGTATGGAGAGGTTCCCATCGTCCGTCTGGAGCGAGGGGACTTCCCTGACCTCGGAAGAAAAGGTAAGTAAATCGACGTCCTGGAACTTCAAGGCTCGCGCCAGAATAACTTCGGGAATTCTACGCTTCACCGTAAGGTATCGTTCCACCCCGTCATTGTAACCCGCTCGCATCATGGAGATTTCGTTCTCCATGCGAGTCAATCGATTCATGAAGTCTTCCATCATCCGATTTGCCTTCAAATCCGGATACGCCTCTCGGAGAGCAATCAGGCGGGAGCTCAAAGCAAACTCCCTTCGCATTGCCTGATCGGCTTGAGCAGGCGTATAGGATTGAACACCGACGACCGCCCCACGCAGTTCCGCCAGGGAATCAAGGACCCCTTTTTCATGAGAGAGGTAGGTCCTCACCACTTTTTCCAGATTGGGAAGAAGGTCCGCTCTCTTTTTGAGGGAAACCTCTATATTGGCCCATGCCCGTTTCGTTCTGTTTAGCAAAAAAACCAAATCGTTATACATCAGGGCAACCATACTTAGAGCAAGAAACAAGGGAGCGAAAGATGCGGCCATCAGGAAATCCGTGGCTGCGAAAGACCCCAATCCTCCAAAGATGATCATGCCCGAAAAAACCGTTGCATTCTGAGCGTAACCAATACCCTTGAGCCCCTTCCTGCTTTGCCTCAGCATAGTCTCGGTTTCCGATTCATCCGAGATGAGAAATGGAAAGTCGTCGTTTCCATCGGATAACATCAACCGATCTCCCGCCTTTTCGTCGACCACCGCCGAACCCAGCACATATAGCTCCACATCCTTCGGCAAATGCCATTCGTAATAAGTCCGCCTGCCTTTTTTCCTTCTAATCTTCAGTTCTGCGCTTACTTCCGCGCCCTTGGGATCAATCAAGGTTTTTCCTTCGCGGTCCTCGCACAAAAAATTCACATATTTGGTTTCGTCCTTAATCACCACAGTTTTGGTACTTTTCCCGGATCTTCTCTTTTCGGTGATCTTATGCCTGAAGTACACGCATTTGACCCGAGTCTCCGGCCCCTTCACAAAAGCCCCTTCGGAAAACTTTACGCTTCCCTTGATTTCCGCCGGTCCATAAGCCAAGCCCGAAGCAAGGGAAGTAGGTATGTTCTCAATGTATCGCTTGATCTTGATTCGGCGAAAACCGAAATAGACACCTAATGCAATGACAATTGCAGCCGAGAAAAGAGAGACCGCAACGACCCAAGCTTTTACTGGAGTCTTTTGGATAATCCCCTGTTCCTCCGAAGTCACCCCATTAGGCATTGGCCAGGAGTCAATCCCCCATAGGGGAGCTAAGATCATTTCCGGGAATCGATTGCGAATTGAATTGGTGCGGGCAATCGATTCCAGATAGTCGTCTCGAATTCCCATTACCCGATCCCTTTCGGTTTGAGCAAGGTATCGCGAGCTTTCCGAAACGGTGGCCCAGTCAAAGGATTTCCCCAGAAGTTTTTCGACTTGAACATTCGCCGATCTCTCCAACCTGGACATGCGTTCGAAACCATCCACCAAGTCCGAACGCATCAAATTCATGGAGAAGTAAAGCAAAACCGAGAAAACCAGAAAGGAAACGATGGAGAGAAAAACCAAAACCCTATGAATCCGGCACAAGAAACAGAAAGACAGGCATGCGAAACAAAAAAGGGAAAGACTCAATGCGCTGAACAACACCGCTTTGGTTCCATAATCGGACCGATTTTCCAACGCTCCGTCATTGGACAAAATAGGCGTAAAGGAACCAGGCAGGTCAAAGCGAAGCGACAAACCCTCCGCATCCTCTTTGGCCATGGCAAAGGCATACACTCTCTCCCGCTCCTCGATTCTCCACTCGGAGTATCTGTACCTGCCCTGCCTCTCCCTGTGATCTCTGTAAAGATCGGGTCTTACACCCTTACGCGAAAGCTTGACCAATACCTTCCCCGTCTCGTCTCCAAGAAAGAAATCGGTGCCCTCCGAACCACTTTCCACAGTGACCCATCGCGTATCCCCATCCGAATCCTTTTCCTCTCTCTCCTTCAGGTAACGGTGGTATAGGCAGGGAATTTTCGTATAGCGAGACTTGAGGGATTTTGTCGCTTTGATTGCCCTACCATGTACGCTGACCTCCCCGGGTATGACGTGATTGGCGGAAACGTTTGGCACCCTTTCCATCTGTCGCATGTCGCGCAATGCCTCAGATGAGCAATCCTGACAATAAAATCCGAAAACCGAGCAAATGAGCAGCACAAGCAAATCCCATAATCTAAAACCTGAATACCGCACAACGATTGCTATTGGAGAGTCATTTGCCGGGGAAAAAAGGCGCGTGGTTTGCCCAAACCACGCGCCTGCGTTTGCGACGATCTAAGTGTGTATATTGCCCGTAAACACAAGCCGCTTTAAGCTTATAGCCTAAGTTGATCATACTATGACACAAAAACTTCAAACAGTTGCTTTTTGAGT
>MDTC01006954.1_pt1 | contig 13689 bp, 14 predicted proteins | sample 811181 | NCBI WGS metagenome assembly MDTC01 (sample SAMN05326644, study PRJNA326480) | marine metagenome | isolation source: seawater | place: Pacific Ocean: North | collected 2011
ATTTCATTTTCTTTGATTTCATCACTAATCTTAACTGGTACGGCAGTTTTTATGCCAACCGAAGGTTATGCTGGAACAAAGGCTGAAGTAAGAGCTCAATGTAAAAGAACCAAATATAAAAACGGTTTATGGAAGCTAAGAATAGATGCTATTGACAGAGATAGTGTCAGCTTCAGTTCTAATGGATCTGAAGGTGGTTCAGCATACTACTTATTGAGATTTGCTAATAACGGTTATGTTAGGCAGGTATGGGATGGTTTTGACCATTATAGTGGATCAGATGATATAGACGTTTATACAACTGTCGAGGGTACTCCTGCTTCATATATGACAGTAGGAAAAGCTGAGGTAAGCCAAGCATGTCAACTTGGTGTTAGTCTTACAGCTGTTCACTGGGATATGGAGTATGATAGCAATTACCCAGTTGGAGGTATAATTTTCCAAGGTGTTGGTTATAACCATGCTGATGGTCTTACTCCTGCTAAGATGGGAGAAATTGATCTTCATAATTCACTTGTTTCTTACTATGATTATGATAGTGATTCATGGTCGGGTTATAAAAGAGCTAAAGCTACCATGACTAAGTTACAAGACAAGTAATATTATTTTCTAAACCAGTTATATATTTATGTATAGCTGGTTTTTTTTTATGAAAAATAAACAACCCTTACTACTACTAATTTTATTTTCTTGTTCAAATGAACCTACCAAAGAAGATCAAAAATTTGCCTCTGATGATTTAGATAATCTCATTATCAATAATTTAGAAAAAATTAATAACAAATTAGATTTATTGGAAGAGAAAGTTATCTTTCTAGAAAATGAATTAGAACTTCTACCCGTGACTTCTCTAGTTGATGATAATTTTGAAGAAAATAAAAGTATTGATATCAAAACTATTAGGCAAAATAATGTTCCAATCAGATCATTGCAAAATAAAGAATTTTCTAATGACAATGTACTATCAGAACCCGAATCGCTTAAAAATGAACTTCTTAGAATGTTTAATGAAAACATGAATGAAGAAGAGGAAGAAGAGGATGAAAGTGAATACTAAATTTTTAATTCTTAAACATCTACGTATAAATTAGTTTAGCTGTAAGCTAACTTTGTCATATATATAAAAATAACTATCGCTGCACATCCAAAAATAAGCCAGTTAAACCAATTATTCATAATTTATTATACCTATATTCTAAATTTCTTTTTATTAAAATAAATAGCCAAGCCTAATAACAATGGCCAAGTACCAAGAATAATTTCACCTACATATATATTGTTATAGCCTGTATCGTGAATATATATTGCAGCAAGATTAAATAATGCTGCAAGAAAATAAATAATTGCTACAGAGTAAAACCAAGTAGTATTTAATGTTATTGCTCCTAATATAATAAAAATAAAAGTAGCTAAAAAAAATGCCGTAAAATCTCGTATTAAAGCGTTTTGTGCTGCATTGGATAGCTCTGATAAAACAAAACCAAAACCTGATGCGGCTCCAGATGGATTAAATACCCAATCCAACACCAAGCCTAAAAGAAAATAGGCATATAAAATACTTAGATATCTAATTATAAAAGTATAGTTTCTATCTTTAGAAATAAGATAATAATAAAAATAACCACCAAAAAAGCCAGCCAGCCAATGAAAAAATTTACCTAATATTGATCTATTACCGCCTAATAGTTCTGTTTGAAAAAGCAATTCAACCATCAGAAGCATTGCAACACCAATTGCAACGGATCCAGCCAATGCATAAAGATATTTTCCATTAAGTGTTGAATATTTTGTAATCAGTCCTGTGATTGTAAAAGCTATTGCAAAACCTATAATAATGACTCCATATAATGCTATACCCAGTCTTTGAAAATCAAATAAAATTACCTCTAAGGAAGTCCAAATATCTACTGGCATATCTATTGAAACTAACCATATTAAATTTGATACAGAACTAATAGGAGTGATAAGCATTACAGTAAATAAAGCAGCTGATAAAACTGCAAAGGGATATTTGGCTATTTTCATAAATTATTAGGTATTACTTTAATCAATTTTCCGTTAGGTCCGTCTGTAAGTAAATAAATTATTCCTTTGGGTGAATCTTGTATATTTCTTAGACGCATATTTAAATCTGAAAATAAAGATTCTTGCTGATCATTGCCTTCTAAAAAAACAACTTTTTTAACGTCTTTTGAAACAAGAGCTGTAACTAAAAACGTATCTTTTAATTCTGGATAAATGTCTTTATCATAAAAAATCATATCTGATGGTGCTATAGATGGAGTCCAATATAGTAAAGGCTGTTCCATGCCCTCTTTCTCAGTAAAGGGGCTGATTACAGCTCCTGAATAATCTATCCCGTATGTTATAGCAGGCCAGCCATAGTTCTTTGATGGATATATATAATTCATTTCATCGCCGCCACGAGGCCCATGCTCATGCTCATATACATCTCCAGACGGTAAAACAATCAACCCTTGCATATTTCTATGTCCAAAAGAATAGATATCCTCTAAAGCACCCAGAACTCCTATAAATGGATTATCTTGAGGTATAGATCCATCTTTGTTTATTCTTATAATTTTACCAAAATGGTTATCAAGGCTTTGAGCTTTTTCTCTATGGTCAAAACCATCACCACTAGTTAATAAAAGTGTCCCATCTTTTAAAAAAGCTATCTTGGCACCTAGATGAACTGCTGTCCTTCTTTCGGCTTTAGCCTCAAAAATTACTTTTTTATTAACTAAATTACTATCAATTAGTTGAGCAGTCATTAAAAAAAGAGTTGATTTATTATTCTTGTTTTTAGCTGAGTAACTTAAGTATATTTTTTTATTACTTTTATAATTAGGATCTAGCATAACTTCTGAAAGCCCGCCCTGACTAACATACTGAACATCAGGAACATTTGAAATTTCAACAATAGATTTATTCGTTAGGGATGCTATTTTAAGTTTACCAGGCATCTCAGTATATAAAATCTTGTCCTCACTTAAAAAAACAAAACTCCACGCGTCATCAAGATTATCTAATACTGTTTCATATTTATAAGATGAGTATGAAAAACTAGAAAAAAATAGTATAAAAATATATAAATTAAACCTCATAAAACCTCATAAAACCTCATATTTAGTAACTACAAGATAACATGTATTTTAAAAATATTTAATAACCGATAAAAAATCTAATAAAAATTACTGGAAGCAAAAGAGATAAAAAAAGTAATAATAAAAATTTAAATTTAGTCATAATAAATTCTCAAAGATTGTTAAAGTCTATAATAACAACAACAAATAAAATTTGTATTTATATCGTATCTATAACTTGTTAATATGATTTATGTGAGTGATATATCTTTTGTTTTTTTTGCAATTGCCTGGGGGGCTTTAATTGCTTTATTTATAAATCATACAAACTTGCATGAAAATGAATTTAAAAATTGGATGATTATATTACTAGTTCTTTCTATTGGATTAACTATAATCACATATTAATATAGTACAGTATTATATTTTATGGACTATTCAACATACTTATTGGGCAACATTATATTTATAGCTTTGCTATATTGGGTTGTTAAAAATAATATTAATTAAAATGTTATCTACATTTGTATATTCAGTAATTTTTCTTTTTATAGCGTCAATTATGTGGTCATTTGAAGAAAGTCAATTTACAGATAATGGAAAAAAAATTAGTATGCTTTTATTTTTTAAGTTTAGTAAATGGTTTTTTATTATTCTTGCATTTGCAGCTCCAATTGCAATTTAAGATAATTACTTAAGTTTTTGTTATATTTTTATTTGGATCATAAAATGGTTTTTTAACAATTTTTGAATTTAAAATATTCAAACCATTATTGACCTTTAGTTTTTCACCAATCTCAGAATATTCTATTTTAACCATGGCAAGGCCTATATTTAGTTTTAACCTTGGTGAGTAAACAGCAGATGTAACCTCACCAATAACAATATCATTTTTAATAACATCCCAGAAACGTGTATTAGGTCCCTTTATTGGCTCACCATCAATAATAAGACCAACTTGTTTTCTATATAAGCCCTTTTTTTCTATATTTAACAATGCTGTCTTTCCTATGAAATCAAAATCATTATCTAAATCAACAAATTTCTGAAGTCCAAGTTCAAGGGGATTTGAATTTATATTCATGTCAGCGTGATAAGAAAGCATTGCTCCTTCAATTCTTCTAATCGTTGATGTATGCCCAGGCCTCAAACCCATTGGGTAACCAATGTGCATAATTGTGTTATACAAATCATTGCCATAACTAGAATTGGATAAAAAAATCTCATAACCTAATTCACTTGACCAACCAGTCCTTGATATAACTAAATCTATATCTTTAAAATTAAACTTTTTAAACCAATAATATTTTAAATCTAATATTTCATGACCAAACACCTCAACCATAATGTCTCTAGACTTAGGTCCTTGAAGTTGAAGAGGTGAAATATCGGGCTCAGAAATAGTTACATCATACTTAGAATTTACAGCAAGGCCCTGAGCCCAAAATAAAACATCGCTATCAGCCAATGAAAACCAATACAAATCTTCTTCAACACGAAGAAGTATTGGATCATTAAGAATACCGCCATATTGATTAGTTAAAATAACGTATTTGCATTGGCCTACTTTCATTTCTGATAAATCTCTTGGTGTCATCATCTGAACAAACTTTGATGCATCTGGTCCTTTTATCTGTACTTGTCTTTCAACAGCAACATCACAAAGAATTGCTTGATTAATCAAGTTCCAAAAATTTTTTTCTGGGTCACCAAAATCACGAGGAATATACATATGGTTATAAACAGAAAAATCTTTAGCGCCCCACTCAACTGTTGCATCAAAAAATGGACTTTTTCTTATTTGTGTTCCAAAACCAAAATCATTAATTTTAGTCATCTAATTTTCCTAATAAATGTTTTATTATCAAAGTTACTGCTATTTTAATTATTATTCAATAAAATTTTTTTAAATGCTAATATTGTAAAATGAAACTTTATATATCAGTTTTTAGTATTTTTTTTAGCCTACACTGCTATTCTGAATTTGATAAAAAATGCTCTATAGTAATAACTAAAAGATTACAAACCACTGAAGATGCATATAAAGATGCTCTATATCTAATAGATCAATGCAATGAGTATGACATTTTATCAGTTACAAGTTTCCTTGATGTAACTATTAGTAAAGTATATATAACAGATTTAATCCAAACCTACTGCATGTTTAATCACGAAATAGTTACTTTATTAAATAATGCCACTAGCAATTTAAGCTGCGTTCATAGAGGAAAAGCTAGAACAACAAGAAAAATTACTAAAGAACTTAAATAATATTTGCAATCATAGAGCGATTAATTTTAACCAAAATAAGTTCTAACTATACAGATTTAATCCCATGCATATTAATATGACAATAGATGGTAGCCATATTATAGGTCTTATTAGTTTATATTTATAGATATTAGCTACAGACCCAAAAAGATAAACAATTCTCAATACAAACCAAGTTTGAGCAAGCAACAGGTTATCAACATTCTGTATTACTGACAGGACGGAAAAAACAAAGAATACAGGTAGTGACTGCATTAAATTAGTACTTGCAAGCGAAACTCTTTCTGAAAGTTCGGTCATTTTGGATATATTGCCACCCGTATAGGTCCATTCAATAAATGGAACTTTGTGTAAAGAAAAACTCATCTTAAGAAAGAGATGAAGCACATAAAACATACCGACACATACAATTAAATTTATCATAAATTATTCCTCATTAGTTATGATTCTATATTAATGGTATTTAATTTAGTATCAATACTTGCTGGTTTTATTTATTAATAAGATCGAGGTCTTCTTGATTGACTAGACTCGTATCAAGTGAGTCCAAAAGTGGCTGCAAGTATTTTGCATAGGGTTTCCATCTTCCTTGACCCTTTTTATTGATTGGCTGTCTTACTTGTTCAGAACTTGCTGTCCTAATAGACCTATCTGTTTCATAAAAGGAAATACAGTTATTTTCAAAAGGTAATTCTAAGTAATCAAGAAGTCTTTTTACTTGACCTTCTAGATCATCTATTAGATCTTCATTATTTACTCTTAATATCTTTCCTGGTAAGACATTATCCCAGTGATGCATTACCTTCACATAAGTATTGTAATAACTCCCAGCTTCCTTTAGTCCATATGTGAACTCCTGGCCCTGAGCAAATAATTGTTTAAACATTCCAAAACAGCAATCTAATGAATACCTTCTTGCATCAATAATTTTTGCATTTGGTAGTATTGAATGTATTAATGCTATATGTCTAAAATTATTAGGCATCTTATCTGTAAAAAAAGGTGCCGAGTGTCGATGAATTTGAGTTTCCTTTATATAGTTCTCACCAAATAATTTTCGTTGTTTTTTAGAAAGATCTTTGAGAACAGATGGATAATTACCTTTTTTTCCATAAACATCATCACCTCTTAAACTATGAGCTAGGGATAAAATATTAGGAAGCTCAAGAGTACCATCAATCATTGAATGAGATGCCAAAATTTGTTCAATTAAAGTGGAGCCTGATCTTGGCAAGCCTAAAATAAATATAGGATCATTTGATTCACATCCACCATCTACTAGATTATTAAAAAAATCTTTATCACAAGTATTAATTTGCTCATTTAGTTCATTATCCATTCCAATAATTGAATATTTACTTTGATCATTTTTAATCTTATTACCATTTTGAAAATGGTGAAAAGCATTTTCAAAATCTTCCTTAGACTCATAAGCTTGCGCTAAAGCAAAATGAAAATATGTTCTATCCTTGAAAGATAAATCAACTCTTTCTAATTGTGATTCCATTAATTGAATTTCAGTATTAGTAAATGAATAAGTTTTAAGATTAGAAAGAGAAAAAAATGCCTCTCCATAATTAGGTTTGATTTTGTATGCACTTTGATAGCTTGCAACCGAATCATCTGTTTTTCCTAAAGTTTTTTCTGCATGACCCTTTGATGCGAATGCATTAAAATTATTAGGATTTTTTTTAATAATTTTACTAAATACACCTATAGCATCAAAATTTTTACCACTTTGCATTAGCTCAATTCCTAGTTGTAATTGAAACGTAGAATTTTCAGGAAATTGTTTACATAAAATATCAACCTGTTCAGTAGTTTTTAAAAATTTCTGAGTTTTTCTTAAAACCATTAAATACTTCATTCGTATATCGGGATTATTAGGTTCCAAATATGTAGCTTTTTCTAATAAAAACTCTGCATCGTTAAAGTGGCCAAGTCTACTAGCTATTTCTGCTAATTGAGACATAGCGTATGTATGAGTTGGATTAAGTTTAAGGAACTCTCTACATTTAATTTCTGCAACACCCAATCGATCTTCATTCATAATTTGATCAATGTATAAAAGTATTGAAGGTAATTTTTTAAGTTTATTTATTTCATTCAATGCATGGTTAGCAGCTTGTTGATTGTTACCTCTAAAAAGAGTGTGTAAGGAATTCCATGAACCAATTAAGGCCGGATTTAATTCACATGCTTGACGAAAGTTAGAAATAGCATCATTAGTTTTTCCTAATGATTTATTAAGATGTCCTAATTCTTGATAAGCTCTCCCCATATCAGGGGCATGACTTAATAGTCTATGGATATATTTTTCTGAACTGTCATATTTTTTTAAGTATCTTGCAGATACTGCTGCAAGATATAAACTATCTATGTGATCTGGATATTTAGATAAATTAATTTCCAGTATATTTAATGCTTCAGAAAATCTATTTTCTTTAACAGCAATAGTTGCCTCATTTATATCTACTTGAAATGAAGGATCTTTAATGTCATTTAGATTATTTTTCATTTAGCATATGATTTCAAATATAAAAAAGGGAGTAACAAATACTCCCTTATTATTATTTCTATTTAAATCTAGAAAGATCTTTTATATCTCAAACCAAGTGTTCTAGGTCTCACTACACTTATTCTCTCTCTATCGAATATAAAAGTATTAGCGATTTCAGCTCTTTCATTTGATAGGTTATCAATATAAATTTCAGCCATCCAGTCATCATTACTTACACCTGCTCTAATATTAAGAAGGTTATAATCTTTCTGAACAGCTCTATTTGGCTCCATTATGTCAGAATAGCTATCATCAGAAAATGTCAATTGGCCCTGCCAATGAGCTGTATTACCAGATGATAAGCCCCATTCTTTTCTTGCAGCTATATTAGCTTGATGAGCAGGAGCAAATGCTAACTCACTGCCTACAACAATATCACTTGTAGGAACTAAACTTTTCGTAATTTCTGAATCTAAGATCGAAAATGCACCAGAGAGCATCCAGCTATTTTCCGTAATGTACACAAAATCACCTTCAATACCTCGAATCTCTGCATCAGCTGCATTATCTGAAAAGAATAAATTAACAATAGCAGCATCAAAGATGGTGCTTTGTAAACCAGAAATATCCACCATAAATGCACTACCATTAAATCTTAAAGCTCCATTCATGAGAGAAGCTTTCCAACCAAACTCATAATTTGTTACTTCATCAGTATCAGTTACTGCTGGTATGGTGTACGTTCCAGACGCATTAGATGTTCCAGCTGGACGATTAAGTAGTCCTGGCCTAAAGCCCTCAGACCAAGTTAGATAATACATCAAATCATCAGAGGGTTTCCAGGATAGTGTTGCTTTTCCAATAATTCCATCAGTTTCCGCTTTGTCTGGGTATCCATTAGCATTGTTTGGACCATATTGTACAGATAGATTTGCTCCACCGCCGCCACTATCCGAAGTAGCGCCCTTGTTGCCATAAGCGCCATTTGCACTACCCTCTAAATCTACAGCTATATCGTACCAACGAGCACCTAATGTGAGCTCCATCGTGTCCGATAAAGCAATGTTTGCTTCACCAAATATACCTTTTTGCTCATCTGTTCTCAAAATATCATTAACAAATATTATTGGAGCATTATATGGTCCAGGCTGCGAGTACCAACCGGCACCAGCATTTCCACCTTGGCCAGGTTGAGGATTTGTATGAGGATAATTTGGTGCATAGCCTGCTGCAATTTTTGCAGAACCTGGGTACGTAAATTCATTATGCTCAATCATCTCAAGATCACTATAGAAGACACCAGCTGTAATAGATGTTTTTTCATTAATATCAGTATTAATTCTAAACTCATGGGTTGTAACTTCTGTTGAGCCTGTATGAGCAACATACATATCAGGTGCTTGACATGTTCCAGCATCAGCAACAGCAGTATAGTTAGTAACGCCATCACAAATATAGTAAGGAACATATTGACCAACAAACAAGTAATCAGTGTAGTCAATATTTTGATCAGTAGCTCTGTCTGTATAAGCTCCTGCATAAATGACTTCTAGATCTCCAATAGAACCCTCTAAAGTAAGACTCATATTATCGAAGCTATCATTATTATAATCATCAGAGTATCTTTGTATTTCGTAATCACCACCTAACTCTGGATCTACAAAAAATACACCTTCAGACTCTAAATCCTGAGTTGCAAAAGATACTAAAGCATCCCAATTATCATTTATTTCTGTTGCTATACTAGCTCTAAAACCTTCGTAGGTAATAGGGTTAGAATTATCTTTAACAATTGCGTTTGCATCAAGAAAAGTAGCTGCTGATAAATCAGCACCTGCTTGGAAACCATCTCTGTCAGTTCCAACTACAAGACCATTAGCTCTAACAGTATCAGCAGTTCTAAAGCGAGCAGATTCAGTAACATTTCTAGTTCCTGCAACTTGATCAATATAACCGCCTCTTTTATCTCTATATGCAACGAACCTTAATGCTGAACTACTAGTCAAAGGAATATTTGAAACGTATTCAAATTTATTGCCTGTATCACCACCTGTCATGAATCTACCTTCAACTTCGAGACTTTGTGAACTTTCACCAATAACTGGCTTGTTAGTAATCATTCTTACAACACCGGCTTGTGAACTAGCTCCAAAAAGAGTACCTTGTGGCCCAGATAATACTTCTAAACGACTAACATCAGCAGCATAGACATCTAAATTTCTACCTGGTTGTGCTAAAGGCTGTTCATCAAGATAAAAAGATACGTTAGGTGCTAGACCTGCGACACCAGCCGTTGTCATTGCAGGAGTTGTAGATGCAAGACCTCTTATATATATAGTATTATTACCTGGTCCAACACCACCAGCTGTTACGCCTGGCATTTGAAGAAGATAATCTTCAAACACATTTACACCTTTTTCTTCTAAGCTTTGTTCGCTTAAGGCAGAAACTGAAACTGGAACGTCTTGAAGACTTTCAGATTTTTTCCTTGCTGTAACTACGATCTCTTCAACAGTTGCCTGACTTTGACCAAAAACAATGCCTGTATATGCAGCAGTATTAATCAAAGCGAAAGCAGATAAAGAAGGTAGTATCTTATCTTGTATCTTTTTATATTTATTCAACATAATATATTTCCTAATTAAATTATAGAAATTGCCAAATAAACAAAGATAAGCCCCTAGTTTCCCCTAAGAGAAGTTTAGCTTTATTTATAGACCAGCAATTTCATTAAATCGGTCTATCTGTATCATAACATCTAATAAATAGTATGCAAATTTTGGATTTAATAGAAATATATTTTTTCCATATAATTTTACATATAGAAAATTGATTGCATTTATGTTTCACTTGTTTAGTTAATATAATTAAACCATCAATGGATAATCTAAATAAATCTCGTTTTATAATTTCAGCACTCCTTTTAATATCTATAACAGTAATAGTCTTTAATAATCTTCAGGCATCGTCTTTATTTTTTAGTTCCACACAAGTAGCTATATCTGAATATTTGGGTTGGTTTATTATTCTTACAGCAAATGGGTTCTTAATTTTTTCAACCTATCTTTTATTTACGAAGTATAAAAGTATTAAATTGGGTGGTAGTGATGCTGTACCGTCATATACATACACTAATTGGATCGCTATGTTATTTAGTGCTGGTCTTGGTATTGGTCTGCTTTTTTATGGTGTAGCTGAACCAATAGGGAATCTAAATGATTATCCTGAGATGATTGAAGGTAATATTTCTTACAATGCTGGCAAAGCATTGAGTTTGACAAATCTTCATTGGGGGCTTCACGGCTGGGCAGTTTATGCTTCATTAGGTTTATGTTTTGCTTTTGCTTCATATAATAAGAAAAAAGCATTTAGAGTCAGTTCTCTTTTAGGTAAGTCAGTAGAAAAAAACAAGCCTCTAGCTGCAACAATAGACATTATAGCCATTTTAACAACAGTTACAGGTATTGCTACATCCCTTGGTCTTGGTGCATCACAGATTAATGGCGGTTTAGACTATGTTTTTGATATAAAAATTAATGAGTTCATAATAATTGTTATTATAACTGTATTAGGGCTGACTAGTGTGTGTCTTGGTCTTGATGCAGGTATTAAGCGCTTATCTCAGCTTAATATGTTTATAGCAGTGGTGTTGTTGCTCACGGTTTTAATTTTAGGGCCAACCATTTTTATACTAAATGCTATGGTTCAAAATGCTGGTGCCTATCTTAATCAAATTATTCAACTATCATCTTGGACTGAAGCATATAATGATACTGTTTATCAAAATGGTTACACTTTATTTTATTTTACATGGTGGTTTGCCTGGGCGCCTTTTGTATCATTATTTATTGCAAGAATTTCATATGGCCGCTCTATTAAAGAATTTGTTATAGGTGTTTTATTTGTTCCATCTCTAATAGTTTTTTTGTGGATGGGTGTTTTTGGGAACTCTGCAATATATCAATTACTAAATAACATTGGTGATATATCTGGAGCTGTTAGTGAAAATGCTAGCACCGCTCTTTTTGTCTTATATGACTCGATGTCATTCTCTAAGATCTTATCAACTTCATCACTTATTTTAATAGTTACTTTTTTTGTAACCTCTTCTGATTCAGGGGCACTAGTTGCATCAATGCTTTCTTCAAAAAAAGGGGCAGATATTGACGGAGATTCCCCGTTAGTCTCAAGAATTACATGGGCTATTCTATTGGGGGTGGTTGCTGCAGTACTTTTAGCTGCTGGTGGATTAGGTGCATTGCAAACCGCAGTTGTAATATTTGGTGTTCCCTTTTCAATTATTACAATATTTGCATGTAAAGAGCTTTATACTTCATTAGAAAGTGAATTAGAAAACTAATTTAACTCATCATCTAATTTTTTAAGCTCATCAGATGACATCTCGTCTTCATAAATTAAAGACTCAGTATCTTCGCTAGTTTTTTTAAATTTTCTGCTGATAACTAAGGCTGCAACAACTAAAATTAGAATTAATCCAATTTGATAAAGCATTTTTTATTCCTTTATATTGTTTTTCTATTTTATTCTATCTCTTTTGTATTAATATAACTACGTATGGATGCCTTAGAAAATATTTTAAATCGAGTTTCAGCTAGATCTTTAAAATCTCCACACCCTTCAAAAAAAGAAATGGAAATTGTTTATAAAGCTGCATTAAGAGCTCCTGATCATGCCTGGTTAAGGCCTAGCAGCTTTATTGAGGTATCTAATAAAGGATTAGACAAGTTATCAAAAATATTTTTTGATTTTGCAAATACTATTCCCGGTATAAAAGAAGAGATAAAAGAAAAATATAAAAATGCTCCTTATAGAGCACCAATGATTATTATTTTAATTAATACTTATAAAGAACATCCAAAGGTACCAAAAATTGAACAAAAATTATCAACTGCAGCTGGTGCACAAAATATCCTTTTATCATTGAGAGCTCTTGGTTATTCAGCTATATGGCGAACTGGTAAATTAGCATTTAATCCATTTGTATCATCAAGACTTGGTCTTAACCAAGATCAGGAAATATTGGGATATCTTTACGTAGGAACAGCAGAAGGAAAAAATAAGCAGATACCAGAAATTGATATAGAGAATTTTGTTACAAATTTATAACTACTTAATCTTATAAATAAATGCTGATATAAATGCCATAACAGCAAATATAATTTCGGCTAAAAGAAAGGAATATGTAATTGGGGCATCATGCAGTTGACTGGCTAGAACGCTTGTTAATACAATAAATGAAAAAACTATTCCTGAAGAAAAAATCCATTGATATTGTTTAGTTACAATTGATAGGAAGCAAAAAAAAGATGTGCTTGCAAATAAAGCGGTAAAGTCTCTTATTTGAGTATTCCTTCCTGCGCCATCCAATAGAACCATGCCTAATGAATTTGCCGAATCTTCAGGTGATAGAACCCAGCGTATGGCAATAATTGCTAAAACAAGTCCAAGAATTCCAGATAGTGTATAAGCTAGTTTCATAAATCGACTCTAATAATATCACTAATACTATTATGGTGGATTTGATTATTAAAAAACTTTACATGGTGACATGTTGTATCTTCTTTAAAACTAACATTGAATTTAGGAATATCGTCAACTACATGAAGTGCCGTATAACCTTCTACTGCATAACACTCTTCGATTTCACCAGCCTCTAAGATTTGTTTTACATAAGGAATTCTTTCAGGCTCTTCATCATAATGCGGACAACAAATTCCCTTAACAAAACCAAGACAATCAATTGTTGCTTGATTATCTTTCCATGAATCAGTAATACCTTTTTCAAACCAACATATAGCTCCAGCACTTACA
>MDTC01025565.1_pt1 | contig 13687 bp, 8 predicted proteins | sample 811181 | NCBI WGS metagenome assembly MDTC01 (sample SAMN05326644, study PRJNA326480) | marine metagenome | isolation source: seawater | place: Pacific Ocean: North | collected 2011
GATTAGTGGTACTCGCTTACGTTGGAATTTTACTTTTTGGGAAGTTCCCGCATCGATGCGCGGTTGGTTCCTTAAGGCTGGTGTGAGTTACACTGATATTGAAAGCCGCGCAAATCGCTATACCGAGCATGCGGATGATGGTAATTTGTCTGATCCTAGTGCCTATGGGCAGCCGGATGATAACCCTGATTATGTCAATGAAATTAGGCGTGGTGCTTTTTTTGGGTTTGGCCAGCGCTGGCTATTCGGTCAGAGTTTTAGTTCGAGTATCGAAGTTAGTTATACTCAGACTTTGATGCGTCAAGTTAATGTGGATAGTGATGACCCTAGGGCTGAGGGTGACTATGATGCTATTGCAGAAAGTTTACCATTTACTAAATTTAGCGCTAAGCCCTATCCTGAGGCGAACTTCTCGATGGGTTACTCCTTTTAGTCAATTGCTCACTAGTAATCCCCGGTACTTGTTGAGCGTGGGCATGATTTATCCGAAGAAGCAGCTATCCAGACAAGACGATACCAAGCATAACGTCTGCTAAAAACAGATTTTTTCGGGGCAATAGCTGTTGAGATATAAATATAAAGAATCAACTTCTAATCGGACCTTGATCTCTAATTAAAGAACCTGTTCTGCAGGGTGGGATAATTTATGCAGCATCAATGGTCGTATCAATGATCTTACTTTTATAAATTAGGGATCTAATCTAAATCGCAAAGCTTCTGCGCTAAACTAGACACTCTGCACTTGGAGGCTTATGTGGCGAATAAAGCGCTAGTCTGGTTCATCTAGTTTTATCATGTTCTGCTGCAATAGAGTGATTGATGTCTTGCGTGAAACCTTATTCGGTTGATTAAATTTTCTGATCTCCTCTACTATTTTTGTGTCCTAGGTTTTTTTGGCTAATAACTTGTTATTATGTACATATAACTTTTTTTTTGCTGCAATTCCTAAAGTTTTTTTTAGCATCACCGACAACCGGTTCCTGTCTGGCGTTTTGCTGGTCAGGTAAACCCGGGGGGTACAAATATGAGCGAGGGAGATTCGGTAACAGAAGTGACTAGTACGGGCTTTGTCGAGAGGATGATGAATTCCGTGGGTGGAGCCTTGCTAGGTTTAGGGTTGTTCGGAGCTAGCTTTTTTGTTCTCTGGTGGAACGAGGGTAATGTGGTCGCTGAAAAAGAGGCCATAGCCGAGCTGCAGCAGTTTTCGGAGATTAAGGTAGATGCAACCAGTGAGAGTTTCAATAATAAGATTGTACACACCTCTGGGAAATTAGATTCAGTGGAAAGGTTGGGTGATACTTTTCTTGTTCCCGGCCCTTATCTCAATTTGCAGCGCACCGTAGAAATGTATCAGTGGGTGGAAAAAAAGGAGACGAAAACAGAGAAGAAGACAGGGGGTGGTGAAACCAAAAAAACTACCTATCGGTATATAAAGGACTGGGAGGAGAATTATCAGGATTCCTCACGCTTCAAAAAACAAGCCGGTCATATTAATCCATCGATGCCCTATAAGTCTGAAGCTTTGAAGGTGAAGTCTTCTACATTTGGAAAGTTTAATGGCAATCCTGTTCTGGAGAGAATAAGTGCCGGTGATCCTCTAACTCTCAAACCAGAAATGCTCAGAAACGATGGATTCAAGCAGGTGGGCAATTACTTTATTAAGAGAGTGAATACAAACAGCCAGGCAGATAGTGTCGGTGATATTCGGGTTTCCTATACTGCAGCGCTGGCAGGAGGAACCTACAGCATTTTGGCTAAGCAGACGAGTCCTGCAACTTTGGAAGCTCATATAGCTGAGAATGGCAAAGAGCAGTTTCTTGTTGCTAGCGGTACTATTTCAGCCAAGAAAATGATAAATGATGCCGAAGCTGCAGCTGAAACCATGGCAAATGTTTTGCGTATTGTTGGATTTATTATGATGTTCATAGGAATGAATCTTGTGTTAGCGCCTTTTGCTACATTCCTTGATATTTTGCCAATTTTGGGAGCAGCAGGTCGTTTCGTGACAGGTGTATTCTCTTTTCTGGTTGCAGGAGTATTGAGTGCTACGACTATTATATTAGGGATGATTGCACATAACCCAATTGTACTGGCTCTTGTGCTGGGAGGTTCAGGTTTTGGAATCTTTTATTTGTACAAAAAAGCGAAGGCAAAAAAAGCCTTGGCTACTGCAGGGAGTGGGCCGAGAGCTGTTCCAACGGAGGCATCTGAGCAGGAGCCACCTAGGGCAACGGGAACTTAACAAGCTGTGATGACTTAGGTTGGTTCGGTTGCTGTAACCGGGTCAATATCATATGTGGTACTAGGGTCGCTCCCAGAGTTTTGGGGGCGACTTTCTTGTTTTTTATCGCTAAATCAGGAAGATAAAATCTTCACTTTGATAGTGGCATGGGAAAAACAACCTCATTTCAATTTTAGGTTATATAGCCTATGATGCGCCCTTGCTGAGCGAGGCTTGTAGGTCATTTTGTCGAGGGTATTTTCTATGCATAAGTTGTTCGGAAGTCAGGTTTTGTCTTCATCTATGCTGGCGAAACTCAAGCTGCAGTTAGCAGACTTGGGTGTCAAGTTAGGCGAAGCTAGAAATAGCTTTATCTATCTTGTAGACGGTCATCTCGATAAGGAAGAGTTGACTCGCCTCGAGGGTTTATTAGAGGCTGTCTCGTGTTCGTATGGGAGTCTATTGCCCAGCACTTATTTCGTTTTCCCGCGTTGGGGAACTATTTCGCCTTGGTCGTCGAAAGCAACTGATATTGCTCATAACTGCGGCTTAAATAACGTACGACGGCTTGAAAGGGCGCGGTTCTATAATTTTTCCTTCCTGGAAGAGCCTGAACCAGGAGTGGTTGAGGCGCTGCTTCATGATCGTATGGTGGAAGTGATCCAAAATAATGAGCCAGATTGGCATGACTTGTTTTCTCAGTCGAGCCCGCGCTCTATAAGTCATGTCCCTATTGGTTCAAGCGGTTCCGCCGCTTTGAATGCAGCAAATAGCAGCCTTGGCTTAGCTCTTACCTCAGATGAAATTGATTACCTGCTTGATAGCTATACGGCTCTGGAAAGAGATCCGACGGATGTCGAGCTCATGATGTTCGCTCAGGCAAATTCAGAGCACTGTCGTCATAAAATATTTAATGCTGATTGGGTGATTGATGGTGAGAAAAAGGAAAAGTCACTTTTTCAAATGATAAAGAAGACCTTTGAGGTAACGCCGGATAATGTTTTGTCTGCCTATAAAGATAATGCGTCTGTTATGTCTGGTCCTGATGGCTATCGTTTCTTTCCTGATACTGAGACGGGTATCTACAAACAGTCTTATGAGCCCATCCATACATTAATGAAAGTTGAAACTCATAATCACCCTACAGCCATTAGTCCATATTCAGGAGCTTCCACGGGAGCTGGAGGTGAAATACGCGACGAAGGAGCCACCGGCATAGGTGGAAAGCCAAAAGCCGGCTTGACGGGCTTTACCGTATCGAACCTGAGAATTCCCGGCAATGTAATGCCATGGGAGCAGCCTGAAGAAAGTCCTTGTAGAATAGCTTCTCCCCTGCAAATTATGTTGGAGGGGCCTATAGGTGCATCGAGCTTTAATAATGAATTTGGGCGTCCAAATATATGTGGATATTTTCGCACTTTTGAGGTTGATGTTGGAAATTGTACCCGTGGCTATCACAAGCCCATTATGCTTGCAGGTGGTCTTGGGAATATTCGTGATCAGCATGTGAAGAAACGGCATTTTTCTCCTGGAGCTCTTATTATCGTTCTTGGTGGTCCGGCGATGTTGATTGGTCTGGGCGGAGGCGCCGCATCTTCGCTAGCAGGAGGCGCATCAGATGAAAACTTGGACTTTGCATCTGTGCAAAGAGATAACCCCGAAATGGAGAGGCGCTGCCAAGAAGTGATTGATCGTTGCTGGGCGCTAGGTGATTCAAACCCCATCGCCTTTATTCATGATGTTGGCGCAGGGGGTCTATCTAACGCAGTTCCAGAAATAGTGAATGATGCTGGCTGGGGTGGGGTATTCGAGTTACGAGATGTTCCAAGTGATGATGCTGGTATGTCTCCATTGGAGATCTGGTGTAATGAGTCTCAAGAACGCTATGTTTTGGCAATAGAAGAAAAAGATTTAGCTAGATTTGAGAAAATTGCGGCTCGCGAACGTTGCCCATTTGCGGTGATTGGGGTTGCAACTAATGAAAAAAAACTAAGAGTTTCAGACAGGCTAAAGGGGGGGGCGCCAGTGGAGATGCCCTTGGATGTTCTTTTAGGTAAGCCTCCAAAGATGGTTCGGAATGAAGCCTCTATCGAGCCAAAATTATCGCCGTTAACTTTTGCAGGCGTTACTCCAGCGCAAGCCTTAAAAAGGGTTTTGCTATTACCGACTGTAGGTGACAAAAGCTTTCTAATTACTATTGGAGATAGAAGTGTTACCGGTTTGGTGTATCAGGATCAGATGGTGGGGCCTTGGCAGGTGCCTGTTGCCGATGCTGGGGTAACCGCAATCGACTATGAAGGCTTCCATGGTGAGGCAATGTCGGTGGGTGAGAGGCCGCCTGTGGCCTTAATTAGCCCGGCCGCAGCTTCGCGTTTGTGCGTGGCTGAAGCTTTGACAAACTTAGCAGGTCAGCCGATAGGCAGTCTCACAAAAATTAAGTTGTCGGCAAACTGGCAGGCCGCTCCAAACCATAGAGGTGAGGGAGCGGCATTGTATGAGGCTGTCGAAGCAGTGGGGGAGCACCTTTGTCCGAATTTGGGTCTTACCATACCCGTGGGTAAGGATTCTATGTCTATGAAAACGGCGTGGTCGGAAGGTGCTGTTTTAAAAGAAGTTGTTTCTCCGGTTAGCCTGGTTATTTCTGCATTTGCGCAGGTGAATGATATTCGTAAATCGACGAACCCTATGCTGCAGCGTAATCAGATAAATAGTGAATTGATTTTTCTTGATCTTGCTGGCGGTAGGAACCGCTTGGGTGGGTCTTGTTTGGCGCAAGTCTATGGTCAGGTTGGAGATTCATGCCCGGATTTAGATGAAATAGGTATTTTAAAGAGTTTTTGGCAAGTGATGCAAAGGCTTGTAGAAGAAAAGCGAGTCTTGGCATATCACGATCGCTCCGATGGTGGGCTGATAGTGACTCTGTGTGAAATGGCTTTTGCCGGGATGACGGGGCTCACGATAGATATATCTGATATTGGTGAAGGTGAGGTTTTAGAGCGACTTTTTTCTGAGGAATTAGGGGGGGTGATACAGGTTAGCTCTAATGATGTCAGTGAAGTTATGAAGCTCTTCTCTGATTCTGGGGTTTGCGCCCGTCGGCTAGGAAAGCTAAACTCAGACTTATCTATAAATGTGGTTATGCGCGGGGCCACGATTATTTGTGAGAAAATCTCTGACCTTCGGGATTTATGGTCTAAAACTTCTTTCGAAATGCAAAAGCTACGAGATAATCCTGATACTTCTCAGCAAGAGCACGCAGCCAGGCTAGATATCGCTTCACCTGGACTGTCTCCTTTTCTGACTTTTGATATAAAGCAGGATGTGGTTGGTCATCTGAAGACTGGTTTAAGGCCGCATGTAGCTGTTTTGCGTGAACAGGGGGTGAATGGCCACTTTGAAATGGCGGCTGCTTTTCACCGAGTTGGTTTTGAGGCTATTGATGTGCATATGAAGGACCTTTTATCCGGTAGATTCTCTCTTTCTGATTTCTCTGGTTTGGCTGTTTGTGGTGGTTTTTCATATGGAGATGTTTTGGGTGCCGGTCAGGGTTGGGCAAAAACGATTTTAGGTAATGAGTCATTAAAGGAAAGTTTTTCCACTTTTTTCAAAAGAGAGGATACATTTACCCTAGGCGTCTGCAATGGCTGTCAGATGCTTTCCCAGCTTAAGTGTATCATTCCTGGAGCAGATCATTGGCCGAGTTTTCAAAGAAACATTTCTGAGCAGTTTGAAGCACGGCTTTCTTTGGTAAAGGTAGCAGCGTCACCATCGATTTTTCTTCGTGGCATGGCGGATTCGGTTCTGCCAGTAATTGTTTCTCATGGTGAGGGTCGAGCTGTTTTTAGTGAGGAAGCATGTAAGGATCGCTTGGAAGAGCAAGAGCTTATAGGTTTAAGGTACGTAGATCCCTATGGTTCTACTACTGAGCGTTTTCCCTATAACCCTAATGGCTCGGAAGAAGGAATTACGGCTCTAACCACTGTTGATGGGCGCGTGACAATAATGATGCCCCACCCTGAAAGGGTTTTCAGGGCTGCGCAATTTTCGTGGTGTCCGGAAAGTTGGGGGGACTATAGCCCCTGGAATCATTTCTTTGCCAATGCCAGGCTATGGGTAAGTCATCACAACTAGTGAGACTTATTAGCCTCCCCCAGATATTTTGAAACCTTGGCAAGTCCACCATCTTCTTGCATTACGACGATTGGTTTACGGTTGTCGAATGCAGTGTTTGGTTCATTTAGCCACTGTAAAGCCGCCTGATCTTTGCCTCCCACGAGTGAATAGAGGTCCCCCATGGCTTTGATAAACATAGCAACATTCTTCCCATCTTGTTTTCTGATCTCAATATTTTTCTCTTGAGACCTGATTTTTTGTAGATACTCGCTCTCAACCTTCAGGGTCTTGGTAAGTAGCTCGTCATCGAATTTCATAGCTTGAACGATAGACATAAAGGTGTTTGCCAAAACTTGTTCCCTGGTAGGTTTAGCTTGTTGGTTTTCCACTTTGATTTAACTCCTGCAAAAAGAAAAAACGATTTGGACAATGTGACTAGGCTGAGACCACCTCACCTAATCTTCCTCTTGTTTTATTGTAGAGGCAAATGGCTTTCCTTAACCGGGCATCAAATGCCTACTCTTTTTTCTCAAGTTTTGGAAGCCCCAAGTAACTAGTATCGTTGGTTGGTCATTAGTAGTTGATTTTTTTTTTCTTAGTGCTAGATTGCTTAGCTTTGCTTTTTTGATTTGACGAATGGGTGCATTATGTGGCGGGAATTACAAAGAATTGTCAGCCGGAGTGAGCCTGAGCTTGGGCTTGGAGCAGTTTTGCGGGTTGGTGATGATGGTTTTCTTGAAGTTCACTTCGCAAAAACCGGTGAAACTCGACGATATTCCGTTCGAAGTGCGCCTCTTCACAGGTTTAAGCTAAAAAAAGGTCAAAAGGCCTCTTTGAAGGACGGTAAGGTCATTGAGGTGGTTGATGCTTCTGAAGACGAAGAAAGTGGCCTGTTACGCTATACCACTCAAGACGGAGATTTTTGGGAATATGAGGTCCACGAACAGATTCATGATGAGGGCGTTTTAGACTTTTTCTTTTCTGGTCATTTTACTCATCACCGTTGTTACGATTTACGCAAAGAGGCACGTAGGATAAAAAACTCGGCAGCCGCAATGGGCGTGGGGGGCTTGGCAGGCCCAAAGGTTCAACTCCTGCCGCATCAACTATTTATTGCTCACGAGGTTTCTCGCCGCCTCACTCCTAGGGTGTTGTTGGCGGATGAAGTAGGGTTGGGTAAAACCATTGAAGCAGGTTTAATCTTCTCTTCTATGCGGGCTCTCGGTAGGGCTAATCGGGCTTTGATAGTTGTTCCTGGGGCTCTCAGTAACCAATGGATGGCTGAAATGTTTCGGCGCTTTGGGCATATCTTTTCGATTATTGATGATGAGCGCTGTGAGCAGGAGAGGGCCTCTCAAGGCGTCTCTGCCTTTGAGGCTAATCAGCATGCCATTGTAACATGGGATTTTATGAAGTCCTCTGAATTCAAAGGGGAGGTTTTTGAGTCTGATTGGGACCTTCTGATCATTGATGAAGCCCATCATATGAGGTGGGATCCTGAGGGGCCTGAGGAAAAATGGTCTATTGCCAAGAAACTTGCTGGGCGGAGCAGGGGTTTGATGCTGCTAACTGCGACTCCGCAGCAGTATGGGTTGCCGACTCAGTTCGGTCTCTTGAACCTTGTCGACCCAGAAAGGTTTAGTGACTTTTACGAGTTCGTGGAGGGGCAAGAAAAGCATCGGTCGATTGCAAAAGTGGCTGCGACTCTCCAGCAGAGCGGGTTTTCACCGCAATTGAAGGCTCTTTTGCAAGACTTTTTCCAAGATGACGGCGTGATGTTAAGCTTGATCGACGAGGAGGATGTTGACGAGATCACTCGGGCTTTGGTTGATAGGCACGGTACTGGTAGGGTTTTATTCAGGAATAGGCGTGAGCGTTTAAAGGGGTTTCCGGTAAGAAACCTTCATAGCTATGAAATCGAGCCGAATAAAGCGGTCCTTGATAGGATAAAAAAGCTCAAGGAATATGATGAGATGGTTTTAATGGACTTGGCAACAGGTCGTTGGAACCCCAGGGTTCCTAGCATTCCGCTAGAAAAGCATCCTAAATTTGAGTGGTTGAAGGGCTTCGCAGCTGGGTTGTCTGGAGAAAAGGCTTTGATTCTATGCGGTAGTAAAGAGGGTGCTATCGAACTAGCTAAAGGTATGGAGCAAGGTGGGTTTACTTGTGGAGTTTTCCACGAAGACCTATCAATAGTAGAGCGCGATCAGGAGGCTGCTCGTTTTTCTGAGCCTGGCGGAGCGCAGCTGCTTATTTGCTCTGAAGTTGGGGGCGAGGGGCGCAACTTTCAGTTTGTAAGGCACCTAGTCTTTATGGATCTTCCTCGTCATCCTGATTTAGTAGAGCAGCGAGTGGGGCGTTTGGATCGGATCGGGCAGAAAGCAGATATCCAAATACACGCTCCATGGGTTAAGGGGACCCCGGAGGAAGTGCTGTTTCGCTGGTACCATGAGGGTTTAGATTCTTTCCGTTCTTCTTGGAATGGTGCTTCTGCCTTACTAGACGAATTTGTTGATGATATCTTTGAATGCTTTGAGCATTTTGGTCCAAAGGGAAAGAACGATTCCCAGAGGAAAGTTCGTTTGGAAGGTTTGCTTTCCCAGTCTAGGGGTTTTGCTGCAAAGATTAGAGAGGAAAATAAAGGCAGTATAGATGTTCTTATGGACTTGAACTCTTTTGATGCAGGCATTGGCTGTCAAATCCTTGAAAAGGTCGAAGACCTGGATGATGATCCATCGCTAGAGTTCTATTTAAGGTCGTTTTTTGATCACTTTGGTGTCGAGTATGACGATTATGATGATCGTGGCTCAATTGTAGTCAAGCCAGACAGTCTTATGTTCGTAGAAACAATTGAAGGGCTGAAGAAGGATGAGCCGACTCTTATGACCTTCGATAGGGAAATGGCTCTGAAGCGCGAGGAAATGACTTTTTTAACTAGAGATCATAGTATCGTTGAGGGCTGCCTTAGTTTGCTATTGGATCGTAACGAAGGTGTTGCATCTGTCTGTAAATGGGAGGACTCGCCTTTTGGTAACGGTGCTCTTGTTGAATTTTCTGTGGTTATAGAAGCTACTGGTCCTCAGCACTTAGAGTTGAGCCGGTTTTTGCCGCCTCAGCTGAAGGAATACGGCTATTCACAGAATGGCCGAAGGATCAAGGAGAAGCGCCACAAGGATGAGCCACACCTCCTTACAGAGTTGCCCGATCATGAGGTTCCTGCAGATATGGCTAGGCTGCACACTGCGCTTGATCCGATTGTGGCTAAGTGCCTCGAAAAAGTAGATAGGTGGATGGAGGATCGGGTATCGTCAGCTGTGGCAAAGGCTGAAGCGGATCTGGGGGTTGAGCTGAGCAGGCTTCGCTCCCTCAGCGAGGTCAATCCGCTAGTATCTGTCGACGAAGTGAAAGCTTTTGAAGAGAGAATGACTCTGACAATTGAGTGCCTGCAGCGGACGCAGCCGAGACTTGATGGCATGCGTTTGATCTTTACTTCTTAAGTACTATCATCTTAATTTTGTAGTAGATAAGTTGTTTTTTGTTCGTTTTATAATTGACCAATTACCTTCCCGCCAGTCAGAATATAGGTTGTAATTATCTTGGAAGGTCTCAATGGCAACCCATTTTGAGTGTGATGATGAGAATGTCATTAGAGTTTTAGGAGACTTAGATGAGTTTTACCCATATGAAGATCTCTTTAAATTGATAAAGCCCGATCGCAGCTATTTGATTGACCTTGGTAAAGTTGGTCGGATGAATAGCTGTGGTGTGAGGGAGTGGGTTAGGGCTTTGATGGCTGTGCGCAGTGAGCTCACCTATTGTAATTGCCCTGGATTTTTCATCGATCAGATTAGCTTGATTCCTCAGCTTATGCCGGCGAATGTGACAGTGGGGTCTTTTCAGGCCGTGTTTTCATGCGTTGCATGTGATGAAGAGCAGGTTACTAGTTACAATATCGGCGATGAATATAAGGCTGGTGATGAGGAAGTAGAGCCGCCTCCCGATCAAAATTGTAAGTCGTGTGGTGGTGTTGCTGAGTTTTCTCATAACCCAGATACTTTTTTTTCTTTTCTAGCGTCTTTCAAGCCAGCGGGCTAGTATCGATATTTTCGGGGTTAAATTTTTTCTTACCAATATGAATGTTAGCGATAAAGTTCAGGCATTGGTTTTTATAGGTGAGCTGCTTGTAAAAAAATGTTGAAACAGTTCTATACAAGGTAAGTTCGAAAAATGCTCTGTCAAGACCTCTAATATACAGTTATTACAAATAATTTTATTTTCCTGGTGTTGACATAGATCAACTTAGTCTTAAATTTCTTATGTGGGTGATAAAGCCCGGATTGGTAACTGACAAGGAGATATGTCTATGACGGCTCTACATTATTTTCACAATAGACCTTTTGGTCCGATGCTGCGGGAAGTTAGCAACTTATTAGAAGAAGGTGTTCGTTCGCCTTCGAAAGCAACACTTATGCCAGCTATGATTATAGAATCAGAACGTGCATATGTTCTGAGACTTGAAGCTCCAGGCGTGAGTAAGGAGGATCTCACTATTCAGGTTGACGAGAAACAATTGCGAGTAAGTGGGAAGAAGAAAATAGAAAATGGTGGCGAAGATGACAAAGTCCGAGTTTTGTTAAATGAACTTGGCTCAGTTAGTTTTTCGCGTAGCTTTAGAGTTACGGAGGAGGTTGATCGCGATAGTATTGAGGCGAGTTTTGAAAACGGATTGCTAACTTTGATTCTGCCAAAGGTGGTAAAGTTACCGCCGAGGGATATCAATATAGTATCTGGAATATCCAAGGATAAAGCCTTTGATGCAGGCGCATCTGGTGAACTTAAATCTTAAGGACCGGATATGTTAAGTTTGGCTTTAAAGCCTACCTTGTCGGTAGGCTTTTTATGTCTAAAAGTAGATATGAGCTTGTGTGAGGTATGAAACAGAGTTGAATGTGCCAAGGTCGGGGGTGGTATCGACGTCTTTTGCGTATTGCAGCGAGTATTCGAGTCCTGGGATTATAAAAGACTTGATGCCGACTTTCATCTGATTTGCTTCTCCAGGTGCTAGAGCGCTATTAGTGTTCGCTACGGCATAGTCTAATGTAATATAGTTTTCTCGCCAAAAGCGGTATTTTAGCAGAAGTGTATAGGCTCCACCTCTACGAAAATCTTGGGAGACATCATCTTTTTCCAGGCTTAAGAATTCAAGCTCGCCAATGAGGTGGGTGCCGAATATAACACCTGTTAGGTGTAATGAGTGCATCATTACTTTGACCGGAAATGCTGGATCGGTTTTGTCTTCGGATGCCCAGAATGAATAGTTAACTGAAGCACCAAAAGAAACAAACCTAAGTCCGATATTTGCTGCTAGACCTTTTGTCTTATCATTATCGCCTTTAGCAATATTTTTGCCGATAAAGTGCAGATTCATATATGGGACATTGGGGGCAGTCCCTATTGAGATGGTTTTGTATAGAAGGCTATAGACATTGGTTCCTAGTGTATAGCTCTGTAAGATTTGTGCTAGAGCATAATGGTCAGAGGTATAATTCCCAAATAGTGGTCGGTAATATCCTGCTTGAACAAAAACGTTATATGGTAGGTCATCTCGCAGAAAGTAGAGTGACCTTGTGTTCTCGGTATTTACATATGCATCCAGTGATTTGCCGTTCGGGGAGCCGAGAAAGCGCGACTCATAAACAAGGTGATACTGTTTGTGTGTCGGGCGATACCGCATAGCGAAATCAGTTGCCATAATGAATGGTTTTATACCTGTATCGTCGCCAGATTCTCTTTTAAGAACCGCAAGGCGCATTGCAGCGCCACCATCTAATTTGCTGCGGAACATTTCACGATATGGGTCTTCATATGCAATAGAATACTGATATAGCTTTTTACTTTTTACAGCCGGTAGTTCATAGGGATAGGGGTCTGATTTCCGGTCATATTTCCACTCATTAGGGTATTCCTGCTTGGACCTTACCAGCTTAAGACCTTCACTAATCGCTTTTGGTCGTTTGCGAATTTTTTTGTAAGCAGATTTGTTTTTATAAGCGCGGACCGAGTGATAATATCTTTGTTTATTTAAAGGTGCTGTGGTTTTTTTCTGTTTTAATACTGATGATCTGAATGTTTTTAACCAATGGTTTTCTGCCCATTTACCATAATGGCTTCTTAGCCCTCCTCCGTTTGGGCTTACATGACAGCCTTGACAGGATAAAGAGCACCTGCGCTTTTTTGGTGGTAAGTTTCTTCTCCCTGGAGAATGGCAACCTGAACAATTTTGGGAGAGGCGTGCTCCGATCCATGGTTCACTTAATATAGGCTCAAACCATATAAATCCCAAAAAAATGATCAATAACCTTAGCATAGACCCTCTCTTACAAAGTAACCCAATTTTAGAAGGGTCTTTCTCTCTGAAAAATAAACGTAAGATCTTAGTATTAAGGTTAAATCTTCATGTAACTTAAATCAAGAAGTTGACTTTAAAGGTTTTCGTCTCCGAAAGGGTCTTTTGGCGGTACTTGCTCAGATGGAGAGTGGGGGGTTGTTCCTTTCGGTGTATCATTATTTTGTGGAGTGCTGTGGTCAGTTTTTTTTTGGTCTTGTTCTTTTTGTGACTGGTCTTCAACATCGCCCTGTTGGTTGGGCTCAGTAACATGATTCTGATTCTCATTTTCAGGCTCATGATGTTGCGTATCTGAGCAATCCTCGTGGTGGTCTTTATGATGTTCTTCATCTGAGCAACCGTCATGGTAGTGCTCGTTGTCAGAGTGGGTATCAAGGTGCTCGGCGTCAAGCACTGTTCCGCCTACTTCATTTTTTGCTTTTTCAATTTCATTGGCGATCGTTTTACGCATTTTTTCAGCTTCTTCAAGTCGGATCTCTGATTCAGCTTTGCGTACCACGTCATTAAACTCATTACGGATGTCAGAGGAATATCTTCTGGCTTGGACAAAAAAACGTCCTAGCTGTTTCATCAGGTCCGGGAGTTTTTGGGGGCCAACGAAAACCAATGCACAAACTGCTACAAGAATAAGCTCCATCGGACCAATACCAAACACAAATAACCTCCCTGATATAAATCCTAAATATTATCTGCTACGAGATAAGATCTGTCACTATTTTAAGTAACGCTTTTTGTGGGGCAGCAAATTTGGCAAGCCCTTCTGCCATTAGCGTTGCTTCCATATGAGCAAAATCTACTTTTGCATCTATAGCATCGATAATATGTGGTTCGGGTAGCTGCCGGATTTGACTAGTAATCTCGATGCCACTTGCTTCTACTGCGTCATTGGTTGTAGGGGGATTGGTTTCAATATCACTACCTGCTAAGGCAGCGACATATTTCCATGC
>MDTC01082104.1_pt1 | contig 13686 bp, 11 predicted proteins | sample 811181 | NCBI WGS metagenome assembly MDTC01 (sample SAMN05326644, study PRJNA326480) | marine metagenome | isolation source: seawater | place: Pacific Ocean: North | collected 2011
CTTAAATTTTCATTAGTTAAAATTAAAGCCCATTGCTTTTAATTTCACCTAAAATAATACCCAAAGAGGATGCAATATTTAAACTTTCAGGAAAATCATTATCATTAAACCTTGGAATAGTTAAATTAAAATTTGTCAATTTTAATAATTCATCAGAAAGACCATTCGCTTCATTGCCAAAAATTAAAATACCATCATTAAGTTTTATGTTTGAATCATACAAGTTTTTTCCAAAAAGATTCGTTCCAATTATTACACTGTTGAAAGATTTCAAATAGTCTTTTAAGTTCAAATAAGTAATATTAACTCTAGAAATTGATCCCATAGCAGATTGAATTACTTTTTGATTATAACAATCTACAGAATCCAAAGAACAAACTAAGTCCTTAACTCCAAACCATTCACAGGTACGAATAATGGTGCCTAAATTTCCTGGATCTCTTATTGATTCTAATGCAATTATTAAATTATTCTTTTCAATGGGTTTTGTCTTTTTAAACTGGAATATTGCAATATGATCATCTGGATTATTTAGAAAACTCATTTTTTTTAAAAGTTTATAATCAATTTCAAATTGATTAGTCATGTTTTTAAAAAATGAACAATCAACTGAATACAATTTAATAATTTTGTAATCTGAATTAATAAATTCTCTTATAGATTTTTTTCCCTCAACAATAAAACAGTTATTTAAATATCTAAATTTTTTTGTTTTTAAGTTATTTATGAATTTAATATCCTTTTTGGTAACCATATTTAAAGGTGTATTTTTGACTGTAATATTTAATAAGTGATAAATAAGATAACAAAAATACTAATATTTATAATCTTAATTTTATTTTCTGAATCCTGTGTGATCTCAAAAAATATTGGTAAAGAAAATTTAATATTAAAGTCAAATGAGATTTTAATAAATGGAAATTATATTGCTAAAGATTCGTTAAAACCTTTGTTAACTCAAAATAAAAATAATTACTTTTTGGGTATCCCGCTTACATCACTTTTATACGAATCGTCAAAAAAAAATTCTGACTCTGTTTTCAATAAATGGATAAATAAAAAGCCTAAAAGAAAAATAAATTTAAACAAAATACTTTCTCAAAAACAAGTTTTTCAAATTAAAAAATACATTAAAAATTATAATGATTGGAAAAAAAGAAATGGAGAAGAAATTCAGTTAATTGATTCTACAAAAACAAAAATTTCAATTGAAAACTTAAAGTCATATTTTAAAAATAATGGATATTTTGATGTCGAAATTTCCTCAAAAGTTGAAGTCAGTGAAAAAAATAGAAGATATGGAAAAATAGTATATGACATTAATCTAGGCAATCGATATTATTTAGATAGTATAAAATCAAATATTCAATCAAAACTGTTAGATTCTATTTATTTAAAAAATTTATCAAATTCTTATTTAAAGAAAAATAATTCATTTAATACTTTAGACTTCGAGCTTGAAAGAGACAGATTGTATCAACTATTTAAAAATTCTGGTATTTATAATTTTCAAATTAGTTCTATTTCATTTCAAGTTTCAAGAGACACAACTGGTACGGACTTAAGAATTCCGGTAAAAATTAATATCTCAGAAAATACCACCAATGCCAAAAATTCTGAAATTCTAAATAAATACAGAATTCATTATATCAACAAAGTTAATGTCTTTACCAATAATTTCCTTTCACTTTCAAAAGAAGACTTGGAAAAACCTGTTATGTATGATAGTATAAATATTTTTTCAAAAGATAAGTTAAGATACAAACCCGAAAATTTAACAAATTTAATTTCATTCAAAAATGGAGAACCCTACAATGAGATCCTTAGAAATAAAACCATAAAACAATTAAATAATTTAGAAAATTTTCAATATCCCTCAGTGAGTTATAATTATTTAGATAATTCAAAAGACCAACTGGAAGCTAATGTTTTATTAAACCCTAAAAAGAGATTTTCCTTAGGTTTTGGATTTGATCTAAAACATTCTAACATTGAAGATATTGGGGTTGCATTTGAAACTTCTTTTACTAGTAGAAATATTTTTATGGGTGCTGAAAGACTAGAATTAAATTCAAGAGGAACTATTGGAAAATCTGGAAATACCACTATTTCAGAATACGGAGTAGACTTTAGGTTTAAGTTTCCTAGATTATTTCTTCCTTTGACTTCAAAAAAATTATTACCAGTTGATTACAATCCAACAACTAACATTGGAATAGGAACATCCAAACAAACGAATATCGGACTAGATAGACAAAATTTTAAATTTAATTTAAATTATAACTGGACAAATAAAAGTGATAAAGAAATTAGTTTAGGATTATTAAATATAGAACTAGTTGACAATAAAAATGTTATCAATTATTTCAATATTTATACAAATTCATTTAAATCAATTAATTCGATAGCTGCAAACTCAAATGCTAGTAATTCTTATTTCAACTCACAAAATAAATTAATAATTCCTAATGGAATTAATTTATTTATTAATGATGTAATTTCTAAAAATTTAACTTTGAATCAAAAAGATTTTAACACTGTCAATTATATAAATGATAGAAGAAATAGACTAACATCAAATAATCTTATAATTAGTTCAAGTTTTTCCAAAATATCTAATAACAGAAAAAGTGAATTTGACGATAATTTTTCTCAATTTAGATTCAAATTAGAGTTAGCAGGTAGTTTTACAAATTTTTTAGCTGATCAATTTAATTCTCCTCTTGACGAATATGGAAATAAAAAAATTCTTGGATTAGCTTACTCTCAATTTTTTAAGACTGAACTAAGTTATATTAAACATTGGGATATTTCTTCAAACGCAATAATTGCAATTAGAGGCTATTATGGAATTGCTATTCCTTTCGGGAACTCTGATAATATTCCTTTCTCAAAATCTTTTTTCTCAGGTGGATCAAATGACAATAGAGCTTGGGAGGCATACAGGCTTGGTCCAGGCAGTAGCGGTGCTGTTAGTGAGTTTAATGAAGCAAATATGAAATTAGCATTTAATATTGAATACAGGTTTGGAATGATTGGGAAACTTGATGGTGCGGTTTTTACGGATTTTGGAAATATTTGGAATGTATATGACAATACAAACGACCCAAAACGTACTTTTAACGGATTTTATGATTTAGATGAAATAGCCATTGGTAGTGGAATTGGAATAAGGTATAACATCGGATACTTTGTTTTAAGATTAGACATGGGTTTAAAAACATACAACCCTGCACTTGATTTAAATAAAAGATGGTTAACAGATTTTAGCCTAAAGAAAGCTGTATTTAACATAGGATTGAATTATCCATTTTAAGTCATTATTTCTTTTTATTTTAGCCAACTTAATAAAAAATTAAATATGAATCAAATAAAATCTGGTGTTGCCACAGGATGTGAGGTGCAAAAAATTTTCAATTTAGCTAAAGAAAAAGAATTTGCTTTACCTGCAGTGAATGTTATTGGTTCAAACTCAATTAACGGAGTATTAGAAACCGCCTCCTCTCTAAATGCTCCAGTTATAATTCAATTTTCAAATGGTGGTGCTGTTTTTAATGCTGGAAAAGGATTGTCAAATGAAAATCAAAACGCTGCGATTAAAGGAGCAATTGCTGGAGCTAAACATGTACATGAACTCTCAAAATCTTATAATATTCCTGTTATCCTTCATACTGATCATGCTGCAAAAAAACTACTTCCATGGATCGATGGTTTATTAAAAGCTAGTGAAAATCATTTTCAATCAACAGGTAAATCACTATTTAGTTCTCACATGATTGATCTTTCTGAAGAACCCATTGAAGAAAATATTTCGATTTGTAAAAAATATTTAAAAAGAATGGATAAAATTGGAATGACCCTTGAAATAGAACTAGGAATTACAGGTGGAGAAGAAGACGGTGTAGACAACACAGATGTTGATGATTCAAAATTATACACACAGCCAGAGGAAGTTGCATATGCTTATGAAGAATTAAAAAAAGTAAGCGATCGATTTACTATTGCTGCAGCCTTTGGAAATGTACATGGAGTTTACAAGCCTGGTAATGTTAAGTTAACACCTAAGATTTTAAAAAATTCTCAAGAATATATCTCTAAAAAATTTAATGTTCCTGAAAATACAATAGACTTTGTTTTTCATGGAGGATCTGGTTCATCTGTCACAGAAATTAGGGAAGCTATTGGTTATGGCGCTGTTAAAATGAATATAGATACAGATATGCAATATGCTTTTATGTCCGGAATTAGAGAATATTTTGAGTCTAATAAAGACTATTTAAAAACTCAAATTGGTAATCCTGATGGTCTAGACGTTCCAAACAAAAAATATTACGATCCAAGGGTTTGGTTAAGAAAAGCTGAAGAGAGTTTCAAAACTAGATTGACTCAAGCTTTTTATGATTTAAACAATGTGAATACCTTACAATAAAATAGGTTTCATATATTTGAACAAATATCCTTGTAAATGGCTTGGTTTAAAAGAACAATAAAGGGAATACAGACTGCTACTGAAGAAAAAAAAGATACACCAAAGGGTCTTTGGCATAAAACACCATCGGGAAAAATTATTGATACAGATGAGTTGGAACAAAACTTTTATGTTTCACCTGAAGATGGCTTTCATCTAAGAATTGGCAGTGAGGAATATTTTAAAATTCTTTTTGATGACAAGTTTAAAGAAATAGACTCTAAAATAACTTCAAAAGATCCATTAAGATTTAATGACACGAAAGCATACAAAAAAAGAAGCAAAGAATCTGAAAAAAAAAACAGGCCTAAAAGATGCTATTAGAATAGCCATAGGAAAATCAATGGGTCTTAAAATTGTAATTGCATGTATGGACTTTAGATACATTGGAGGTTCTATGGGTTCGGTTGTTGGTGAAAAAATAGCAAGAGCAGTCGATCAAGCAATTTTAAAAAACATTCCTTTATTAATTATTTCAAAGTCTGGTGGAGCTAGAATGATGGAAGGTGCTATTTCTTTAATGCAAATGGCAAAAACCTCTGCAAAACTTGCCCAACTTTCAAATCATAAACTTCCTTATGTTTCCTTGTGCACAGACCCAACTACAGGAGGGACAACTGCCTCTTTTGCAATGCTTGGTGATATAAATATTTCTGAACCAGGGGCATTAATTGGCTTTGCAGGCCCAAGAGTTGTAAAAGACACCACAGGAAAAGATTTGCCAGAAGGATTTCAAAAATCAGAATTTTTACTTGAACATGGTTTTTTAGATTTTATATCTCATAGAAGTAATTTAAAAGAAAAAATAAATTTATATTTTGATTTAATACTTAATAGACCTCTAAGATCAAAAAATATTTAATTACCTCTTTTCGAAATTTAATCCTATATTTGCGCCTCTGATTTAACAAAAATTGGTTACATAAGAATTATTTACAAAAATATTGGCATGTATTTATCAAAAGAAAACAAAAAAGAAATATTTAAAAAACACGGAAAATCTGGCTCAGATACTGGTTCTGCAGAAGGTCAGATAGCTTTATTTACAGCTAGAATCAACCATTTAACTGAACATTTGAAAAATAATCGTAAAGATTTTAATACAGAAAGATCATTGGTGATGATGGTTGGTAAAAGAAAAAGCTTATTAAGCTATCTTAAAAATAAAGATATAACTCGTTACAGAGCAATTATTAAAAAACTTAAACTCAGGAAATAAGTGTTTTCTACATAGTTTTTCATTGGTATTCTACTTAAGACACAACAAAACTTAATTTATTTAATGAAAAATATGAAATTAAAAATTTACAATGAGTCCATAGATCTAGGTGATGGGCGTATAATTACATTAGAAACAGGAAAACTTGCTAAACAAGCACATGGATCTGTAGTTGTTCAAATGGGAAAAGCAATGCTTTTATGCACTGTAGTTTCCAATTACGAAGCTTCTAATGTTGACTTTCTTCCCTTAACGGTAGATTATAGAGAAAAATTTGCTGCTGCTGGGAGATATCCTGGCGGATTCTTTAAAAGAGAAGCTAGACCCAGTGACGGTGAAGTATTAACAATGCGTTTAGTAGACAGAGTTCTCAGACCATTGTTCCCCAAAGATTATCATTCTGAAGTCCAGGTAATGATTCAATTAATGTCTCATGACGAAGATGTAATGCCCGATGCATTAGCTGGTCTTGCTGCTTCTGCTGCAATTCAATTAAGTGACTTCCCTTTTGAATGTGCAATTTCTGAAGCCCGTGTTGCAAGAGTCGATGGAAAGTTTGTTATTAATCCAAGTAGAGCTCAGTTAGCTAAATCTGATATGGAAATAATGGTAGGTGCTTCAGCTGATTCAGTTATGATGGTTGAAGGAGAGATGGATGAATGTAGTGAAGAAGAAATGGCTGATGCTATAAAATTTGCTCATAAATCTATTAAAATCCAAATTGAAGCTCAAGAAAGATTAGCGAATGCTGTAGGGAGAAAAGAAGTTAGAGAATATAAGACTAGTGAAGAAAATGAGGAATTAGCTAAAACAATTCACGAAGCTTCCTACGATAAATGTTATGCTATTGCAAAAAAAGGAACTTCAAAAGCAGAACGTAGCTTAGCTTTTTCAAACTTAAAAGAAGAAATAAAATCATCTTTTTCTGAAGAAGAAATTGAAAATCATGGGAAATTAATTAGTACATATTTCAGTAAATCTCAAAAAGAAGCTATAAGAGAACTTACCTTAAGTGAAGGAGTAAGGCTAGATGGTAGAAAAACAGATGAAATAAGAAACATTTGGAGTGAAGTTGATTATTTACCCTCAACTCACGGATCGGCCATATTCACAAGAGGAGAAACACAAGCCCTAGCAACTGTAACGTTAGGAACATCCAGAGATGCAAATAAAATTGATATGCCTTCTTTCGAAGGGGAAGAAACTTTTTATTTACACTATAATTTTCCGCCTTTTTGTACTGGTGAGGCTCGACCTCTCAGAGGAACTTCCAGAAGAGAGGTAGGACATGGTAATTTAGCTCAAAGAGGGTTAAAGGGAATGATTCCTGATGATTGTCCTTACACCGTTAGAGTTGTAAGTGAAGTTCTTGAATCTAACGGTTCTTCATCAATGGCTACAGTTTGTTCTGGGACAATGGCTCTTATGGACGCCGGAGTTCAATTGACTAGACCTGTTTCAGGTATTGCTATGGGACTAATCTCTGATGGTGACAGATATGCTGTTTTAAGTGATATTTTAGGAGACGAAGATCATTTGGGTGATATGGATTTTAAAGTTACAGGTACATCTGAAGGAATTACAGCATGTCAAATGGATATTAAGATAAAAGGTCTTTCCTATGAAATTTTAGTAAATGCTTTAAAACAAGCAAGAGAAGGTAGACTTCATATTTTAGATAAAATTTCTGAAACTATTGCAAAACCTAATGCAGATGTGAAATCTCATTCTCCAAAAATGGTAACTAGTAGAATTCCAAATGAATTTATTGGTCCATTTATTGGTCCAGGTGGAAAAGTTATTCAAGAACTACAGAAAGTTACAGGATGTACAATTGTAATAAATGAAGATCCCGAAACTGAGGAAGGTATAGTAGAAATTCTTGGAATAGATCAAGAGGGTATTGATTCAGTTCTATCAAAAATCGATTCTCTATTATTCAAACCTGAAAAAGGAAATACATATAAAGTTAAGGTGATAAAAATGCTTGATTTTGGAGCGGTAGTAGAATACTTAGACGCTCCAGGAAATGAAGTACTTTTACACGTAAGCGAAATTGCATGGGAACGTACTGACAATGTAAGTGACGTGCTTAAACTTGGAGATGAATTAGAGGTTAAATATTTTGGAGTAGATCCCAGAACAAGAAAAGAAAAAGTCTCTAGAAAAGCTTTATTAGAAAAACCAGAGGGTTATATAGAGAGACCACCAAGACCACAAAGATCCGATAATAGAGGAAGAGATAACAGAAACAGGAATAACAGGTAAAAACCTGTTTTTCCTTTTTTTTAATATTATTTGAAATAATATGTAACCTTTTAATAGTAATTAACGTATAATAGTTTTTAACACTTTTAAATGAGACAATTAAAAATAACCAAACAGGTTACCAACAGAGAGACTGCTTCTTTAGACAAGTATTTACAGGAAATAGGTAAAGTTGATTTAATTACTGCTGAGGAAGAAGTAGAATTAGCACAAAAAATTAGAGCTGGAGATGAAAATGCTTTAGATAAACTTACTAAAGCCAATTTAAGATTTGTTGTTTCTGTAGCAAAACAATATCAAAATCAGGGATTAACTCTTCCAGATTTAATAAACGAAGGTAATTTAGGTCTTATTAAAGCTGCTAGAAGATTTGATGAAACTAGAGGTTTCAAATTCATTTCTTATGCAGTATGGTGGATTCGTCAATCCATTCTTCAAGCATTAGCAGAACAGTCTAGAATAGTTAGATTGCCTCTCAATAAAATTGGATCAATAAACAAGATAAACAAAATGTATGCTTTTTTAGAGCAGGCAAATGAAAGAGTTCCCTCAGCTGAAGAAATTGCTAAAGAACTTGACATGACTATTTCAGATGTAAAAGAATCAATGAAAAATTCTGGAAGACATGTTTCAATGGATGCTCCCCTTGTGGAAGGCGAAGATTCAAATCTATATGATGTTTTAAGAAGTGGAGAATCACCAAACCCTGACAAGAATCTTCTTCACGAATCTTTAAGAACAGAAATTGAAAGAGCTTTAGACACTTTAACACCAAGAGAAGCAGATGTTGTTAGGCTCTATTTTGGACTGGGTGAAAAACACGCCATGACATTAGAAGAAATTGGTGAAACATTTGATTTAACAAGAGAAAGAGTTAGGCAAATTAAAGAAAAAGCTATTCGAAGACTTAAACATACTTCTAGAAGTAAAATACTTAAAACATATCTGGGATAAAATGAAATTAATTGCGCCATCAATGCTTGCATCAGACTTTGGGAATCTAGAAAATGAGATTTCAATGGTAAACAATAGCAAAGCTGATTGGTTTCATATAGATGTGATGGATGGTGTTTTCGTTCCAAATATTTCTTTTGGGACACCAATAATGAATGTATTCAAAAATAGTGCAACAAAACCATTAGACGTTCATCTAATGATTATTAATCCAGATAATTATTTAGAAAAATTTGCAGAACTTGGAAGTAGTATTTTGACAGTTCACGCTGAAGCTTGTACTCATCTTCATAGAACCGTCCAAAGAATTCAAAGTCTAAATATGAAGGCTGGAGTTGCAATTAACCCTCATACACCTATTTCTTCCCTTGAATCAATTATAAAAGAAATTGATTTAGTTTGTATTATGAGTGTTAATCCTGGGTTTGGAGGGCAATCTTTTATTGAAAATACTTTTCAGAAAGTTAATGATCTCAAATCACTAATAGAGAAAAAAAATTCAAATGCTTTAATTGAGATAGATGGCGGAGTAAATTCCAACAATGCAAAAAAATTAGTTGAAAAAGGAGCTGATGTCCTTGTTGCTGGAAGTTTTGTATTTAAATCTGATAACCCAATCGAAACTATAAGTTCTCTTTCCGATTTAATAAACTAAATTTTAATATTTTTTATTTAATTTAAATCCATAAATAAATTTATGTATAATAAATCTATTAATGTAATTGGCTTAATGAGTGGTACTTCCCTTGATGGTGTGGACATGTGTTTAGTTTCTTTTCAAAAGTTAGATAATACAAAATATGATATTGTATATACCAAGACATTCATTTACGAAAAATTATGGGTTAAAAAACTAAAAGAATCTATTTTATTAAATAATAAACAACTCGATAAACTAGACATTGAATACGGAAATTTGCTGAGTGATTATATAAAAGAATTTATTAAGGAATTTAATATTACTAAAATTGATTTAATATCATCTCACGGCCATACTATATTTCATAAACCTGAAATAGGAAAAACTCTTCAAATAGGAAATGGAAATACAATAAATAAAAACACCAAAATTAATGTAATTTGTGATTTTAGAAGTCAGGATTTAGAATATAAAGGTCAGGGAGCTCCATTAGTTCCGATAGGAGACTTACACCTTTTTCCAAATTATAAATTTTGTTTAAATCTTGGAGGATTTTCTAATATTTCTATAAAAGATATAAGCGGAATTAAAGCTTTTGATATTTGTCCAGTTAATACAGTTTTAAACTATTATTCAAATAAACTAGGTCATGCTTATGACAAAGACGGAGATTTATCAAAAAAAGGTAGGATTAATATCGATCTTTTGAATAAACTTAATAAAATAAGTTTTTACAGAAAAATAGGTCCAAAATCTTTAGGAATTGAATTCGTTAATTCAAAAGTTTTACCATTAATAGAAAAATTCTCATTAAAACCTGAAGATGTTCTAATAACATTCATAGAACATATATCACACCAAATTAATAGAACTATTTCAGAGTTTTCAAAAAATAAAATGTTAATAACAGGTGGAGGGACCTATAACAAAACCTTAATAGATTCAATAAAAATAAAAGTGAAGTGTGAATTAGTGTTACCAGAAAAAAAAATAATAGATTTTAAAGAAGCTATGATTTTTGCTTATATGGGACTTCTTAAAAGTGAAGGAAAAATTAATTGTTTAAAAAGTGTAACTGGTGCAATAAAAGACCACTCTACAGGAAAAGTATTTAAAAATTAATATCTATATCAGGTTTTTTAAATTCATGAACTTTAATATTTTTCCACTTTACTTTTATTCCACCTCCATCATGAATTTGTAAAGCTATTCTTCCATCTGCCTCACCTATTTTTTTGTCATAATAAGTAATCATTTGTTTACCATTAAGAAAAGTAGTCACAGAGTCATCGTAAACTTTAATAGTTAACTTATTCCACTCACCCATTTTTAAAGAAGAATCTTTACCATCACTGGGCTTTATAAGCCATCCTCTGCCATACGATTCGTAAACTCCACCTGTAAAAAATCCTGGCGGCGCCACTTCAACTTGCCAACCGCTAACTTTAGTTCCCTCGACCGTAGACCTAAAAAATACTCCACTGTTTCCATTAGCTTCTTGTTTAAATTCAAGATTTAAAATGAAATTCTTATAATATTTTTCAGTACCTAAATATCCATATTGAGCATCTGGTCCACTCTCACATACCAAAAGTCCATCCTCAACATACCATTTCTCTGTACCATAAACTATCCAACCGCTTAAATCAGTTCCATTAAACAACTCTTTATAATTTAATTTACTTGCGCCTATGATTAAATCATTATCATTTTTTATTTCTTTATTAGGATAATAATGATTGTCAGTTTGAGGTGAAAATAATTTTAATGATGTGCAAGAGCTTAAGATTAATAAAAATATAAACAGGATAACAGAAAAATTATTTTTCATTATATGAGGATTTGGAATAGTTAAAATAATAAAAATTTCATAAATTAATAGAGATTATGATTCTATAATTATAAAACAAATAATTATGAAATACTTTACTACTCTATTAATAATTTTAATCTCTTTAAATGCTTATTCTCAGAAAAGAAAAGTGTTTTTTAAAAATTCTGAGGGGAATTACCTTATATCTTCAGACCTACATATCCATAGTGTGTTCTCCGATGGTGAAGTATGGCCAAGTATAAGGGTTAAAGAGGCCAGAAGAGATAGCCTTGATCTAATCTCTTTGACTGAGCATTTAGAATATTTAAGCTACAGAAATGATATTATTATTCCTGATAGAAATAGATCTTACATAGTCTCTAAGGGATTATTACAAAAAGAAGAAGCATTAACTGTTGTTAATGGTACAGAGATTACGAAACCGATGCCACCAGGCCATTTTAATGCAATCTTTATAAAAGACGCTAACCCACTTTTAAATCCTGATGGTAAAGTAGCGATACAAGAAGCCAATAATCAAGGTGCTTTTGTGTTTTGGAACCATCCAAATTGGGTAGAAAACAGGGATGATGGTATAGCTAGACTAGATCCATTACATGAAGAATTACTAGAGGAAAAATTATTTCACGGAATAGAAGTTGTAAATGAACATACCTATTCTGAAGAAGCTTTAGAAATTGCCCTCACCAATAATTTAACCATAATGGGAACAAGTGATATTCATGGATTAATAGATTGGGAATATGAAAAAAAAAATGGAGGACATCGACCAATCACATTCATTATTTCTAAAAATAGAACAATAAAAAGTATTCGAGATGCGCTATTTAATCAAAAAACCTTTGTTTGGCACAAAGATATGTTAATTGGGAAAGAGGAAAATATTTTACCTGTAATAGAGGAAAATATTACAATTGATAGTAAAGGTTATTACAAAAAAATAGTCACCATCAACATTAAGAATCATAGTGTAGTTCCCTTTAAATTAAAATATTTAGGTGAGTATACATTTCATAGCTATAATTCCTTTTTAGAAGTCCCAGCAAAAGGAGAAATTAACGTTACTATTAAAACAAAAGAAATATTAGACTCGATTGAAATGAAATTTCAATTTTTAAATATTGTTACAGCACCAAAAAAATTTCTAGAGATAACCAAGTTAGTTGACTTATAAAATAATTTTTTGAGGTAAAATTAATTTTATGTTTTACTAATATGCTAATCATTTTTAAATCAATCTTGCAATATGAAAACTGAGATCAAACTATTAAAGAAAAGTGATTTCATAAAAAGCTTTAATGGAAAAGAAACTAATATTTATGTATTAAGAAACAAAAATGGTTTAGTTAGTGAAATCACTAATTACGGGGCAAGAGTTGTTTCTTTATGGACACCTGATTCAAAAGGAAAATTTGAAGATATTGTTTTAGGTTTTGATAACATAGACAGCTATATAAATTCCATTGAAAAGTATTTTGGCGCTACAGTTGGAAGATGTGGGAACAGAATTAAAGATGGAAAGTTCGTAATTGAAGATAAAGAATATTATTTAGAAAAAAATAATGGCTCAAATCATCTTCATGGGGGAAACAAAGGGTTTAATGATGTAGCTTGGAAAGCAGATCAAATTAATGAACACACATTAGAATTAAGATATTTATCTAAAAATATGGAAGAGGGATATCCAGGTAATTTAAATGTAAAGATTTTATACAATTTAAATAACCAAGACGAGTTAAAAATAGAATATTTCGCAAAAACAAATCAATCAACCCACGTTAACCTAACGCATCACTCTTTCTTTAATTTACTTGGTGCAGGACAAGAAACTATTAATGAACACTTACTCTATATAAATGCTAATTCATTTACGCCTGTTGATGAAACACTAATTCCAACAGGCAATATAGAATTAGTGGCAAATACTCCATTTGACTTTAGTGTACCAACAAAAATAGGAAAGAGGATTAATCAAGATAATAACCAATTAAATTTTGGAAAAGGATATGATCACAATTATGTGCTTAACAATTTACAATCCAAAAAAATAATTGCAGCAAAAGTACTTGAAAAAGAATCTGGAAGACTGATGGAGGTTTATACTAATCAACCTGGAATACAATTTTATAGTGGAAATTTTTTAAGCGGTTCTGTTGGGAAACATAATAAAACTTACAAAAAGAGATCTGCATTTTGTCTTGAAACTCAACATTTTCCAAATAGTCCTAACCAGGATAATTTTCCTAGTACACTTTTAAAACCTAATGAAGAATATTATTCAATTTGTATATATAAATTTTCAA
>MDTC01188056.1_pt1 | contig 13686 bp, 10 predicted proteins | sample 811181 | NCBI WGS metagenome assembly MDTC01 (sample SAMN05326644, study PRJNA326480) | marine metagenome | isolation source: seawater | place: Pacific Ocean: North | collected 2011
AACCGGACATTACCTTTGCCATCGAAACGCGTCATCTGCATCTGCTCGACCGGATAAAAATCAGCCGGGCCGGTATTTGCCATGATACCCGGCAACAGACCACGCACCCGGAACTTCTTGAAGCTAGCAGCTTGCTTCATGATGTTCTCGCGACTGAGATCATTCCCAGCCCTTTTCAAGGTATCAATCATCAGGCTGCAAACCGACCAGCCATAGACGTTAAATGCATTCGCGGCGTCGCCTTTGGGATAGTACTTTTTCATGAAGGCGCGCCACGCGTTCATCTCCGGGTCATTCTTCCATTCGGGATCGTTGGGATCTTTGAGATAGGTCACGGAGATGATGCCCTTTGATTTCTCCAAGCCAGCTGGCGCAAATGTGGACTTAATGGTTGCGGCAACGTCATTTAATAGATGAACCGGCTTCCAACCGATGGCATCCATCTTCTTAATCGCCTGCGCCGCAAATTTTGGAATGGAGATGTTGACCATCACATCAGCGCCGCTGTTCTTCAGGCTAATAATCTGGCTAGCCACCGTTGGATCGGTAACTTCATAGGTTTCTTCCTTGACTACTTGTTTTGCGTATTTGTCGCCCATAGCGTCCTTAACGCCAATCACGTAGTCCTTGCCGTAATCGTCGTTCTGGTACAACACAGCCACCTTGCTGTTGGGATGGTTTTGCAGAATGTAGTTACCGAAGATCCTGCCAATGGTTTGATAGTTCGGCTGAAAGCCCATAGTCCAAGGAAACTTTTTAGGCTGACCCCATTTGGTCGCACCGGTGGCGACGAACAAATGCGGCACCTTTTTCTTATTCATATATTTGTGAACGGCCGAATTCGTAGGTGTGCCAAGGGTCTGGAAAGTCAAGGCAACCTTATCCTTTTCAACCAGCCTACGGATCTGTTCCTTTGTCTTCGGCGGGCTGTAGCCATCATCATAGGAAATCCATTTTATCTTGCGGCCGTTGATGCCACCCTCAGCATTCACTTGTTTCCAACAAGCACCAATAGATTTGCCAATCGTCGAATAGACCGAAGCCGGTCCACTATACGGGTTGGTATTACCAATTTTAATTTCTGTGTCGGTGACACCGGGAGCATTCCCGGCTACCGCGACACCCATGCCGGCCACGAAGGCGACCGCCATTCCTGATGTCAATTTGAGCGTCTTACCCATATTACTCTCCCTGTTAAGTTTATTTTTGCTCAATAAAGTATAGAACTATATTTAAACACAACTCAAGCTACAGGACCGCGAAGCCGCATTCTCATACGGGGATTATCAGCGCGCTAACTTTCGCAGGTTCCAGCGAATGAAACCAGCGAACCCCATCGGCATGAGATAGACCACGACGACCATAACTACACCAAAGGATACCCATACCAATGCCTTCGAACTAGGGTCGCCACCAAAAAATGCGTCGACAACTGCTTCCGAGAAAGTTGGCACATACAAAATAAAAGCTCCACCGATAATCGCCGCTGGGATGGAGGCCAGACCACCGATCACCATGGCGATCAGCAGTAAAATAGCATGAATGAAAGTGAAACTCTCTGGAGCTATGAACTCCACCACGATGGCAGACAATGCACCGGCAACACCGCAATACAGCCCGCTGACACCGAAGGTTGTCGCCTTGTAGACAGAGGTATTGATACCCATTGTGCTGGCCGCGATGGGATTGTCGCGGATCGCGATCATCGCACGTCCGGTACGCCCCCTGACTAGGTTCCAGGCCGCAACAATCAGCAGCACACCAAAGAACAGGCAGAAATAATACCACCACTGATCAGTGCTTAAGAACGCAATGGGTGAATCTTCCTTGAACAGGTCCAACCCCTGGACGCCACCTGTATAATGCTCGAAATGCTTATATTTCAGCAACTGGGGCGCGGCTATGGCCAAGGCAAAGGTCGCCAACGCTAAATAAAGACCTTCCAGCCGCAATGCCGGCAGCCCGAACAAAAAGCCGGCGACGAAACAGATCAAACCGGCCGGCACGATGGTCCAATAGTAAGCCACTTCCCATTGCGCCATCATAATCCCGGCAGTGTAGGCGCCCAAAGCCATGAAGGCGCTGTGGCCCAGCGAAAACTGTCCGTTGAACCCCGTCAGCAGGTTCAGGCCCAACACGGCGATGGACAAGTAGATCAACTGGGTCATCTGGAATACGGCGAAATCCTCGACCGCGAAGGGCACCAAGAGCGCAACAACGACGGCAACGATAATCGAAGCGCGACGAAATTGTGCCAAGGTCACGCCAAATATGCGCAGACTAAACTCAGGATTGGGGCGGGGGGCCCAATCGGTTTTGGTTCCCGTTTTCGGCATCGTAGAAGCTGTCATTACTAGACCCTTTGCACCACAACACGCCCCAACAGTCCGGACGGCTTAAAGATCAAGATCGTGACGATTACCACCAGCGCCACCGTCAGCTTAAGCTCACTCCCGATCACCATGCCGGCGAGCGGCTCGATGACACCCATCAGGAAGCCGCCGATAACCGCCCCTCCGGGGCTGGTCAAGCCACCGACCACGGCGCCGGCGAAGCCGTAGAGTAGGATGCCGAGCATCATGTTCGGTTCCAGGTAAACCACTGGAGCGATCATCATGCCGCCAACCGCGCCAATCGCTGCCGCCAGACCCCATCCTAAGGCCAGCATCCAACCCACGCTGATTCCTACCAGACGGGCTGATTCCGGCGCAGCCGCAGCGGCCCGCATGGCCAATCCAATGGGCGTGAACCGAAAGAACAGAAAGATCAGTCCCAGCATGATTAGGGTAACCAAGGTCATCCCCAGTTCATGTGGTCCTATTAGGACAGTGTCGAACGGAAGCTTCTCCGGGAACGGGCTGGGAAATTCCTTAATCGTGAATTCCCAGATAAACCCGGCACCGGCATTAAAGATCTGGAACAACGCGATGAATACGACAATGTGTGTGAAAATCGGTGCATTGTGCAGCGGCGCGAACACGATGCGTTCGATCGCGATACCGCCAATAAACGAGATCACGATACAAACAAAGAAGGCCACCCAATAATTGGCGCCCCAGTCGATCAATTGCCAGGTGATGAAGGCCGAGAACATGGCCATTTCACCCTGGGCGAAATTAAAATGATCGATCGCTTGATAGATCATGACCACAGCCAGAGCTATGCAGGCATAAATCGCGCCTGTCGCGATGCCGCCCAAAGTCTGTTGAATCAGTTCTTCCATTCACTCGCCCTGCCGTTCATCAATAACCTAGATACGATTGACGGATGGTTTCATCGGCGCTGATTTCATCAGCCGTTCCCGAAATAACCACCCGTCCCGTCTCGAGCAAATACGCGTGGTCCGCCAAGTTCAAGGCCAACGTCGCGTTCTGTTCGACCAACAATATGCTGACACCTTCCTCCCGGTTGATGACCCGCAAATTCTCAAACAGTTCCTGCACAAGCAGAGGCGCCAATCCAAAGGACGGCTCATCCAGCAGCATCAATCGGGGCCGGAGCATCATCGCCCGGCCGACGGCCAGCATCTGCTGCTCGCCACCAGACAGGGTGCCGGCCTGTTGATCGCGCCGCTCCTTCAAACGTGGGAAATAGCCATAAACACGTTCCATATCCTCGGCCACGGCGTTGGCGTCGCTGCGCGAGTAGGCGCCTAGCTTCAGGTTTTCTTCCGTGGTCACGCGGACAAAGGTGCCTCGGCCTTCGGGCACATGGGCGACGCCGTGTCGGACGATTGCCTCGGTCTTTTTGCCAGCGATGGACTCACCATCAAAATTGATTTGGCCGCCGGTTTTGACCATGCCGCAGATCGACCGTAGCGTGGTTGTCTTGCCGGCGCCGTTGGCGCCCAAAATGGTGGTGATGCCGCCTTGCTCCAGCTTAAAGCTGATGCCATGTAGAGCCTGGATCGGTCCGTAGAAGGCCTCCAGATTTGCAACATCCAAGATAGCCATCAGTCGCTGGTCCCCAGATATGCCCGAATAACTTCCGGGTTTTGTTGTACTTCGGCGGGCGTTCCCTCGCCGATCTTGCGTCCAAAATCGATCGCCACCACGAGATCTGACACCGCCATCACCAAGCTCATGTGATGTTCGACCAATAGAATAGTGATGTTCCGATCTTTTGCGATTTGCTTGATCGTCTCGCCTAGTTCTTCGACTTCATCATGATTAAGGCCACCCGCCGGTTCGTCGAGCAGCAGCAATGCTGGTTCACTGGCAATCGCACGCGCTAGCTCAACTCGTTTTTGAATGCCGAACGGCAAGCCGCCGGCCGGGGTATAGGCGACATCGCCCAAATCCAGGTACTCGATTAGCTCCCATGCCAACTGCTGCAGCCATTTTTCCTCGCGGCTAACCCAAGGCAATCTGAAGGCGTTCGAGAAAAAGTCGCTTTTGCTTCGCGAATGGCAGCCGATCATTACATTGTCGAGCACTGACATGGTGCTAAACAATGCCAAGTTCTGAAACGTACGGCCAATGCCCAAATCGGCAATTTTATGCGGCGGGGTTTGTAGGATCGACTGGCCTTCAAACAGAATATCGCCGGAATTCGGAATGTAGAGACGGCTCAGGCAGTTAAACAATGTTGTCTTGCCGGCACCGTTGGGGCCGATCAAGCCGAGAATTACACCTTTTGGCACATCGAAGCTGACGCTGTCGAGGGCCACGATGCCCCCAAAATGTACGGCGATTTCATTAACTTGCAATAACGGCTGGGCGGAGATGGACGCCTCCGTAGCGCTAGATGAAACTTGGTTCATATTGTTAAAACGTAATGCAGTGGCGCCGCACGGCGCCCGTAAAAGGGCCCAACGGCCAGCAGCAGCGGCCAAATCATAATGAAATCCTTTACTCTAATCCTCCCAGGGGCACCTTGGCGGCGCTCTATGGCTCAGGGCGCAATATGCGATAGCTGATCACAAGACGCAAATTTTTTTTTACCAGTGGATACTTACCAGCCCGAAGCTACGCCAGGCGATCGCCGACGCAGCCTGGAAAATCGAAGTCGTCAAGAAACCCAAGGATCGGAAAAGCTTCGAAGTCCTGCCCAGACGCTGGGTCGTGGAACGCACCATCGCCTGGATCAACCGCCGCCGGCGCCTAAGCAAGGACTTTGAAAATCTCAACCGCACCGTCCTTGCCTTTATCCGGCTCGCATCCATCTGGCTTATGCTGCAACGGCTGGTGCGCTATTGTGTTCTTTCATGAACTTTCGGGACGGTCTCTCAGCCATTTTCGCTAATCCCGGAAGCCGAAACGGGATGATAATGTCCTGAAGAATTCAAAAGGGCGGCTTTCCGGAAAAGCCGACGGAGACAACGCCGGAATTGCCCAAGGGAAGGCCGTTATGGGACAATAATCAGGCGCTCCCGTATTGGTCTTTTTTCCGGCTGTATGCGAAGCGCAGGTAAGTCCGCTTGGTCAAGCCGGAGATGCCATCGGGCATGAAAAACGCCACCAGCAATACGATGATGCCAAAGGGCGGCACCGCCAGGGCGGCAGGCAATGCGCCAGTGGCGGCGGGCAGGTAGAGGATGAGGATACTGCCCACCAGCGCGCCCCAGACGGATCTAATGCCGGAGATCACAGCGCCGACCACCAATAAAATAGAAAAGAACAGACCATAGGTGTCCGGCGCCACGAAATCCGCCAGCAGGCCAGTCAATGCCCCGCCGATACCGGCGTACATGGCAGAAATGCCGAATATGGTAGTCTTAAACATGGCTATGTTGATGCCCATCGGCGCGGCGGCGATCTGGTTGTCACGGATCGCCGCCAAGGCCCGGCCGGAACGGCTACTGACCAGATTACCGGCCAGCCAAAACAACAAGATCATGATGGCCAGGGTGATCAGGTACCAAAACTGATTCTCATCCAGCCCCAGCCATACCGGCGGGTCCGGGCGGTCCAGATAGACGCCGCTGACGCCACCGGTCCAAGTCTGAAAATAATCCAGCTTCAGAACCTGGGGCAGAGCCAGAGACAGGCTCCATGTCATCAATATCAGATGCACTAGGCTGAGACGCAGGGCGGGCCAGCCAAACAGAAATCCGGCACCAAACGAAACCGCCGCCGCCAGAGGTATGGCGCTATAGGCGGACAAGCCGCCATGGGACATGGCGATTGATGTGGTATAGGCGCCGACCGCGAAGAACGCGCCATGACCAATGGAGAACTGGCCGCTCAACCCGGTCAGCAGATTGATGCCCAGAATAGCCATGGCCAGCGCTCCCACCAGCGCCAGGCGATAGGTGGTGTAGCCGTCCAGGACGAAGGGTATGGTCAGGGCAAGCGCCATAAACAAGACGAAGGCACCCCACTTCCAGCTGACGGGTACGGCCCCTGGATCCTTATTTTCGCGGACCTTATTCACCATCGCGGCCGATCGGGCCTGGGCTGGAGCGGCGGGGTCACGACACCGACAAAAATATTGGCGCGCGCGACCGCGCCGATCACCGACAACAACGATAACGTCACTTTGACTCCGATTAGCCGCTTACATCGAGATGGTACAATTAGCTCTACGATCCAAGTAACTCGGTTTTCCTGCCAATGCTACCCAAATTGCAATATTGCTGAAAAGGTTTTCCGCCTCGACCATCCTGTTGGCTCGATTTTCATGGCTTTCATGGCGGGCCAGTGATTCGATGATTTTCTTCTATTGCTACTATGCCTTGGCGCCCTGCCCTGGCCAGCGGTCGAGCAGCAGCCACAACGGCTTGCCACACCTGGGTGCCATCCGGGAGCGCGATAGGCTATATCTAGTATTATGTCCGACCCATTCGATTTAGAACAGATGGCACCTTCGCCCGCGGCAGCGGGCAGCGCTGCGCCCCCCACCCCTGACTATCTCAGCCAGTTGAACCTGGAACAGCAGGTGGCAGTGGAGGCGGTAGAAGGCCCCGTCCTGGTTCTGGCCGGGGCCGGCACCGGCAAAACCAGGGTGTTGACTACACGGCTGGCGAATATCCTGCACCAACGCCTAGCATTTTCCAGCCAGCTTCTCGTCGTAACTTTTACCAACAAGGCGGCGCGTGAGATGGCGGACCGCACGGCCGCCCTTGTGGGCCGGGCGGTGGAAGGCTTGTGGCTGGGCACCTTTCATGCCATCGGCGTTCGCCTGTTACGCCGGCACGCCGAATTGGTCGGCCTGAAGAGCAATTTCACTATTCTCGATACGGATGATCAGCTACGCCTTTTGAAACAATTGATTGAGGCTGAACAGCTGGACCCCAAGCGTTGGCCCGCCCGCCAGCTGGCGGCCATGATCGACCGCTGGAAAGATCGTGGCCTGGTGCCGGAAAAAGCGCCTAGTGGCGAGGGCGAGGGCTTCGCCAATGGCCGAGGCATCGAATTGTACAAAGCCTATCAGGCGCGGCTACGCACCCTCAATGCCTGCGACTTCGGCGACCTGCTGCTGCATTGCCTAACCATCTTCGCCACCCATAGCGATGTTCTGGGAAGTTATCAAAAGCAGTTCCGCTACATCCTGGTTGACGAATATCAGGACACCAATATTTCGCAATATCTGCTGCTGCGCCTGCTGGCCCAAGGCCACCGCAATATCTGTTGCGTCGGTGACGACGATCAATCGATCTACTCCTGGCGCGGCGCCGAGGTCGGCAACATCCTGCGCTTCGAGAAGGACTTTCCCGGCGCCAAGGTGATCCGCCTGGAATGTAACTACCGCTCCACGCCGCATATCCTGGGTGCCGCCTCGGGCCTGATCGCCAAGAATGAGGGCCGCCTAGGCAAGACCTTGTGGACGGAGCAGAACGGCGGTGAAAAGGTCCAAGTGCGCGGCCTGTGGGACGGCGCGGAAGAGGCCCGAACGGTAGGCGAACAGGTCGAGGACCTGCAGCGTAAGGAACAGGTCCTGAACGAAATGGCGATCCTGGTCCGGGCCTCGTTCCAGACCCGCGAGTTCGAGGAGCGCTTTTTGACCCTGGGCTTGCCCTATCGCCTGATCGGCGGCACCCGGTTCTATGAGCGGGCCGAGATCCGCGATGCAGTGGCCTATTTGCGGGTTTTGGCGCAACCCGATGATGACCTAGCGTTCGAACGCATCATCAACACGCCGAAAAGGGCCTTGGGCAACGCCACCGTGCAACTGCTGCACCAGGCCGTCCGCGATATGGGCCAGAGTATGACCCGGGTGGCCCGTATCATGGTCAACGGCGACGACCTGAAAACTCGGGCCCGCAACAGCCTGACGCGGCTGTTGGACGATTTCGACCGCTGGCGCGGCCTGATTGAGACCATGCCGCCCAGTGAACTGGCCGAGGTGGTGCTGGACGAAAGCGGCTATACCGCCATGTGGCAGGCCAGCAAGGACGTCAAGGCGCCCTCCAAGCTGGAGAATCTGAAGGAGTTGATCGTCGCCCTGGAGCCATTCGACAAACTGGGCGGCTTTCTGGAACATGTCAGCCTGGTGATGGACGCGGAACTGGCCCAGGCCGATGACGCGGTCAACATCCTGACCCTGCACGGCGCCAAGGGCCTGGAGTTCGATACCGTGTTTCTGCCTGGCTGGGAGGACGGCCTGTTCCCCCATCAGCGCGCCCTGGATGAAAACGGCATGGCCGCCTTGGAAGAGGAACGCCGCCTGGCCTACGTGGGCCTGACCCGTGCCCGAGAGCGCGCTATCGTCAGCTTCGCTGCGAACCGGCAAATGTATGGCCGCTGGAGCACCACCATGCCCAGCCGCTTCATCGAGGAGCTACCGGTCGAGCATATCGAGACCGAGTTGGAGTCGGGCCTATATAGCGGCGGCAGCGAAGCCTTCGGTTCGCACGCCGAGCCATACAGCGCGCCGGGCGCTTTCACCTTTGGCGACAGCCAGCCATCATCCTCGCGCATGCGCCGGGCCCCTGCTTCGGCGCCCGCGCCAAGCTATATCGAGGGCCATGCCGAACAGGCCGTGACCACGGCGCCCGGCACATCCGACTATGCCATTGGCGAGCGGGTCTTCCACCAAAAATTCGGCTACGGCAGGATCGAGGATATCGAGGGCAACAAACTGTCCATCGACTTCGAGAAGGCCGGCGCGAAAAAAGTCATCGACAGTTTCGTGGATCCGACATGAGCGCGATTGCCGTCGCCGACGTATGGCAGGCCCGCGTCGTAGTGCCGGCATTAAACGTGCCGGCCTTTGAAGAGGCCCTTTGTGATGAACCTCTGGCTTGTTCCAGCTTCGAAATCGTGGACGGCGGGGCATGGTCCGTCGAGATGCTGTTGCAGGGACCGGTGGTCCGGGCCGAATTGGAAGGCCGCCTCGCCCAAGCCGCCGCAGACATGGATTTGCCCGCGCCGCCTCTCTCCCTGGAACCGCTACCCGACAGGGATTGGGTGACGCAGTCCCTGCGCGCCCTGCCCCCGGTCCAGGCCGGGCGCTTCTTCGTCCATGGCGCGCACGACCGTGACCGAGCGCAGGCGCAGGCCCGCAGCGGAGCCATCACCCTGGAAGTCGAAGCCGGCTGCGCCTTTGGCAACGGCAAGCACGAAAGCACCTATGGCTGTCTGCTAGCCCTGGATCATTTGGCCAAGGTGCGTCGTTTCAGCCGGCCCCTGGATCTAGGCTGTGGCGCCGGTGTCCTGGCCCTGGCCATGGCGCGGTTGTGGCGGGTGAAGACCGTGGCCTCGGATAGCGACCCCTGGGCCGTCGATGTGGCGAAGGCCAATGCAAGGCTCAACCACCTGCATGGCTATGTCCGCCCGGTACGGGCCGATGGTTTCGCCCATCCCGCACTATCAACCGGCGCGCCATACGATTTGATCGTCGCCAATATCCTGGCCCGCCCCCTACAACGCCTGGCCCCCGCCATCGCCGGCCATTTGGCACCAGGCGGACGCGTCGTACTATCAGGATTATTGGCGAAGCAAGATGCCCAGGTCCGCGCCGCCTATTTGAACCGAGGCCTCCATCTGGTCCAGCGCCGCCGGCTGGGCGAATGGCTTACCTTGGAACTGGCAAAATAAAATCGCGCCCGCCACCAGGCGTCGGACATGGCAACCTGGCGGCAGAGCGCGGCAAATCTTACAAAGTGCGATTCCTAGAGGGGCGAACTCTTGTCCCAGTTGGGTTGGCGTTTTTCTAAATGCGCCGCGAGGCCTTCCTTGGCTTCGGGCCCCTTGAAGCCAAGCATTTCGAGCGCCAGGGAATTCTCAAACGTGGGCATGGCCATGCGGTACCAGTTATTCAGGGCCAGCTTGGTCCAGCGGATGGCATTGGGCGCGCCGGCCACCAAAGTGACGGCGATCTCTTCCGACTTCGCCGTCAGGGCATCATCCTCGGTGCACAGAGAGAATAAACCCATACGCTCAGCCTCTTCGCCAAACACCGGCTCGTTGGTCAGCAGATGGTATTTCGCCTTGGCCATGCCGGCCAGGATGACCCAGTTGATGCAGGCCACGTCACCGGCGGCGACGCCCAGACGCACATGACCATCCAGGACACGGGCCGATTTGGCGATGATGGAAATATCCGACAGCAACGCCGCCACCAGGCCGGCGCCGACCGCGACACCGTTGACGGCGGAAATGATCGGCTTGGAACAGTTGATGATGTTATAGACCAGATCGCGGGCCTCTTTCCAAGCGCCGACGGTATCGTTCCAGTTCTCGATGTTGCCCTGAATCATGGAGAAGTCGCCACCAGAGGAGAACGCCTTGCCCTTGGCGGCCAGGATCACACAGCTGATATCCGGATCTTCGTCAATGTCGCGCCAGATGTAGGTCAGTTGGCGATGGCCCTGGGAATCGAGCGAGTTATAGGTCTCTGGCTTGTTGAACGTGATGCGCAGAACGCGCTCGCTCGGGCTGTCGTATTCAAAAGCGGGAAATTTTTCGGCATAACGTTCAAGCATCGGATACTCCTCCAAGGGGCCGGTTTTATTTGTCATGTAGTTCGCGCCCAGATCCATGCAAACACGGCCCAGACAAACTCATGGCACTGATAAGCCTCGCTTGGCCTTCGGGGTCAAGCCCCCGAATATGAGACAATTTACCCCGCTGCTGTTTTTAAGTGGTTGTGTCTGCCGCCATTGCCCTATTAAATGCCTGGGACGTGAAGCTTTTGGGGCAAAGACTCCGGCCACGGCTTTATACCCTTGGGGGAATTTTAATGACACGGCGGTTGGAGATCGAGGGCCCACGGGCCCGGTTCCTCATATCGAGAGCCTTCATATCGGAAGGTGCCGTGGAAGATATCATGGGCGATATCCTTGACACCGGATCAAGGGCGCATTTAACTGCCGCAAAAATTTGGCAACAACGAAATCAATTTCAGGATCTTGCGTCCGGAAACAGGGTAACAGGCCACAATTCGTTGTCGGGCTTTGAGGAGGACGGTCGCTGGGAAATCTACTTGAAATCACCGATCTAACGACAGAATTCAACACCTCCGACGGTGTGGTACACGCCGTTGGCGGTATATCTTATTCGGTTGAGGCGGGTGAGGCCGTGGCCATTGTCGGTGAATCCGGCTGTGGTAAATCCGTGGGCGCCATGTCGATCCTACGGCTTATTCCGGAACCACCGGGGCGCATCGTTAAAGGCGAAGTGCTGTTCGAAGGCCGCGATCTGTTGAAATTGAGCGACGCCGAGATGTGCGATGTACGGGGCCGGGACATCGCTATGGTGTTTCAGGAGCCGATGACCTCGCTCAACCCAGTGTTCACCATTGGCCGGCAACTGACCGAGACGCTGTTGCGCCATACGGACAAGAGCCAGGCGGAGGCGGACGAGCGGGCACTGGAACTACTGCAACAAGTCGGCATCTCCGACCCCACCCGCCGCCTTACGCAGTTTCCCCATCATTTGAGCGGCGGCATGCGCCAGCGGGTGATGATCGCCATGGCCCTGGCCTGCAATCCCAAACTGATCATCGCCGATGAACCGACCACGGCACTGGATGTCACCATCCAGGCACAAATCCTAGAATTGATGAAGGGCCTGTCAGAACGGCTCGGCGTGGCACAGCTGATCATCACCCATAATTTGGGGGTGGTGGCGCGCTATGCCCAACGGGTCAACGTCATGTACGCGGGCAAGATCGTCGAGATGGGCACGGCCAAGGAAATTTATCACGACCCACGCCACCCCTATACCCTTGGGCTGCTGGCTTCGGTACCGAGGCTGGATCAACGGCGGGGAACTCAACTTGTCCCGATTGAAGGCCAGCCGCCGGATTTGGCCAGGCTGGACGACGGCTGCGCCTTTCGCCCGCGGTGCCGGTTCTCGACTGAACGTTGCGCCCATGAAATTCCTGAAATGCAGACCGTCGAGGGTGAACATGTAAGCGCCTGTTGGAATATTGACGCCCTGGATCAGCAAACCCAGGCGAGACAAGAGGACCCGGTGGCATGAGCGTGGCGGAAAACATGACCGACCAGAATGTCCCTGCCCCCGATAATGCCGAGGCCGAGCCGCTTTTGCGGGTGGAAGGCCTGAAAATGCACTTCCCCGTCACGGAAGGCATGTTTATGCGACGCACCGTGGGGCATGTGAAGGCGGTGGATGGCGTCAGCTTCACCTTGACCCAGGGCGAGACGCTGGGTCTGGTCGGCGAGTCCGGCTGCGGCAAGACCACGGTTGGCCGCTGCATCCTGCGGCTGGAGGACCCGACCGCCGGCAAGGTGATCTTCGATGGCAATGATGTCGCCCACCTGAAGATGGGCGACATGAGCAAGCTGCGCCAGGATGTGCAGGTAATTTTCCAGGATCCATTTTCCTCGCTCAATCCACGGCAGAAAATCGGCACCATCATTTCCGAGGCCTTGAAAGTACATGGCATCATCACGGATGCGGCAGAACTAAAAGAGCGGATCGCGGAGCTGCTGCGGATTTGCGGCCTCAATCCACGCTTTGCCGACCGCTATCCCCACGAGATGAGCGGCGGCCAGCGCCAGCGCGTGGGCATTGCCCGCGCCTTGTCGGTCAATCCAAGATTTATTGTCTGCGACGAGGCGGTCTCGGCTTTGGATGTCTCGATCCAGGCCCAGATTATCAACTTGCTGGAAGATTTGCAGAAACAGTTCAATTTCAGCTATCTGTTCATCGCCCACGATCTTTCCGTGGTGCGCCACCTCTGCCACCGGGTCGCGGTGATGTATCTGGGCAAGATTGTCGAACTGGCCGATTGCGACGAATTGTTCGACAACCCCCAACATCCCTATACCAAGGCCTTGTTGAGCGCCGTGCCGGTGCCCGACCCGGCCATTGAAGAGACGCGGGCGCATCAGATTTTAGAGGGCGAGGTGCCCTCGCCAATGTCGCCGCCGCCGGGTTGTGTTTTCCACCCGCGCTGCCAACAGGCCAGTGAAGCATGCAGGCGCGACATTCCAGAACTTCAGGAATTCAGCCCAGGCCATAGTTTGGCCTGTCCCGTGGTTTTGGCTAATTAATGGAGGTGCATGAGACGGCAATATCAAAAGAAATTACATTCTTTCTAGTGTTCGATGTGTGCTAGGATCTAACCATAGTCGTCGCCATACAAACAACAAATGACGGCAGAGAAACAAATTTAAGGGAGACATGAAGATGAGATTTAAGACCCTGAGTATTTTGGCTGGGACAACGGCGGCGTTGCTGTTGGCGGCCAACATCGCGACGGCGGAGACGCCGAAACGCGGCGGTATACTAAATCTCGTGGTGGGTTCTAAAATTCCCTCCATGGACGGCCACA
>MDTC01177730.1_pt1 | contig 13685 bp, 10 predicted proteins | sample 811181 | NCBI WGS metagenome assembly MDTC01 (sample SAMN05326644, study PRJNA326480) | marine metagenome | isolation source: seawater | place: Pacific Ocean: North | collected 2011
AACGACGACAGCTCAATCTATGCGAACTACACCCGCTCGTTCGCACCGCCAGCGCCACGCGTACAGACTGGCAACGTACTACCCGAGGAGGGAAAGCAGGTCGAAGCTGGCTTTAAGTACGAGTTCTTCGACCAACACGCCCGCGCCACCTTCGCCGTCTATCAGCTAGAGCGTCAAAACATTGGCATTCCTGACGCCAACGGAATCACCCAGCAGGTCGGGTCTCAGCGCTCACGTGGTTTCGAGACTGAACTGTTCATGGAAACATCGCAAGGACTCCGCTTTGTGGGCTCCTACGCGCACAATAATGCGGAACTTACTGAGTTTGCCGAACAAATCATTATTGGCGTCGATCCATATTGGTTCACGCCGATATACGGTACCGTCGACCGCTCTGGCAATCGGCCCGCGTTCGCTCCAGAAAACATTTTCAACTCTTGGATAAGCCAATCTGTCAGCCGCAGTTTCGTCGTTGGTGCCGGAGCCCGCTACGTCAGCGGCCAGTTCATCGCAGAAGATAACGAGTTCGTCATTGACAGTGTGCTGACATTCGACGCAATGGCGAGCTATGCGCACAAAGATCTTGTGTTTCAGTTCAACATCAAGAATTTGACCAACCGCGAGTACAACCAACGCGGCTTCGGCGACGTATCGGTAACACCAGCCGACCCCATGACGGTTTACTTCGGCGCCACCTACCAACGATAGTCGAGACTGGCGGGAGCAGCGCAATGTACCCGGATACCGACTATGACGTGGTCGTTGTCGGCGGTGGCCCAGCAGGATCAACGGTAGGGGCCTTACTGGCAGACGCCGGGCGTAAGGTCCTGGTCATCGACCGCGAAAAGTTTCCACGCTTCCGCGTCGGTGAATCACTGATGCCAGCAACGTACTGGACCCTTGAACGACTTGGCGTTCTCGACCAAATGAAGTGCAGCAGCTTTCCTAACAAGCACAGTGTCCAGTTCTTCGCCAAAAACGGTGAGGCAGCCGCACCGTACTATTTCTCGCGTGTCAATCAACACGAGAGTTCGCAAACTTGGCAGGTAGACCGCCGCGACTTCGACCACATGTTGCTGAAAAACGCGGCGGCCAAGGACGCAGACGTTTTCGAACAAGTCCGCGTTCACGACGTGCTCTTTGATGGTAACCGTGCCATGGGGATTCGTGCTGAATTCAAAAACGGCGTAAAAAAAGCTATCACCGCCAAAGTCATCGTCGACGCCACTGGCCAGAGCGCCATTATCGCCAAAAAGTTAAAACTTCGCCGAACTGACCCCAACCTCAAGCATTGTGCATTCTTTACACGTTACAGAGGAGCACAACGCGATACTGGCATTGACGAGGGGGCCACGTTGATCATGCGGACCGAAACAGAAAAGTCATGGTTCTGGTACATCCCACAGCCTAACGACGTAGTCAGTGTCGGTGTAGTTGGTTCAATCGACTATCTCGTTAAAGGCCGTTCTAACGACCCGGGGGCCGTCTTCGACGAAGAACTCGCCCTTTGTAAGCCGCTACAGAAAAGAGTCGCTGGCTCGGAAATCCTCCATCAGGTCCGCGTACTAAAGGACTTCACCTACGCCGCCAAGCAGATTGCTGGCGACGGTTGGGTTCTGGCCGGTGACGCGTTTGGTTTCATCGATCCTATCTATTCAAGCGGCGTGTTCCTCGCCCTCAAGGGCGGCGAACTGGCGGCTGACTCAATTATCGAGGGGTTCGAAATCAATGATTTCTCCGCAGCCCAACTCGGCAAGCATGGTACAGAATTTATGGAGGGCATCGACGCTTTACGCAAGCTCGTGTATGCCTTCTATGCCCCGAGTTTCAGTATTGCCGAATTCCTCAAACAATTTCCGGAGCATCAGGAAGACCTTGTCCATCTGCTAATCGGCAACATCTACAAGCACCCAGTTGACGGGCTACTCAAAGCGATGGATGAATACCACAAGCTGCCAATGTACAAGCCGATTGGGATCGATAAACCCACCGGGTGATCACCTGCCCACGCACAACTCAATTCAATAAGGTTTTCCAGTCTATGAAGACCGTAGTTTACGGGTTGCTGACATTGCTATACGTCCTGCACACCGATGTCTGGTATTGGGACGTTTCCCGTATAGTGCTGGGTTTCCCGATCGGCTTCACCTACCACGTTCTGGGAACCATCGTCATAACTGGAACTTTCTGGCTAGTCGTGCGGTACACCTGGCCGATAGAACTCGAAGCCGCAGAAGAACACGGCGCAGGCACTGCCTCAGACCACCTGGATTGCGACCTGACGTCTGTGGAATCACCATGACTCTGACAGTGATCGCCGCGTACCTGGCGCTGGTTCTAATGGTCGGAGTGCTATCCCATCGGTTCTTTCGTGGTACCGGAGAGGACTACTTTCTCGCTACTCGCTCAATCGGACCATTCGTTTTGCTGATGTCATTGTTCGGCACCCAAATGACCGCTTTCGCGCTGCTTGGGGCGTCGGGGCAGTCATATCGCACAGGCATCGGAGTTTTCGGCCTGATGGCCTCGAGTTCCGCTATTGTTGTTCCAACGGTGTTTTTCTTCGTCGGGACACGCGCCTGGGCCATCGGCAAACGTTACGGCTATACAACCCAGGTAGAGTACATCCGCGACCGATGGGAATCTGACTTTTTAGGCTTGCTGTTGTTCATCTCGTTGGTGGCACTTCTGATTCCGTACCTGCTAATCGGTGTAATGGGTGCCGGGATCACGCTCTCCGACATTTCAGGGGGGCAGGTACCAACCTGGGTCGGGGGCCTGGTGGTATCCGCAGTGGTGATGACCTACGTAACTTACGGTGGCTTGCGAGGTACGGCCTGGGCAAACACTTTCCAGACACTAGTTTTCATGACCCTTGGTACGGTGACGTTCGTCTACGTCACCAACGCCATGGGTGGTCTAGGGCCAGCGTTCGAGCGTATCGCAAGAGTACGCCCTGACCTGCTAGTTCGCGAAGGAAACTACAGTCCGGTGACCTATCTCACCTTCTTGTTCATCCCTCTGTCGGCCGGCATGTTTCCGCACTTGTTTATGCACTGGCTAACCGCCAGCAAGCTGCGCCACTTCCGTACCAGCGTGGTTGCCTACCCCCTATGCATTGCGGTCGTCTGGATCCCGAGTGTTTTGCTCGGCGTTCTCGGCAACATCAATTTCCCGGAACTCACAGTTCCCGAGTCGAACGCGATCATGGTGCGATTAATCGAAGCTCATGCGCCGGAATTCCTCGCAGGCCTTCTTGGTGCCGGTATTTTCGCGGCGGTAATGTCCTCACTCGATTCACAGGCACTATCGCTTGGAACAATGTTCACCAAAGACATCGTGCTCCACTACGGCTACGATCAGAAGATGACTGATCAGCAGCAGGTGCTCGTCGGCCGTATCTTTGTCGCCAGCATACTCGTTGTGACCTATTTGCTGTCGCTAATTACCCGCACGAGCATCTTCGCAATGGGCACATGGTCGTTCACAGGGTTCGCTGGGCTTTTCCCGATCATAGTTGCGGCGCTTTTCTGGCGACGCAGTACAAAACTCGGTGCGTTCGCGTCGCTACTCACTGTCGCGGCATTGTGGACCTACTACTTCATCCAAGGTTGGGGTCAGCCCGACTATTCGGTCGGTGGTACCGGCATTATGCCGGTCGCAGTAATCGTGACTGCCTCGGTGTTAGCAATGCTGGTCGGCTCGCTGCTGTCGAGCCCTCCGTGCGATGCCACGGTAAGAAAGTTCTTCCCGGCATGAAGGTCGCATACATCACCGCTGGGGCAGCCGGTATGTACTGCGGCAGTTGCTTGCACGACAACACGCTAGCGGCGGCACTAATGGCGAAGGGGCACGAGGTAGCCTTGATCCCGACCTACACTCCGACGCGTACAGACGAGGAGGACGTCAGCATCGATCGTGTTTTCTACGGCGCGGTTAATGTTTTTCTCGAGCAAAAGTCGCCAGCGTTCCGACACATTCCAGAGCCACTTCACTGGATACTGGATCGCCCAAAGCTATTGACCTGGATCTCTGGGCTTAGTGGTGCGATCGATGCAACCAAGCTAGGCGATATGACACTGTCAGTAGCTAAAGGCGAGACGGGAAACCAACAGCGCGAAGTAAAGGAACTGGTCAGTTGGCTTCGAGACGACTTTAAACCCGACATTGTGCATATCACCAACTCAATGTTTCTAGGGCTCGCAGGGCCAATCAAGCGTGAAATCAGGGTGCCCGTTTTGTGCTCCTTACAGGGCGAAGACATTTTCCTCGGCGCGCTTTCCGAGCCGTATAAGAGTCAAGTGCATGAGCAGCTTCGGTCTCATGCGCGCATCGTGGACGGGTTGGTGGCAACCTGCAACTACTACGCTAGTTTCATGGGCAAGTATCTCGACGTCGATCCCCAGCACATACATGTCGTGCCATTGGGGATCAAGCTAGAAGGCCACCAGGGTGCTCCACCGTCGCCAAAATCGCCTGGCACAACAGTTGACGAAGTCCCGCCAGAAAGCTTGCGCAGTACTTCCTCCCCGTTCGTTGTTGGCTACCTAGCACGAATCTGCCCGGAAAAAGGCCTACACAGGCTAGTCGAGGCATTCGCGCTACTTTGTAAGAAAGTCGATATAAAAGATCTACGGCTGCATGTAGCCGGCTACCTGGGCAAACGTGACGAAACTTATTTCCAGGACATCAAGAAGCGCGTTGACGAGCTCGGCCTGGCTGAAGTTTTCGACTACGCTGGCGAGGTAAATCGTGACGAAAAGATCGACTTCTTGCAGACCGTGGATGTGTTGTCTGTACCGACAACCTATAGCGACCCCAAAGGGCTCTTCGTCCTTGAAGCACTCGCCAACGGCACCCCGGTCGTGCAGCCGGCTCATGGCTCGTTCCCCGAGATGATCGCAGCAACTGGGGGCGGTCTGCTCTTCGAACCGGGATCAACCGAGTCGCTTGCAGATAAGCTCGAGGAACTCATGCGTGCACCACAATATCGCTACGAGCTTGGCAGACGTGGGGCAGATGCGGTGCGCAAGAGATTTTCCGATACCGCCATGGCCGACGCGACCTTGGGCGTTTATCGTAAGTGGCTAGAAGAGTCACGGGGCGATGCTAATGGGCCCGCCGCCACGACAAAGGGTAAGGCAACCTAATGGAAAGATTCACGTACCAGCGACGCATCGAGTACTCCGACACCGATATGGGCGGAATAGTTCACTTCTCGCGTTTCTTCGTGTTCATGGAAAACGCCGAGCACGAGTTTCTCCGTGCTCGCGGCACCAACATCGATCGCACCGTCGACGGTGTTCGCATCAGCTGGCCACGAGTCGCAGCAACCTGCGACTTTAAATCACCGGCACGCTTCGGCGATGTTCTCCAAATCAACGTACGGATTGTGCGACGCGGGGTGAAGTCGATGACATATGGCTTCGAATTTTGGCGCGAGGATACACTCTTGGCCCAGGGCAAGACGACTTCGGTGTGCTGCGCCATGCACCCGGACCGGAGTCCCGAACCGATTGAGATTCCCGACTGGTTTGTCCAAGCCATAGCAAGTGACGCATGAACAGAAGCGGCCTGCACCTCACCGATGTCACGCGCGTATACGAGGATAATGCTGGCCGGGTCGAAGTGCTGCGTGGCATCTCACTATCAATGCAGCCCGGCAATTCGCTTGCCATTACAGGCCCCTCTGGCTCTGGCAAGAGCACCCTATTGCACGTCATCGGAACACTCGATCAGCCAAGTTCGGGATCAGTCGCAATCCTGGATACGGATCCCTTTGCAATGTCAGAACCCGACCTTGCTCGATTCCGTAACGAGAACATCGGTTTCGTTTTCCAGGACCACCACTTGTTACCGCAGTACTCGGTGCTCGAAAACACATTAATCCCAGCCCTTGCTTTTCCAGGCGACAACAACGTCCGCGCTCGAGCCACCGAGTTGCTCGAGCATGTCGGTCTCTCGCACCGCCTTGATCACCGTCCAGCACAATTGTCTGGTGGTGAACGCCAACGGGTGGCGATTGCCCGTGCCCTGATAAAGCAACCGGGGCTCCTTCTATGCGATGAGCCCACTGGGAACCTAGATGTCGAAACAGCCTCGTCCGTCGCCGAGTTGATCTCAGAGCTACACACGCAGGCAAACAATATGCTTATCGTTGTGACCCATAGCATGGAACTCGCTGGTCGATTCTCACAACATGTCGAACTCCGGGATGGGTTATGCGAGGACGCGCGCGTGTGAGCATCACCGGAAACCTGGGTAAGTCATGCTGCGCGCTCTAGCCTACTTCTGGAAACTTAATTTCGCAGTGTTGCTTGCGACAGCAGTCAATACCGCTGTCCTCACCGGCGCCTTGATTGTCGGTGATTCCGTGCGGGGCAGTTTGCGTGACATGACGCTCGACCGTCTCGGCAATATAGAACTGGCGCTAGTCGTAGAGCGATTCTTCCCACAAAGCCTTGTCGACCGCCTAAAAGAATCGGACGGTTTCGCTTCTGTGCACAGCGGCGCTGCTCCCGTAATTTTACTCCCGGGTACCGCTGTTCAAATTGAAACCGGGACGCGCGCCTCTCAGGTGAACGTTCTTGGCATTGACGAGCGATTCAGCGCGATGTTCGATGGCGATCCGCTCGTTTTTGACAAGCCGGCTGGGCAAATCTTCCCGTCGGCAATTATCAACGAAATGTTACATAACCAACTCGGGGCCGAGGTCGGCGACACGGTTCTATTAAGTTTCCGAACCCGCGACAACATTCCCGATGACACCCTGCTTGGGAACAAAGAAAACAGCGAGACATTTGGGACCATCCGCGCGACGATTGCCAGGATAATCCCAGACGCTGGGATCGGCCGATTCGGCCTAGCACAGCACCAAGCTTTTCCGTCGAACGCCTACGTTGAGCTCGATGCCCTGCAACGGGAAATCGACCAGGAGGGCAACGTCAACGCTGTTCTAGTCGGACAGAACCAAGCACTAAAAACCACTGGTGCCGAGCAGATAGAACTCACAACAACCACCGGAGATCTACTTCGCGGTGTGTTGAATCTTGGGGATCTTGGCCTACGCATCGAACAACATCACAGCGTGGCCCTGGTCGAGAGTAATGAGTACGTGCTGCGGCCCTTAACACTGGCTGCGGTCGAAGAAACCGCTAAAGAAGTCGACGCCTCAGTCACCCGCGTCACCAGTTATCTGGCGACCACGATGGAGGTCGACGGTCGTTCAGTCCCTTACTCGACCATCTCTGCCCTCGCTGGGGTGTCCACCGAAATTGCGTCCCTGACGCTTATATCCGGAGAGCCAGCCCCTATACCAACTGGCAACGAAATCCTCATCAACGAATGGGTCGCCAACGACGTCAAAGCGGAAGCCGGAGACACCTTGCGAATGGAGTACTACGTCGTCGGACCTTACGAAGAGCTTGAGCTTGAGACAACCGATTTCGTCGTTTCTGGCGTTGTCTCGATGAGCGGTCTCGGCAACGACCGACGCCTAACCCCTGACTACCCAGGCATCGAGGACACCGAAAATATCGCCGATTGGGATCCGCCATTCCCCGTCGACCTTCGCCGCATTCGAACCGTAGACGAGGACTACTGGGACGAGTATGCCACCACACCAAAAGCCTTTGTCAACGAACAAAAGGCCGACGAGCTGTGGAGCACGAGGTACGGTGTCGTCACGTCGGTTCGGATGACCCCCCCGGACGCCGTTCAGATCGACGAGTTTGAGACTTTATTCGAGACGACGATGCTCGCGCGACTGAACCTCGACCAGTTCGGCATGCGCTTTCTTGAAGTTCGGGCCGACGGTTTGCGAGCCGCCACCGGGTCAACCGATTTCAGCGGCCTGTTCATCGCCTTTAGCTTTTTCCTTATCGCCTCTGCAACGATTCTCGTAGGCCTTCTTTTCAGCCTTGGGGTTGAAACTCGCACTGAGGAAATCGGCTTGTTGTTGTCGGTGGGCTACACCCTCAAGCACGTCCATCGCCGGTTGCTGGTGGAAGGCAGCATCGTAGCCACTATAGGCGCGCTCGTTGGCCTAGTTGCCAGTGTCGGCTATGCGGCGCTCATGATGCTCGGGTTGCGAACTCTATGGCTGCCAGCGGTCGGCACATCGATGCTGACACTCCACGTTATGCCGATAAGCCTTGCAGCAGGTTGGCTGATCTCAATGGTCGTTGTTCTCGGCGTAATCTGGTTCACCGTTCAGCGGCTCGGAAAGATTCCAGCGGCATTGCTTCTGAGAGGCTCCGTCTTTCGCCTCACTGGTTCCTCCACATCTCGACGCCGACTGCGTCTCAGCTTTGCAGCAATCAGTGCGGCGTTCGCGACTGTCATGCTAGTTCTCGCCTTCGTTCCCGGCAGGGCGATGGACCCAATGGTCTTCGGAACGATCGGGGTTCCTTTTCTGGGTGCCGGTCTTGCCTTGTTTTCCGAATGGTGTCGCGGTTCGCACGGCCACCTTGGGCCGTCGGTAACCAAGGCCTTCTTTGGCATGGCAACCCGCAACAGTGCCTGGAACCCTGGGCGCAGCATCCTCTGTGTAGCGCTGGTTGCGGTCGCGTCCTTCGTGATCGTCACGGTGGCTGCAAACTACCGTGACCCAACAGGTGAATCCCAAACAATGAACTCGGGAACCGGGGGCTTCGCTCTCTACGCTACTTCCGAGATTCCACTTCATGAAGACCTAAATTCGCAGGATGGCCGCTTTGACCTCGGCTTCTCCCGCGATGATGAGAACCTGCTTCGAGGCGCACAAATCTTCCCCCTGCGTGCTGTTCCCGGAGATGACGCCAGTTGTTTGACCCTCTCCCAGCCACAAAATCCACGCTTGCTTGGCGCTAGCCCGGAATTGGTAGAGCGAGGAGGCTTCAGCTTCGCGACTTTCCTTCCGCCATCGAACCTAGATTCTAAGGTGGGGAACCAAGATCCGGACAACCCTTGGGCATTGCTCTATCAGGACCTCGGCCCAAACATTGTCCCAGTACTCGGCGACGCCAACTCGGTGCAATGGATCCTCCATCTCGGCCTCGGCGACGAACTGATTGTAAAGAATGAATATGGTCAACCGCTTCATCTGCGAATCGTCGGCACTTTTACTGAAAGCATCTTCCGCAGCGAGCTGTTGATTTCTGAAGAAAACCTGCTGGCACATTTTCCGAGCCAGAGCGGATACTCAACGTTCCTCTTCGATTTAGCTGGGTTCCCCTTAGGCATGAATGGCGAAGTCACCGGAACAAGTATCCCCACCCAAGCAAACGCCATCGCTAAGGCTCTTGAGCGTACTCTCGGGCCTTATGGGTTCGATGCCGAACGAACCGATCAGCTACTAGCAGACTTTCTGGTTGTACAGAACACCTACCTGGCAACGTTCCAACTTCTCGGCGGTCTCGGGCTCTTGCTCGGCACAATAGGGCTCGCGGTGGCGCTGATTCGCAACGTCATCGAACGCCGTGCCGAGCTAGCAACGTTGCGCGCCTTCGGGTTCCGTCGCAACGTGTTGACTCGAATGGTGTTGACCGAAAATGCTTTTCTTCTAATGCTCGGCACCACTATTGGGAGCATATCTGCACTGATGGCTATCGCGCCGCGGTTCGCTGGCGTGGGCTTCGACTTGCCGTGGAATTCGCTTGGGCTAATTCTCGTCGCTGTCTTTGTCGTCGGGATGGTATCAAGCGCTTTGGCAGTCGCAGGCGCCTTACATGTACCTTTGCTGCCAGTGCTCAAGGGGGAGCAATAGTTCTAACCACTAGCTGGTTCCAGAAAACCATGCAGTGTGTCAGTTTCGAATAGTGAAATTAAATCGCGTCTCGGACTCCTTCTCATCTTCAACAACGACACGAATCACCTGCCGGCCCAGAAGCTCGTGCCAAGCTTCAAGCACATAGGCACCGGGGGGAACTCCATCGATCACGAAACGTCCATTTTCTCCGGTGGTCGCGAAAAATGCGTGAGGTATGACACCAATGTACGCCTGGGTCCACGGATGAACATTGCAGCGCACAGGAATCATGACCTCTGGGGCGTCCAAGACGCGCTCGATGTTCATCCCGGGCTGTGGAAGGGCAATATTGAATGATGGATTATTAGCAGCCACCAAGTGCACAGTGTGCAGTGTCGGGTCAGAGTTCACGATTCGGATCGAAGCACCGGCCTGCATGCCAAGCACATGTGGCTGGTACACGCAGCCAACCTTGTCGAGGATGACGGGCGCAGGCTCACCAACCGGTAGCGTCCCAGTAATGGCCTCACGAATGTAGATGAAGACCCAGCGAAGCGTGCCATTGTTGTTAACTACGAGACGTTTGGAAGGGATGGTTTCGCTGCTATGTGATGCAATGCAGAAGGCATCCTGCGTCATCGAAACCACGGTCGGGGCCGGAGGATCACCTTCGTAGCGAACTTCCCCCATAATCGAGCCGGCACCAGCTCCAAAGACCGAACTACCAATCGGCTCTTGCGTAAAGGCAATCACAGGACCCATCGCCACAAACACCAAGCTCGCGGTGACGGCAGTCAAAATCGACCTCCAACGCACCTCTTTCAGCATCATCTCATCCAAAGATCGTGTATCTTGATGACACTTTCATCGGGATCCTATCAGGGTCAGCATGCTCCCTGAGTTATTCGCTCCCGAATAGCATTCGCAACCCATGAACCTTTCCGAATTCGATAGCGCCTGTCTTGCCGGGGACCTGGGCGAAGCATCGCAATTTGCGATGTCGATTCTCGTGCGCATTGGCGAAATCCAGAGTGCTTCAGAAATGATTGACATCACCCGTGCCCACATCGACAGTACGCTCTTTCAAGGTGATGCGACACTTGAGTTTGCTGAGAAGCTCGCCCACATGGATGCCAAGGTCGTAGTTCCTACCACTCTCAACGTCAGCGGCGTTGATGAGCATGGCTGGCAAGACTGGGCGGTACCACCAGAGTGGGCAGAGAAGGCACATCGCCAGATGATCGCCTACCAGAGCATGGGTACCGAGGCGACGTGGACCTGCGCTCCGTATCAGGTGTCTGAGAAGCCATCGTTTGGCGAGCAAATAGCTTGGGGTGAATCAAACGCAGTTGCTTTTGCTAACTCAGTACTTGGGGCACGCACCATCCAGTATCCGGACCTCCTCGACGTATGCGCCGCCATCACCGGGCGGGTACCTGCTGTTGGCCTGCATCTAAATGAGAACCGGGCCGGCGAGATACTGCTCAAGCTCATTGACATCCCCGAGGATCTGCAAACTGATGATTCGTTTGCGCCAGTTCTCGGCCACTTGCTTGGCACAATCGCCGACGATCGCGTACCAGTTGTTGAAGGCCTCACGGTTGAGCTGGCCGAAGACCACCTTAAGGCCATCTGCGCTGGTGGCGCCAGTTCTGGTGCCGTGCACTTGTTTCACATCGTGGGGCAAACACCAGAGGCGCTAACCCTTGCTGAAGCGTTCCAAGGTCACGAACCCACCGAGGTGCATGACATAAACCTCCGTGACCTGCGCCGTATTCGCTCCGAACTCGATAGTTCCCAGGGCAAATCACTGGACATGGTAGTTCTCGGCAGCCCACATTTCTCTTTCGCTGAGTTCCGCAAGCTCGCGCCCATGCTTGAAGGACAACAATGCCACACCGGCGTTGATTTCCTGGTGACGTCAAGCCGCGCGATGGTAAAGCTGGCGCGTGAGGCGGGGATGCTCGACACGCTCGAGGCTTTCGGCGGCAAAGTGACTGTAGATACCTGCATTCTTACTACCCCGATGTTATTCCCAGAGACTCGACATCTAATGACAAACTCGGCGAAATATGCTTATTACTCGCCTGGACTGCTCGACGCCGAGGTAGCCTTTGGGAGCATGGCTGACTGCGTCCGTTCAGCCATCAGCGGTAGGGTGCAAACGAACAACTCGCTCTGGGATAGTTAGGCATGGGCGATTTCATCCAAGGGAAGACACTGGTCGAAGGTAAAGCCACCGGTCCGGCTTTGTGGAGCGACAAGCCGCTAAGTTTCTGGGGCGGCTATGACCAGAATACGGGTGAGATCATCGACCGTCGTCACCCCCTCGTTGGCCATATCGGGGCTAATCGAATTATCGCGATACCCCATACCAAGGGGTCAAGCACCTCAACCGCTGTGCTGCTTGAAGCGGTGCGTCGGGGGAAATCACCAGCCGCCATCATCACGACGGGCGTGGCGTCATTCCTCGCTCTAGCTTCGATCGTTGCCAACGAACTGTACGACATCAGCTTCCCAGTCTTGATGGTCGACGAAGACGATTTCGACAAACTTGAGTCGGCCGATTGGGTGTCGATTAGTGACGATGGCGTCATCGAAATTGGCGCCGACCCTCAGCCTACTTCCCCTTCCTAGCTCTATCGGTTCTCTGGTAAAGAAGAACGGGAACACTAGTGATTGACTAAGAGTCTCGCCCAACCAGGCCACCTGTTGTAGATCCGGCCCCCCAGTGGCAAACTTAGTTTTCGATGTACGCAGCCATACTATTCATTTCTCTGTCAGCATGAGGACTCCAGTGAAAGCCTTTCGCACATTTTCCGCTTTTGTACTCGTATCGATGCTCGTCGCCCCTGCGATCGCCCACCAGCAGGATGCGCAAGCGATAGAAATTGTTATCACGCCCGAGTCTCTGACTCTCGAAGTCGGTGATACCGCCGAGGTCTCCGCTATCGTCAAAGACGCTGACGGCAATGTGGTTGAGGGTGCCACAGTGGTTTTCCTCTCAACGGCACGTCGGGCGTTGGGGGTTACTCCAACCGGGCAAGTCGAGGCTTATCGACCAGGCGAGTTTCAGATCATGGCACGTGTGCCAATGGACCCAAATGAGACGGGCCGGCGTGCCCCGGCACGAGTGCAAGCGATGATCCCCGTCGTCGTGGCGGCCCCACCGATCACCGGGATCGAGTTCGACGCCACCCCGTCCCGGTTCTACGCCGGAACAAACTTTCGACCTGAGGTCACTTTAACCGATCGCTCCGGAGCCAACCGAACCGACGTCGCCGTAATGTTCCAGAGCACCAACACAACAGTTGCCCAGGTGACGGCGCTGGGCCGCATCAGCTTGCTTGCTTCGGGTGAAGCAACAATCACAGCGAGGGCAGAAGCAACTTCGATCAGCTTGCCGATGAGCGTCGAAGAGAACCCAACTGTGCATATCGAGATGAATCCACAGACAAACAAGGCGCGTACTGGTGATGTCGTGCACATAAACGCGCGCGCACTCAACGCCGATGGCAATGAAGTAGAAGGGATTCCAATTCAGTATTCGTTTCAGGCTCGCACAGTCGACCACAACCTAGGGCAGGCCTCGTCAGGCCTGATCGCCGATGATGGCCGCTTTGTCGCTGATGTCGCGGGCGAATACGTCATTATCGCCAACGCTGGCGATCAAGTAGGTATGACCACGTTGGAGATCGAACCCCGCAACATGGCGAGGGAGATCGAACTTGTGGGCCATGGCGCGGTGCGCGACCGTGCCACATCAGACCTGTGGGTTTGGGAGGGTGTCGACGGCAAAGACTACGCCATCACCGGCACCTGGGGCGCCGAGGGTCACGCCTACATCTGGGACGTGACGGACCCAAGCAACATGGTAATCATCGATGCCATTCACGTCGATGCACGAACAGTCAACGATGTGAAGGTCTCCGAGGACGGTCGCATTGCTGTGATTAGT
>MDTC01139359.1_pt1 | contig 13681 bp, 7 predicted proteins | sample 811181 | NCBI WGS metagenome assembly MDTC01 (sample SAMN05326644, study PRJNA326480) | marine metagenome | isolation source: seawater | place: Pacific Ocean: North | collected 2011
ACCAAGGCTTGAGGCCGTCGAATCGGGCCTCTACGCGGTGAATTCAGAGGTCAGTGTTACGGCCAGTAACCTTCTTTTGGGAGACACAGAAGGCAGGACAACCATCCGAGTGGATGGGTGTTTTCTGGCATCAAATCAGCAACCCCCCTGCAATGTTAATGGGCGCCCGATCAACGGCTTTGAAACGGATATAGAGGTGCTATCGCCGGCACGACGGGAAAATGCAATCGTGACATTAACGCCCGCCATTGTAGGGGTATTGCCAGGTCAGCTGACCGCCAGAGTCCAGCTGTTTAACTACCATTCTAATGGTCAAAGCCAAGCATCATCAATCGTAGACTGGTCTGTAGACTTAATGCCCTCACTGCTCAGCTACGTCGAACCTGAAGGATCATCACTCGGTGGTTTCATCGACTTCTATGGATCGGGTTTTGTCGGCGGTGAGGCAGGAGAACTCACCGAGATTACTGTAAATGGCGTCTTTGAACCGACTGGTAACGCGCCTCCAAAAGCCCTTAGACTCAACTTGGTCGGTGAATTTCAATCCTCCGGCTTGGTTCGATACGTTTTGAACGAAGACGACGAACTGGGACAGTTACTGGACTTGAGACGGGAATCCGGTCGAGTTGTTGGCACATTCGGCGGTCAGGTGGCATTCGGCACAGAGTCGGCGCAATTTGACCCTATCGATGCCTATTTTGAAATTCAGCCAATTAGACAAATTGTCTACGTCAAATATACCCAGGGCTTTCTTGATGCTCTGAGCCGGTTCGGTCTGCGTGTTATGGATGCGGAAATCAGACGCCAGATCGTTGTGCGTGCCAGCCAAATTTATGGTGGTTTGGGTGTCGAGTTCAGAGAGTCTAAGCCCGATGACTACCGACTTTTTGCTGAAGTCGAAATGACGGGCGTTGACCCCAATGGAATCGGCTTAATCGGCTATGATAATACGCCTGGTAAAGACTCCGGAAACCTTCGTTTGAATGATCAAATCGGTGGTGTTCATGCGCTCACTCAACAAGATGGTTATCCTGGTTACGGAGGTGTCTTCGTCGAATCGTTTCTGAGCTTTTCAAAACGCCCGCCTCGGGGCTTAGAACCAAATCCTGGAGCAACGGACTTATTCGACCAGATTTTTTCGCCCTTCCGACCGGATTTAGCTGGTCAACCCATACTCCAAAACGAACGGCAAAATTTTTCAGCGATATCCAATGGCGACGGCTGCCCCGCATCGCGAAATGACCGCAGGGGGCTCATCTCATGTGCTGTCTTTGCCATGGGCAACATGCTCGGCGGGACGATGGCACATGAGGTCGCCCATAGCCTGGGCTTGGCCGACCCGGGCGGTATGAAGTTTCATAACGATACCGATATGCCAAATCACCTCATGGATGCCGGTTTCGATCGTCCGTTCGAAGAACGCGCAGCAATAAATGGCGCCGGTCAAGAATACTTTTGCCAGGAAAACTTCGACTATCTCTATGACATTCTCCCCGTCAACGACCCTGATCCACTGCCAAGTCGAACCAGTTGCTATTGACATTGTCGCCCAACCATTGAGACTCAATGAGGTCCGTGCGCCCCACCTTCCCAAGATAAATCCATCCTCATTGGGGACAGCCGTCCCCGGCCTGATTCTCACATCAAAACCACCAGATAAAAAACCATTAATTACAGACACTTAAACTGATCAACAAAAAGAGGCTGAGCGGCACACCAATTGCATGTCGGATAGGATTGAAATAGAAATTCATTTTAGAAAAACGGTCACTCCTCCCAAAACGTTAAGAGTTTTTGAATAAACGGACTCTTCAAACGTCGGGAGCGCCCGAATTTTCATCAGAATGAGGGAGGGATCTCGCGTGACTCGACAAACGATAAAAATGGTCTTGGCGTCCGTTGCCGCAGCAGCAATGCTAACCGCATGTGGCGACATTGAAGAGCCCGGTCTGACAAATGGGAAACCGGATGAACAAGGGACCGCCGCTGAGAAAATGGTCGAGTGGAAATTCGATGCTTGGAATTACAGGAATAATCCCGATGGACTCCGCGTCGAGATGACTAAGACCCTTGCTGACCTTCCGATGGACGGCCAGAGCGAGACGCCTGCTTGGCCTGACACCTACTGGCCAACGTATAAGGACTCGACCAACGCTCGGTGGCAGAACACCAACGACTTTCTGTCAGACCTCTCACCAATGGAAAAGTACGATGCAGCCTTCCACGGTTGGGACCCAAACAGTGTACGCGACTTAAAGCCATTCGACGGCGCTGACTGTACGGCTGATGCATTCGATCCTGAATACTACGAAAAACTCGGTCCATCGGCTCACTTCGTCTCGGAAAACAAGGGCAATAAGAAAACCCGCGATGCCATCTTGGCAGGCCACTTAGACAATCGCTGTAATGCCAAACCAGAGAGCGAATGCATGGTCGCCTGCCAGGACATTGAACTCGAGTCCGATAAAACAATATGTGAGACGCGCTGCAACAGGGGTGGCGTTGAGACCTGGTGGGGCTTATGCCATGCATGGGCACCGGCGGCAATTCTGGAAAAAGAACCATTAAATCCCGTGACCATTCCAACGGAACATGGCGATATTGTTTTCACCGTTGGTGACATCAAAGCCCTTTATGCAGTCATATATGATCGCGCCAATGCATCGCTCATCGGCGGACGATGCAATGATCGGGAGGTCGATAGAGATGAATCGACAGGCCGCATCAAAAGCGATGAATGCCGCGACCTTAACGCTGGGTCATTTCATGTCGCGATGGCCAATCTACTGGGTATCCAAAAGCGCGGCTTCGTCGAAGACCGCACCTTTAACTACGAAGTGTGGAACCAGCCCGTCAAAGGCTACACGGTCAATGATCTAGAGGAGATCAGTATCGAGCAGGCCCATGAATTGCTCAAAGTCAACACGGAGGCTCCGACGGATTGTGTGCAAGGTGTAGACCTGCAAGACGGAGATTATTGTTACAACCGAAACATCGATCAATTGTTCAAGGTAAGCGCCACCCTCGATTGGCTTACCGAATCACACGCATCTGCGGTACCAGAGGGTGCAGAGAACCTAGCTCGATATAGCCGAAACGACCGCTATACCTATATTCTTGAGGTCAAGGGCGGCGAGATCGTGGGGGGTGAATGGTATGGTGATTCCATAGAAAATCATCCGGATTTCGTCTGGCTCCCATTCAGACCCATCTCTGGAAATCGATTTGTCAGCATCGAACAGATTAGATTGCTCGGCCGCATGTCTCAAACTGAACAGACCGATCCGGCAGGCGCCGCAAATGGTCTGATTACGAGCGACAGCGGGGCCATCAACCTAGCCATTCCAGACAAAAATGCAGTGGGCATCTCCCATACACTCACGGCCGATGGAACAGGTGCTGCGAGTTCGGCAAAAATCAGTGTTGATATCACTCATACATACGTCGGTGATCTCAAGATTGTTTTGGTCAGTCCCGATGGAATAGAGCATGTCCTACGTCGCTTCGAAGGCGGATCGACTGACGATCTGACGACAATTTTTTCCCTGGACGCCATTGCGGCTATCACAGGCGAGTGGACACTCCAAGTCAGCGATCATTACGGCGCTGACACCGGGACATTAAACACCTGGAAGATCGAGTTCATCATGGGTGAGGCTGACCCTGTGTCCGATACTGTGATCGAAGACTATAACAATGATAATTCAGCTGATATCCCAGACAATAACGCCGATGGCATCAATAGTTACATCGACATCGACGCTGATGGACAGGTCAAGGGCCTAGAATTGGCTGTCGACATTGAACATACCTACTTATCGGACTTAGAAGTGACGCTGAAAAAGGGCCAAATTTCGAAGGTGATACATAACCGAGAGGGCGGGAGCGAAGACGACTTGAAGCGGACCTATAAAATCGACGAATTTAATGGGGCAGAAATTAAAGGTCGTTGGTACCTCCGTATTCGCGATTTAGCCCACCTGGATACCGGTAAGCGACTTAGCTGGACTCTGAAAATTAAGCGCTGATCTAGATGGTCAATTCATACCCGTGCGTCGTCACTTTTGACCATTTCATAACCAAGGTCCACCGACATGGTCGATTCTCGATGTCGAGCATGGGTAGGTATGAATAACCACCAGCCCTCAAAAATGCCCCGTCTATATTTGACTCTCCTGCTCTTCGGCTGCCTTGCATGTACGCCGGGTCGTAGACACGCGGTTGTTGCCTTCGATACACCAAGTCAGGTTGCGGGAGACGCTGGGCTTAGTATCAAGGATCTAGGCCATCTAAGCATTGTCGATAGCGGACTTCTTGGCGGGGCAGCGGATGCCAATTACGGCGTCTCGTTTCAATGGAATAGGCGGGTTTTACTGCTCGATATGAGTCTGTCGTCTCCGACCGGCTGGACTCAGCTCTCCGAGTCGTTTCGTGAAGCTGACGTAGACTTCACATATCGGCATCACTTTCCCTACCTGACCACCGAAGATATAGATGGTCGCTACGGCGGGATTATTTTGTCGCTGGGCAGTGGACCTGAGTATCCGGACCCACATCTACGCGACGAGACTTTCGCCCAGTTGCAGACGTTTCTTGGCCGAGGTGGTTCTCTCATGGTCCTGACTACGCACGCCTGGCAAGACAGTCTCAAAGGATCCAATGACCGGGCGATCATCAACGGATTACTAGACGCCCATTCCGGTCAAGTCCGCATTGACGCAAATACCATCGTTGGCCAATTATACGGGACCGATTCAAGCGGATCACCAGCCCTGCATACGTCCTTACCTTGGGCCTATGTAACGCCATCAGATCCGGCCAGGGCAGGTGCCATCGGATTTGTACCCCACCCTGATTTAGAACAGAGAGAGACCACCTTTGCACTCGGCTTGGCGGCGAGCCTTTCGTGTGAAGCAGCCTCGATTAGAATCTTGGCTGAGAGCCATATGGATACTGAGTCTTGGACGACCTTATCAGGGGACTCAGTGCCGTCGACTTCTCAAAACCGGCCAATTGCAGTCCAGTTAAAATTGATCAACGGCCAGATTCTTTTGGCGCCCCGGTCTATTTTTAATCTGCCTTTTCATTCGGCGAGAGATTCCATGCAACCGGTCTTGGAACCAAGCCTAACGAGTGGAACAAAAGCGGCTTCAGAGTCTGTCTTATCAGCATGGCTTACGACCGCTCAAACCAAGGAAATCGTATCGGGCGCAGGCTGTTTTGTCCGGGCCCCATCGGATACGGTTACACGTTCAGAGAATGAGCCCAGACCACGACAAGACACGCAAAGGACTCAAGACGCACCACCGGAACCGCCGGCATGGGCCAGTATCGCAGCTCAACAACCGGTCGAGGTCGCTGCGCCCAATTGGGTCGCAACTGAAAAGATCAGACTTGTCTCTGGGGGGCTACCCACCGACGGGGCGTTATACGAGTATTTCGAACGTGCGCAATTAGCTAAAATGCAAGGCTATATCGCTGATATCAATCCATCGATACTGCTTATGCATGCGGATTCCGGTCAACATTCGCAGCGCCTTCTCAAATTTGGTGAGGCCGCTGTCGAAAGACAGCAACTGGCCTTTGTTTCCGCACGTTTCGCCAATGACTTGTACGATCAACAACCGGCTCTTTACGGGCAGATTGTAGGCCCACATTCTCAATATGTCATGGCACCACCACCGCTTTCAAAACAATGGTGGCAAAATGTCATCAGACCGATGGTGCTCAGCGCCGCTGAACTCAGCGCATTGTCGCCGGGTATCCGTGGCTTAGTACTTGACCTCAGTCTGGACCGGTCACCCACGGGTCATTACGAAAATAACCACGCGTTTGATGACGACACATGGTCATATGTTGTCGAAGCCATTGAAGCCCATGATCAAAGTGTAGCCGATGCCCTGGGTCAGCTCCCGGTGGCAGACCGAATGAACACTCTCTTAGCGCTTGATCTGCTGGCCTTTGCCTATGACAGCCTGGAGAAAGAGACAGCGCGCCAAGTTCGAGAACTCTTAGATGACTGCCGTGCCATCGACCCGACCTTTGAGCTTCTGCTCAAGTCGTCATCGGTTCAGCACAGTTGGTTTTATCGTGGTTTTTATCGTGGAGTCGGACGCCCTGAACGACCAGTGGTCCTGCTCAGCTACACGTGTTGTCAACCAAAGGCGCTCACCGATCTAAGGCAGTGGGGATACTCAATTATAGGCCTCAGTGGCTTGGTGGCGAGACGAATTCAACCAACTGATATCCAGGCTGCACTGCTCAATGCGGTGACCGGTTCACGAGGATATTGGATTGCGCAATACGAAGATTTCACATCGGATAACCAGACGGTGTTAGATCTGTATTGGTCGGCGCTCCTTCGCGTTAATTCCGAACTGGATCATCGTTAATTCCGCTTCGTCTAAGGGCTGGCGGTGTCGATCCAGTCATCGAATAAGGGCCATACCTCTTCTGGCGCCCACTTTCCTAGTACTGGGTCAACATGTCCGTAATCAAAACGGCACCCCGTCGCTTGACCGAGAATCTTGATTCGCTTCTGCTCGGACTTAATTTGATCATAGATAAACTGAATGTCATCCGGCGGAGCCAGTTTGTCATCGTCGCCGACGATCAGTTGCGTCGGGGTCGTAATACGCTCCAGCCCTTCAATATATGAATAACCACCTTCGTTTGTGGCGAAACCATCGCCCTCATACCAGTCAGCAAATTGCATGATCAGTGTGGTCGGCAAGTCACTTGGAAGCATACGAATGATCTTGGCCAGGTCACGGCTCCGGAGGTTTCTGGGATTACCAAACAAACGGCCAAATGTTTCCTTGAAGACAGGAATAAACGGAATCATGGCGCTCCCAGTCCCCTCATATGGCAGACGTTTTATATGCCTAACAAGGGTACGCAAGCCGAGTATCTTATCAAGAAATGCATTGCCAAGCCGAGAAAAGCTAGGACTGCCAATCGCGGACAGCGAAGCGACTCGGTTCCCTCCATGACGAATTAAGTACGCATATCCGATCATGCCACCCATGCTGTGGCCGATCCAATGAACAGACTCTCGACCGGTTGCCCGCGCAATCACATCCAGAGCAACGGGAATGTCCCTGTCGACATAATCTTCAAAGCACCAATCCCATTTTAAGCCGTTATCCCTGTTAGGACGGCTCGACTGACCGGCGCCTCGCAATTCGACAACCCAACAATCATGCCCCTTCTTCCACAACCAATTGGCCAAAGACAAGTCACCTGGCGCATCCAGATTGTAGCGGTTTGCCCCAAGACCATGACATAGGAGGACAGGCTTGCGCTTAGGGGCTGTATGACGGTGCGGTAAGCGATGGACCGCAATACGCCAACCATCATCAGTCCGGCCGTAATGGAGTTCTCTTGCAACGGTCTGGCGGCTCGCTTTCAAGCTCAACATGATTCTCCCATACGCTGATTAAAGAAGCATAACCTTCTTTCCAGACCTCTGTCCAACAGCTCTTCACTTGCCGAGAATGACCGCATGGTACAGACTGAGCAATAGACATTTTGGCCGATCGAGATCGCCTAAATTTTTGCGGGACACACGAGGAGAATCACCAATTGTTCATCCCATCCAATTTCTATGCGATAACGAGACACCAACTACAATCTCGCTGGACGATGACATGTTGAAACCATCGAACTTTCTCATCTCTTTTTGTATCATCGCACTGTTTTCGTCGCCTGCTGCGGGACAGGCGGACGACAATCCGGCCTCAAAGCACGCCTTGGCCCCCCTGCGCGAAGCCCTGGAACAGCTTGAGAAAGATTGGGCTAAGAACCGCTCTGAGACAATTACCGTATTGGATATCGAGGGCTTAGAACACACCGACGGCAAAGATGAAAGAACGCTCCTGGAGCGTCGACTTGAGACCCTACAAAATAAGAAAATCTCGAACCGAGAGTGGGCGACATACTGGCAGACAGAAGCGACCTTGGCCGACAAAATTTCAGAGATCTATCGAAAACTGGTTGAAGGCAGTGGCGACGGACGAAGTCTTCTCCAACAAGAACACCAGAAAAAAGCAGGATCGGCGGACGCCGCGCGGGTGACCTATCGAAGTAAGCAAGACGCTTTTGCGAAAGCCGCCACCGAGAGAGAGAAAGCTGAAAAATCGGTCCGACAGCTCATGACCGCTAACGCGGATGCAATCCGAACGGGACTCGTCCAGACCGATGCACTCCAAAAGCGCGCATCGACAGCGAGTCAGCGTCTCTCGGCCATCGCAGACCAGATCAAATCAACAACTAAAGAGAGTCGGCTTAAAACCTTAAACGATAAGAAAATCAAAATTGCAGAGCAGGTAACAACCCTTGAAAGCGAACTCAAATCGCTTCAAGAAAAAACCGTGATGATCGATCAAACACAGGCCCTAATTCAAAAGGTTCTGACCGGTGAGCCTGTCCCCGAAGAGGGATTTGCAGATGATGTAAAGGCGCGTCTTTTAGCCTACGTAGCGCAGCGAGATACGCTTGAACGACTGACCAGAGAACGAGCACAAGCGAAAGCAACTGCCGATAAGCTCGAGACGGAAAGCGCGCGTGCTAAAAGGGAACTTGAACTCTATTCAGACAGAATCAACGCCCTGCAAGCATGGTCATCTCTCGCACAGAAGAAGGTGTCGAACCAATCGAAATATTACGAAGCGATAGAGGGCGATATCGAGGCCATCAATGAGCGGCTTCGCAGTGTTCGTACAACCAAGAAAGACGAAAAGATAATCTATGCCGCTGATGTTTGCGATGCCGAGCCCGATGATGAAAACACCCCTTTTGCCCACCATAGAGAATGCACGCGGGCGATTCGTTCAGAGCTAAAGCGCATCTCGCGAGACATTGAGCAGCATAAACAAAAAGAGGCGCTCACCAAACGGCTGCGAGACTCATCAAAAACATTGATTGAAGCCCAGGAAGTTGACGAAGCCCTCGTCAAAGAAGAGTACCAAATCAGCCACACTGAAGCCGACCGGACACGCGACGCCCGCGGCGAGAGTCAGGCCTGGAACACCATATGGTCTGACTATTCCACCGGTGCCGAAAAGAAGACAGAGACCTTAATCGACGCCGTAAAAACCTCAAAACTGACCGAGAGAGCCTTACGGGCAAGAGCCGGGGTTTATGAAGATACGCTGAAGCGACTAAAAGACAACAAAGATCGTGCGACCGCCTACCTCAATCACATTGATACGCCGCTCAACACGGTCATGGCGGTGGTCGTAACGGCATGGCAAATCATTCGAGTCGGTTGGCCAGCTCTCGTATACATCTTCATCGCATTTCTCATCATTCGCCTGATTCGAAAGAATAGGGACCGCCTCGAACAAAAGGCATTGCTTGCACAGGATGGCAAAGGAAATGATGAACTCGATGCACTGATCGCTGAACTTGAGGCGGCCCGCGAGCGAGATGATGAAGAGGATATCATTCAGCTCACCAATGTGATTGGCAATGCTGAGAGTAAGATTAAAGACGAGGGCCAAAGAATTGGAACCATCGCCCGAGTCGGTGCACAAGCCCTCTCTCTGATCGTCTATGTAGCCACAGGCCTACTAGTCTTAGACGCTCTTACAGTCGACATAAAACCCATCCTAGGCGGTGCCGCGATCTTTGGTCTTGCCATTTCCTTCGGTTCACAATCGCTTGTCAAAGATGTGGTCTCGGGCTTCTTCATCCTCTTGGAAAATCAATATGCAGTCGGTGATGTGGTCACCATCAACTCTCAATCGGGTACCGTAGAAAAGGTGACCCTGCGGAGAACTGTGCTGAGAGATATCAAAGGCGGTGTACACAATATTACAAACGGTAGCATTTCATCCGTGAAGAACAACACTCAGGGGTGGGCGCGCGTCATCATCGATATCGGTGTGGCCTATGGCACCGACATTGCGATGGTCGAAGAGGTTGTCAACGCGGTGGGGGCCAAGATGTATCGGGACCCGAAATGGCGTGGAAAATTAACAGAGGTACCGGCGTTTGTCGGCGTCATCGCATTTGGCGAAAGTGAAGTGACGGTACGCGCCTGGTTCCAAACCCGAACGTTTCAAAACTGGGGCGCCGAGCGCGAGTTCAATCGTCGCCTCAAATTTGCGTTCGAGACAGCCGGTATCCAGATCCCGTTTCCACAACGGGAGCTTAGAATCGTTCGAGAGGTTGAGGTGGTCCCAGCGCCGACAGATGAGAGCTGAGAGCTGAGAGCTGAGAGCTAAGAGCGAGTAAAGCCTAAGCGCGCCCTGTAGACAAACCAAGCAGCGCAGACTCAGCGTCCGCTAATGCGTCTATAGCTGGCTTTTCAGGCGGCATGGTGTTTGGTTTATCACCCACGGTTTGACTTGGCTCACCGTAAACAATCTGCCCTTCACTGCCGTCCCGAACCGGTCGATAACCGATGGGTGAGACATTGACGAGGCCGAACTCTTTGCGGGACAAAGAAATATAATGATGCCCAATGTCAACCTGCTCGCCCTCGATGATTTGATTCCCGTTGATATCGACTCGAGCATTCATGGTGGCTTTCTTTCCACTGAAGCAGACCGTCTTGATTTCAACGATTTCCTCGGCCCAGCAAAGCAGGTATTTGCTGCCCTCGAAGGGCTCACCTCGAAAGTCCGTTCTAAGACCGTAGCAAAGGACTGGAATATTGAGTTCATCACACACCATGGTGAGCTGAAGAACCTGTTCTGGGGCTAAAAATTGAGCCTCATCAACTAAAACGCAGTTCACTGCACACCGGCGGTTTGCTTCGCGAATCACAGCAAAGAAATCAGACTCTTTATCAAAGAGGTTTGCATTAGCCTGCAAGCCGATTCGAGACGAGATGACACCATGTCCGTAGCGGTCATCTAATCGTGGACAGAATAACAAGGTTCTCATGCCCCGTTCCCGATAATTATAATCTGATTGAAGAAGCGTCGTACTCTTGCCGGCGTTCATCGCAGAATAATAAAAATAGAGCTTGGCCATGGTCGTAAGTCCCTTCGAAGAACGGTGTGCGGTGTTAGGGGTCTATTCGCAGTTTTCAGTCACAAAAAAAAGTGCTTTTTTTCACAGCAGCAAAAAACTGAAAAAAACTGTGCCAGCTGACCTTGCGAGCACCTTTATCGAATCGGGTTGCCCACATTGAATAGGGATGGGATGCCTTCGTAGTCGATGTTTTTGTCTCGCTCAACCTCAGGGGGGAAACCGCGCCTTTTCTCCCGAAAATAGGCCTCTCGCACATCACCCTCAGACTGGCCGTTATAGGTCACATAGAGTGCGCGCCGCGCATTCTGCGTCCGGTTTTCCGATGAGCGATGGGGCAAGTATGAATCAAAGAAGATGACGTCGCCTGGCTGAACCGATATCGGCGTCCACGACATACCAGCGGCAAGGGAGGGCGCGATGGTCATGTCACGATCTTGTTCGAAAAGCGTCCGATGGCTCGGTGCATGGGCAACTTCTAGACAGCCATTATGTTCATCGGCTGCATCAACAGCCAGCATCATGGTGATATGAAATGTCTGACCAAAAATCTTGAATGCGGGCGCATCCTGGTGCGCTTTAAACCCTGAGCCACCGGGTAATTTGAAATTGATTTTTTCTTTGAAGAGCACCGCCTCTTCATCGAATAACTTCGACAGTGCAGCCAACGTATCCTCACCGGCTAACCAATCTCGTAGCCCAGCATGATACGGGATGAAATTTTCAACCCGGCATAATTGACGCCGACCATCTGGACCGGTTTCAAAATATTTCATCCATTTACCCGGCGTTTCGTCTCGGTATTCAAGATCGTATGTCCAATTTTTGAGCTGATTTACCTGTTCAGCTGTCAGCGCATCGCGAATCACCAAATAACGATTTTCTGTCCAAAACGTGAGGGTCGACTGGTCCAATCTATCCAATAACATACTCACCCCCACGAATATTTTTGGCCAAATGCTCCTCTATGACGGGTGCATAATCAGTCAAGCCAGGCACAGTCAAGGTGGGATCCTTCGCGCGCTCATCAATCATCCGAAGAGCCAATATCGTCTCAAACCAAGGATCGTCTTCAAATCGCATAGCTTCATCAAGATTCATCGGGCCGCCTTGCCACATTAAAGTCTGCTCCGATGCAGGGGATAGCCCCTGATGGTACCCTTTCTTCCGAAAGCAAAGATATCGCTTCGCTAAGACATGGCTTTGTACAAGATGGCAGACTGCATCGGAGAATCCGAGCGACTTTAGATAGCGAGCCCCGACGCCCTCATGCTCAAGAGTCCCAAGATCGTCCATCTGATCGTGACCATTAGCAAGGAGGTGACCGATATCGTGTAGCAGGGCACTCAGCGTTATCGTGGTCGATTTAAATCGTGTTCTAGCGAAAAATGCAGACTGAAGAGCATGTTCTAGCTGCGATACGGGCTCACCAATATATGGCGAGTTGTCTGCGGACTCTAGAATCTTAATCAGATCCCTCGTGCGGGTTTTGACATCCGAGTGCATATCCATCACCAGTCTCAGCCTACGTACTAAACGGTCCGTATGAAAACGGCTCCGATGTAAGTTTTATCATTGGAGCGGCTTGATTTAGAGTCAATGCCAAAAGCGGTGGATTCATGTCAATTTACCTTCGCTCATCGGCTGACCGAAACAAACCCTCAGCATAGGGATTTGCTTGTGAAGATATGAAGCGCCCAGTGGACTGATATTACAAAATACACCGTTGGCCAACTGATTGTCTCTTGCGCGTTCATTTGCATAGGTAATATCCTGTGATTATGGCCGACGATAAAAAACAGATAGACCCACTCAGTAGGACCACCATGAGTAATAGCGATACGCTCGTGGATGGTCAGCCGTCGAGCGTTGGCGCCATTGCGCCGATGTCCCACAGTACAGCGTCTGAGCGCTATGAACTGATTTCAGAGCTTGGGTCTGGCGGCATGGGCTGTGTTTGGCTCGGCGTCGATCGACTTCTATCCAGAGACGTCGCCGTTAAAATTTTACACAGACATCATGAAGGATCTGAAGACGTGCGCACCCGTTTCGAACGCGAAGCGCGGCTCACGAGCCGGTTAAACCACCCCGGAATTGTACCAGTCCATGATGTTGGCCGCTTACCATCGGGCGAACTTTTTTTTGCAATGCAGCGGATTCAAGGCGTCGATCTTCGGCAGCATTTGGATTCTATCCTAAAGGTGTATGACTCTGATGAGTCCGACACAATACAAGAATATCCGTTGCAAGCGCTCTTGCGCTTGTTCAGTCAGGCCTGCATGATTTTGGCCTATGCGCATGATCGTGGCTATGTTCATCGCGATTTAAAGCCAGCAAACATTCTTGTCGGTAAGTATGGCGAACTCTATGTGGCTGATTGGGGCATAGCAAAGCTAAATAGCCTCAATATTCAGGACAGCACGACCCATGCCAGCGGCGTCCAACCGGATGACTTGACCGATGAATCGAGGCCAGGGGTTCTCATCGGGACCGTGAAATATATGTCTCCCGAGCAAGTCATGCCCGAAAGCCATACCCTGACGGCAAAATCTGACATCTTTAGTCTCGGGATTATGCTCTACGAGCTCGTAACAGGCAAAGAAGCCTTCAGAGGAGCCTCTTTTCTTGCGGTTATGAGGAATATCGTCGAGGGAAACCGTCCCACTCCGGAGGCGATGCCCGATGGTCGCGCGATTCCCGT
>MDTC01183625.1_pt1 | contig 13681 bp, 12 predicted proteins | sample 811181 | NCBI WGS metagenome assembly MDTC01 (sample SAMN05326644, study PRJNA326480) | marine metagenome | isolation source: seawater | place: Pacific Ocean: North | collected 2011
CCTTCATGTCCAGAGCTCCTCTTCCCTGTATATATCCATCTACAATCTCTCCAGAGAGTGGATCAAAATTCCAATACTCTTCATTAGCTGGAACGACATCTGAATGATGCAAAAGAATAAGAGCAGGTTTATCCCCTCCTTTTATTCTAGCCCAGATATTTCCTCTTCCGGGTGCACTTTCGGCAGAATCATATTCAATCCCTTCAGCGTCAAATATGTCTGCCAAAAAATCTACTGCCCTTGATTCATTTCCAGGAGGACTAATAGTGTCAACCTTCAAGTAAGCTTGTAAAAGTTCTACTGCTTCGTCTTGTAAAACATCAGAGGAATTTACTGATATTGAAAGCAATAACAATAAGAAAGAATAAGTTTTCATTCTCATACTATATAAAAAGACTATTAATCAATCATCATCTAATTGATCTTAAAATCAGAATACAAGGATTTATTGTTGAGTAGGTGGCAACTTTGAATCTATAAAAGTGGAAAAGAAATCTGCATGCTCACCTGAACTCTCTTGAATTTTTTTTCTCTCCGTCAATTCATCTTCTAGAGCTGTATCAAGATAAATCAGAGCTTCTTGTCGAGCACTCTCAAGATCATTAATTGCAGTTAAATATCTTTTAAGACCCATAAACATGATCGTTCTGTATACTTCTTGGGGATCAAGCCCAATATCCAGTAGATACTCCATCAGATGATGGGTGGTTAACATTATTCTTTGCCAATCTTCTTCTATTTCAGTTTCATCGGGAAAGGAGATTTTATTCCGCGTTTCTTCTTTTATATCTTTCATTTCCATGAACAAACTGTAAGGTATAAATACGTCAGTTTGTGTCGTAGAAATTAACTAAAATGTTTAGAGTGAAATTCTTGAATATCTGGATCAACCAGTGCATCTGATACTTTTAATTCCCTAACCAGGTTAAGAGAATCGAGAGTCTTACATCGACTAAGTGCAACGTAAGCTTGACCGGTAGCAAATGCCCCATCACCTAGATCCACAGAGGCACTTTCAAGTGTTAAGCCTTGAGCTTTATGAATTGTAACGGCCCAGCCCAATTTTATAGGAAATTGCTTGAATGAAGAGACCACTTCCTCATAGACTTCATCTAAGTCTTCATCATAAGTAAATTTAACTTTTTTCCACTCCTCTCTTTCAACTTTATGGGTTTTACCATCGACTTTTATCTTGATACATTTTTTATTCTTATCAAGGCATTCAGTTACTGTACCAATGGTGCCATTAACCCATCTTCCTTCACTGTCATTCTTTATGAACATGACCTTAGCGTCCTTTTTTATTTTTAATTCTCGAGGAGCGGGTAAATCATTCTCTTTTAGTTCTCCTTTTTCTTTAGAGGGAATGATTTCTTCTTCATTGTCATTGTATGAAAGTTTATGCAGGTTGATATCTTCAGCTTTATTCTTGCGCGAAGTTAATGTCATAAAGGGTTCTACTTCTAGAGTCGGATCATAGCAATGTTTGTTAATTCTATTTACAGTATCTTCTAGATTGATTCCCAATCTCACGTTATTCAATAATTTGTAAAAGACATCATCCTCTTCTTGCCTGAAAGATTTGGTTAGTTCAAAAAATATTGGATTTTTAATATCTTTAAAGCTAAGTGCATCAAAAAAATATACTGAGTCATATTTAGAATAAATCGTATTCTCTTCATGAGTCTGCACTACTGGTGGCAATTGGAAAAGATCCCCACAAGATAATACGCTTACGCCTCCAAAAGGTTCTGTATTGTTTCTATGAATTTGTAAAGATTGTGAGATAGCATCCAACATAGGCGCTCTTACCATTGAAATCTCATCAATAATCAATAGCTCCAAATTCTTGAGTAATTTCGCAAATCTTGGATCTTTGGATTTTGTGATTTCCGGAATAGTTTCAAAACCTATCCTAAAAGCAGAATTAATTGTATTTCCTCCAATATTGAGAGCAGCTACACCAGTTGGGGCAACAATCATTTTTTTTAAATCAAGCTGATTTCTAATATGCTCTAACATAGTAGATTTTCCAGTTCCAGCAGCCCCTGTAAGAAAGATAAACTCTTGAGAGCCGTTTTCCAAATAATCCATTATTGAAATTTTTATTGAATCAAAGGTATTGGTGTTCATTTTTGCCAAACTCCATAGCCTCTCTTGCGTAATCTTCTGGCCTTCTCAACTTCCATATCTATAGCTTCTTGTTTGGTCTCCATGGGATTATGGGATTTATAAAGTTTTGGTTTTAATCTAAGACCATACTTTTTTACCTTCCTGCTGAATAAAGGTCCTCTTTTATTTCTAGCACCAGTAATATGCTCATTAAATCTCTCCTCTGGAGTTTTTTTGGAATAACCTACATAAACGCAAGGTTTGCCCTCAATATAGTCAGGATTCTCTCTCTGGAACGCCCTTACCTTCAAGATGCTTTTATCTAGTTCAATTACATATATTGAGTACTTTGGCATAAAGAAGTTACAGAATTATATCATTCTAAAATATTAAGCTAATGAAACCAGTCTAAGTACGAACTTAGACTTATTTACTATTTCTTTCCGATTCAACTACATAATATAATGATGATAGTAATTTTCTAAATCACCCCAAAATTGAAAAAAAAAGTAGTTAGTATTTATTCCGGATGCGGTGGATTTGATATTGGCTTTAAAGAGGCTGGTTTTAAAATTGTTTTTTCTACAGATAACTGGGAGATTGCGACCAATACACTCAATAAAAATAAACAAAGTGGTCAAGATATTGTTTGTGAAGATATTGGTAAAATTAACTTCAATGAACTCAGAAGAAAACATAAAACAATTGATGTGCTCGTCGGCGGACCTCCCTGTCCTCCTTTTTCTAAATCTAGGTTTTACAGAGAGAACTTGCCTAGAGCAATGGATGATAATAGCGCGCAATATACTGTCACTGAATATTTTAGAGCTGCAAAAGAGTTACAACCGGAAGTCTTAGTTTTTGAAAATGTAGCAGGTTTTATCTTTAAACCACACAAGCAAGCAAGGGATTATCTTCTTAATAAGATACAAGAACTGAAATACAGTCTAGTTTTTGAAAAAGTCATAAACTGTGCAGACTATGGTGTTCCCCAAAAAAGGGAAAGGTATATAGCTATTGCAAAAAAAAAGAAAAACAAAAATAGCTACTCTTTTCCAGCTCAAACTCACATTGATCCAAAAAAACATAATTTAAGTGAATATCAAAATGACTTTTTCAATGAAAATTTAAAATTATGGGTGACGTGTGGGGAAGTAATGTCTGATTTTGATTATGCACATCAAGACGACCAAGAAGCAGGTTCTAAACATAAACATTTACTTAAGCAAATTCCACCAGGAGAAAATTACCTCTTCTTTACAAAAGAAAGAGGTCATAAAAACCCTAAGTTTGTTTGGCGCTCGAGATATTGGTCTTTTCTTCTTAAATTATCCCCAAACCTTCCAAGTTGGACAATACAGGCAAGTTTTTCTAATAATCAGGGCCCATTCCATTGGACGAATAGATTTTTAAGAATTGAAGAAATTAAAAGAATTCAAACTTTTCCAGACGATTATGAGATTGAAGGGTCTTTTAAAGAGCAATGGAGGCAAATAGGAAATGCTGTTCCACCATTGATTTCAAAAATTATTGCTAAGTCTATAAAAGATCAACTACTACTCAAAAAATAAATCCATATTAGAGATAATTCCAATCAGATTTTCAGCTAAGAAACTAATTACTCTCTCACCGGAAGAATCATAAGAAAAAGCAATTCCTTCTATTTGAGCTCTAGCAATAGCTTCAAGGTTTATGTAGTAAGACCTGGTAATTGCCTGATCATTAATTCTCCTAGGATCTAATGTACTGAATAGAAGAATATCATTGTGTAAATCATGATAATAACCTAAAGGTATAAATAGTTCGTTGTGAGCTAAATGGTTATCAATCAGGGTATTGTTTGAAGAGTCAACTAGTTGGCAAATTTCTCTATCATTTAATTGAATTCTGAATTCTCTATCATTTGTCCTTTGAGCGGGCGATATTTCCCTGAGGCAAATTGTAAATTTCTTTAAAGAGGATACTGAATCAACTTGAAAATATTTCGATTTGGATACAATTGAGAGATTATTAAAATCTAAAATTTCAGTAAACCTTTCATTTACTAAATTTCTATCACTAACATTTTCTCCTTCGACTATATTGCCATTTTTATCAATCTTTAAAGTCATATTAGACTCTCTTGTAAATGTTCTAAAACTTTTGCAGCAAGTTTTGGGGGTACAGCATTTCCTATTTGTTTTTGGACAGATCTGCGGTTCCCTTCAAATTTATAATTTTTTGGGAATGTTTGTATTGCTGCTATTTCCGGAACCCTTAATCTTCTATTATTCCAGTGAAAAGGTCCCACCCAAGGACCTGGAGTAGCTGCTATAGTCCATGAAGGTTGATCAGGATGCAGTTTGAGAAGGAAATTCCAGAATCTGGTTCCATAGATGAATTTTGGATCCTTAAATCCCTTTTTCTCGGTTAAGTGCAGATAGTTCTCCCCTGGAGGTATCATTTTCAATTCCTCGTAATACGTACCCTCTTGGCAGTTTTCTTCTTTTTCTTGAAATTCCTCTTTACTGAATTCTTTTATAAAATCTTTAACTCCAAGAAAATTTGGCAAATTATCAAAGAAATCTTGATTGATCTTCTTTGAGTAATCCCTGTGGGTTGGGGCAATGTTGGTAGACTTAAACTTACCTCTAGTTCCAAGAAAAAATACTCTTTTTCTTTTTTGAGGCACTCCATATTCGCATGCATTTAGCTTAAGAAGCTGTGGCTCAAACCCGAGTGTCTTTGTAATTTCAGTGATACCTTCTGCTGCATGTCTATTAGAGGGGTGTAATATACTCTCAACATTTTCAAGAAGAAAAGCGTCAGCTTTTGTTTGCTCTACAACCTTAAAAAAAGATGAAATATGATTTCTAGGGTCAAGATCTTTAAGTCTTTTATTATTGGTAATCCAATATCCATTTTTAGAAAAAGGTTGGCATGGGGGACCTCCGATAATCATCAACGGCTTCTTTTTATCTCTGGCCATTAATAAGTCTCTTGAAGAAAACTTAACCACCTCTTGGATATCTGCTTGTAAAACTTTGCTTGTTGGGAAAAATTTTTTTTTATTTAGTTCAAGAGTTCTGCAACAATCTTGGTCTATCTCTAAAGATGATATCAGATCAGAATTTTCTTTTGAAATTCCAAGATCTAAGCCCCCACAACCTGAAAATAAACTTATGACTTGAATCACGAATTTAAGGTAAATTTAAATAGATCTGATTTCTGGGCAAAATCATCTTTATTAATAGCTTTTGTTCCTTCGAGGTTTGAAGTGAAGCTAACTTCGGTAATATTGCGATCTATTTTTCTATAATCTGCAACTTTAGGAATGGAATTCATATCATAGAATTGTAGAGATTCCTTAGCTATTTGATAATCAAAAATAGCTTTATCAAGTGATTGTGCATAATCTTTACCGAGGCTCGAAGCTATGAGCTTATTAAGTTTGAGTTTTAATTCCTCTGAGGATAGGGCAGATAAGATTTCGTCTCTTAATTTTCTAAGAGAAAACCCTATTTGAACCTTATCTAAAAGAACTGATGCTAATAATACTTTGAGACCTTCGCTTGGATAGGCCTGATTAAGACTAATTTTATGCTTTCGCTCTTTAGGTGTAGAGGTTTTTACTTCAATTCTATTGCCCTCCATCCCAAAATCATACAAGTCTATATTTTCATCATGCCAAGTTTTGACTAATAAATCTTTGTTGCTAGATTGATGTATTATGAACAACTCTCCCCACAAGCCTCTTTCGCTCCGAATACCTCCGGCGGCAAGTGTCTTGAAAAGAGTTATCATCTCCTCAATAACTGATGAAAATCTATCTGGATTAACTGGCAAAGATAAATCTGCTAGCAAGGGTCGTAAATTTTCAAGAAATACTTTTACTATTTCTTTCTCCTCACTCTTACAAACAACCCTAATCCATTTCTTAGAAATTTGCCCTTTGTCAGTTTCAATTGAGCAATCTTGGCCATAAAAAACTTCTAAATTTGAAAGGTTAGGAGGTGGTGGATAAGAGTTAGATTCTTCTACGGATATCAGAAATTGAGACCTTCCAAGTGAATCCAGGCAAATAAATAAATTATCATTCTGATCTAAGGGATATCCATTGAGCTTAGTATCTTCACTAGGAGTAGTTATTTCATTTAAGTAATCAAAGAGCTCTTCATTAGTTGAACTATGCATCAACCTCTTCTCCAACTTCATCTGTCATCTTTTGTACATTCCATACAATTTGGAATTTCTCCATTATTCCTTCTGGGACATGCATCGATATGCCATAAACATCGTCTATAAATTTAGCACCTTCTCTCTCTCTTTGACCCCACACTTTGATATTGTGTAACTGAATTGTTAATTGATCTGGATGAAAGAAACACCTATCACCTGGGTACCAGCCACTAACTGGATTATTGCTTCTTCCAGAATAAAAATTTTGTATTCGATTTTTTTCGGGAGAATTCTCTCCAAAATCTGATCGAGTTGTTCTTTCTCTACGTTCTCCAGCAAAAGGCGACATCTGTATGATCGTGCATTTTTCTGCATTTGACTTTTCTTGAAACCACTTTAGATAGAAAGAAGTAAGCGAAGAGAATCTTCCTTGGTCTACCTTTGATTCCATTTGGATATGTTTGAGACATTCATTCCAGAAATCTTCTAAAAAGAATTCTCCAACTCTATGTCTTTGAAATACAGTAGGGCTATCAGGCTTAACGACTGAGTTACCCGTTTTATCAAAAACTTCAAATAAGCTTTCATCCCATTCTTGTAATTGAGAATTATTTTTTACTCCCCATTCTTTAATAATTTGAGAATTTTTTTCTCTAAATTTTTTAAAATGTGGCGTACCAGGAGTTATCCAATTATCGCTCAAAGCAACATTAAAAGTTGGCTTGTATCTTGCAGGATTTGTGAGTCCCCTGCCTTTTGGGGTGTATAAACGACCCCTGAAGTCATCAAATGGCTTATCTTCTATTTCCTTAAAGCAATCCCACATATCCTCTTCACAAAGAACATAATCTCGATAGAAATTAGCCAGGTCTGTATTACAGTAAATCTTACAATAGGGTAAATAATCTCTTTTATAACCAAAGAATCTACCTCTCTGTTGTAAGGTATCATTATTGGAGGTTATTGGTGCTGATCTATCTATATAAGTGACTGAAAGGTCTTTTATGACTGTTCCTCTTTCAGCATTCTTGCCAGCTATTACGATATTATGCCTTGGTCCATCATAATCAATAGTCGCAGTATTTCCTTCTCCGGTATTGTTTTCTGTTATAGCTAGAGTATCGATTACTTGCGAAATTTTCTCTTCGACTTTCGTATCAAAAGGAATAGATTTGAGATTTCTCTCTTTAAGCAAACTGTTAAAAGTGAGTTCAAAATCATCCATTAAATCTTTGTAATCTTCTGATCCAAAACCTCCTTGATCTTTTGAGTCTATGCAAGTTATCCAAGAGGTTTGCAAATCTCTAAGCCAGCCAGCATATTTGGACTGTTCACTGATGAGGTAATTTGGATGAACAAGCATAGATCTAAATTTAGGTTCTCCTTTAATAATGGCTTCTACAGCATTAGCAACAATAAAAAACTTTACTGCATCTACAAGCTCTATTGGGCAATCTTCTTCCTCAGTATCATTTTGATCTACAAGCTGAATATAAATATTTTCTTCATGATCGTCTGTATAAAAGAAATCTTTTCCACCAATATAATCATCACCAGGAGTGATTGTATTTGCAAATGTAGGTCTTAAGGTTTCTCCTAAAGGTAACATAATATTTCCTTGAGGAGTTGCGGTATAACCTAAATAGGTATGGTTAGGTAAAGCATCTCTTAGAGTATCTACCAACACATTCATTGGATTTTCTTTGTTTTCATTTTTCCTTATATTTTCTCTGACCCTATTATTAAGTCCATATTGATCGCACTCATCATCTATTAAGAGAATTTTCTGATCTTGGAAGTCTATGCCTTCTAGGCTGTTAATTAAATTAGTTAAATTTTGACTCTCTTTCATGCATACGAGAATCATAGATTGTCTAAAATGCTCATCATCATTTTTTACCCATTGCCTAATGTTTCTTTTAATTTCTTCTTTAAAGTCGTTTGCATTGGGATCGACTGCAAAAGGCACAGCGCCTGCAGTTGAAGCTTGTGTCCTAGCAAGTTTAATTGAAAGAGATACACTAGATTTTAAAGCACTCATATCATCAGAGGCTTGGTTAAGGAGCGTATTATTTATACCTGCCAAAACAATACTTATAGGTATGTCATTTTCTCTGGCAAGAGCACATAAAGATGTCATAGATGTAGTTTTTCCACTTTGAATCTTTCCCACTATCAAACCTACATCTTGGTTAAAGCTACAACGTCCTAGGATTAAGCAGCTCTCTCTTCTAAGAGTTGCTATCTCATGATCAGAGAAACCTTGCATTTTTTTCGCATCTAAAAACTCCTCTAAAGTCTTACCAGAAACTATTTGATTTTTTGAGAGTTCATCATTGTCGTTATTGAGAGTTATTACAGTTTCGTTCATTATTCGTCCGTGTTTGAAAAGGCTTCAGCATAGTGATTTAATAAACGTCTAAGGTTTCCTATAGCTTTTCTTGCTTCTTTACCTTTTTTCCCGCCTATACTACTTCTTGCTTTTGTTTCAGAAAGGCCTAGCAAGCAAATCATCCTTATAAGAGCTTCTCTGCCTTCAGTTCGATGAAATAAAACCATCAATCCATGATGAGGATTAATAGTCATTTCTATGGTATAAATTTTTTTGCCACTACCTTTCTCTATTTCTTGCTCTCCACTTTCTCCCCCAACTTGGAAAAGAGGTGCCGTGTCATATGTCTTCTCTAGACCGGCGTAATCGATTTTAAAGATATACTTACTTGCATCATCACTAAATATCTTGGTGGTTAGATCTTCACTATCTAGATTTACTACCGCAGGTTCCTCTTCTGGATCATCTGGATTCAAAAGGTTTGGGCTACCTATGGCATCAATTTCTAAAATTGACTTCTCAACATCATCAAGAATTTGTTTTGTGGTATCGGGCAATTCTTGGCCTTCTTTTTCCTCATCTTTTTCCTTTTCCTTTTGTTTTTTACGGGTTTCTTCTGTCCTGTATTTAACTATTTGATCTCTTAAAGGCAACAAATCTATTAGGTCTTCATCAGAAACTCCTTGTTCTATGGCCTCCAAAAATTTTGTTTTTGCGTTTGTAGGGTATGGTTTTAAAATTTTCTTTATCTCTTCATATAAGGTTTCTTCAGAACCGGCCCATTGAATGGCGTCTTTTGTATGAGCAACAGAAAAGTTTTCTAAGTTTATTTCTCCTATTAATCTAAGTTTTGAATGTGACCCACCGTCACCATAAATGATAGTTGGGTGGTGAGGTTCTTCGCCACTACCTATGAACATTCTACGATTTCTAAATATCGGTAAACCACCACTTGAAAAGGTTCCTTCTTCTCGCATACCCACCCATCCTGTTGCTTTTTTTGGTTTTTGGTTTTCTTCATTAATTCCTAAATCAATATCCACTGGTTTTTTCCAAGTGAATATTTTGCTGTCCTTATCTTCTTCTAGACCATATACAGGCCCTTGATATATTTCTTGCTGATGGGGTTTAAGCGTATCCATCCCAAACTTTATCACTGCTTTTTGGTCTCGTATGAATAGTCGATAAATATCTTCCATATGCCTTCGGATTTTTGATTTGGTTTGGTGAGCTCTAGGAAAATTCTTCTCAAAGCAATTCTCCAAAATTATTTTGGTATAGTGTTCTCTTTCTTCTGCTTCTTCAATTTCGGGCTCAACTTTGTATTCACCTTTGTTAATCTTTTCAAGATCCATTGAGATAGTTTTTTTTGTGGGTTCTCCTAAGGCGGAAGTAACTACTTTCCATCGAGGTGAAAAGTGAAAAGCTGCATACTTCATTCCAATGCCAAATTCTGAAAGCCCATTTCCTGCATCTGGTGGAGTTTCTGCTGTTGTAAAGGCTCTCTGCAAATCTTCATCTCGTATACCGTGACAGTTATCTTCTATCGTAATAGTATTCAAAGTATCATCGATTTTTAATTTAATAACGCAGTTAGTTTGTTTTCTTCCGTTACCAAGGTATAAGTCTTCTTCATTGTCTAAAAAACTTTGAATTGAGTTGTCAATAAACTCACTGAGTGCAAAATGAGGCTTATAAGGGAAAGAACTCAGGGTCGAGAAAAATCTAATGCTAGGAGTTATATCTATTGATTCTTGATTCTTAATTTTTTTAGGCATATGAATTATTTAAACATTTAAGCTTTTATGGCAAAACTTCTCTCTACTCTTTTGCTTCTAAGACATTAACTTCCTCCAATTCCTCTATAGAATCAATTTGTCTGCTATATTTTTCTATCTTTCTAATAGAAGGCATTACACTACTTTTATAAGATTTGAATACACTGTTAATTTTTGTCCCAGCTTGATTAAACTCTTTCACTATACCAGACATATGAGACATAAATGTTTTCAACCTCATATGGAGTGTATTTACTTCATCAGAGATCTTTCCCATTTCTGCAATCACCTTATGCTCTTTCCACTGTTGCATGACTCCATTTAGAAGAGGAATAATGATTTCTGGTGAAGCAATAACTATGTTCTTTTTTCTCGCTTGCTCAATAAAATCTGGAATCAGTCTCATAGCGTGGTAGTAATAAATAAAATTGCTTAGGTACAGCACAACATAATCAGGAGACCTATTAATATAAGAAGAATAATTCTTCTTTGACAAATCAGTAACATGTTTAAGCACTGCATGAGCATGTTTAAGATAATGCTCTTCTTTCTTTACAGGATCCTCTTCTCTTATAGCATTTTTAAAATCTTCGTATGGAAATTTAGAATCCACTACTAAATTTCCTCCATTAGCTAACTCGACAATAATGTCAGGTTTTACCTGCTTATTATCGAGAGTTTTGACTTCTTGTTTATAGTAATTTTTTCCCAAGACTAATCCAGACTCAGAAAGAATTTTTTCTAATGATTCCTCACCTAAATCACCTCGAACTTTATTACTTGCCATAGCTTCATTCCAGGCTTGTAGATTGTTGGCAAGGTTGTCAACATGTTGGCCTAGATTTGTCCCTTGGGACTTAAAACCGGAAAGTGCTGAATTTAAATCAGTACTAAGACTTTGCATCTTTTCTTGAAGGGTCTTTACATCTTTCTCTATCTTCTGAGTATTCTGACCAAGATTAGATTGAGCTTTTTCATTATGTTTTGCAAGATTTTGATCTGCTAACAAAAGGAATTGATCGCTAGCATTCTTCAGATGTTTTTGGACGGAACTACTGATTTCGTTTGACAGATCTGTTTTGATTTCCTTAGTCAATTGATTCGAGGTATTTTGTTTTCTTGAGAAAACAAGGTATGAAGCAATAAAACCTAATAATAAAAATAAAAAAGGAATAAAAATTTCCATAAATTCTCCTCAATAAATTATGCCTGAAGTCGATCTTGTGTCTACACAAAAAACGTTATGGTGTATAAAATTTTTTGTTTGGTTAAGTTTTTTTTTGATATTCATAGTTAAAGCCTAAAGTGAAGTTATATTTTTATTGAATAGTAGATAATTGAATAGTATTCACCTCCTCATTTAGAACAGCATTTAATGCTGAGATGATTGGATGTAACGATGAAATTAAAGATTCTTCCTGATTGCAAAATAGGGAAATACAGCTTTTTGTAATGGCGAATGTTATAACTTTTTCATCGAAGCCCTCTTGCTGCAAATATTTAAGAAAATTGTTCACCTCATCCAATAGATTTGCAATCTGCTCTGGGCTCATTTCGATAACCTTATTTTTGTAAACCATGTACCCTTTAATGCAATTTAGATGCCAATCTTCGAAATACCTAAGTTATTGTTTCCATATGATATTTAAATCAAATTGTAAATATGTTATAAATATATTCTTATATTAATCAAAAAAAACTTATAGTATGTCTAATTATTTAATATCTTGGATTGATAAAGCAGATTTAAATGCAAGTAAAGATGGCTTTAAAGGTGAATTTATAGGTCCAATTTTGAACACATTGAAATTTCAATCGTATGAGAAAATCTTTATATTAAATGGATACAAGGAAAATAAATACGCTGAGAGATATGGTGAGAATCTAAAAATGTATCTCGATGAGAATGATATTGATGCAGATATTTTTCAAGAAGATACCATAATAAAAAGTCCAATAGATTTTGATTCAATTTATGAATCTTCTTACTCATGCATTACAAAACATCCAGAAATAAAGTATGCATTGAATTTGGACATTTTAGTGTCATCAGGATCAGCTGTTATGCATGGGTCTTGGTTTATATTAAGTCAAGTTTTAAAACACGAGTTAAATGACCTAAAAATTAATTTAATTTCGAGTTCAATAGAATCAGGAATTGATACTTTACCATCTTCTATCGCTGCTCTCTCTAAGGTATCCGATGCTATAGCTCGAAGAGAAAATAATACTCCAATAGCAGGAAAGCATTTTGAATCAATAATAGGTAACTCATTAGCATTAAAAAATTGTGTAGATGATGCGAAAACAATTGCAAAATATATTAGAGAAAGTGTAATCATTGAAGGGGAAACAGGAACTGGAAAAGAGCAATTTGCAAGATCAATACACTTTTCAAGTCAAAGAAGTTCAAAACCTTTTGAATCCATTAATTGCGGATCAATGCAGGAAGATTTATTCAGGGCAGAGCTATTTGGATATAAAAAAGGTTCATTTACTGGGGCAGAAAAAGACTATGAAGGTATTCTTAGGCTAATAGATGGTGGGAGCCTATTCTTGGATGAGCTCTCAGATCTTTCTTTAAACAATCAGAGAGATCTTTTAAGATTTTTGGAGGATGGGAAAGTCAAACCAGTTGGAGGTAGTGAAAACGACTCTGTAAAAGTAGATATTAGAATAATAGGAGCTACAAACAAAAATTTAGCCGCTCAAGTAGCAAAAGGTCTATTTAGAAAGGATTTATATTTTCGCCTGAATGTATTAGTTTTATCATTACCTGAATTAAAAAATAGAAAAGAGGATATAGAAATACTTCTTTTACATTTTATAAAAAAATTTAATGAAGATTTTGCAAAGAATAAAGATTACAAAAGGAAAATCTTCTCTGAAGATGCATTAACAAAATTAAAAGAATATTCATGGCCAGGAAATATCAGAGAATTACAGGCAACTATTAAGAGAATTCTCATTCAGTCTAAGTCACATGAGATTTCTCTCAATGACATAAAGAGAAATATTTTTGATGCAAAAAACTTTGATAACATCAAAAAAGAACCTTTAGAAGTAATTATAAATACTCCTTTAAATATGAAGAATGATCCATTTGAACAATTTATGGATGAGTCATTCGACATTAAGAAGCTGACTGAAAAAATTCAAAGACATTATGTTGAGTTAGCATTATCTAAGAAATCAACCAAAAGTCAGGCTGCAAAGATGTTAGGTCTGTCTGCTCAAAATTTAGAGGACTGGATAAAAAGGTTAGAAATTTAGAAATAAGAATAATTGTGTATCCAGTCTC
>MDTC01182128.1_pt1 | contig 13680 bp, 8 predicted proteins | sample 811181 | NCBI WGS metagenome assembly MDTC01 (sample SAMN05326644, study PRJNA326480) | marine metagenome | isolation source: seawater | place: Pacific Ocean: North | collected 2011
ACAGACATTGCTAATGTCAACAGTAAATAGTTGTCTGATGTGATAAGGGTCGCTTTGCTTAGACATTTTTGGAAATGATCCTTTGACATTGACCCAACGTCTTCGTTCTCACCAATATCAACTTTCCATACTTCAATATCAAAATCTAACAAAGTTTTGATGATCTCCAACTCTTTCTTCTTTGCGTCGGGATCCAAAGCGATGTAAACACCTGCGTCTTCCTTAACAATCTTTTGCAGAAGAACAGAGTTCTGATTTAGTGTGGATCCAAGAAGAGGTACAGAATTACGACCGGCAACCACAGCATCAAACACACCCTCCACCAAAATAATGTCCGAACTCCAATCCACAAACAAATCGTTGAATATAATGTTCTTACTTGCCGGCGGGTTCTTATACTTTGGATATGCTTTCTTGTCATAGGATCGAGAGATAAAGTAGTTTAGATCGCCTTCATCATCGAACGAAGGAATTATAACGCGTCCTTCGTACTCTCCACTGCTACAATAGCCCATTTTCCACCAAACAATATCTTGCTTGGAAATGCCGCGCTTTCGTAGATAGTTTCGCGCAGCAAATCCAGTCGGTGGAATATCTTTATTTGCCAAAGATACAAAACCTTCGGGCATCTCAAGTATTTGCTTTTGTTCTACTTTTTCGGCAAAAAGATCTTCGAGCTTGTCGTAGTCAACAGTCTCTGTAATCTCACGCCACTGTGCTTTATCGTGATTGCTGCCGAAGCGGCGAATAACACGATAGATATTTTTACCACGCGTGTCGCATACCCAGCACTTGTAGTAGCCCTTAGCCACATTAACAGAAAATTTGCGCTTATGATGCTTACAGTAAGGACAAGTAAAAAGATGCTCATCGTTTGAGCGATAAGATGCTCCGAGAACATTTGTTAAAATCTTAAGCTTCTTTGCTTTCACGAATCCACCCCGCCTTTGCTATCACATAACTATCCGAGCGGTCAGCGTAGCCAGCCTTCGGATTACCGTATCTTGTGTATTCTATATCAAAGGAGGGGACGTTGTCAACAACAAACTGAAGTGCGACGTCTTTTGCCTTCTGTCCCTTGGGAACCTTGATGCCGCAAGCCTTCCTAGCGGATGTAGCAGCGATGTATTCAGGAGTGCCGCCAAACGTATTGTAACACAACCATGAAATAATGCCATTGATTTTTGACAAAAGAGAAAGCGTTTGTGCAGAGGAGAATCCAGAGCGAAAAGACTGAAGAGATTGTTCTATGTAAACTTTTTCTATTTCATACAAAGAATTAATGTTCTGAAGTTCCGCATTAACAATTTCTACTTTCTTGAAGAAATCTTTTTCTTTCCTCAGGTCAATGTGGTTGCAGGCCAATATGTTGCCTTCAAAGTCCAAAATTGTGTAACCAGTGATACTGGTTGAGATGTCAAGTCCTAAAATCATATCCGAATGATATCAGATGTCGAGCTTAATCTTAAACGTGAAGTCACGTTCGGCTGTTTTCTTTACTGGTGTTGCAACCTTAGCAACCCCAATAAGATTTTTTTCATCATCGTAGATGCCAATCTTGGAGATATACGTCGTCTTTTTAAACGAGCCGGTTGGGTCCGGATATGAGGAGCTTACGACGTTTTTAACTTGTATGGAATCGCTTTCAATATAACCTAAAGACCCGGTTGATATTTTTGTCTCCGAGTCATTGACTAGATAAGATGGGTTATTGGAGTGGTTTAGTTCCCCCTTAGGGGCGTTAGCAAACATTGTAATAACTTGAGTGTTTGTGGTCCCGCTCATATTCATGATGAAAGAGGAGTTAGGAGCTGTTATTGTACCAGAGATAGATTGCGCAAAATAAGTCCAGTTTGCCGTACTGAGTCCAGCCGAGCTAGTATAGTAGTCCTGATTTGCAGACAAGTCTGTGGAGCTTGTCAGGATAACAAAACCTTCATTGTATAAAACCATGCCAACCACGGCTCCACTTAGCGAAGAGGTTCCGTATGTTTGTATTAGTTCTCCATTCCTTTTTGTATCTTGTGCTCTTGCTATTAGCGAACCAGTGTAATAGAACTCAAGATTAACAGATCCTTTTTTGATCTGGCTTCCATAGAAGATACTTGGAATTGATATTAATCCAAGTGAAGAGCTGTCAAAGTCTCTATTGTGAATTCCAGCAGTTACAGAATCCGCCGTGGATGAATATTCAAAATGAGGTGACAAATATCTATAATAGTTAATGGTGGTTTTTAATGCTCTTATGTGGGATACAGATCCATTACTGGTTATCTGCGAACCGGTCGGAGATGAGGCTATAGTAGCGCCCACAAACCTACTATCAGTCGCAGAATAAAACTCTTTCGATATACTAGCTGTGTAGGGGTAAAGACTACCAGTAATAATTTCTCCTGGGTCTTTTAGGTTGAATGCCTCAGATGTGCTGGTCCTAAAGTTTAGACGCCCACCATCTTTAACAATCCAAGGATAAATAATTCCTCGGTCATCAACTCCATTTAGAATTCCAATTGTTCTACCTGTCCGCGCGTCGACGCGGTCAATGTTTAATTCATACAAAGAAACATTGCCTGCATCCGTTAGTCTAATCGGATCGGCGTACGCACCAGATATATTAGGAGTATTATTATAGTATGCCGATCCGCTATAAATTACAAACTTAGTCTCTGGATATAATTTTAACGTATTAACGAATACGTCATTCCTATTAAATTTGTAAAAAGACATGGGACGCCCATAACATTATTAGTAATCTAATCTTACTCTAACAGTAAATTCCTGAGTTGGATCTTTCTTTAGTGGCTCTGACAGCTTAGCAACTGCCATAAGCTCGTTATCCGGGGAATACAGGCCGACTGATGTGATGTATGATACTGGCACATCAGCTGAATCATTCTTAACCACCAACTTACTAGCACTTAAGTACGTTGGATTCGAGGAGTAATTAAACTCGTTGTGGTTTGCTCGACAGAAATATACAGTAGAGTTTAGCTCAACGGAGTTGTTGAACGAAAGATTATAAATTCTGTTTCTTAGATTGTCGCATGAAGCAGATATCGCACTTCCGGTAAGAGTCTCAAGCATGCTATCGTTACCGGGGTCAGCGGCGGCGAGCTGTAGATTACTTCCCGAGTTCAACAAAGACGAGAACACGGACGATGAAAGCACTGCGATTCCTGCCTGATAATATATCAGGCCGCATGCTGGCCCATTTGCAGAAACGAGAGGGTTGTTGCCTGCAGCTGTGCCAGAAACCTGAGCAGATGAGGAAGCATACAAAATACCATACTCACCGGCTGGTGAGTTAACTTTGTAGCTATTTGTTCCGCTAACATCTTGAATGATAATTCTGTCTTGGAACGGTAGGTTGTGTCTTTGGGCAACTCCCAACTCAAGAGAGAAACTGCCCTTCTTAATCTCATCCTTGGTCAACAATCTTGTAAGGTTAATAAAGTAAGCAGAGTTGATCTTTTCACCGCCGGCTACTAAGTTTCCATCCTCATCGAATCGTCTAATATTGCTATCCTCATCAAAACCAGCAAGGACCTGAGCCATCTCATTGTAGATGTTAACTTTTTTGGCGTTCTGAGAGTTTGCCGAGGCAGACAGTCCAGCAATTGCAGCATAACCAACTGATAGATCAAAAATGTGATTCGCTGAGGAGCTGAGGTATGGGTAGTCATAAACTGACTGGAAGATGCCGTGTGAAAAGTTTTTAATGTTTTCATCACTGTATGTTCCGGAAACAATTGTGCCCGTGATAGGAATGGCCTCATGAAGAAGGTTCCTTGTTGAAATTACATCCTTTGGATTTAAAGTTTTGAAAGTAGTAGCCATTTTTTATTCCTATACTGATTTAATAAATCTGATTGGGATATCTACCCGATATCCTGTGTTAACACCTGTCACTCTCACTGTAGAATCAATGAATCTCCACTGGTTTGCGCTCAAGTTGCTTCCAGCCGGGTTAGAGAATATTGTTCCCGCGAGGGTTCCTATCTGCGTAAACAAGAAGTCGCTCGTTCGAAGATCGAGGGAAGAGCCAATTCTAAACTGGAATCTAGTTCCTCGTGGACCTGTGATAGAAGACTCGGTGGTGCCTCCCAAGTTTGTTACATAACCATTGCCAGCTGTCAGATTAAAGAAGTATGATGCAACACCATCATCATCTATAAAAGATGGTGTGGCGCCAGGAATGCTGGTATCTGTGGACAAATTAGCATTGCTTGTTCCTGGCGCAGAGGGAGGGGCAAAAATCTGTCCCAATCGGTTGTCTAGTTCTACAATGTACTGTGTTTCAATCAAATCACGAGCCAGAGTCTCTTCATTTGATATTTCAGTTGTGTCCAGACCCTGGTCGGTTGCAATGTGTGAAATGTCATCGTTTGGCTTATAGCCATTCAAGATGCCTTCGGACAGGGTACCTAAGTTATCAATAGTAGTCTTATCTACAGGCACTACAAAGGTGCCCGAGGAATGCTTAGCAGATCCCTGACCAGAAGTAGTAAACAACTTAACAACCGGAAGATAAAGCAAGTCGTTTCTGTTAACTGTTAGAAGCTTCGACTTCATTGTAGAGGTGTTATTGGTAAAGGCTTCTAGAACCGGTGACTGAAGAATAGTAATGTCGTAATACGCGGATCCGCTGGCATTATTTTTATCGTATAGCCCGTAATCAATTTCATCGTCGCCCAAAGCGAATTTAGAAATCTTAAAGGTACCATCGCCCTTTGCTAATCGCATTCTTCCTGTGTCTGTTAGTACGGCGTCCAATATAATGTCGCCAGAGTTGTCTAGAAATCCCATGTGTTTACCTCTCGTTATTTAAATAGTTGTTTGTTTTAAATAAATCCTATGGAGTTATAACTCCAGTGTTTTTGAATGTAACGTTTAAGTCTACCTTCTTGCCTGTTTTTTTACTTGTGACCCTAATCTTTAGTGTCTTATCCCAACAATCAGCGTCAATATTGTTCCCCGCTTCATCTTGAAGTACTTGGTCTAGAACATTGTTCCCAGGCAATGTGCTAGTGGTAGCTGCCTCATTTACGGCCCCTAGATATTGTAGGTTGCGAAGCGAAGGTTCAATATATATATATCTTCTGCCAGTTTTGGTTTTGATGTTTCGGTCTATTATACTTTCTAAGTAAATAGTTTTTAATATCAGATAAGACTGCCCTTCATTGTCAACTAGCTCAGCCTCAAAGATATGTGTTGGATTTGAAAAGTTATTATGTACATCAATGGCCCTTACACAGTAATAATACTTTGTGTTTGGAAGAACTTCATCAATTAAGTGAGCGCCTGATGCTCTTTTGTTTAGTGTTATTTTTCCGCTAACTATTCTGTATGGTGCGTCATTTAAAGCAAAATCTTTATAAGAGTTAGGCTTTGTTGTAGTTCTGAATATCTCATATCTATCGATAGGATCATCATTCTTGTAAGTTATGCGTAGTTTGCCCCCTTCAATCAACTCTTCCAGGGTTACGTCTTCTGTCAACAATGTCCCTCCTTGTGCCACATATTGATTAGCAATAGCGTCTCGATCTGTTTCTTTAATAATCACCGGAACTGTTGTGTGCTCGCCAGTGCTCGAATTCAACGATAAAAGTAATCGATTACTAACCCCACTGTACGGAACAATTCTAAAATCTGGTGGAACCGGCGGATTATCCAGAATGGTGCTGATATGTGATGAGTACGGTATGACTGCAGCACGAGCATCAAGATCTGACTTAATTGTCACTTCGCCGCGCGGGAGGGCCCCTGAGTTTTGGAGCGTTGCCACATTAAAGCCGTGAGGGCCATCGGCAAGCTTGAGTCGGTACGACTTCAGACCACCATATATTGGATTCTGCCCGTTGTCCGTTGCTAAAATTCTATATTTTATAGCAAAGTTATTTTTGGCTTGGTTGGTGTTGTAGTAGCCTCCTACAAGCTGAACTATGATAGTGTAGTCGGGATACTCCCCAACGCCAATACCGGGAGACGCTCGGACAGTATTGTCAAATAAATTTTGAATATCAGCGACAAATTGCTGCACCGAGATTACAGAATCATAATTATACTGTAATGGTCCAAAGGAAAACTCTACAACTGTACCGTCGTTGTACTCTTCCTCAAAATCAAACCACCATTCAGTTTTTACGGGACTTGCCATTATAACTCCTTAAGGTCCTACGAATCCGTTATTAAATAAGCCGTTTAGCAAATCAAAATTAAGATTATTAAGATTTCCAGCAGCATTATTTCCAGCATTATTAACTCCGGAGTTGAGATTATTCATTCCTAATTCACCAAAACCAGCTTCACCAAAACCAGTTCCGAATCCGGTGTTTCCTACATTGTTTCCTGCGCCGTTAACAGCATTTTGAGCGATGTCAAGTGCATCAAATGCAGCATCCCCTCCAAAGCCTCCCGGGCCAAATTCGCTAAGAGGATTACCAGTATCGAAAACAAATTGTCCAAAGTCTACGCCCGTCGAGTTATCTAATGTCAACCCCCCAGCGACTTGGATCTGCCCGGTCGCAAGTTCAGATACAATTTCTGATTCTTGCTGTTCGGTTGCTGCAGCCTCGGCAAGTTGAACGCCTAGACCCTGTATAGTTTCGTTTGATTCTTCTACGCCCTCGTCAATCGCATCTCCTATTGGATCTTCGCCCGGGCCACCGCCTCCAGGCGGGGGTGGGCAATCTACTTCTGGCTCTACGGGGACTGCAGGAGATCCGTATATGTTTTCTGCTACTGCCGTCGTGGCGCCACCAGTAAAGTTACCATCAAAGCCACTGCCATACTTGATTCGTATTGGCAGTAAACTTAAATCTGTTTCAGCCGGCTGCCGTGAGTTTTGAAAGGCTGGGTCAACTACATATTCCGTATCTGTTCGAACACCAAAAATTTGATCTATATTTCCTGCGGCGCCTGGGTCTAGAGAGTTGTAAGTTTTATACACGTAGTAGCCGAAAAGGCCCGTGTCGCCGGTGAAGCCATAGTCTGAACCTTCTGGGCTTTCATCCTCTGGGGCATATTCAAAATTGCTTAGATTATTGGCGATTGTGAAAGTGGTTGTGGCCTGAAACGGCGCAGCTTCCTCGGCATAAAACCCTAACGCATTACCCAAAGCGCGGCTTTGTCCTACAGCGCCAGAGTTGGCAATAGTAACTACACTATCGTAATAGTAACTTTCGCCAACAATCATACGAATTTGCTTAATATCGTATTGGTATCTGACACCGTATTTTATCTGCGTGTCGTAGTAGACGGCACCCTTGCTGTTAAAGACAATGTCGCGGCCAAAAAAGAATCTTTGGACAACCGGGTCGGTGTCAGCAGCCGCGACTTGGCCAGGAGGAATAACTCTTTTTTCAACAACATACATGATTGCTTCGGAATTATGCATCTCGCCTGGGAGATTTCTGTGAATAGAGAAGAAATTCCTTCGAAAAGTAGCAATAGTGTTTAAGGCGTTTTCAATCTTTGTCGCATTAACTTCATTGATAGTCAAATCGTGGTAAACCTCATATATCCTATTTGTAATAAGAGAAGCTCCCAAACTCGGAGCGTCACCCGAATCTAAGAATTTTGGAGATTGGATTAAGTTATTAATAAATTCAAAAGGACCTCCAGACTCGGGCGTACCATTCGTCGTCAAGCCTTGCAAGAAATCATTCAAAACAGCATCTATTTTTATTGGAAGCGGTATCGATAAGTTGTTTGCGACAACAAGATTATTTTCCGTTGTGTCATATATGGTAAAAGGCACAGCAAAGGGCTGCTCCGAACTTTCAAGTCGAAGTTCTCTCAGCAACAGCAACTCCAAAGTTATCATAAGCCATTGGGTAAAATCCAATCCAACCGCCGGATCATTTTTTAGAGTCTCGATAACTGACGACGGAGGCTGGGTTCCAACGATTGTTGGGGCTGATGTTATCCCCCATTGATTGTCGTAAGGTATAGTAATTTTGTTGTAGAAGGGGTATGTGTCAATTGCAAACAAATCATCTGTTTCATCGCTGGTTCCACGATTATCCCTGGCTGTATTGTTTATGTTCGACAATACGTTAAAAGAGATGTCGCGACCTAATACGGCCACGTTCCCGTAATTTACAGTGTAATCATCATCTAGACTCGAAGCATTGCTGCTATAAAATTGTAGATATCCTTGTGAATTATTTTGGTTTTCACTTATGTCTGATCCACTCAGACTTCCGGCTAGCACATCTAAATATTCAGCAGTTGTAAACTCCCCGGGGCCATTGAGTGAGAATGGGATGTAAGACTGCGGAACAGGGTCTGTTGAATCAGACAATGCTATAGAGACCTCGATATGATAAAAGTTTGGTATTAAAGTTTCTGGTACGTTAGCTATAACCGTTTCGTAGTCTGGGCTTGTGTCTAAAAATAAATTGTATGTAGGCTCAACCTCAATATTGTATGACGCATTTGGACTTTGCGTGCCATGATAATCATAACTAAATTTGTGACTCAATATAGCTTGGTCGGGCGTTGATGGAATTTCGTCCATCAATGGAGGTGTATCTCGGGTGGCGCCTTCCATTCTGGCATCGGTAGTTAATAGGCCGTAACGTGGATCGTTGCCAGTTGGCAAATTTTGAGGATTTACTGAAAAATACTTCTCAAAATAAGGAACTCCTGCAATATCAGTCCCTGAGTTGTCTTCGTCTAGAAGGTTGCTTACTTGGTCTGAAACTACAATGGTACCGTTGTTCCAAGCTTCGGGATCAAATAATAATGTAATTGAGTGAGTTCTTGTGTCTTTTGCCCCCCCGGGTGCGGAAAGTCCATAGCTGTTTGGTTTTTCAAATGGATAGCTCGTGGCACCGTTAAGCTGGCCGTCTTCATTGACCTCCAAATTGCCGTTTGCCGGATTTACTCTTAGTGTTGGCACATCACCCTGTGCGTCCCTGAGTCGATCAGCCGACTTCCAATCACTCCGAATCAAAGGATGTAGCTGATAATCTCCTCTTTCACGTTCGTCCTGATTGAGTCCAAAAATGTTAGAGTTTACTGCTTCGTATCTTTTTGACGTCATTTCTAATAAGACCCCTGATTCCCTCTAGTTGCCGGCGCAATAGTGGTGGTTGCCGAGTCGGAAGTGCTTTGCTGTGTTCTAGTTGGTTGCACTATTTTTATACCTGTCGCCGGTCTACTTGAGAGATATTCTGACATCACTGTTCCAGAGGCACCCTTAACACTAAGGCTATTATTAAATAGCTTTGTTACATTTTTGTTTATTCTTTTCATCAAACGCTCAGCATTAATGTTCCCCGATGTTGTTTTTGGCTCTTGATCTCCTAAGATGAACATTTCGTCATATTTTTCTAATTTAAATTTATTATCCACGTTCAACACGCTCTTGGGCTCTGAGAGCCTGCAAAGAACTGGCTTATTAGAGTTTTTTAGTGTGTCAAAATTTTGAGCTGTCATAGGTGCCCATGAGTCGCCATTACCAACAGAATATTCTATCTTTACAACCGAATTAAAGTTTAGGTTCTTTTCCAGAACGTTTAAGCTTTCAAAGCTTTCCGGGGATTTAGTAAGCTGTTCATACGCGATTGAGCCTTGGATCGCCTCTTGATTAGTGGGTTTAATTTGCTTAAAGTCAGCCGCTCTTTGTTCAACAGTAAATTGGACAAAATCATTATCGATATAATCTTCGCGACGGCGGCTCAGCTGTTTTACTTTCGACTCCGAACTACCCGAAACTGCAGTGTCAGTGTTTCTATCGTCTTTTACAAAGTTGCTAGTACTCGAAAGATAATTAGAGGAATCTGATATCTCTTGATTTTGGCCCGCAGACGACTTCATCATATCTTTAAGTCGAACAGTGTTTGGGAAGAACATAACTCCACTCGTGCCCAGCAAAGATGCTATCGAATCGGATTGGCTAGTTTTAAGGTCCGAATTAGCTTTAAAGTTTTTAGATTTTGTCGAAGAAACTTCATTTGCTTGCAGAAGATCTAGCGATTTATTAATTGAGTTTTTCTTTTCAACCTTGAAAGATGTAGTATTTGTTTTGACCTCACTTGGCGATAAGAAGCCAAATTTGTTAATGTTTACATTATTTGAGGAACTAACTTCATACTTTGTTACCTCATTGGAAATTCTATTTTTAAACTGGTCAAACCCTATTCTGCTCAAGCCCGAATCGGACTGCTGAACACTAGAGCCTAGGTAATCATAGCCCGTATTATTGGACAAAGAATTAAAATAATTTTTCTTTATGTCTGAGACAAACTTAAGCTTTCTTACCAGGGGCCCTGACGAAGCAATGGCTGAATTAAAGTTTTGGACCTTATCAATTCTCCCAGTTGACTTTTTTTCTGCCTTAAAGAGAAGTATCTTAACAAAATCATTTAAAATACGATTGAACTCTGACAAAGATTTCTGAGATGCTGAGTATGGGCTGGCCAAAGAGAGCATGTTTTGAGCCACTAATCCTACTGGGATTGGGCCGACATTCGCACCAAATATGAATTGTAAAATTGATATGTAGCTTTCAAGGGCTGCTTTCCAACTATTGTCTGCTGCTAATTCTGTCTCTCTCGCCATGATATTCTGCTGAACATCGTATCCCGTTTTACCATAATTGTTGAACTTAAGCCTGTACGAGTCAGCAGCCTTTATCTTATCCTGAAGAGTGTTGGCCATCTCGGACACTATCTTAGCTGAGTTATCGTTTATTTCAATTTCTATGTCGTAATGATAATAGCCCTCAATCTCATCTTGTATCTGATTGTCAACAATTAGTAAAGGCATAACATCAGAACTGTTACTGGCTGCGTTGGCGCGGAGGACTTTAACTTCTCCAGTAGCTAATGTTCCAATTAACCTTTTGGTGCTTTGGTCTTCGGTAGCCTGATTATCGACGGGTATTATTGGAGTTAGGTAGTTTCCATAGTTTGTAGAGCCAATTTCACGGCGGTAAACTTTTATATCCAATACATCCACAGCAGACAACAAAGCCAAATTGTTATCAAACAAATATGACAAGGAAGCATTGTTCCTGACATATTGTAGAAAATGAAAATCAGCACAAACTCTTACCGAGCCATTTTTTGTTCTAGAAAAGCTTACATCACTTAAATATTTACCTATGCGGGCCGCGTTAGTTGATTTTGAACTAACCAGCGAGTTAACAACTGAAGTTCGATAATCTTTAATCTTTAGATTTGGAACTTCAAATTCTTCAAGTCTGGGATGTTTTCTATCGCTGTGTGATTGGCCAGCCATCAAGCCTTGCTGGGTGTGGAAGTGAACTGGGCCTGTCCAAACTTCTCCCACAGATCCAAATCCTTCAACAGATTCTAACAATTTGTACACAACAGAAGTCCTGTTTATAGTGCCTGCTGTCTTTACTCTCTCTATTAAATGGCGACTGATATTGAAGTCTGTTTCTAAATTTATTTGCTGACCCGTGGCCAGCTCGCTAGTAAAGCACAAAATTGAAAGATGCTGCAGCGGAGTAGTGGATCTTATCGTCATCGGCACATCTACTATTTTAGAGATTATTGTAGAGGGCTCCTTTTTATTAAAGAACAGTCTTGACCCTTCTTTCGAAAGGTTACTAATTCGAATGTTCTTTATCAAGCTGGATTGTCTATGCGCATATAACTTGACTCTGTTTTTTCTATCCAAGGCGACCTCTTCTTGTATGCTAGTGATAGCCGAAACATTAAGATTAAAAGTTGCATTGTAATTTGGCAAAGTTGTTTGAACCAAAGCGCGGACTATTATATTCAGTTCTTTTATTTGGTCCTGTGATGATTCGGAGGGCAAGATGTCTATTTCTTTGATTAAGACAGTGGGCAACCTAGTATCATATACGGTTTTGCAAACATCTAACATTAGCAAGGCTCCTCATTATCAGAAATATACAGATCCCTTGAAAGTTGGGTCCTGGCAATCGTACCCCTGAGGGTGCTGTCTTTTATATTATGTCTTTCAATAACCTGATCCGGGATTTGGGAATCAACAAATATGTTTGCGAAGAACTCGACTTTTTGATCGTTCAATTCTTCTCCTAAGTTCAGTGTTGTAAGGAATGTTTTTTGTGTATAGGTCCCATCAGAACCTGAAAGGAAGACTTCAATCTCAAAGTTTTCTTTTAGATTGTCTGTATTTTTCTCAACAACATCTAACACTAGGTAATCTTCCTGCAAATACAGCGCAACTCCTCCTTCGTTGTCTTCAGTTAATCGTACAATTTTTTCTGATTCTTCATCCGTGAAGTCGTCTACTTCATCATCCGATGAATAAAAAGATTTATAATCAATTGTTACATCAATTTGTGGAATATTGCGCACGATTCCCTCGGCCAAGCTCGTATTACTCGCTGTAAGATTAACTGCTTGGTAATACTGACTGGATGATATTTCATTTTCAAGCACGTTAATGTGCCACGCTGGAGCATAACTTGTTTTAAGATCGCTAGTCCCGAGCGGATCAGACCCTAGAAAAAACTTTTGAGCGAACTGTGGAGTGTCCTGAAAAACGTTTACAAAAGCAGTTGAGTTCTCTGCTATAACATACTGACCAGTAGCGCTGCCAGTCTCTTGTAGGGGCCCTGAGACCTCGTCTAGAAACTGATTAACTCTAGTTTCGGCTCCATTTGTGCTTTTCTGAACCTTAAGAGCAGGCGTTTCAAAGCGAATTCTTTGGTCTGCACTATTTTGATGCTCACTGAAGCCAGCTGCTTCTGTGTCATACAGGATATCGTCATCGTAAAAAGCATAGTACGCAGGCTTAAGTCTGCCTAATTGAAGCTTTCTTTTTCCGTATTCGGTTAACTTAAACTCTAATACTTCTTCTTTTTTATCAAAAAAACTCATTCTATGTCTTCCGATGCGTATCTAACAGATTCTTCAATTTTAACTAGTTCAACAAGGGAGAAGTAATCATAAGGCCAGTTATAACTGTAATCTCCTATAGCGTCTGGGAAGGCTGATGTATCGCTTGTTTCCAAGGATCTTCTAAACTTGTCAAAGGACTTCGCAGCGCGCTTCTTAGCCTTAAACACCATCCACTGTATTTCATCAGACTCACTGGCAAGAAGCTCTAGAACCTGCTTGTCTTCTATAATCACCTTCTTTTGCTCAAACTTCTCACCGATTTCAGGGGGCAAGTTTTGCCACATGTCAGTGATATCCTTCTGCGTTAGTGTCGCTGAGAATTCAAAACCGTACATTAAGACGGGCGTAACTGTTTTATTAATGACAAAATCAAATTTTGGCGGAAATACATATTTCTTTAGAAGTTTTTCGATATTCTCATATTCGCTGTTACCTTCTTCGATCGGGAAAAACTCTCTTCTATTGTTAACAGTTTTAAATGGAATAGCTATGACCGCCTCTTCAAGCAAACCAGCGGGCTTTGGCTTGCCGACCCTTATTGGAATACCTGCCTCAAAGCCAACAATTTCAGCTAAGGAGAATTGCCCTGCCGGCGCTCCTTCTTTAATCCTGAGGAATATTCCCTCGTTCTCAGCAGTTGGGAGCGTTCCATACTGGTGCCACATCCCATTTGTCTTAATTTGCGCTGAGCTTGAGAGTCCGGTATCGACATTACTAGCGGGTTGGCTGGAGGTGGTTACGTTAGCAAAATTCAAAACCGGTGTCTCAAATTTTGATTGTATTAGCCACACTTTCTTTTGTTCTCTGGTTC
>MDTC01026531.1_pt1 | contig 13677 bp, 1 predicted proteins | sample 811181 | NCBI WGS metagenome assembly MDTC01 (sample SAMN05326644, study PRJNA326480) | marine metagenome | isolation source: seawater | place: Pacific Ocean: North | collected 2011
AATCTCTTAGATGGAGCACTTTCACCTCTTCTTCTTACAAGACGAGAATAATCATAATATTGTTCTTTTTGTGCCTTATCTAAATCAAATTTTGAAGTAATATTTCTATACTTACCTAAAGTTATGTTTGTAATATCAGTACTAATATTTGATTCTTCAAATATTACATTTTCACCACTAACAAATTTCGTTGTATTTAAATAAACAACACCTAAAGTATTTGCGGATGGTTTAGTAACTACTCTTGCAACAGCACCTTTATTTCCAATAATATTTTCACCAATAATCGCATTAGTTGAAACATCTACAATAGAATTAAAAGTAATAGTATCAAGAACTGGTTCTGCAGAGTCGAGAGACTCATAAACTGCAATTACCTCAGCAACATCTGGATAATTTAATGAGATCTCTTCATCTTGAACTCGTAAACCATAATAATCATTAAATGTTAATCCATCATTAACAGAACTATTAGCATTACTACCAGACTCAGCATTTCTAGATAAAGTAATATCTAAAACTTGAGATTTATTATATTTTTTAACTTTGCTTTGAATGAAATTCTTTACAAAAGTTGCATTGATGCTTGAAATTACTTTATTTTCTATATTGGAGAAAGTTACCTGATTACTATCACCAGAAAGAGTAACTTTATCGGAAGTAAGATCTTCAATACTACCATCTTCATAGAAGATAGAATATCTTTCTTCATCAAATACTTCAAATCTAGCTACTGAAGAACTAATTCCAAGATTAAAAGCTCCAGTATCTACAGTTAAAGTGTTTGATGCTGGGGTAAAAGTTGTATTGGACTGTGCAGTGAAGGATATTGTAGATCCACTTAAATCTACAGTAGAAACATTTTCATCTGGAAGTTCTGCATATAGGTGTCCTTTTTCTTGATCTATTACTTGTGGGAATCCTAATGAATACTTACCACTGTAATCAGAAGATGGGAATGAACCATCACATATGCCAGGAACACCAGGAACTTCTGCAAGAGTTAAAGTTGTTAAATCTGAGGAGACTGATGCAACTCTATTATAACTTTCTGTAGTAACTCCAGCAACACTATATCTAATAATAGTATCGCTTGTAATTCCACTAAAAGTATTTGGGGCATCTATTGTTGCAGAACCGCCAGTTGTAATAGTAATTTGACCAGTTCTCAAAGATCTAGATAATAGTGCATCACCTAAGAAAGCAGTGCTAAATCCAGAAATCGCTGTAGGTTGATGAACAGAATATACATCATTAGTTCCGTAAACCTTTATTGCTTTAATTAACCTAGGAAGAGATTCTACACCATTAATTAAGATTGGTTCATTTACTGTAAAAGATCCAGATGTCTGTCTGACCTTGATCCCATCTGTACCATTACCAGACTCAACAGCATAACCACTTGCACCACTAAACTTTCCTTTGATATATGAAGTAGCGGGGATTTGAGAGGCAGATACCGTGTTGTTTAGAGTAAGTTCTGTGTATGTTTGAAGATCATATAAGTAAAGATCCCAATTTGTTGTTGAATCACTATAAGCAGCATCAGTTAAGTTGAAATTATAAACTCTTGCAGATCCAACAGTGGTTCCAGAACCCGCTAGAGAACCATCTTTTCTTCTACTTTGAAGATAAACTACATCTTTCTGTAAAGGAGCACCAGTAATATTATTTACTCTCAACAAATTGCCCATTTCAAATGGAATATTTGCTGATAAAACTTCTTGTGTAGTTCTTGGTTTATCTAAATCAATTATTTCTACACCAGTCTTATCGATATCATAACCACGAACATATGCTAAACCTTGAGAAACTTTTAGACATGCAAGATCGTCAGAGGGTGTATTCCCATCTTCAGTAAGTTGATCTGAATAGAATAGACCATCACTACCGACTCTATCATTCAGAGAATTATTTACGGATAAATCAAATGGACGTACTACATAATCTCCAGACTCATCATATGTTCTCTTAGCAAGATAATCTTTTATAAGATTATATTGTGTCTTAGGTTGAGAAACCTTAATTTCTCCATTTTCAATTACCAACAATTCAATAAAATCTGTATTTTTATCGTCGGTAAGTAACTTTTTAGTTAGAGATGTACCTATCTTAAATCTATCAGCACCAGGAGCCGCATAGTTAGTAAATCCTTTAGCATTATCATATAAAGTTTTATCATCTTTGGATGTGATAATTTCCTCAGTGATTCTAAGACCAACTTTATACGAAGGTGTATTGGTATAGTAATCAAGAATTATTGTTTCTTGTGCAACCTTTACAAAATATCCCCTAACAAAATATATACCATCACTAATAGAAACCGCAGATCCAGTTGCAGTTGCTTCTACATCAATTGTTGTTGCTACTGCAGTTCCAGCACTAATTGTGGTATTGCCATATACAATATTTTCTTCACATGTAATTACTTCATTATCTTCAAATCCAGCAATTTCATATTCAGTATTTGACTCTGAGTATTTTACGTAAATTGTTGGATATTCAACTGCTGCGTTAGTTGCTTCAACTTTTTTAACTGTTGCGGAAACTCTGGAATTTTCCCCAACAATAGTTTTTCCAACCAAGTTTTCAAAATATGCTGTAATGTCAATACCAAACTGTTTTGGTTTTAACTTTACTGCTTCAAATTGATTGTCATAAGAGACTCCTCCAGGAACAATCATGGAGCCTTCTTTAAACATATGTTGAGCGAAGGACTCTGACTGATTTTGGAGTAATGATTGAATATTATTTAATTCTCTAGCCTGGATTGGTTTTCCAGGATTGAATAAAATCTTGTAGTAATTCTTATCTCTTGCACCTTCACCCTTTTCATAAAAGTCATCAAAATATGGGCTTGTATTTAAATTTGTTTTTTGAGCCATTTTTTAAAATTCCAGAATAATTTTGATGTCTTCTTTTTGTCTTAGGTTTCTGATAACAGCAGGTCTATTGTCAATATAAATTATCTCACCTGTTGTATTATTTATCTCAGGATTTGCAAGTCCAGATGTAAATTCTGTTCCAAGGTTAATAATTTTATTTCCAACTGTAGTTGTAATTCCAGAAAAACTAGAATCAATACTTGCATTAAATCCACCAAGGGATTTTCTTATAGTATTAGTTGAATTAAACTTATACTTGTTTCCAGTTGAAGAATCGAAGAATGATGATATACCAATAAAGTCTGTATGGTTTATACCTCCTCCACCAGAATAATATAATGATCTATCTTGAGAATATTTTAAAACATTAGTCTCAGTATCATATGAAACAACATATCCATATGCATATCCACCTGTTACTTGTTGTTCGATTTTATCACCAACTGAAATAGTACCCGAAGTGGAATTTAGTTTTAATGCATAAACTCCAGAAAATTCATTATCAGTAAATTTTTCTGTAGTAATACCAGTTGAATCAAATATTGTTGGATTTTTTAATATTCCAACCTGAGCAAACTCAGAATCTATTGGGAAATTTTTTGTTGAATCATCAAATCTAGCATAAATTAAAATTTTATCCGCACCTAACTCTTCATAAATATCAAATCCATGACCTTTTGATGGGGGAATGATTGGAATAAGTTGAGCAAAAACTCCAGGAACTGTAGTTGCAGAAGTTCCCAAATCTATAAGTGCATATGTGTAATTTTTTCCACCAGAAGTAACAATTACATTTGTAATTCTTCCACTAGTATCAACTTCAAGAGAAACTGCTCCACCACTTCCATCACCAACTATATTTGCTGAAGTTCCTGATGGTATTGTATATCCAGAACCTCTATTTTCAATATAAACTTTTTTAATTTGATTCTCATTCAATACAGAATTACCATTTTGTCTAACCGCAGATACTCCAGCATCTGCTGTAGTATCCCAATCATTTGGTAATGTAATATATTCTGTAGAATCAAATTTAATTATGTCGCTAGGAGAAACGCTGAACAAATATTTCCAAGTATACCCATCAGTCAATTTAGTTGGTTCTAAATCTGTAAATGTTGGTTCAACTTGAGAAGCGTTGCCTGTTGTCTTAATTCCAGAAGATCCATTATCGATGCAAATATATACTTTAAATTCAGAATTAATGACATAATAATCAGCATCATACAATCTCATCGACCCTGTAGTTGGGGATGGATTTATACTACTGTAATCTGGTCTATACATTTCATATTGTCTACCAGATTGCCAGTTAATTTTTCTAACAACCCTTTTTATATTTCCTGTGGTTACTTTTTTACCAAATAGGATCGTAGACTTATAATGATTTAGATAATCTGTATTATCAGTTGGGTTTGGTGTATTTGAATCCCAAGTAGCAGATCTACCAAACCCAGATGTATCTGGATTTGATAAACCTACAAATACATAAAAAGAATTCGACTCATCATTAACTGAATTGACAAAACTAGTCGTATTTAATATCCTTAATTTATCCGTGACAATTGCAGGCATCTTATTATGGTTTTTTCTATATTTATAATGAGTTAATTAAGTATCTTTAGAAAGAGCTCCAAGATCTCTTAAACCGAAACCTCTTCTTTGAATTACTGGGAAAGTTGACAGTCCAGCATCAACTACAAATTCAGATACTCCAATTGATATTGGAGCACTTGCTCTACTAAATCCAGATAATCTTCCCCAAGAGAATCTTGCAGATAGAGATCCTGTTGTTGCTATTCCAACCGTATTAGAATTTGAATCAATATTGCATGTAATGATTCCTACAGTGGCATCAAATGCACTAACATTGTATATGTTATCAACACATGTTGTTCCAGTACCAATAACTTCGGTATCATTATTAAGGATAGATGTTAAACCATTACCAACATGCGAATCATAAACATATATTCTATAGTTTGTTGATAATCCAGCAAATGGACTTAAAGTTCCATCTAATGTAAAGGAAATTGCTAGATCAGTTCCAATACCAGTTGTGGTTGCAATTCCAACAATTGATCCACCAAATCCTTCAACATTAGTTATTCCTGCAATTTCTTCGCGAATTGGACTTGGTTGTGGAATAATCGCCTGAGGTAATATATTTTGAGAATATCCAAATCCTGGTTCGGTGATAGTTGAAGATGTTATAGATCCATTAATAATAGTTACAGTTGCCTTAGCAGTAGTTCCAACTCCAACACCAATTCTTGGTGGTGCAGAAATACTTACAGTGAGAGCTGATCCAACATATCCGCTACCAGATTCAAGTATGAGAAGAGATTGAACAGTTCCTGCAGAAGAAACAACAACACTCACACCAGCAGCGACTGGATCAACTGTAGATGGTAAGATAATTCCATCAAAATTAACAGTGCTAGGATCTTCATAGTTGAAGAATTGTGCATTATCCACAAATATTTCACTATCACCCGAAGTGACATTATCAATAATTCTTGCGGTTGGATAAACTTGTGTTTCGATCGAATCTCTAGATTTAGATATAATTTCACCTTCAAGAATCATATCTTTTTTCTGCTTTATCCACGTTACTGGTTTTTGATTATCTTCATCAATACCTTCACCAGAATATAAATTAGTTTGAGCAATATCAAATCCACTAAACCTAGTTATGGTTCTAGTATCTTGTGTTGTTGTAATTCCCAATTTATTATTATCACTAAAGATTTGTACATCATCACCGATTTTAACAACTTGATTAACAAGAACTAATGAACTATCTGCCTCACTTCCTCTATAGAAGAAAATCGATACTTTATCATTAGTTTTTGGTGGATTTGAGAACTTAACAGTTGTACCACCTTCAAATTCATAAGCGACTTTTGGTTGCTGTAAAATACCATTAAGGAATATAATTAAAAGAGGTGCAAAATCGATTACTTGGGAATCAGCATTAGATCTATTTTTTTCAAAACTTAGAAGTTCACCATTATATCTCAAATCAAATCTTGTATTAGATCCATCTTGGAACTCATCAATTGGATCCACATAATCAATTTGACCAAATTGCCAAGCAGAGAATGCATCGCTGAAAACATCCTCAACACTTATCTCAAAATGTTTGATGGGTTCTAATAATCCAAGAGCTGTTACAAGACCAACTGCTCTCATTACATCACCCTTCTTAAATCCATATCCCTTTCTAGAGACATCGAAATCTTCAACAACATATTGTGCTCCAGGAGCAACTGTTCTCTTGGGAACAATACCATCTTGCACTGCTGTAGTAACAATTCCAACCAGAGTATGAATTGCAGATGCAACATTAGCACAATAAGGTGTCTCGGAGTCTATTGTAATTGTGTAGTCAAATACCTGAGTTTTTGTTGTATAACCACCTACGGTAATCACTTCATTTCTCATGGCTTGAATTGCCATGTCTTTTGCTTCTATAAAGGCATAGACTGATTCTGCCTCTTCACCACTCACATGAGCACCTGTAACGTACAGATTAGCAGCGTCAACGGTTAAATCATTTCCACCATACTTGAGGTTATACAGCATGGATTCAAGTACATCTTCAATATCATCTTTACAATCCTGAGGATTTCCTGTTGGAGTTACAAATCCTGGGAATGCTGCAACCATTCTTCCATATGCAATATCTGCAATAAACTCTTTATTTGCTTCTATTAGATTTGCAGCATCAAAGAATCTATCACCATTAGTATTCCTATCAGAATTTCCAACATCTAGATTTACAAGCATTCCAAATCCAGTGTCAGTTGTAGTACCAAGACCAACTCTAGATTGTCCAACAAGAGTTAAGTTTGAATATGTTGGATGTTCAATATCTATTCTTGGAACTGTATATCCTGTTCCACCATCCACAATCCTAAATTTAAGTCTTCCCCCAGTTCCATATAGAGAAGCGCCAACATTAACAGTAATTCCAGTCGATGATATTACTGAAAGAACTTCAAGATTTGCTCCAGAAGCTGGATCTGTAGAACGTGGATATGAAAGTTGAGTTCTGTGGAAGTCTTCCGAGCAAGTAAATGTCATTGAATTGTCGGCAATGACAATCGTATCTGATGTTGTTAAACCATGTGCTCCAGTAAAATATAATTGGAGAACACCAGTTGTTGTCTCATAATGTGCCGAACTAATACTCAAAGTTCCACCAATGCTTCTAGTAACATTGTTTGTAGTAGCAGATACAAATTTATGATCATTGCGATCTACTTCTACCACAATGTTTGCATCAGATCCACTGTGATTCGAATCAGTAATTGCAATGGAAACAGGTTCTCTATAACCAGATCCAAGATTTAAATCTCTATAATATGGACGTACACTTCCAAGTCCAATATAAGTGTGAGAGAAGGAAGATATGCCAATGTTAACTCTAAGAGTATCGTCTCCAGTAATTTCTGAGATACTGAATATATTTCCTAACGTTCCATCTGGGAAAATAGTTGTAGTTACACCAGACTTAACTGTACCACCACTTACATATTCGTGGATAATTGTAGAAATTCCCACATTAACAGTAAACTCTGATGGAGATGCTATTGAAGTAACTTCAAATACGTCATATGCATCATAAGAATTATTTGCATTACCACCTGGATATGGGAATACAGATGAAGTAATACCAACAGTAACTGTTCCTCCGGAAGCATAAGTGTGATATATGCTTGATACGCCTACATTAATCTCAAACTCTGTGGTACTGACAATTTCTGTTATTTCCCAAATATTAAATGATCCGTAAAGATTATTTTGAGTTTTTCCAAACTCATATGGGAAGGTGGTTGATGTAATACCTGTCATAACTTCACCACCAGAGGCGTAAGTATGAGCAATTGTAGATACACCAACATTGAGAACTAATGAAGTTCCTGACGTACCAGCTTGTGCTCTAACTACGTTGTAGGTATTTCCAAGAGTTAGTTCATTAGGAATACACTGTGGATAACCATCTTGTGCTGGGTGTGGAAAAATTGTTGTAGTAACACCAGCGTGCTCAACAGAACAAGAAAGTTCAAAGTCTGACAACTGTACCCATTCCCCAACAGAAATTCCATGTTCAATGTCAGTTGTAATTGTGACAATTCCAGTAGATTCAGTATAAGTTAGATTATTTGCGGTGAATGTAACAAATCCTGTATAAGAATTGCAGGTAAACTCAATATTATCAAGTTTAACTGGATTTGATACCTCCAATCCATGAGCACTAGAAGTTGTGACAGTTACAATACCAGTTAGATTATCATAATCTACGTCGGATATATTGAGTGTACTAATACCAACTTCATAAGAATTACAATCCATCAAGATGTCAGAAAGACGAACTGATTTGCCAAGAGTTGCATAACTATCACCAGAAGTAGTAACTGTTGCAATTCCAGTCAAATTATCATATACAAAGTTGGAAATATTAACAACTGGACCATCATAATATTCATCACAAGAGAATTTTAAACCTTCTATCCAAAGATCAGTTGAATTTAGATTATGATCGACATCTGTGGTGATGTCCATATATCCACTTTCATTATCATAGGATACTGTACTAATTCCAAGTGCTGTTCCATAAGTTGGTATACCAACAACATCAACAATAGATCCACCAGCACCAACTAGCGGTAGAACGCTTGCACCAAATAATGGAGCATATCCCAATCCAGGTGTAGATCCCAATGATACAATAACACCACCTCTAGGTAATTGATTTTGATTGACATCATCAGGTGAAATTATAATTTGACCATTTGCAGAAGTAATTCCGGAGAATACTACACTAGTAATTCCAACTGAAAGATCTTCTTCGATATTAAAGTTATTATTTTGATTGTTAGAAGTAGTTGGAGCTTGATATATTCCATTAATAAGAATAATTCCAGCACCACCACTGGTTCCGAGACCAACAGTATTAACACCAGCAGATGTCAATGTATATCTTTGGTCTAAACCTGTAAATTTCTCTGAGATATTATCAAAGATTTGATTACTATCATAGTTAAGTCTTAAGAAAGTTCTACCGAAGAATTGTGATCTACCTTCTGGTAAGTTATCAACGTCCTCAAATATTTGATCTTCTAATATACCTGCAGGAGCATCTGTAAAGTGAATTTGGTTTTCTGTAATAGTATACGAACCTCTATAGAGATCTAGATCACTATATTGTGTGTGAGAAGTGCTTATTGTTCCTGCAACTCCTCTTTCAACATTTACAAGTGGGAAAGTTCCACCAAAAGAGATAGGTCCGCTAGCGGTTGTTCCCAACCCAACATTCAAAACCTTAAGGTACTCATCGTCAACTTTTAACAGATCTCCAAGAATAATTGATGAAATTCCACTAACATGTACCATACTATCACCAACACCAATCTCACCACCAACGTTTTGGTATCTAATAAGTGAATATGCAATGGGAGACTGAATTAAATTATCAACTGTAATGAGAGTCTTACTTACCTTCTCTTTCATTTCCAGATTATGAGCATTACCATCACCAATTGAACTGAAAGTAACTGCTATGCCTGCGTCAGCGTTTTCTCTAGTAGTTGCTAACTTAAGCTTTCCATTATTAATCTTAATTGCATATACTGTACTTGGCAACAATGTTGTGGTTACACCAAGATAATTTTCAGTTTCAACTATTTGGATTGGAGATGCTTCAATTGAAGTGAAGGTTGAACCTGGAGTATAAACTAATTCCTCTCCAGTACTGAAGAAATGATCATCAATACTCAGAGTAGAAGTATCTAATGAAATATCAATTACGGAAGAATCCGTGGGATTAAAAGTTTTTACAAAAATTGGAATTCCATCATATGTTAAATCAAATGTTGTCTTAAATAAATCGTCATCATTTGCAGATAAGAACTTGGAAAGAGTCATAGACTCTAAAATATTTCCATACTGCAAATCTTCCGGAAGATTTGCAGTATCATAATCATGATAGAAGTTTTCATTAAAAGAAGATATTTGAATAGATTCTGCTCCAACATATTCTGGATCTGGGTAGAATTTGAAGTTACCATTAAATCCAGACATTTCCATACCAAAGGTGCCAATACCACTGGTGCTACCAATAGATAAGAAAGGATATTGAAGTGTGTATGCTTCCTGATTGACATTGAAAGTATCAGTGATAACCATCACTTGATGCAAAGCGCTTGTTTCTCCAACACTAACCCTTACAGTTGACTTCATTGATGTAAATTCACTAATATCAAATGATTTTATAGTTGTGGAAGCAATAGAAGTGTTAACAAATTGAGAATCAAATGTTATGGATCTTTCATCACCCTCTGGTTGTCCTATTTTTTGGAATCTATAAGTTCCAATTCCAGTAACAGTTGTTCCAAAACCAACGTTTCTGGTTCTTAAAACAACTGGTTCTCCAGTTGTATTTGAATAATTTAAGCTTAGAATCCCATCCTCTATTGAAGCATCAAAAGATCCGATGGGACTATTACTAATATCACCCTCATCAGTGTCAAAGTAAAACTCTGCAATGTTTGTATTTTCACCATCATGATCTACAAGCAATTCAACATAATTCATTTCTCTACTAGTGTCACCTAAGACATGGATATAAGAATGAATTGCTTCCTTTTTACCAGTTTCTGCTGTTAATACTGTCGTAGTTGTTCCTGCTGAAACTGTAGTAGTAACACCAATGATATCAACAAATCCTACTGTTATAGATGATACGCCAGTAACAAAATTGGTAAATCCTGTGTTTAAATGCTTAACATTATATGATGTATTGAATACTTCAGTTGGGCTGAATTGTAAGAATACTTCTCCTTGAGTATTTGTAAAGGAAGTGATTTCAGCAAAATCTTCATCAAAATTTGTCAGACTTGCTTTTGATAATGTATATGCACGACCTTGATTATTATTCAGGACCATTACTTCGCTGAACATTACTTGGGAGTAGTCTGCACTAGTAGCTTGGACTAAGAATTTACTAAACTGTCTATTTGATGGAATTTCTTCTAAATTAGTTTCTCTTTCAATATCAAGATTATTGTTTGAGAACTGATCACTGATATCGTCAATTTCAAGAACTCTATTTGTTCTAACTTCAACATAGTCAGTTAGTTTTTCATTGGCAAATTCAATAAATTTGGAAGATTGATCAAAAGTATTTGAATCTCTAACTAAATCAAAATTATTAATAGCATCTACCCTCTTTTCATTCATAATCTCATGAATGGAGATTGAAGATTCAGTAGAAGTTGTAGTTACAACTCCCACTGGTTGTAGAATTTCAGTATCAACAAAATTCTTTAGTCCAGATGGGTGGACAAGATTATTAACAGGACTAATAACATCATCCCAGGTTTTTCTGGTTTTTATTGTATATGATAGATTTTGATAATAATCATTATCTTCTATGATTTGAGTGTCGTTATTTAATTTTCCAATATCATTTTGCCATCCAAAGTCTTTCAAAATGGAAAATTGTATATCAAATATACCCTCAGAGAGATTAACCTCATCGACTGTAGCAATGGAACCAGACTGAACCCCCCTAATAATATCATCGGAATTAAAAACATAATCCCCAGATATCTTAAGAACACTTCCTTCAAAACTTACAATTCTAGAATCTGTGAGAGTAAATCCTCCAGTCTGTAAAACTTCAACACTCTCATTGATGAGAAATTCTGAGAAGATAGTATTAACTTCAAATTTAGGATAATTTTCATAATTTATAATCGTACCATAAACATTTCCAGTAAGACCAATTCCAGCACCTGTAGAATATCTGGATATATCATACTGCAAGACTCTAGGTTGATTTGTACCTGCATTTGAATATGCAACTACTGGGAAGAAAGCATATCCATGATCTTCAGAATTAAATCCATCACCCTGAGAATCATATCTTGTTAATCCCTCAACATATACTAAATCTCCAACTTTAAATGGTTCTACAGAGAATCCATTTAAAGGAGTTGCCAATGTTGCACTGACAATTCCACTATTAACTGATCCAGTGTAAACGTTAACAGCAACACCATTAGTATTGTTAATAGACCTAACATCTAAGAAAACACCTTCAAGAACACCCTTTGGTTCACTTTCAACATTTGCAGAAATAATTGTGCTTCCAGAAAGTTCTGCTGAAATGAATCCAGAATCAACCAACTCTCCAGTATTTTTATTGATGAGAATCAAGTCTGGAGCACCAATAAAATTCTTTCCACCATCTAAAACTTCTACGCCATTTACAGTATTAGAATTTTTAGTAATTAACTGTTTTGGAATAGTTGCAAGTGGTCTTAAAGTCAAATCTGATGAATAATCAAAACCTTCATTCAAAACTTCCAGTTGATTGACATCACCAATACCTTTTGAATTGGCAACTATAGCAGCACCTGCACCAGAAACTGAATTAGATCCTAATAATTTGGGTAGACTTTCATATCCAGATCCTGGAGATGTAATTAAAATATCTGATATTCCACCAGAAGATGTGGTGGATCTTGTTTTATATTCTATAATATCACATTGTGATGCTAAGTATGAAGTTGTTTCTGGAATTCTAGAGTGTGAAATATTGAAAGTGGTTTCACCGACACCAGAAATAGCATATTCTCCATTGAAGAGACTATCTTCATAAGTTATTTGAGAATAATTTTGAACATCAACATCTGCAGTGCTAATAAATCCAGATTTTTCTAAACCATAGTATAGTGGAGATGGTATAAGTGAATCGTGTATTACTGTTACCGATGCTGTACCATAACCTACTGTAGAAATACCAGTTACGGAGAAAGCATTTGTACTTGCAGTGGAGACAAACTCATCTTTAAATGTATTATCATAGAAAATCTTGAAATTATATCCAATCAAAGAAGAGTCACTTACATCAAATACAATATTATTATTACTAATAACTTTTAATGGTGGATTGATATGACTAAGTTCATGAGTTGCTGCTGGAGCTGTCGCAATTCCAACAACTATTGGTGGATTTGATAAAGAGTCTGGAAGCGTTTCGCAAAGTTGTAAATTATCATCATCAACTTTGTAAACAAAGAAAGATCCAGTTTCCAATCCAACAGCTGGAGTTGCTGAAGTATAAATTACTTTCTCGCCAGTGCTAAATCCATGATCTTCTATGTTTATTTGATTTGTAATGGTATTGATACCTGTTGATAAAAATTCAGTTGAATTAACTAAGATTTTTTCATTGAATTGATCATACTTAATTCTTACTGCAGTAGATGTTCCAATTCCTACGGATAAGTTTGGTTTTACTTCCAACTCAATGACATCACCATTAACCATTTCATGTGCGGTTGATACTGAAACAGTTGTAGTTACTTTCTTTACGTTTGCTAAAGATTGGAAATAATTAGACTCAAAATTATATAATGGACTATCTGTTCCATAATTACGGAAAAATAAACCATCAGTTGTAGTTGTTAATCCTATTTGCGTTACAATACCAATATGGTCATGGGATTTCCTAATAATATATACATCTTGTTGTTCTCCACTGCTTGGTAAATTGAAAATAGCACTATCTGAAGTATTTGCAACACCTAAAGCTGAAAGTCCTTCTTTTTTAAATGTTACTTTTTGATTTGTTCTAAATGGATGATTTGGAAGATATATTGACTGAGTTGGAATCGATACTGTATGATTAGTTTGAACACCAATATTATAAGTTGTGGAAATACCGGCACCAGGTGTTGTTCCTACACCTAATGCATTAGTGGGGTTAAAATAAACC
>MDTC01170370.1_pt1 | contig 13676 bp, 7 predicted proteins | sample 811181 | NCBI WGS metagenome assembly MDTC01 (sample SAMN05326644, study PRJNA326480) | marine metagenome | isolation source: seawater | place: Pacific Ocean: North | collected 2011
ATTTTTGAATTTGTTTCTTTGACAAAAGTATTTAAACTTTCTTTTAAAAACTTCTTCCAATAATCTGTTTCAACTTCTTGCCAAACTATTGAAGTTGGATTAACAAAATTTGTAAATGTATTTTTATCATCATAAACAAATGCCATTCCACCCGTCATTCCTGCTCCGAAATTGTCACCTACTTCTCCAAGTATTATAACTGTTCCACCTGTCATGTACTCACAACCGTGAGCTCCACAACCTTCGACGATTGAAAAGCATCCAGAATTTCTCACAGCGAATCTCTCTCCAGCTTGTCCAGAGGCATATAGATTACCTGAAGTAGCTCCGTACAGAACAGTATTACCAATAATTGTGTTTTCATTTGAAACCAATGAACTTTTAGGGGAAGGGTACACCACAATTGTTCCCCCAGATAAACCTTTACCAACATAATCGTTACAGTCACCTTCAACTGAAAGCTTTATGCCTTTTGTTAAAAAGGCTCCTAGCGATTGCCCGGCTGACCCCTCCAGTTTAATTTGCACTGTATTTTCGTCCAATTTGTTGTTGCCAAATTTTTTATAAATATGATGAGATAACCTTGTACCTACAGATCTTGATGTATTTTGTATCTCATAATTAAAAATATTTTCTTTATCTAATTTAATTTTGTCTTTTATCTCAGACCAAATTTTTTCATCAAGAGTATCTGGTACTTCGTTAATATGCTTGTCTTTACAATATCTTAAATTTTCACCTGGGTCTGCTTGAACCAATAAAGGATTTAAATCTAAATCATCTAAATTTGAAGCTCCCTTATTTACTTGAGACAGCAAATCAGTACGACCAATAATTTCATTAATGGACCTAAAACCTAAAGTAGATAGAATTTCTCTTACTTCAGTTGCAACAAACTTAAATAAGTTCTCAACTTTTTCAGGTGTGCCAATAAATTTTTCTCTTAATGAAGGGTCTTGGCTACAAACACCAACCGGGCATGTATTTGAATGACACTGTCTGACCATTATACATCCCATAGCAACTAAAGATGATGTGCCCATGCCGAACTCTTCTGCTCCCATCATTGCTGCGATCACAACATCTCTGCCAGTTTTTAATCCCCCATCAGTTCTGAGAGTAACCTTATGTCTTAGATTATTTAATGTGAGGATCTGATTAGCTTCTGTCAAACCCATTTCCCAGGGAATACCTGCATACTTAATGCTTGTTTGAGGGCTGGCTCCAGTTCCTCCAGAGTGTCCAGATATTAAAATTATGTCTGCCTTTGCTTTTGCTACACCTGCAGCAATTGTGCCTATTCCAGTGGAAGCAACTAGTTTCACTCCTACTCTTGCGTTTGGATTTATTTGCTTTAGGTCATAAATTAGTTGAGCTAAATCCTCGATAGAATATATATCATGATGTGGAGGCGGTGAGATTAAAGTAACTCCAGGAGTTGAGTACCTTAATCTAGCTATTTCTTGAGTTACTTTAAAACCTGGAAGCTGACCTCCCTCTCCAGGTTTAGCCCCTTGGGCAATTTTTATCTCTAATTCATTGGCATTATTTAAATAATCTACAGTAACACCAAATCTTGCAGAAGCGATCTGCTTAACCCTTGAATTTGCACTATCACCGTTAGGAAGAACTTTAAATCTTTTAGCATCTTCTCCTCCCTCACCACTACATGAGGCTCCTTTTATTCTATTCATGCCCATAGCAAGTGTTTCGTGTGCTTCAGCAGATAAAGCTCCATGCGACATGCTTCCACTTCCAAATCTCTTCAAAATTTCCTCAAGTGGTTCAACCTGGTCAACACTAATTGCTTCTTTAGACTTTTTAAATTCTAATAAATCTCTAATATTTATTGGTGGGAGATTGTGTATACCTGCAGAATACTTTTTGTATTGATCATATGAACCACTTCCTACCGCACTTTGAAGCAAATGTATTAATCTACCTTGATATTGATGATCTTCTCCACTTTTTCTGTATCTGTAAAGACCTCCAATAGGTAAGTTAAATACATTCTTTGTATTGAATTTTTTATGAAGTTCTTTTATTTTTTTTTCAATTCCTAATACTCCAATACCAGAAATTCTTGAGGACATACCTGGAAAATAATCAGAAACTATCGCTCTACTTAGGCCAACTGCTTCAAAATTACATCCTCCTCTATAAGAGCTTATTACCGATATTCCCATCTTGGACATTATTTTGAGTAGTCCGGCATCTATTGACTTTTTAAACTTTACCACGCAACTCTCAAAGTCAGATTTGCCAAACAATTTTTTTTCAAATCTTTGGTGGATACTATCTATAGCTAAATAAGGATTTACAGTTGTAGCACCGACACCAATTAGTACTGCAAAAGAATGAGTATCTAAAGCGTCAGAGCATTCCACATTAAGCGAACAATATCCTCTCAATCCATGTTTGACTAAGTGAGAATGAACAGCTCCCACTGTCAATATACTAGGTATACTTGCTTGTTGGTTATTTATATTTTTATCAGTTAAAATTAGGCATGTGCTTCCCTCCCTTACTGAGGTTTCTGCCTCTTCTCTAATCGCTTCTAACCTATCTTTTAAAGATAAAGAAATATCAAAAGTACAATCAATTACTTTTGTTTTTCTGTTAAAAAATTTTTTGAATTTCTTAAATTGAGAATTTGTTAATATGGGACTATCTAAAACATAAATATTTTCTTGTGTTAAATTATCAAAATCTAAAATATTTCCTAGGTTTCCGAATCTAGTTTTTAAGCTCATTATTTTGTTTTCTCTTAAAGAGTCAATCGGAGGGTTTGTTACTTGACTGAAGTTTTGTCTAAAGTAATGTGAGACTGGTCTAAAATGACTAGATAATACAGCGACAGGTGTATCATCTCCCATTGAACCAGATGCCTCCTTGCCTTCTTCAGCCATCGGGTGGAGGATTAATTCTAAATCTTCTAAGCTTAGTCCGGATAAATACTGTCTCTTTCTCAAATCTTCACCCATAAAAATTGGTTTCTCATTTTCGTTTGAAATTTTCTTCTCGAGATCAATAATTTGTTTGCTATATTTTTTATAATCTTTAGCCAATAAATCTTTGATTGCTTTGTCTTTAAATAATTTCCCTTTTTTTAAATCAATTGCAATTATTTGCCCGGGACCTAACTTGCCTTTCTCTACAATTTTTTCTTCAGGAATTTTAATCATTCCAGTTTCCGAGCCTGCAAAAAACAAATTATCTGAAGTTATTGAATATCTCAAAGGCCTTAATCCATTTCTATCTGATGATGCTAAAACCCATTTGGCATCAGTTGCACAAATAGCTGCTGGTCCGTCCCAAGGTTCAATAGTGCTATTTAAAAAATTAAACAAATCCTGATGGTTTTTTGGAACGGTTTTGCTTCTTTTTGACCAAGAGTCAGGTATCATCATTAGCTTAATCAACGGAGCTAATTTTCCAGAATGAACTAACAACTCAAAAACATTATCAAGAGCACCAGAGTCAGACTGACTTCTGATAACTGGCTTTAAATCTCTTACATTCTTAAACAAAGAACTAGACATATCTTGCTCATGAATTTTCATCCAATTGACATTTCCTTTAAGAGTATTTATCTCACCATTATGTGCCAAAGTCCTGAATGGTTGCGCAAGATCCCAACTTGGAAAAGTGTTAGTTGAATACCTTTGATGAAAAACGGCAAACCTAGAAGTTAATTTTTCATCATTAAGATCAGGATAAAACTCAGAGAGCATCTCTGCTAAAAACATACCTTTATAAACTATTGCTCTCGAGCTGAAGGAACAAATGTAAAATTCTTTTAACTGACTATCTCTTGCAATTTTTTCTATTTTTTTTCGAGTTTCAAACAAGTCTCTTTCGAGATCGTTTGTTTTTAAATTTTCATTCTTTTTGAACATTACTTGTGCAATCTCAGGTCGACTTTGATCAGCAGTTTTTCCGAGCACACTAGGATTAATTGGAACTTGTCTCCAACCATAAATGTAATAATTTCCTTCTAATAAAGCAGATTCTATTATTTCTCTGCATTTTTCTTGCTCTGAGTAATCGGTTCTAGGAAGAAAGACCATTCCAACACAAATTCTTTTTTCCTCATCAACTGTATGACCTGTAGTTAAGATTTTTTGCTTAAAAAAATCTGGAGCTATCTCAATTTGTATGCCTGCACCATCTCCGGATTTTCCGTCTGCGTCGACTGCGCCTCTATGCCAAATAGCTTTAAGAGCCTCAATTCCATATTCAACCACTTTTCTAGATTTCTTCCCGTTTGTTGATGCAATTAAGCCTACACCGCAAGCGTCGTGTTCCATTTCAGATTTATAATTATATGTTTTTTCTAGAAGAGTTTTATTCTTTTTATAATTATTCATTTACGCTGCCACCGAAGATTTATTTTTAGATAATTTTGTTTGCAAGTATTTTTCAATTTGTGATGCCGCATCTCTACCATCTCTGATAGCCCAAACGACTAGTGAGGCACCTCTAACAATATCTCCAGCGGCAAACACACCTTTTAAATTTGTTTGCATAGTTTTTAGATCTATTTTTATTGTTCCCCATTGAGAAACTGCTAGTTCATTGGCGTTAAATAATTTTGGTAAATCTTCTGGATCAAAACCTAAAGATTTTATCACTAAGTCAGCTTGTATTTTATATTCTGCCCCAATTTGTATCTCAGGTCTTCTTCTACCAGAGGAATCTGGCTCACCAAGTCTCATTTTGTTTACTTCAACTGCTTCTACTTTTGTATTACCAATGAAACTTTTGGGGCTAGTTAACCACACAAACTCAACTCCCTCCTCAATGGCGTTGCCAACCTCTCTCGCTGATCCTGGCATATTTTCTCTATCTCTTCTGTATAAACATTTAACTGATTTAGCTTTTTGTCTTATGGATGTTCTTACGCAGTCCATAGCAGTATCGCCTCCACCTATTACAACAACATCTTTTCCTTCAGCATTAAGTATGCCTTTGTCAAAAAGTTCGACTTTATCACCTAGTCCTTTTCTATTTGATGCAGTTAAAAAATCCATTGCTGGAAAAATATTTTTAAGATTGTGGCCAGGAATATCAATTTCTCTAGCTTTATATACGCCGGTAGCAATTAATATTGCGTCATGTTTATTTTTAAGTTCATCGAGAGTTTTATCTTTTCCAACTTCAAAATTTTGAATAAATTTTATGCCACTATCTTTTAAAAGTTTTGTTCTTCTTTCAACAACAAATTTTTCAAGCTTAAAATTAGGAATTCCATATATTAAAAGTCCGCCGGGTCTATCGTATCTGTCGTAAATTGTAATTTGGTATCCAGATTTTCTCAGCTCTTCTGCGCAAGCCATACCAGCGGGACCCGCTCCTATTATCCCAACAGATTGTTTTAATTCTTTTTTTAATTTAATTGGTTTAACCCAGCCTTTTTCCCATGCTGTATCATTAATATACTTCTCTATGGATCCTATTGTAACAGTCCCATGTCCTGATTGCTCGATTACACAATTTCCTTCACACAATCTGTCTTGAGGACAAATTCTCCCACAAACTTCTGGCATATTATTTGTGCTTTGAGAAACTTCATAAGCTTCCTTTAATCTACCTTCAGCTGTAAGCTTTAACCAATCTGGAATGTTGTTGCCAAGAGGACAGTGTATTTGACAAAAAGGTACTCCACATTGAGAACACCTGCTTGATTGCTCTCTAGCTTTTTCAGTGATAAATTCATTGTAGATTTCGTTAAAATCACCTTTTCTTTTTAAAGTACTTCTCTTTTCAGGCGTCTCTTGTTTAAGATCAACAAATTGCAACATTTTTTTCTTCATAATTCAGCAAAAATATTAAATTAATATTTAAATTAACAGAATTATTAGGTCAATATCAATTACCTAAAATTATATTTTCCTTAATTTTTAATGCTATTTTTTGCATACCTGATATGCATTGCTTATTGTCATCAAAAAAACACTCTTAATTTTTATCTAAAAATATGGTCGAAATTATTTTTTTATCTATTGTACAGGGAGTAACTGAATTTTTGCCTGTGAGTTCATCATCACACCTTGTTATAGCCTCAAAATATATGAATTTTAAAAACCAGAGCCTTTTGACTGATGTAAGTTTACACATTGGATCATTTTTAGCCGTAATAGCTTATTTTTACAAAGAGATATTGAATTTCGTTCAGAATAAAGATTTATTCTTAAAAATTTTAATTTCCTCTATACCTGTAATGATAGCTGGTTTCATTCTAATTCAAACCGGTTTTATTGAAAAAATTAGAAATGTTGAGGTAATAGGTTGGACGACATTGTTGTTTGGAGTCTTATTATTCATAAGCGATAAATTTCAATTGAAAAAAAATTTAAAAAAAGATTTTGACTTTAAAGCCGCAATGTTTATAGGATGCTTTCAGATTTTATCATTAATACCAGGTGTCAGTAGGTCTGGAATTACTATAACCGCTGCAAGATTTCTTAATTTTAATAGAGTAGACTCTTTGAAGATTTCTTTTTTATTGTCTATACCAACCTTAGTCTCCGTATCAATTTACGGGTTGAAAAATATTTTTTTTTCATCAGATAAAACGATTTTACAACTAAATCTTATTTCAATTTTTTTATCGTTTGTATTTTCGTATTTGACAATTAAGTTTTTTTTAGATTTTATTAAAAAATATAATCTTAATATTTTTGTATTTTATAGAGTTGTATTAGGAGTAATTATTATATTTTCTAATTTATAAAATAAATGTGAAAAATAATAACATTATAAAAATAAAAATGAAAAAAACAACTACAGAACTTTGCAAAGATAAGTTAGTTAAAAATTTCATATTATTAATTTATTAGAATTTTTTTTAATATACAATAAAAATTTGAAAAACTAATTAAAAAATTTTTTATTAAGAAATTTTAATACCTCTAAAGTTAATAATAATTGAACAGGCAATAATGTAACACTGTATCTTGGTAAAATAAAAAATACAGAAAATATTGAGATATTTAATATATAATAAATAGTTAAAAACTGATAAACACCCTTTTTAGAAAAAGCCAGTATAGCTCCTAAGAAACAAAATATAGAAATTAGTATTTTTGGAATTATATGAATAAAATTGTAATAATTGGGATAGGTCGAGTTGAAATCTAAGAAAATATATGAAAATATTTTTTTAAGATAAAGTTTAAAATATTTTATTGGATCATTCCTAATATAATTTAAAGCTTGAGTTTTATAAAAGTCATCAAGTTTAAACTCATACTTTTTATCAGCTTTAAAATTTAAATCTTTATTTTTAAAATTTTCATCAATAAATTTTGAGTTTCCCTCAACAATTAAGGAAGGATTATTGCCTTTTAGTAAATTATATCCAAATGACTTAGTAAAAATTAATGAATCAAAATTAATATAATTTCGGTAAAGGTACGGTGATGTTACAAATATAACCACAATAATTGACAATATAAATACTAAAAAATTTTTTTTTAAAAATATAAAAAAATAAATAATTGTTACGATATAAAAAAAAAGGAACTCGCCTCTAATTAAAACTAAAAGCCCTGAAATTACAGAAAAAAATATTAATTTTTTGAATTTATTTTTAGTTATGAAGTCTATTAAGAAAAAGAAATAAGCTGTAATTAAAAAAATTTGTAAAGTTGCTGATGAAATTTGTGTTTGAGAATATATGTTTAATGGAAAAAAAGCATAAATGGATGTAAGTAATAAATTGATTTTTTTGTTAGCACTTAAAATTTTTAAAATCCGGTAAAAGATTAATATAGAAATCAGCCCTATAAAAATTTGAGCAAATTTTATAACTGAGACAAGATCAATTAAATCCCCGGATAAAGTTTTTATTGATAAAATAAAGAAGAAATATAATGGTGGCATTAAAGCTGTTGGTAAAACCGTTTCACCTGCTTCAGCTATTTTTGGCACGGCAAGAAAATCATTTATAACTACGTTGTATCCCATGATTTTTGAAATTTCATAATTGTGAAAAATTATTCCCCATTCATTATCTAAATGAATATCACCAAAATAGTAATTACAAGATAAGCTTGCTATTAAACTTATGAATAATATTACACCAAGTAATTTTCTATCAATTTCCATAATATTTTGGTGCGCTTGCTAGGATTTGAACCCAGAACCTCCTGGTCCGTAGCCAAGCGCTCTATCCAGTTGAGCTACAAGCGCATAAACAAAATTTTAGTTTTTTTGTTCGATTTACTTTCATGATATAATTAACATAATTCATGAAAATTATGAATTTATTACCAAGTTTTAAATTATCAAGTATAAATATCCATAATTTGTTATTGGCATTTATACCAATTTCTTTCATAGCAGGAAATTTACTAATAAATATTAATATAATTCTTATAATAATAGTCGCTTTATCTTTTTATAAAAAAGAAATTTTTACCCAAAAACTTTACTTTTTAGATAAATTAATTATAAGTTTTTTTTTTCTAATTTTATTTACTGGAATCTTCAATGATTTAAATTTTTTTATAACAGAATTATATTCAAATGGAATTAATACCATTATAAAATCGATTCTTTTTCTTAAATATTTAATTTTGTATTTTGTAATTAGATTTTTAGTAGAGAAAAATAAAATAGATTTAAAATACTTTTTTTTGTCTTGCACTATTTTTACACTTTTTGTTTCATTTGACCTTTTTTATCAATTTCTAACTGGGGCTGATATATTTGGATATAAAGTAATCGAGACTGGAAGAAAACTATCTGGTCCATTTGGTGACGAATATATTGCTGGTAGTTACTTACAAAGATTTTCTGTTTTTTCTTTTTTTATTTTTTCACTTTTTTATAAGAATAAATATAAAAATTTAGAAAAATTTTTGGTTCCATTTTTTTTTGTAATTTTCTTATTAGCTATTCTTATATCTGGAAATAGAATGCCATTGATACTATTTATATTTTTAATTTGTGTAATAATTGTTTTTCAAAAAAGTACTAAGAAATATTTTTTACCTTTTGTTATAGCTTCATCAATAATTTTTTATATTGTAATTAGTGTAAATTCTGAGGTTAAAACAAATTTTAAAAATTTCTATTTACAATTATCTCAGATGAGTTCTCTTGTTTTAGATAACACCCTTGGTGATGAGAGTGTACCAGAGTACTTTAAACAATTTTCTACTTTTTATGATACTTGGTTAATGAACAAATATATTGGAGGAGGTATTAAAAACTTTAGGTATTATTGTCATGAGAGACCAAATATTGATCCGAATTCTAAACTTGTATGCAATATGCATCCTCATAATTATTACCTAGAAGTTTTAACGGAGACTGGGCTTGTAGGTTTTGTCATAATAATTTTTATCTTTGCTAACACGCTATATATTTCATTTTTTAAAAAGTATTTTTTTTCTAGTCCATTGAAAGACAACAAAATTATGGTTCCATTTTTGTTTTTATTTATTACAGAAATTTTTCCTATTAAAAGTTCAGGAAGTTTTTTTACTACAGGTAATACCACTTTCTTAATTTTAGTTATGGGTATTCTGATCGCAATTTGTAGGAAAGAAAATTTGATTGAAAATAAATTTTAAAAGTGTAAATTAAATATCATGGTTAAAGTATTTATAACTTCTGCTCAGAGAACTGCTGTTGGTTCCCTTAACAAATCTTTAAAAAATGTCCAAGCTGATAGTTTAGGCTCAGAAGTAATATCCTCTGTGGTAAAAAATTCTAAAATTAAACCTGAAAATGTTGATGAAGTGATTATGGGGCAGGTTCTCACTGGCGGGATGGGCCAAAATCCTGCAAGGAAGGCTGCTATAAACTCTGGAATTCCAAAGGAAAAACCTGCCTACATTGTAAATCAAGTTTGTGGTTCAGGAATAAGGTCGATCGCATCAGGTTTTCAAAGCATAAAATCTCAAGACTCAAAAATTGTCATTGCCGGTGGTCATGAAAATATGTCCTTAGCTCCTCACGCTATTCACTTGAGAGATGGAAAAAAATTAGGTGATACGGAACTAATTGACACTATGATAAAGGACGGGTTATGGGATGCATTTCATGGTTACCACATGGGAATAACTGCGGAAAATGTTGCCGAAAAATTTCAAGTAACAAGAGATGAACAAGATAAATTTGCGCTTAAATCTCAGAAAAAAGCACTTGAAGCCCAGAAAGAAAATAAATTTAAAGATGAAATAATTGATATGAAAATCAAAACTAAAAAAGGTGAGATTAATTTTAATAAAGATGAACATCCTAGGGAGGGTATAAGTTTAGATACTCTTTCTAGATTAAAACCAGTCTTTAAAAAAGATGGAACCGTAACAGCTGGAAATGCCTCGGGTATTAATGATGGAGCTGCGGCTGTAACTTTAATAGCGGCTGATGAAGCTGAAAAAAGAAACTTAAAAAAACTAGTCCAAATAAAATCATGGGCGAGTTGCGGAGTAGATCCCGCTTTAATGGGAACGGGCCCAATACCCTCAACAAAAAAAGCTTTAGATCTAGCTGGGTGGACTATCAAAGATGTAGATCTTTTTGAAATTAATGAGGCTTTTGCTGCTCAAAGTATAGCAGTCATTAAAACACTTTCAATCCCAGAGGAAAAAGTGAATGTGAATGGTGGAGCAATTGCTTTAGGTCACCCTATCGGAGCTTCAGGTACAAGAATTGTTGTGACTCTTATACATGAAATGATTAAAAGAGATGTTAAAAAAGGTTTAGCAACTCTTTGCATCGGTGGTGGAATGGGTATTGCAATGTGTGTTGAAAGATAAAATAGTATCTTTTAATGGAATTGCCAGTAGTAAATCACCCTGACTATGTAGCGAAAATAAATGATGATAACAAATTTCCTATTAAAAAATTTGGTGCCTTAGCAGATCGTCTTTTAGAAACTAAAGTAGTCCAAAAATTTTATATTCCAAAAGAGTGTTCGGTTGAGACAATGAAAACCTCTCATTCTCTAAAATATATAAATGATATCAAAAATAAAACACTCGATATTAAAGCTCAGAAGAAAATTGGTTTTCCAATTAATGATAGTGTAGTGAGAAGGTCTTTTGTTGCTACTGGAGGAACAGTTTTAGCAAGCAAACTTGCATTAGAATCAAAACTTGCTTGTAATACTGCCGGCGGTAGTCATCATGCTACTTTTGATTATGGAGCAGGATATTGTGTATTTAATGATACCGCTGTTGCAGCTAATTATTTGAAAAACAAAGGATATGCAAAAAAAATCTTGATATTAGATTTAGATGTTCATCAAGGAAATGGTAATGCTGAAATATTTCAAAATGATAAAAATGTTTTAACTTTTAGTATGCATTGTGCCTCAAATTACCCTGCAAAAAAATCTAAAAGTGATATAGATATCGATCTTCAAGATAACATGGAAGATAACGAGTACATAAACGTTTTAAAAAAAAATCTGAAAGAGCTAAACAATAACATTTATGATTTTGTATTTTATGTTGCAGGAGTTGATATTCATCACGAAGATAGACTGGGAAAACTTAAAATTACTGATGAGGGTATAAATAAAAGAGATCAAATAGTTATTGAAAACTTTTATTCAAAAAATACTCCTTTATGTGGCGTGCTTGGTGGGGGTTACAACAAAAGTTTTGATAAACTTATTGAGCTTCATTCTATGCTACATAAAAATTGCGCTGAATACTTTTAATTTTTCTAAACTTTAAGTTGCGGTAAATTTTGAAAAAACTTTAAAGAAGTAGGGTTCGCAATCGCTTCAATATTATTAATTTTTTCTCCATTTATTACTTGCCTTACTGCTAACTCTACAATCTTTCCACTTTTAGTTCTCGGAATTTCTGGAACTTTAATAATTATTGAAGGCACATGCTTAGGAGAGCAGTTTTTTCTTATTCTAGATTTAATTAATTTGGATTTTTCATCATTTATTTCTTGATTGTTTTTAGTAGTGACAAATAAAATAATTCTTACATCATCATCGAAGTCTTGACCAACAACTAATCCTTCAGTGATAAAATCTATATCCTCTACTTGCTGGTAAATTTCAGATGTTCCAATTCTCACACCTCCTGGGTTTAATGTAGCATCTGATCTACCACGCATTATAAATCCATTCTTATTAGTTCTTTCAATAAAATCTCCATGATACCAAATATTTTCAAATTTTGTGAAGTAAGCTTTATGATATTTTTGACCATCATCATCTCCCCAAAACTTCACTGGCATAGAAGGAAATGGTTGTTTGACAACTAACTCTCCTTTATCTCCATCCACAGTGCTTTGTCCATCGTCTGTGAAAACATCAACATCGATACCTAAACTTTGGCCTTGGATTTCACCTTTATGAACATTAGAAAAAAGATTTCCAAGTACTAAACACCCAACTAAATCTGTTCCTCCGGCAATAGAAGCTAGATGAACATCTTTCTTAATGTTATCGTATACATATTTAAAACTTTCCTCTGCTAAAGGTGACCCAGTCGAGGTAATAATTTTTATAGAATTTAAATTTAAATTTTTACTTTTGTATTTTTCATTCTTTAAATGATCTATATATTTTGCACTAACACCAAAAAGGTTTATTTTTTTGTTCTGACAATATTCAAGAAGAATATCAATCTTAGGATAAACTGGAGCTCCATCAAAAAGAAAAATTGATGCTCCAGTCGCTAATCCGCCTACCAGCCAATTCCACATCATCCAACCTGTTGTAGTATAATAAAAAAGTTTTTCGTTTTCTCTTATATCGCAATGAAGCATAAATTCTTTGTTATGTTCAATTAATACGTTTCCTGAACCGTGTGTAATACATTTTGGTTTTCCTGTAGTACCACTAGAGAAAAGAATATAAATAGGATGATTAAATTCAAATCTTTCAAAAATCTCATCTAAGTTACTTTTTAAAGTCTCTTCAAAATCAACGAAATCTTTTAAGTTTTCTTTTTCTTTATTATCATAATTGTATGCAATAACTTTCTTAATTGACGGTATATGCTTAAGAATTTCTTCAACTTTATCTAAAATATTTATTTTTTTCCCATTGTAATAATAATAATCACAAGTAATAAGAACTTTTGGTTCAATCTGCTTAAATCTATCTACAACGCCTTGAATTCCAAAATCTGGTGAGCAAGAAGACCATATAATTCCATTTTTAGCACATGCTAAAAAACAAATAATCGACTCTATTTTATTTGGTACATAAGCTGCAACCCTATCTCCTTTTTGAAGATCAATTTTTTTGAGATATGATGAAAATTTACAAACTTTTTCATATAAATTATTCCAAGTTATGTTTTCTTCAAAACCTTTTTCAGATAAAAAATTGATTGCTAATTCATTAGATTTTTTTTTCAGAATATTTTCTGCGTAGTTTAATTTTGAGTCAGAAAAAAATTTTGTTTTATTAAAGACCTTATTTTTCTGAATTATTTTAGATCCTTTGTTTCCAATTATTTTTGAATAATCCCAGAACTTTGACCAAAACTTTTCTGGCTTATCAATAGACCATTTCCAAATCTTTTTAAAATCATTTGATGATTTAAAATTAATAAATCTACAAAAATCACTTAATAAAGAGTTGTCTTTTAATTTTTCAGACGGTTGCCAGAGTGGTTTATTCATAAAAGCTAATTTAGCTCTTATAAAATTATCTTAATAGATATTTTTTTAATAGAAATTTC
>MDTC01170810.1_pt1 | contig 13676 bp, 8 predicted proteins | sample 811181 | NCBI WGS metagenome assembly MDTC01 (sample SAMN05326644, study PRJNA326480) | marine metagenome | isolation source: seawater | place: Pacific Ocean: North | collected 2011
ATCACATTCGATAATCGTGACGTGGGCATGTCGAGTAAATGCCCGGGAGACCAACAACAAATACCTGGCAAACTTTTTCGTCAAATTATGGAGGGAGAACAAGTAAATCCTCCATACACTCTCAATGAAATGGCTGATGATACCATCGCACTAATTCGTAATTATTTAGAGGGGAAACCGACTAAACAGGTTCATCTTATTGGGATCTCAATGGGGGGCGCTATTGGGCAGCTAGTGGCTCTAAAGCATCCAGAACTGATTCACTCCCTTACATGTATGATGAGCCATACTGGAGACTCTAAAGTTGGAAAGGCGACTCCCGAAGCTCAAGCCGTTTTGACTTCAAAGCCTTCATCTCCCGACAGAGAAGGTTATATTTCGTGGCGATTAGACTGCGCAAGGGTTTTAGCTGGAAAAGGTTATCCCCTTGATGAAGCCTATGTAGAACGCAAGGCGGCTACGACATGGGATCAAGGTTATGACTACACCGGCGTCACTCGTCAATTATTAGCCATATACACCTCAGGCAATCGCAGGGATAAGCTCGCTAGCTTGGAAGTGCCAACCTTAGTGCTGCATGGTGAAGATGATCCATTAATCGCAATGGATGCAGGAAGCCAAATCGCAAGTATGGTGCCTAAAGCTCGACTAAAAGTTTTTCCTGGCTGGGGCCATGACCTTCCCGAACTATTAGTTCCAGAGTTAGTAGATGAAATAACAACCTTTATCAAAAGTTATAATCAATAGCTAAGGGACAAAGCCAACCTGCAATCAAACAAAGAACCTACCTTATATTTAATAAATTCGAGCTGAAACCATAGCGATCAACTACGAAAATTTTACATACATCAAGACAGAAAACCAAGCCGTGATAGGTTCCAGGAGATCTCCCACATATCTGTTAAGTTCTACTATTTAGATTTAAACCTTCTTGAGCAACAATTTGTTGCACCTTAGATTGGCGTGAAACAAAGAATAATTAGCTCTAAAAGATGCGCCAAGAAAAAATCTATCGCAAGAAACAAAAAATCCATTTAAGCCTATAATTTCAACACTTTAACATTAATCAAAACAAAGTTTTTTTTTCAAGAAGAGCCATTCTGTAACAGTGCAACAAAGAGAAGCAGCTCGAAAACTTGCTACCTGACGATAAGAAGCCTTAGAGTAACTTAATGAACCCCATTTCCCTATAACGGGACAGGGAGTGTCAGAGAGTGGTTTAATCAAAGGGGTAACTAAAGTGAGACTGGTCCGAAAAGGTTTACCAAAGAAAATACAAGTAAACGGTCATGAGTTCTTTCAGGGACCTAATCTCAACGCAGTTATTATGCCATACACTGAACTTGAAATTGATAGAAGTTACTTATTGCTTACAAAGGGAGTCTATCAATGAAAACATCTACTGACGATACTAAACAAGCGATCGAGGCTTTCACCAAGAAGCATAACCTTACCAGAAGAGAGAAGGACATCTTTAGTCAATTAGTATTAAAGAATGTTACTGCAGAAGGAATTGCAAAATCGCTGGAGATCAGTAAAAATACAGTTAGAATTCACTTTCAGAATATTTTCAGCAAAATTGGTATCACCAGCAAATCAGAATTGCTTGGGACTTTCGTCGACTTCCTCATTCAGGGAGAGGAAATCATCGTTACCAGTAATCAAAATAAAGTTCTTCGCATCATGATCGCTGAAGATGATACTGAATTTAAAAACCTTATGATAAAAGCATTTAATAAAATTCGTAATAATGGAATCGATATATCTGATGTAAATGATACAGCTAAACTTATTGCTCATTTGGAGGAATCTAAGTCTCTACCAGACTTAATCGTTCTCAATAATAACATGCCTGTCAGTGACGAATTCTCAGTACTCAAAGATATTAAGAACCAAAAAGCCCTGGAACATATTCCAGTAATTATGTTTTCCAAAAGCCATGATCAAGAAGAGATCAAAAAAGCCTATAGCTTGGGTGTGAACTCTTATTTAAAGAAGCCGTCGGGGTTCAAAAGCCTGGTGAAAGTTCTAGATATCGTTATCGACTACTGGGAACACAATAGCTATCCAGTTTGACCTTATGACCCAGATGACAACCTAGTACCGGTCAATCATTCAAATCAACAAACTAGGACAGCTCATGTGACACTGTCACCAACCTAAATATTAGGCTAAGCGACCAATAAATTTAAGCTTTTTCTCTTCACCCTGCTGCCAAGCAAAATAATTAGTGCTGGCTACAAATTCCTCTATAACCAGAACTTCCAACCTTTCATCGAGGCTAGCTTTTTTTAGGCCTGCCTTGATTTGTTCAACTGGAACACCATGATCCTTTGACTTAATTAAGCTCTGATGAAAATCTTTGGCCACTTGCCGATCCTCAGCGGTCAAACCGAAATTGTCTCGCAGAATCTGAAATATTTTAAGCGCAGCTTCATCAGTTTGTAAAAACTCCCAGAATAAATCATTACCCAAGGCACTCTGAGCAAGAACGAGAGAGCCACAGGTACCCATGCCAACAAATTTTCTTCTTGATATTGTACTTTTCATGCTCAGCTCCAATTAAATGTTAACACTCTGTGGGATATGGGATGGTTTAAGGTGATTATATTCCCGCCTGTTCTGATTGCGACGATCAATCACCTTTTCAATATCTTTTAGCCTATTGACGAACTTCATTTGTAACTCTCTCACGCCATCATCCTTGAAGTAAAAAGGGCCATAGTGTCCAAGGGTTGTATGGTAAACTGAGCCAAGAAAGGTCATAGTCTGCGCTTGTCGCAAAGCCACATCCAATGGCGGAAACATAGCTAGCCAGTCCTTCTCTCTCATTGTCTGACCTTTTTGCGGTGCAGGCTGGTAGCCTGAGAGAGGAACCGCCGGGAGATAGGCACCATCTGTTTTTTGAGGAAAATTCACCGCAGCATGTTGGGGACCAGCGGTAAAAATCGCCATTGTTAAAAGGTCCATCAGCTCCTGCTTCGTTCTAATCATTTCAAAATCACCATCAGCCTTTTGCTCTAAAAAACCTTGAACTTTGCCGCGGGTAGCGATTTCAAGGCCCCAGTTCTGAAGCTCGTAATCAGACATGACCTTACTATTATCTGAATAGTAATAATTAATATAATCCGTTACCCAACTTTTTACCGCTTCCCAAATAAGATAACCATCATCTCGATAAGGGAATTGTTCGAGGATGTAACGACCAGACCCATCCTTCTCGGTCAGACCCTGCCTTGCCATTCTCTCCGGAAAAAAGTTAGCGCGATATTGAAAGCTAAGTCGCTGCTGACCAATAAGAGCGTAGTTACTATTAATCTCACTACCGACCAACCGATCCACAGATTCATCTTTTTGAATCAACTTATTGATAGCAAGACTATTAATGGGAAGTGTGCCTTCGAGATGAGGATTCAACAAACCATATATAGGGTGATCCTCATGGAGATGACGGCGAGTGGCAATCGTAATCGGCTCCATCACCAAATGAGTAAAACCAAGATGAGTGAGCATTTCATGATGACTGTTATGAGCAGCAGCAGCTACAACTTTTGCACCTTTCCAATTGTAACCTTCATCTGGAGAGAAAACAGCATCTCTGGCAGGATCCTGACCACACTGAATCATAATGGGCTGTAACTTTCTTTCACCAGAGCGAGGTATCCCTAATACAACTATGGGTTGATAAATATATTTCTTGGCCTGAGGATGAAAACCATTACTTAAGACACCCAAAGCTTCGTAATCGGTATAGAAAATCCGCCCCTCTCGCAAAGCCATTTCCAGGTTATCGCTCTGAAAACCCGGTGCTCGGTTGAGCCGGTCTTGAGTCAGATCCAGCTTAGCAGGGATTTCCGTCATCTTACTATGAGTGGCAGGATTCATACCGCCCACATAGGAATAACCAAAATACTCATCGGTTAACCCAATATCCAAAGTATAAGGCTTATCAAAGGTTTGAAAAAGCTGCTCATATTCACCAATTTCATTCGGTCGACCATTAGGAATAATAGGTCCTAGATCAGGATTATAATGGAGAAATATATTTTTCAAATCTGAATTTCTAAAATAACCCAATATATCAAGCTTGGAGGTTTGTGGTATTGGATTGGTAAACTTATAAGGCAGATTATCAACTACCGCTTCAGTATTTTTTCTGATAGAAAACAAAGCCCGCACTACCTTAAGAGTCCAAATGGAACTGGCTTTATCCCTCTGCTTATATTCTTTTACTATAGGTGCACTATAGGTATAAAGATACTCGTATTCATTTCTAACTTGTTCTAGTTCAAGCGCTCTGGTTGGGGAGCCGTCAGGTAAAGTATATTGGTTCATCTTACAGGCCTCCTTCTGAGACTTGTTCACCTATCTTGAGGGGAACAGCTGAGCTCGAACGGAGATAGTAATCAGTATACAAGAACAGACCTTCTACTACATGACGATCAAATTCTTCACGTTTCATCTTACCATTGGCAACTTCATCGTAACTGCCACTATAAGAAACTAGGTTGGCAGACAGAGGCGCCTCATCTAGGAGCCAAGTTGCAAAAATATTTTTATCTTCCACTGTCAGACCGGAAATCAAACCTTCGACCTGGAGCTGGTCAAGAAGTTGAACGATATAAGAAACCGCTTTGGGATCAGCGTTAAGCTTGGAATCATTCGTTTCACACGAACACATCCAGATCATCAGTGTTATCAGAAAGAATTGGCGCATCAGTAAACCTCGCATCAGTGATAGAGTCATCTGCTGCTGAAATTGCAACAGTTGGTCCAAAGTTTTGGCCCTCGTCAAAAAAATATAACCAACTATATTTATTGAAATATTTAAAAATGAAACAGAACGAAAACAGCGTGAAACCAAGTAGAGGACGTCACAAATCTAACATTTGTTTACAATGCCATGTCACCTCCGAAGTACATGACTTAGGATTAGCCATTCTAGCAACAAAGTCTGTTATATCTTTGTTACGTTGTTATTGATCAAAGTTAGTAACATCGAAAAATCTCTAACCAGCTCATTACGTATGTAGCTCCAGGTAGATTTTAATAGGAATGACTGCCTTTTTTGGGCACGATGACCCTTTGACAAAAAAGATCGTCTGCCGCTTTTTTGAGCGTACCGGACTCTATGCAAGCGGGTGGATCCTGGGCATGGAGTAGATGTTTTTTGACTGAGTTATTCTGGTACGTAACCAGAGAGGTTGAGACTTGATCAAACTGCCTGCCAATTACATCTATGGCCTTGGGCTGACGATGACCCTTGCGACTTTGGGGTTAGTCATCGGCCAGACCGTCGGCATCCTTGGGGGAGTGACCAATGCATTGGTTCTGGGCATGATCTTTCGCAACTGCTTTGCACTGCCGTCTATAGTGAATCCGGGCATTCATATAGCTGAAACCTCAATCCTGTCTATGGCGATCGTTCTCATTGGTCTTAATCTTGATATTTCTCAGATAGGACAGTTTGAAATATCGACAATTTTATTTGTTATTGCTGCAACTACAGTTGCTTTAGGCTTAGCCTGGTGGCTCGGAGCCTGGTTTGGCTTTGACCGGAAGATCCGCTTACTGCTGGGAGTCGGCACTGCTATCTGTGGTTCATCTGCCATCGCAGCCTGTGCTCCCATGATCACTGATGATGAGCGCGAGATCGGTCTATCAGTAGCTGTAGTCAACCTTCTAGGGATTTTAGGGATTTTAATACTCCCACTGGTAGCTGAATACCTTGGTTTCGATGCTTTTCAAGGGGGACTCTTGGTTGGGTCCTCTCTGCAAGCAGTCGGGCAAGTAGTAGCAGCTGGCTACTCTATCAGTGATCAAGCAGGAGAATTAGCCACGGTTGTAAAAATGGGAAGAGTCAGTCTGCTCATGCCTCTGGTATTATGCCTGGCCTTCTGGTCGCAAAAAAAATCAGATGGCACAGTCTTACCAGCCTATCTTTGGGGATTTATCCTATTTGCCGTTATTGGCTCAATGGGAATCCTACCAGATCCTATGGAGTCCGGCCTCAAGCTGCTGGGGAAATTTACCCTTGCGGTGGCTATGACTGCCATCGGCTTGGGGATTGACTGTCGCCAATTTTCCTCAGGAGAAGCCAGAATCATGTTATATGGGGCTGTAGTCTCCTGCATGCACATTGCCTTTATTCTATTCTCGATTTCTATCGTCACCTAAACATAAAGATATGGCATAAGGACTTCGGCCACACATAATTACCCACGCCTAAATTACTTTAAAACCATTATATTTCCTAAACAACGACTCCACTCAAGGGCAGTTAGAGAACAGCGACATTAAAGCATAACCTTCATATTCTACTATATTTATAGTTTATGTGACTTTTTGATCTGATTTTCATAATCCATCACTCTAGTCGGGTTCCTCAATTCATCATGAAAATCTTCTGTAAATTGTATGCCCTATTGCTTAACATCAACAATCATTTTGTGACCCAATTTCTGGAGGAAAACCATGCGCATAAAGACCTACAGACTCGTCGTACTGAGTATGATCATGGCCTCAGAGGCCCTGGGAAGCAATATTCCCGATCGCATAGACTACGAAAAATACCTGCGGATATATCAGAAAAAACAAGACCAAGCCAATATTGCAACCCAAAAGGCAAATGAAAAAAAACGCTCCTTCGACGAAGCTAACCAGCAACGCCAGAGCCTGGCAAAAAAAGTGACTACCAAAGAAAATCAACTAAGTACTTATGAGAACACACTTAGAGTCAACGAACAAAAAATTAGTCAAGCTGAGCAAAAGATCAATGAAAATGAGATGCTTATTAAGCAGAATCAAGAACGCATCGAAGAATTACGAACAAACATTAGCAGACTTGAAAACCGACTGACTGAATTAGAGATAGAACGCAACCAGTATGGCCGTGAGGTTGAACAATTAAAGGCTAACATTAAGGCACTCGACCAACAGCTACGTCCACTAAAAGAGAAACAAAACCGACTAACTAAAAAACAAACTGAAATTAAACAACAACAAAATCAGAACAATCAGCAAATCAGTCAACTCATACGACAACGAGATAAAAAGAAACAAGAAATCGCACAACTGCAATCATCCATAGCGAATCTGAAAAAAAGTATTAATAACTTATTGACAGAAAATGAAAGACTGAATCTTCAGATCAGTCAACTTAATGCTACTATCAATGAACTTGAACCACTTAAAGCCCAAGCTCAAGAAGAAGTAAAATCTCTCAAAAAAGAGATCAAAAATGAAAAAGATCCTGAACGAAAAAAAGAGCTGAAGAAAAAATTAGCCAAAGCCGAGGAAAACCTCGATCAACTCAAGCAAGACATTAACGAGAAAAAAAAGGCGCTTAACAAGGCAAAGAATAACCGCTCTAAAAACAAAGCTGCTATTGAGAAAAAACAAAAACAGTCAAAAAACCAAACCGCAACTCTCAACGAAACCCAGAAGGCCCTCAGTAAAACAGAAACTAAGATTTCTGAGGCTGAGCGTAAACAACAAGAAATTGCAGCCAAGTTATTAGAGACGCAAAATCAATTGGGACAAGTGAACCAAGAAATCATTCCCATTGCTAATAAAATTAACAGCGAAAATCAAAGCCTCAATCAAACGCAAACGCAACTGAATAACGTAACCAATAATATCCGGAATACTCAAACCCAAGTGAGTAATGTCCAGCGCCAAAATCAGAACCTAGACCGGCAGATTAAACAAGCCAATGAACAAATAGGCAGTGACCGCAGGCAGATCGAACAACTCATCAGCCAGAACCGAAGTCTACGTGGAGAAATAAATACTATTTTAGACCAGCTACCTGGATTGAGACAAAAACTTGCGAATGCTGAGATGACCACAACCGCTTTAAGACAAGAATATGACCAAGCCGACCAGAAAGCCGTTACAAAAAGAAATCAGGCTAATCAGGCCAGTCAGCAATACCAACAAGTAAAAAGTAGATATGACCAAGAAAAACGCGAACTCCAGAACCAAGCGCTAAGGCAGGGACAGAAAGCCGGCTATCAAGAAGGCGAAGAGCGAGGAGATAGCGATGCACGACAGCAGGCGCAGCAACTCGGAAGATCTGCGGGTTCTGCTCAGGGGGAACAAGAGGGACAACAGCGGGCCTATGACGAAGGTTATAACTATGGTTTTCAATACGGCAATGAAAGAGGACGCGTCATAGGTACCAATGAAGGAGAAACTCGAGGCAGCGAAGATGGGGCTATCAAAGGATCTGAAGATGGTCTGGCTGCAGGTTACAACAATGGCTACCAAGCTGGCAACAAGGAGGGGTATGATGATGGCTACCAAGATGGCTATAACCAGACCAACCGCCAGTTAGGTTACGAAGAAGGTTATGCCGAGGGGATCAAAAAAGCAGTAGCAGAAGCCCAGCAACAGGATTATCCTCGGGGACAAAGGCAAGCCATGATCGATATCCGTACCAGTTCAGCTGGATCTAATATTGAAGTTGATCTTAGCCGCCCCTTACAAAAAGATTTGCAACCATTAAGCTTTATGAGCAGCAAAGACTATCCTCTCCAAATGAACCCCAGACCAAAGGCACCAGAACCAGACTGGCGATATGCCGATATCCCTGGAAGCTTCGATCACCCTGATTTCCGTCAAGTCTATGAAAATGTATATTATCAGTCCTATAGCGAGACTATGAAACAACAGTATCTGCAAATTTATAACTATGTGTACCCACCCCTATATGAACAGGCTTATCGTCAAGCATATGAAGAAGCTGTAAGCCGCGACTATAGCTATGCCCGCGACCGCGGCTACAGCGACGGCTATAGAATGGGTTATGATAAGTCATACCAAGAGAATTACCGCCGCACTTATAATATTGCCTATAAAAATTCCTACGACAGTACCTATGAGGAGAATCTTCCTCTACGCTACCAAGAAGGCTATGACCAAGGCTTCACTGCCGGCCAACAGACAGGAAAAAAAGAAGGCCAGCAGATAGCTTATCAGGAAGGCTGGGCTGAGGGTTCAACAGCGGGTTACGACCAAAATATTGACGCAGCAAGGACTGCGGCCTATCAACAAGGTTACGGGGAGACCAAACGCCTCTATCGCGAGGGCAACACTACCGAAGTTATTGCGGTTGAAATGGTCGACGCTGGTAGCGATGGCAGCTTCGATAAAGACGAACTTGGCCTCGTTAGCATTACTTTGAGAAACTTCGGGGATGTTGAGGTGGAGGCAGGGGATATAGAGCTGCGTATCAACGGAAACAAACAATTCGACCTGATTCCAGAACAACCTGAAATTCCAGCAATCGAACCTGACACCCAGGTTAAGTTCCTAGCAGCTATCGCTGGTATGGCGCACTTTCGTGACAAAGGAGGCCTCGTTATTCTTGAGTTTGAACTCCTAAAGGATGGTCAGGTAATCTATGAATCCAAATTGACCCAACCATTAAACCTAGCAGTCAAAGAGGGAATCTATCACCTGATCGCTTCACACAGCGGTATGTATGCTCAGGTGAGTTTTGGCGGTGGTGCTGGATCAAATGTCAGCACATGGTCAGATGACGTTGCTTCCTCTAAGCAAAGCCAATGGCAGTTCAAACATATCGGCGACGGCTATTTTACTATTCAAGCGACTCATAGTGAGCATTTTTTGAATGTTAACTTCGGCGGTGATGTTAACACCAGCTGTTCAGTTTTCCCTGATATTGGTGACAGAGAATATGCTCAATGGCTAGTAAAATCTGAAACGGAAACCACCTATACCCTACAAGCCCGTCATAGCAACAACTATCTACAAGTCACTGGAGCACGTGGTCGTGGTGGTGATGTTTCAGTCTCGAATAATAGTCCCAGTGATGCCCATGCTAACTGGTCAATACAAAGTATCGACCAAAGATCTGATAAAGACATGGCAGTATTCTAGCAGCATAAATTCTAAGCGGCTTATGACGCTATATCATAAGCCGCTTTTCAATAAATATAATCAGATTGTGGCCATGAACATCTTAAATAAGAGCTTCCATAGACTTCTGGGTAAAGGGAATCACATCATCAAGTCGGTCTTCTTTAACTTTTAATGACCATTCAGGATCTCCCAGCAAAGCCCTTCCCACTGCCACCAAATCAAATTGATCGTCAGATAATGGATTCAACAGAGGATCAATATCAGTCTGCTCGCTACGCCCGTCCCACTTAGGATCAAAGGTAGCCATCATCTCACGGTCGATACCTACGCTACCAACGGTGATCACTGGCAGGCCAGTCAGCTTTTTTGCCCATCCTGCTAGATTCAGATCAGACCCTTCAAAAGTTGGTTCCCAAAACCTTCTAGTGCTAGCATGAAAAATATCCACACCAGCATCCTTAAGCAGATTAAGTATCACTCCGAGCTCTTTTGGGTTATCGACTAATTGAGCGCTGTAGTCGGTCATCTTCCACTGGGAAAACCTAAAGATCACTGGAAACGAAACTGGGACCTTGCGACGAATATCTTCAACAACTTCTACGGCAAAGCGGGTTCTTTTTTCCAAAGAACCTCCATATTCATCGGTTCTTTGATTGGTACCTTCCCACAAAAACTGATCAATTAAATAGCCATGCGCACCATGCACTTCAACTCCATCAAAACCCAAATCATAGGCTGCTTTTGCTGCATCCCCATAAGCGGCAACAACTTCATCAATATCTTGCTGAGTCATACCAATGGTACGTACATCGCCATCTCTGGATTTTTCCATCGGACCATATCCGTTGACGGCGGGATCAGGTTCCATTCCTTTTTTTCTGACTTTGCCTACATGCCAAATTTGAGGGACAATCTTCCCCCCTTCTTTGTGAACCTCATCCACTACTTTTTTCCAACCAGACAACGCCTCGTCACCAAAGAATTCCGGCACAGAGGGATAACCATTTGATGCTTTATGATTGATAACGGTTCCCTCAGTGATAATTAACCCTACTTCAGCAGCTGCCCGACGACCATAATAGAGGGCCATCTCTTCAGTCGGAACGCCACCAGGAGCAAAGTTTCTGGTCATAGGAGCCATAACCATCCGGTTTTTTAGCTTTAACTTTTCTGAGTGAAAAGGCCGAAATAATAGGCTGTATTTATTAGTATTATTTGACATAATCCGTCCTCTAAGCATGGGATTAGTGTGTTGACTAGCTCTTGTAACATAATATGAAGTTCACTACTGTCAACCTTTCGAAAGCGAACGCATTAATTTATGGCACTATTTTGTCTCTCTAGCTGAAAAGGCTAAGTCAGAAATTACCCTGCCCAGAAAAGGAAACCTAGACTCATCCACAAAACTCTGTGGCGACGAATTAATGTGATAATACGCAGGTTTCAATTAAATGAGGCAAAAGATTTAGAAATTTCTCTACCCTCTTAAGGAAACCTGACTCATGTCAAAGTATTATTTTCACATTCCGATAATAGCTGAACACTTAGTTAATAGCACAGAAGGGCAACTACCGTGATTAGAAGTAACCACTACCTGCTGTAACCTTGGTAAACTAGAAAGCTGACTAAAGTCACTTATGAAGTTATAACTTAAATCGATAAACCTTAATTCCATAGCAGAAAGAAGCGGCTCTACTGACTCAATTCGGTTTTCACTTAACTCAAGAGTATGTAAATTAACTAAACCAATTAAAGTCGGGATCTGCTTAATCCCATTAGCATTTAATTTGAGTACCTTTAACTCAGGAGCATCCATGACTGGCAATACATTAATGTAGTTATAAGATGCACCGAGAACTCGAAGAGACTGATGTAATCGCAACGGGGCCAAAGATTTGATCTTGTTGTCATTCAAATACACTTCCTGCAGATTAGGCAGCTGAGCAAGAACACCAATATCTTCAATATTATTTCGATTCAGGTTCAACACTTCCAGAGCTGGGAGACTCTTCAATATATTGATATCTTTTATTTTTTTTCCATCGAGGCTCAGTCGTGTCAACGATCTTAGTTTTTCTTCCGCACTAAAACAAGGATCACTCAAAGTGGAAGGATTAATGCCTTCAAGAGCTCGATGAAAAAGAATCTCTATGAGTTTACTCTTCTGCTCATTGATAGATCCAGAGTCTTTTAGATCACACCACTGAGCGAAGCTCTGGGGAAAAACGGCTAAGCTTTCATCTTCAATAGGGACTATTTTTTGAACTAAATCTTCGTAACTAGAAACGCAGTTTTCCACTTGATTGTAACAAACCATAGCACTATTAAAAATAGCATCTAAGTTTTTGCTTGAATCCTCGTTGGCTTGTTGAAGTTTGTTTTGCTGTTGCGGGGTCAATCTAAAAGGTCCCGTCAACAGGCCATCGATACGTCCACGAAAAATCAGCTGTCGGTTGAATAGAGACTCTACAGAAGAACGGGTAGTCCTTACCATATTTTCGATCACAGCTGGAGGAGCATATATAGCCAAGTCAGACCATGGTTTGGTGATATAGGCTAATTCAGCAGGTCCACCTGGACTTGAGGGATCCCAACTTGGATCGATTTGATTGGGAAATGAGTGTTTACTTTCAAGATCGGTAGCATATTCAATCGCCGAGGACAAGACTTCGAGACATTTATCAATCTTCTCCATTGAACACTCGAGAACCGCCTGAGTGGCCCCAGTATCTTCTTCTCTAGTCACATTGCCAAAAATCCGGGAAAGCTGTCTGACATCTCCTCCCAATTGAAAGGCTCGAATATAAACAGCGGCACTTTTGCCAAAACGTTTTGATGCTTTCCTCAGAGCTCCCCGAGCACTGAAGGCTGGTCCTTTAATACTGAAATTAGCATTAAAAGCCATCTTGTCTTCTTTTGAAGAAAATTCAACTTTGGCTGAGACGAGAAGCTTTGCCCCTAACTCTATCTGCTCTACAAATTCATGCCCACAAGTTTTAGTCCAACGATCCCAAACATATGCACCTTCACCACCTCTAGCGGCCTGACCTATCGGAGTATAACTTGTAAAATCTAGCTTGGCATTTTTGTACTTGTAGACGGATTCGTAAACAGTAGATTCAGAATATGAATCACTACTGGATGACTTAGAAAAACTGGCAGCAGCGCTAGCTTTATAGAGTCCATACCTCGCTTTGCCACCGGCGCTAAACCCCAGAGAATCAGACATTTCCCTTTCACTGAGAGATCTTTCAAATTTGATAGAAGCCTGCTGTGACCCGACGTACTGGACATTACCTCTCACACAATCACCCGCAAAACGCTCCTCTTTGTTGTCATAGCCTTTACCCAGAACAGCCTGAGACTGTTGCGCCGTCGCCGGCAGTTGATGATCCATCAGTGTGCTATCAACACCAGGACCACACCCAAACAAAATCAAACTACAAAACACTAAACCATTTCTAATATTCATTCTATTAATCCTCCATTATTCCAGGCATCATTTTTCATGACCTAGTAATACCTTATTGGCATTGAAAATTATTTTGATCCAAACGACGGCGATAAAAATTTACCTGCTGTGAGTAAATTTTTTTCAAAGCTACCTGAGTCATAATCATAAATCGACTGCGGCGATGACCATTCTTAGTAAAATAGAGCTCCTCTCCCGTTTGAGAATCTATTCCTATAAAAGTAGCTGCATGCAGAGGCTGCCAATCTTTCCATATGACCATAAGATCGCCCACCTGTGTAGCCTCTCTTACCTGATGAAAACCATTTTGCAGATA
>MDTC01198851.1_pt1 | contig 13676 bp, 20 predicted proteins | sample 811181 | NCBI WGS metagenome assembly MDTC01 (sample SAMN05326644, study PRJNA326480) | marine metagenome | isolation source: seawater | place: Pacific Ocean: North | collected 2011
GGCCAGCATCACGAGCTCATCCAGCTCACCCAGAACATTGGAGAGTTGAGCTGATTCCCTCCGGGGAATACAGTAACATTGGAGGTGACAAAGTATGGTATCTCTTGGAGGACTAGACGTCGCATTCGGTGCTCAAATGCAATTGGTTCGCACAAACGTGCTCGTCATTGAAACTGACGAGACCACCACCAAAGCTATGGCTGAAGTGGCTCACAGTATTGCAAGCCGAAAGTATCCAGCAGCTCTTAGACCTGACTTCACTGCACTCGTCGCAGACGGTGCATTGACTGAAGGCTACGCAACTGTTTTGACTGACCAAGTCGAAGGCAACATTTTGAAAGACATTACCGCAGTCCCCATGGCTGGCTCTCAGTACGACGCTACTGACAGCAACAACCGTGGTATGACTTACGAGGCTATCCTCAACGTCGGTATTGCTCAAATCAACGCTAACGACACCATGACCGCAGACGACATCTTTGCAGATGCTTCGCCTGTCGGAATTGAAGTTGATGAAACCTTCTTGGCTCATCAACTACAAGGCCAACTCATGGCTGCTCAGTTTGCATCTGACCAAACAACCCTAGCCGGTAACCACGGCGTGAGAACCCTTAACCTCACTGCCCTTTTGACCCAGTCCGCCGTTCTCGGCGCGACCAAGGTCACCACCGGCTTGGATGCCTTGACTGAGAACAGCACCTCTGCTGACCTCAACGATGGTATCGCAGGTGCTGGCGCTCTTGTCAGCATCTTGGCTGTTGGTCGCATCTACTGATTAGGTAGACGCACGAGCATCAAAAAGAACCTACTCTCGCAGTAGCAACTGGTGTGGCAACACACCTACAAAGAACGGCTCTTCGGAGCGTCAGTTTCCCGTAAGTCAACGGGGGCTTCGGCCCCTGTTGACCTACACTTTCTCAAAGGGTCATTCAAGCACCCTTATGTACGCAAAGAATCTCAGCATAATCATGAGATTTTCTGCGACTTCTATTACAACTGAGCCAGTGCTATCACCAGAGCACTGCGGTCAGTTGATTCATCAATACGGCAAAGACCTCGATGTACCAGGTATAGGGGCAAGGCCCGCAGTAAACAAAGGCATCAGGAAAACTCTAGCTAAAGCCATTGACTCAAGTGACAACCCAGAGTTATACGACCTCGTAGTAAATGCAGCAAGACAAGTCAATTCAACAATTTGGCAGTATTCTCTTGAGGGTATGGACAAACTTCAACTGCTAAAGTACAATGTTGGTGGACACTACGGGTGGCACCTTGATATCGGTGGCGGTGAGCATATGTACCGAAAGCTATCGTTTGTGATACCACTGAGTCCACCAAAAAATTATGAAGGCGGAGAACTCATTGTAAAGACTAGCCCAAAGGACATTTCAGTTCCTCTGGTCCAAGGGAAGATGATTCTATTCCCTTCCTTTATCCTACACAAAGTAACTCCAGTAACCAAAGGAGAGAGGTATATGCTAGTAGGATGGCTAAGAGGAAATAAGCCGCTTCAGTGAAAGGCATTATATGCAACCTTCCTATCGGATATGCTAAGGGCCCAGCCCGCACACAGATAGAGAAGTGATAATATGGCAAACGCAAACCAAGGAAACCGAAGCGGAAACGCGTTCGGAAGAGTAGCAAATGTAGGAGACACCCCGATTTATTCGCAAGGTGTTAAACTTGAACCCGGATATCTAGTCCGCATCAGAAGCAGAATGCATCTGGTGACCGCAGTTGAACCAATGGTCGTTGACCTGTTCTTTGCAGATACCCTGAATGTCGGACACACCGCTTCCCCCGAAGCACTTAACGGAACTGACGGTACAGCTTTGGCTCAGTATGGTATCCACTCCATTCAAGCGTACTATGACATTAGCGATGGTACATCTGCCGCAGACCTCAAAGGAAACATCCTAAAGCCCGACTTTGACTCTGGCTACATCTCCTTTGACGACCTTGAACCATTCAAGGGCAACTTGTACCAGTTGTGCCCAACCCTTCCACTTCAGCCTAAGTTCATGAACGCTGAGCTAGGTAATTGGCACTCTGCTTCAAACACCTCCCCAAACGCTGGCGGTACCCCAATTGGGTTCAAAGGTGACGGAACTGCAGAACACCTGCTTCAAGCAGGTACTGTGTCTGGTAAAATCATGGTAAAACACCCTGCTGGTGTCCCCAAGTATGTCCTTGACGAAGCTCCTGAAGGTGAGTCTGGTACGGCCAGAACCGAAGGAAAAATCGAAGGTCTGTCTGGTTCGATTGACGGAAGCGTATCTTCTCCCGAAGCACCTAACTGGGACTACTCCTTGTTTATTGAGCACGGAGAAAACAACTTGCCGACCATTCGATACATCAACGACTCTGACGAGTACATCCTCGACGGAAGAGTTAGAATGATTGGCTGGAAGTACAGAGTTCTTGAACTCACCCCAGAACAAGTCAACATGTTCAAGCAGCGCTCTGGTGGTCGCCTGCGATTCAAAATCATCAATACTACGGGACTCCCTGTTGAGGGCTCAATGCTTGCAGACTACTTCCCCAAGTGATTCGGGAGGTGGAATAAGTGAGAGGAAGAGATAACCCATACTATGATGACCCACACATGATGGGTATGGAAGGAGACTACACAGTAGTCGATTACACCCAGCCTAGCACTAGTGCAGACATTAACAACCCCAATGTCGACAAAAGTCTAGCCATCGTTGATAATACCCCAAGATACTCTGTGGAAGAGACCAGCATCTTTGTCGAAGAAAGACTTGGCCCTGTTGCCTTGGCAAGAGACCAGCAATTGGAAGTTCTTAACTTGCTGGAAGCTGGCGAGATTGTATCCATTGAGTTGGTAACCGACAACCCATACATCAGCTTGTACATTGAGATGGACGACTACAAGTACAAAACTCCAAACGGAATGACTGCTGCAGAGCTTTTGCTTCGTGGTAGAGATGAGTACTCTGAAAGACACTTCTACGTAGAAGACCGCAGACCCGATGGCATGTATGTGATTAAGTTCCATCCAAGGACTGACAACAAGTACACTGACCGACTGAAAATCCTCGTGAGGAACGACATAACTAAGCCAACTCAGTTTAGAGGCTTGCAGTATGATTACAATTCCAGAGCCTCGGTTCCTAGCCCCTTAACTATCGGATTCAATGGAGGAAGCAGTGCTAGAGTTCCTGGGCTGTCCTCAATAAACACCCAAATCCACGAGTTTGTGCTGAGCAACATAATCGCTAAAGGAATTAACGTAGAGTTTTCAGAAGGAGTGAACACAAATGACCGATTTAGAATCACACCCAATAGCTTGGCTGGGGCCTCTCATCCATTCGTTGGAACTGCTGGCAAAATCAATCATGTGTCACTCAATCAACACATTGCTTCGACAACCTTTAGAGCAAAATGGGGCGAACCAGGAGTTGCAGTAACTTCGGAAGGTGCTGCATCTGATAACCTAGAAACAACGCCTTTCCCTGGACAACCCTTTGGTGACCTAACTGGAGGTGCAGCACCAGGAGTGCGGAAAGACTCCTCGCAACAACTCATCATTTACGACAGTAATGCAGAGTCTGCCACAGCAGCAGGTGGAGCACCAATGGGGGCGCTGTCGGGAGCAATATATAGTGCCAAACAAGATGGCGATACATTCTATTACACAGTTGGCGACACAATTTACTACCCTGGTCAGTTGGCTAACTTACAATACTACGATGATGGAGACTCTCAGTTTGTAGAAGTAACTTCTCCAACCTCACATGTATCCGCAGATGGAGCCTTGCTTCTTACATTTAAGCCAGGGTTTGACTTCGTTCCACCAAAGGCAGATTTGAGTGAAACAAGTTTCGATACCTTTGGATTCTTGCATCAAGGTAGTATGGCATTTGAAGCGCTGGTCCAAGAAGTCAGCGTTAAGCGTAAGAAAAAGAAGGTACTCAACTGAGGTGACAAGATGAAGAATGCGCTAATGAAATACATCGACAGAAACCCGGTGGCCTCAGTGATTATTCTCCCTATCACGTTTATGGCGGGAGCTAAGTTATTCACCGACGTCCTCCCAGGACTCTTTGGCACTGGCCTCTTTGATGACGAAGAGCAACGTAATGGGTCACCTATCGGTTCCTACCAAGTTCGCACAGAAGGTGGGTCCGCTGACGACTTCACCTTCCGGGCAACTGCTAACACCGCGCCCACAAGAAGAGGAACGACCGTGGGAGACGAAATCCAATCCCGTAGCGAAGGAGGGCCCGTTAGATATGACCGTGAATATCACGATTCAATTTTCTTCCCCAACCTAGACTATAAGGATAACAAGCAAGTCCTATCTCAGAGTTATCCTGCTAAAGTGACCGATACCTATGTCTTCGCAGGTATCAACGGAATTAGTAAAATCAACATGAGGTAAAGTAATGTTTAGACAACGCTTCCCACCTGCTGGTACTCAAACTACTGTTATCGCTGCAGTTGGCGGTGCGAGTGTTGCTGCCGCCGCAGAGTTCTATCTAGACCATAGAGGGATTGTTGCAAAAGGTGCAGTCAAAGACATAGCAGCATCAGCTGCCTTTGGTGGAGCCACTGGGGCTCTTGCTGCTAACGCATGGGCATACAATACCTCTGGCCAGAATGGTCCCAAGGTAAAGTCTATGGCATTTAACTTTGGTACGGCAGGCTTTCTTGGCTTAATCATATACTCAGGAGTTAGAGGACAATGGGACAACGTTATACGCAACGCTGCAATCGGTAGCATAGTTGGAGGAGGACTCGGGTTCTTAACCGACCAATATATGAGCTTAGGGTCAAGGTCAAGGCTGTCTTAACTAATGTATGGAAGTGAAAATGATGGACCCATATACTACTAACATGCACATGTACGGACGCGTACCTAGAGGACAAGGTGTTGACTCTAACATGAATCAGTTCTACGGAAGAAAGTCACTCGGTGGAGTGGCCTCCGAAACAACTACACTTGGTTTACTTGGGGCACTTGTCGTAGGCATGTATGTCGTCGACGGTTTACTCATAGGATACATGGTCGGAACCAATGACTCCAAGAGAGCAATAGCTAGACGGTCAGCAATTGTAGGGACTCTTGTAGGCATTCCCACTTATGCACTCTTTAGGGCCGCACAACAATGAGATGATAATATGCTAAAGGATTACAAAAAACTATTGAAAAAGAGACCACTGGTTGCCGGAATTATTGGATTTTCTGCACTTTACGCCAGTTACACTGTCTTTGCTGCTAGGTCACTTGACGGTCTTGGAGCAAGTACCTCCACCACTACATCATCATCTGCTTCCCACGCTATGATGAACAGAACTACAAGTGGAGACATGATGGAACACCCAACTGCTCTGTACGGTTATCGAAATGTTGGCTCTCACTGTTCTAACCCTCACTGCAACACTCGTAGTAACCCTCACTGCCACTGTGGTGGAGGCGTTGGTGCTACTTCCTCAAACTACGGTGAGGATACGCACGAATCATCTTCTCAACTCTTTGGGGTTCCTAACAAAATCAAACGCCGAGTTATGATGAACGATATGAACGAAGGTAGTGATGGATACAACGACCCAAGGTCGGGCGATATCTTCTCCCACGCTCAGCCTCAGCAAATGTCTGCCGAAGAGGCCGAGCTACTTGCTGGTGCTGGCGGGTGGCTTTGATGGCCCAGTATTTCACTACCTACAATAGTAGAGAGGCGATAGAGCGGCAACAACGCTATGTGAGAATAGCTGCATTTGGCACGCTTGCTTTGATTGTGGTTAACAGCACTATTGGCTTCAAAAACTGGTCCAACATCATCGACCTAAACACGGAGGTGACCTTTCATCGTCACCAACAGACGACCGGGCAGCATACAGATGTCGCAGTCAACTCCAACCTCGAGCCACTCTACCTTAGCGGAGCGTGGTTCTGATTGCGCCACGGCAAAGGAAACCTAGATTCTAAGCGACCAAGGTATCATCCTGTCATCGCTTGGGAAGCAAACAATCTAACCAACGACTTCGTTGACATAAACAGAGTCGCACTCGACGACCGTTACGGCAAGGTCGGTGCTTCACTTTACAAAAGAAGAAACGGTCCAGGCCCCACCGATGGTAGCACACCGGGCTTGTTTGGGTACGTTGACGACAAGTTCTACAAAGGAAGTCCAAGAACAGGGTTCCTTACAGGACTTGTCATGGGGACCGGAGCATATGTTCTAGCAGACTTTTACCTAAACAAAGGACAAGGCCTCACAGGGTGGCAACGCAGACTCGCACGGTCACCATTGACATTAGCTCTAATTACGGTAGGAACCTTTGCAATCTTACCTACTGAGTAATCTCACTGTAGGTTGTCCCGCAATCCAAGCACATTACAATAGTAACGCTTGCGCTAGTTTCAGTTAAGAGAACTTCACAACTGTCGCATTCACGACAGCGCATATTACATCACTCGTTCAAGTTAGATTCCAACAAGAGGACCGAGTTGAGAATAGCCGCAGTGGCTTCTTCTAGCTCGTGGTTGGCCACTTCTTTAGTGAAGGTGACGACCTTTCCTTGGATTTCAACTTGCACGCTTACGTTTGTCTGGTTAATTTTCTTTGCCATACTTAATCACTTGCCCTCTCGGACAATCTATAGGAAGTTGCATCCCCTATTTATAGAAGTTGGTCACTTATCTCTATGGAACTTTGGAAGTTTTCTCTCTTCTTTGTTTGGCTTCCACTCCACTGTGTTGCTTCCGTCAGCGCTTTTTTGAGTTTCAATCTTGCGTTTAGCTCGATGCCCTCGTCCAAACAGCTCGGCATCCTTATCGTACTTTGCTCCAGTGCCTCGAAGCCCAACAGCCTCTTCGTTACTCCAGTTGATAGCATGCTCTTGCTGCTCATGTTGGTCGAGCTTACGACTAAAGCCAAACACTTCGTCCCAAGGTTCACCTAGGCAAACGTGATTGTTGACTACATGCTTAAAGTCGCAACTCATACACTTAACTGAGATAAGGTGGTTCCACACCTGCGTATCTCCACGGGTGGAAGACTTCTGTGATTCGACTCCACCAATCGTGTGGAAAATCCTTGTGTCTCGATGGCTACACACTGGACAAGGAAGAGGCTCACCGGTTTTGTCGTCCATGACGATGTCACCTTCGAGGTTGACCTTCTTATCAGCGATGTCAGCGCAGATGGGGCAGGCTCTTCGCTTGTTCCACTCATTGGCGGTGATTCTTTCATCCATTATTCTTCCTCCTGCTCTATAGATAGTACTCCCATACTAGCATCTAGGATATTTAGCTCTACAACACTTGTAAGATAGACTAGTAGTTTTGGGTCACCAATATACTTTACACCCAGCATACCATCTGAGTTAGTGCAAGCAAATACAGCCTCAGTCACGCCCTCGTTACTCAAGTCCATGAATAGTGCATCCACCTTAGACATAACGACTTGGTCACTCATCGAGAGAAGCCTCCTTGAGTTTCTTGGCCAGAATTTTGAGTGCATCAATCGTTTGCTTATCGGTGAAGTCGTAGTAAACCTGAGTATTGATGGCCCGTTTGATAGCAGTTGCATGAGGCTTGACTTCCGCTGACCACTGCTCAAAGTTCTTTTTGACCATGTTGACGAATGATGATTGGACGTTGCTCCAGCAGCGGTGACACATAACCACCGCCTCAAGAACCATGTCATACTTTTCAACTTCGTCAACATCTTCCCACTGCTTAGCCGAGTATGCATCAGAAGTACCGACGATAACCTCTTCAAGGAACACTTCATACTCTGCGGGTTCTAACTCATGACTACGAGTACCAACCCCGCAGTTTTTGCATTCTCCCCAAGGTGTACTTACGTCCTCCCGGACCATAGTGTTGCTCATAAAGAGTGTTAATTTCATCGGCCCTTTAACCTTCACGGAACAACTTTCAATCGCAAGTGTAAAAATAGGGTAACCCATGGGTGTTGCTATGACAGGCAGAACTAAGCCCGATTCCACAAGCACTTATGTTCGCGTAGCAGGAGTGTCCAATCAACAAAAACCCGTTAGCGGCACAACCCTAGACGGCGTCGAAGTAGCAATGAAAGTAATAGACTGTGGGCTAGAAGAACTCCCAACTCAATCGTTTAACTCCCTCACTGTTGGAACAACAGCCACAAACTTGGCCAGCTTAACAACTAACAAGGTAGATGTTCGATGCAGCCGGGGCATTCAGTTCAAAGCTGCGTCCGGCAACTCAGGAACTATCGTCGTTGGTGGAAGTTCAGTTGCCTACAGTGGAACAGCCGCAAACATTAACGGCATGCCCCTCGCCGCAGGCGACACAATCTTCCTAGAGGTCACTAGACTTTCAGCAATATTTGCCGACGCATCAGCTTCGAGCCAGGTTCTTCATTGGATTGCATACTGAGGTGATTAAATGGGACACATGACTTCGGCAGCAGGCGGCGCAACCATCTCGGGTTCTGCTACAACTATCGACACCGAAGACTTAACCGCAAATAGAGCAGTTATCTCAAATGGTTCTCAAAAGATTGCAGTCTCCGCAACAACCAGCACCGAACTAGGATATGTTAACGGTGTAACAAGTGCAATACAGACTCAATTAGATGCTAAACAGGGAACAATCACTGGTTCTGCTACAACTATCGACACTGAAAGCCTAACGGCAAGCAGAGCAGTTATCTCAAATGCTTCTCAAAAGATTGCAGTATCTGCGACAACGAGTACCGAACTAGGGTACGTTAACGGTGTAACAAGTGCAATACAGACACAACTAGACACGAAAGAGCAGATAGGAAAGAAAACTATCTGGGTCCCCGCTGCCGCAATGTACCCAAACACCACTAATGGATGCGCTGCGCTAGCGCAAGTGGAGCTAAGTAACGGGCCAGAGTTGAAAGTCCTTGACTTCGACGACGGCTCTGACGAGTTTGCCCAATTTACCATAGCATTCCCTAAGTCATGGAACGAAGGAACAATCACGTTTCAGCCATTCTGGACTATTTCAGCAACAGGCACTAACACTGTTGCTTGGCAACTACAAGCCGTATCCTTTGCAGACAACGCTGACCAAAATACAACTTTTGGTACAGCAGTTGCTACAAGCGCAAAAGCCCACAGCGGAACTAGCGGAGACCTAATGGTTTCAGCAGAGAGTGGAGCTGTGACAGTAAAAAACGCCGCAGTAGACACCGTGACCTACTTTCAAATAAACAGAGATACTTCTGCTGACAATCATGCTAGCGATGCAAGGCTTGTCGGCGTCAAAATCTTCTATACAACTGATGCAGTTAATGACGCTTGAGGTGATTAAGTGTCGGGCTTTGGGTACACAGTTCTAGGTTTTGGTTCTCACCCGAACAGAGGCCCCGACACCTCATACACCCTGTCTGAGCTAGGTTATAGCGATGTGGCCAGTGCTGGAACTGAGGCGGTTGTGGAACTGATGAACTCTCCAAGTCGACTGTTTATTACAACAGAGCCCGGAAGTGGTGAAAAAATCAAGGGCTTTGCCTTCGACGACGCTTCCCTGCCCGATTTCACAACAACACCGGCTGAACTTTCATTTAACAACCAAAGTCCAAGAGGAAATTGCTTTGCTGACAGTGGCAGTTCTCTGTATGTCGTAGGACAGGCTTCTCCTTATTTACAAAGAAAGACTCTTTCTACACCTTTTGATATTACTTCTGTTTCAGCAACCACTACACTGAACATCGCTTCCTTTGGTGCTACTCAAGGAATAGCGTTCAACAATGACGGTAGCACGATGTATATCCCAACGAGTAACAATGCTGATGTAAAGGTGAGCACCCTTAGTACAAGTTACGACATTACTTCTTCCATTTCAACGAGTACAGTGTCGTTGGCGGTATCCGATGACGATGGAGATACGATAGCGGGCATGACAGGTATAAGATTCAAGCCTGATGGGACCAAGGTCTTCGTGAGTTATTATGCCGATAACCATCCCAAAGTAGCGGAGTTTTCGTTGTCTACTCCTTTTGATATGACCACCAAGTCATTCGTATCGAGTCTCAACTTCGAGCATGTTTTAGGACGACGGGTCGACGGGTCAAGCACTGTCAATGCTATGATTGCAGGCTTTGATTGGAACTCGGATGGCACTCTGTTATACGCAGTTAGCATACATCCAGACATAGACACCAATGAAGTCGTTGTGGCTGAATATGGTGAACCATCTGCACTATCCCTTTCTCTCAACACAACAGCAACGACCATTGACCTCAGAAGTGCAGTTGGTGGAGTCCCTCCAGACCAGTCAGCGAATGTTGATAGCAGCGCAGGAGACGCAAACTCCACTGCGACTGCAACCGGCGGTGCTGGAGGGTACTCGTTTGCTTGGACAGTAACAGAGACAGCAGACGATGGACAGAACGGAAGTAGTTGCGCTATTCTAGCAGAAGGAACCAAGACCAACGCTCAATACAATACGGCCACATTTCGAGTGACCGTGGCGGCTCAGTTAGCAGGGTCCCCACCTGGACCAGTAGACCCGCCGCCGCAGTTCAGTACAGCAACTTACAGACTAAGGTGCACGGTCACAGACGCCAATGGCGACACGGCCACAGCCGACTACACGGTCACAATTCAAGGCGCATGATGAACTGTTAAGTACCGGATGAAAGTGTTTTAATCCTAGGGACATCCCTAGGAGATATCGGAATGACAGATAAAGTAAACGAATCAAAGCAGCAAGCAGGAGCCTCGGCCAGAACCGTGTGCATCGACATCGCAAGGCAACTCAGTGATATTGTGAAGCACACTCTTGGTCCCTCCGGGCTCGATAACATGCTAGTGGATGCAGCAAAAGATGTCGTCATCACCAATGATGGTGCAACTATTATGAAAGAGTCTGACATCGACCACCCCGTAGCCAAAGTTATCATGGATGTTGCTCGGACTCAAGAAGAGCAGTGCTTTGACGGTACAACTTCCTCTATCATTCTCACAGGAGCTTTGATGGAAGAGGCATCAACACTCCTCAAGAGTAAAATTCATCCAACAAAGATTGCTATAGGCTATCAAATAGCTGCTATCAAAGCAGAAGAGCTCCTAATGGATATGGGAGTAGAAGTAAATGAGGAGATTCTAGATAAGGTCGCTCAAACTGCTATGACAGGTAAGTCCGCAGAACCAGACAAGGAACATCTTGCAGGCATCTGTGTCGAAGTTGCTATGGCTGCTCCACTTGCCGACATTAACATTGTTCGCAGACCCAATGGAAAGATTCGTGACTCAACTGCTATCTCTGGTCTACTCATAGACGGACAAAAGGCCTCTCACGAAATGCCCGATGCGGTAGAAGACCCTAAAATTGGTCTCATCGCTGCTGACATTGACATTCCTGACTACGCACAGGCACTCAATGTGCAAGTCACAAACAACTCTGAGGTTCAAGACTTCATCGCTGGTCGCAACGCTCAACTCATTGAGATGGCACAGAAAATTTTGGCTACAGGCATGAATGTACTCTTCTGCTCGCGCGATATTCATCCCGCTATCATTGAAACCTTCGCAAACGAAGGACTCTACCTTGTCCGCAGAGTACGTCGAAGTGATATGGAGGCTTTGGCTAACTCAACAGGCGCTCGCATTATCGTCAATGTTGAAACCATCTCTAAGAAAGACCTTGGAACCTCCAAGCTACTTGAGGAGGTAAACATCGGTGAACGACCAATGGTGAAACTCACTGGTACACCCAATGAGTCTACTGTATCAGTCCTTGTGCGGGCCCCCACACAACATGTGGTTGACGAAATCAAGAGAGCATTTGATGATGCAATCGGTGTGGTTTCAATTGCATACGAGGACCAGTCTGTGCTACCTGGTGGCGGCGCTCCCTACCTCACGCTATCATCTAAGTTAAAGGAGTATGCTGCAACAGTTGGAGGCCGAGAGCAAATGGCGGTAGAGTCCTTTGCTAACGCCCTAGAAGTTATCCCCAAGACACTCGCAGAAAACTGCGGACTTGACCCAATCGACTCACTCATTGCCCTACGAAAAGCCCACACCCAAGAAGATGGCTGGAAGTACGGAATAAATGTAAATGACGGAACAGCCTGTGATATGTTGGAAGCAGATGTTATCGAGCCAAAGCGAGTGTCTGCTCAAGCCATTCGCAACGCTGCTGATATCGCTTCTCAACTCATCCGTATCGAGAAAATCATCACAGCAAGGCGCAGAGCGGAGATTGGTGATGATGACTTCCAGTACTGAACTCATTGAAACTGCGCTCGATTCGCTGCTAAACTCGGGAAGAACATTCATATTGATGGTTCAAAGTGATTCAGGTAATCTCACCTACTACACAAATAGTCCAGGAGACAAGCTCTTCATAGTAAACCAAGAAGATAAGGAGGAATAAATATGCCAATAGCGCCACCAAACAGTCCACTTTTGGATTTGATGTACAATCAAAAGCAAGAAGTGGGAGACACGATAACCCGCGAAGATATGATGGAATTACAAAGGGAACAAGAAGCACGACTTCTTGGTACCTTCTTTGTCCAAGCCATCTTCCTATCATTAGCAATCATGCTATATTCAGCATGGGAGTGGAGCCAATTTAGTGAGCCATGGGAGTCAGCACTCTTTTACGGACTGATGGCCTTTTCACTACAAGCGGCTTTGTACTTTACTTACCGAACCATGTTTGAGGACTCAAGTAACTACCGTAAAGAGCTCAAGCGTATGAAGAATAAGCAGCGTAAGCGGATGGCCCAGATGTCATTTGAGATGCGCAAGATGCAGACAGAAACATTGCTTAGCCAACAGATGCAGCAGTATCAGCAGCAAATGGCGCTCGCTAACTCAGATGGGTACATTGACCAAAATGAAGAAGCCATGCTTAGGCAGCAACTAGCGTCTATTCAGCAAACGGCGGGTGGCGTGGGAAACGCCCAAGACCTAGAGAAAATGGCGAGACAATTGGGGATAGACCAATTCAAGGTGGGACCCATTCCTCTAGGTCCAAGGTTAACTTTGTCCCCCGCACATACAGCCAACATGCCCATAGCAGGAAACTCGCTGAACCTGAACCCCAGCCCCGAGTCGAATATCGACTCGCAAGTCCAAGAGACTCTGGTATGAGATGTCAGGCACTGACAGCAGACAAAACCCAATGTAAGAGGTATTCAGATGAACAATTCTGCTGGCAACACCGACCAAAACAACCTAGAAAGGTGTCCAAAGTGCGCTCGGGTGATATGGATAAGGTACTTACCGTGTAAGGGCTGTGGGTATGATGAGGGGACACCCATCTAGGTGATGACATGGGAGTTATATTCAAAGACATTACCGATGACCAGCAAGAGGCCATGTTAGAGACCACATACATTGGTCTAACTTGGCAAATGAGGTATATGCGAGTCAAATACTGGACTTATATTGTACTGGCGTCCCTTACTTCTGTGGGAGTAACAGCGGCAGTAGACTACTCCATGTACAAGTTCACAGACTACTCTGGCATCATTGGGTGGTTTTTATCGTGAGTTACGAGATTATCGTCGGACACGCTATTTGGCAGGTGTTGAAAGACACTAAGGGATATATCCCTCATCAAGTGGGTGTGTACGGCGCAAGTGAGTCAGGCAAAACTACTCTCGACATGCAAATGACAACCCGTGGAGAGATACGAGAGCTCGGTGAAGATGACCGCACTCATCACTCCA
>MDTC01172939.1_pt1 | contig 13674 bp, 14 predicted proteins | sample 811181 | NCBI WGS metagenome assembly MDTC01 (sample SAMN05326644, study PRJNA326480) | marine metagenome | isolation source: seawater | place: Pacific Ocean: North | collected 2011
AATAATCCTTTAAAAGATACATTTTTTACAGATTAAAAGATTTTCCTTGTTCCCAGGCGGGAACTTGGAGGAGAGGGTTTTTCGTTGTATTTCTGTTCTATTCTGTGGCTAAACTAAACTTTTGTTTTAATTAAATCTCTGCGATTAATGCTTAAATCTTATGAAACTTATTATCCAAATACCTTGTTTAAATGAAGAAAAAACACTTCCTTTAGTTATAAAGGATATTCCCAAAAATATCGATGGCATAGATAAAGTGGAGATATTGGTTGTTGATGATGGTAGCACCGATAGAACCTCGGAGGTTGCTGAAGAATTGGGAGTTGATCACATTGTGCAATTGCCAGATAACCGGGGGCTGGCTTATGCATTTATGGTTGGACTTGATACTGCGCTGAAGCTCGGAGCAGATATAATTGTTAATACAGATGGAGATAACCAGTATAATGGCAATGATATACCTAAGTTAATTAAACCTATTTTAGAAAATAATGCAGAAATTGTCATTGGTGATAGAGAAGTTCAGAAAATAAAACACTTCTCTTTAACTAAAACATTTCTTCAAAAATTAGGGAGCTGGGTTGTGAGGCATTTGTCAGGAACAAGCATTCCTGATGTTACTAGCGGATTTCGGACTTACAGCAAAGAAGCAGCTCTGCAGATTAACGTTATTTCTAAATTCAGTTATACTCTCGAAACTATTATAATGGCCGGCAAAAAAAATATTCCTATAGCTCATATCGCAGTTAGAACCAATGAAAAGTTGAGAGAATCTAGATTATTTAAAAGTACGTGGGGATACTTAAAAAAATCCATAGTTACTATTATTAGAATCTATGCCATGTACGAACCTTTAAAAGTATTTTCATATATAGGCGGTAGTTCTTTCTTTTTAGGTTTTATTCTGGGATGTCGTTATTTATATTTTTTCTTTATTGAATCTACTGCCGGTCATGTTCAGTCTCTTATTTTATCCGCGATTTTAATTATTATTGGTTTCCAAATAATATTAATAGGCCTTGCTGCAGATCTTACTTCTATAAACAGGGAGTACATTGAAAACAATCTGTATAGGATGAAAAAATCAGAGTTAAATAAGAAGAAACAGACGTAAATTTATTAAGAATCCTCCGTGGGTGAATACAGAAAAAAATAAATGAGATATTAGAAGATATAAAGTATAATACAAAAAAGGGAAAGCATAGATTTACTATCCATAAACCTGAGGAGTGGTCTTCGGATTTTAAATATATGAATAGGAATTTCAATGTTTCCTTATTCATTGCACCGCAGACGCAAAAACCAGAAATTCCTTAAAAACTGCAATGGACGGCAGTTTTAGGAATTTTGAAAAAGTTGGCCGAGAGATGGTCTAACTTGAGGAGGAAAGCAAAGTGAAGTGTGAAGCCCGTGAACATGAAATGGCAGAAAGAATTACTGAGTTAGACTTGAGAACAAATGATAAGCTGTATTTAGTTAATAATGTAAAGCTTGAAGAATGCCGGGTTTGCGGAGAACGCGCCATAGAACCTGGAATATCAGAACATATTTTTAATATGATCAAGTCATAACAGGTATGAAGTAAAACCGGTAGATTTGCCTGTGGTAGAGCTAATATCCGATGTCTAAATATTCTAGCATAGCGGTGCCACAAACCTGATCTTGCAAAATAGATTTTAAAAAGATTATTTATAATAATAAAAACTATGACCTTTTTTAGATTCAAAAGGAATCTGCCGGTCATATCCAGTCCCTTATTTTATCCGCGATTTTAATTATTGTTGGTTTTCAAATAATCTTAATTGGACTTGCTGCAGACTTTATCTCAATCAATAGGGAATATATTGCAGACAGTTTGTATAGAATAAGAAAATCTGAGGCAAGTGAAAAAGAATAGATTGCCAAATGTTTTGGTGTTAGCTACGACTTTCCCGAGATGGGAAAATGATTCTGAGCCGGCATTTGTTTTTAATTTATCCAAGAGGTTAGCATCAAAAGGATTTAATATAGTTGTTCTTGCACCTGGCGCGCCAGGGGCATTGGCATATGAGGAAATGGATGGGCTAAAAATTTATAGATTTACATATTTCTATCCTAAAAGGTTGCAGAAAGTTTGTTACGATGGCGGGGCATTACCAAATTTAAAAAGTAGCTGGCTTGCAAGAATAGAGCTGCCTTTTTTTTTGCTGTTTCAATTTCTCCATATTGGTTGGATCATAAAAAAAGAAAAAATCTATATGATTCACTGCCACTGGATAGTACCACAGGGTTTTTTTAGTGCAATTTTCAAAAAAATATTTAATATACCTTTGTTTTTGACAGCTCATGCCGGAGATGTATTTTCATTAAATAATCCTATTTTAAAAAGAATTGGAAAATTTACTATTTCTCAGAGCTTACTTTGCACTGTCAATAGTAACGCAACACAACAGGCTGTGTTGGCAATATCAAATGGAACAACGCCAATTAAAATTATTCCAATGGGAGTTGATTTAGATGTTTTTAACGGACAAGGCCATGATCAAAATATTAAAAAGAAATACAATATAACTGGTCCTCTGCTTTTAGCAGTTGGTAGGTTTGCGGAAAAAAAGGGATTTAAATATCTCATCGAAGCAATGCCGCTTATACTGGGAAAACACCCTGAAACAAAGCTATTAATTATCGGGTTTGGGCCGCTTGAAAAATCATTAAAAAGATTGGTTGAAAACCTGAACATCAGCGATTCGGTCATTTTCCCAGGGAAAATGCCTCCTGTCGAGCTGTCAAACTATTTTGCTGTTTCAGATATTTTTGTTGGACCATCCATTGTTGATGATAGTGGCGATACGGAAGGCTTAGGGATTGTTTTTTTGGAAGCGCTTGCCTCAAATACTGCCGTTATCGCAAGCCAGGTGGGAGGTATTACGGATTTTATTGTTGATTACGAAACAGGGTTGCTTGTAAATCAGAAAGACCCCTATGATCTTGCACAAAAAATAATGAAACTTATTACTGATAAAAAATTAAGGAGGGAAATAGCATATAAAGGGAAAAAGTATGTGGAAAACAATTTTTCATGGGGAAAAATTACAGATCAATATTTATACTTTTATAGACAAATCTTAGGTAAATGAACAAACAGATTGATATTTCATTAGTCGTTCCTCCTGCAAGAGCTTCCTCATTAAGACCTCCAATTGGATTAATGCATATTGCTTCTTGTTTGAGGGAGAAAAATTTAAATCCCTCCATTATTGATATTAAATCTAGAGAAAGCAAATCCATTGTTTTATCTAAAATTCTCGACCGGATTAAGAAAGAACATCCTAAAATGGTCGGAATTTCCTGTATGTCATCGGATTATTCCGACACGATCAAATTAGCCAAGGGAGTTAAAAACTTATCTAAAAAAACTACCGTCATTGTTGGGGGAATTCACGCTACCCTATTTCCTAACCATTTTTTCAACAAAGAGAACATAGTTGATTATGTTGTTATGGGAGAGGGAGAAAATAGTTGCCCGGAACTTGTAAAATCTTTAATAGAGGGTTCTTCTTTCGATAAAATTCCTGGGGTAGGGTTTATAAATAAAGATGGGGAAATAGTAACAAAACCGGCACATTCTATAAAAGATTTAAATAACCTGCCTTTCTTAGCTTATGACCTAGTTGACATGGATTTCTATACAGAGGTAAATGAATGGATTATACGAGGTATTCCCATTTCTGGTTTTTACCTTTTTACAAGCAGAAGCTGCCCATTTGATTGTTCTTTCTGTGCAAACAAATATCTTTTTGGTCGTGGTCAACGGTTCAGAAATCCAAAAAGGGTTGTTGATGAAATTTCATATCTGTTAGAAAAATATAAAATTGATGGTCTTTATTTTTATGATGATACATTCACAACTAACAAAGACCATGTTTTTGAAATTTGTAATGAAATAAAAAAAAGGAGGTTACATTTTGTTTGGGGATGTGAGACAAGAGCTAACTTGCTAAATGAAAAATTGCTAAGGGAAATGAAATCCGCAGGTTGTCTGCAAATAGATTTTGGAGTTGAAACCGCTTCGAAAGAACTTCTAAATAAAATTAATAAAGGTGTTACTGTAGATTCCGTAAGAAAGGCTTATCGTTTGTGTGATAAGCTCGGAATAAGAAAATTATCAAATTATTTATTTAACCTGCCTGGAGAAACTGAAATAGACGTAAAACAAACAATTGCTTTAGCTAAAGAATTAAATTCAGACATTAATGTTTTTAATTGCATGACCTTGTACCCTGGGACAGATATGTTTAACGAGTATTGTGGATCTGTTGCCATGAACGACATTGAGCAATTCGCTAATTATGATTCCTTTGATAGCTTTCTAAATCTCATAGAAAAAAAATACAAGTTAGCATCGCATAATATAAAATTGCAATATCTTTTTAATGATAGATTAAAAGGGTTTCCTATGCGTAAAAATTTTCATATAAAAAACATTGTTAATAAGGAATACTTCTTGCGTTTTTTAAGGCTATTCTCATTTGTTTTTAATGCCTCATACATTATGCAATTAGTCCTATCAAAAAAAAAGAGCGTTATATTAAATGGCTATTTTACTTAATATTTGCTCGATCAAAGAAAATAAACTACGGATAATTTATGAAAAAAATAATATTGGTTTTCCCGGGTCAGTATCGCGTGAGTGATGTTAACATTCCGCTTTCCTTGCTATATATTGCAAACCCGCTGTTAAAGCATGGATATGATGTGCAAATAGTTGATGCCAGGGTTGAAGATTTCAGGAAAGTGGATTACCGAAATATTTTATATTCTAGTATCAGTACTATGTCCGGTATTCAAATTTACTATGGTCTTGAAGTAGCCAAGTTTATAAGAAAGCAAAACCAGAAAGCAAAGCTAATATGGGGAGGTTCTCACCCAGCAATATAATAGGGTTGAAATATAACTGCTACATTAGAGCAGATATTATTACAGAAGATGTAGTTGTGAAGTTAAAAAACGGTGGCTGCAGGGAAGTTAATTTCGGAGTTAAATCAGGTAACGAAAATTTTAGACAAAAAATACTTAAGAAAAAATTGTCAGATAATTTTATTTTTAATGCAAGTAGATTGTTGAAGAAATACGGGCTTATTTTCCAAACAACAAATATGCTTGGCTTACCTGGTGAAACGGTTGATAATATTATTAGTACAATAAAAATAAATACCGATTTTACTTCCGCAGAATATTTTTCAAGCTATCCTAGGAACAGAACTTAAAGAAATGGTTTAAAAATTGAAATTATTAGATACTCCTATAAATTGGGACAATTTTTCTCTCGACTGCATTTAATTCCAGTGTTCTTATATATATGAAGGATATAAAACAGATGGAAAACATTCAAAAGTTATTTTATTTAGGAGTTAAGTTCCCTAAACTGACTTCTTTTATTACATTTATTACAAAGTCTAATTTTCTAAAACCATTATATTTTTTAGTATTTTTGCTTTTGCATAGCATTAAGGTCAGACTTGTTTATGCTTGAAATCTAAGATTTATATTTCGTAGAGGCATTGAACTAGTAGAAATATTCAAAAATAAAGGCGGGGTTAAAATACATTCAAAAGAAACTTAAGGCAATAAAAGGATTAATTTGTGAATAAATATTTAAATAACTTTTTAAAAAGTTACGCTTATTTTCATCAAAAGATCACCTGTGTTGGTTTTCCAAAAGTCTCCAACATTGAATTAACAAATCGTTGTGCCATGGATTGCAAAATGTGCCCAAGGGGTTCAATGAAAAGACCAGTAGGTTTAATGGATTTCAAATTATTTAAAAAGATAGTAGATCAGATACCATTATATGCAAATCAGATTTTATGCATTCATGGTATTGGTGATTCACTGCTTCATCCTGATTTAAATAAATTTATTGCTTATGCAAACAAAAAAGGTTTTAAGACTACTACTTCCACAAACCCATCTTCTTTAAACCCTAAAACCATTGAAACCATCCTTGAATCTGGCCTCGGCCACTTGACCATTTCTTTAGATGGGGTAGATTCGGATACTTACAGATTTATAAGAGGAGATGCTGCGGACTATGAAAAGGCTCTAAAAAATATTCATAATTTTTTAGAGGAGAAACAAAAAGGAAGATACTCAAAACCTGAAATTGAAATGTCCATTATAAAAATGGATAAAACAGAATATTCTTTAGAAGAATTCTATCAAATATGGAATTTGGAAGGGATTGATAGAGTTACTGCGAAAGATTTTATAAGTTGGGATGGCTCTCAACAAAATATAATAAATATGAACAAAAATGTAGTGCCTAATAATGGAAGACCTGATGCCGGAAAATTTGCGTGCATCAGGCCATGGTTGACAATTAGTGTTTTATGGGATGGGCGAGTTGTATCTTGCTGCTACGATTATGACGGCAAATTTCTACTGGGAGACTTGAATACTCAAACAATAGAAGACATATGGAATGGAGAAAAGGCTAAAATGTTGAGAAAGAGTTTAATTGAAAAGGACTTTTCAACAAATAAGCTTTGTGAAAAATGCAGAGAAGTAAAAGGAGCGAAACCAAGCAGAATTTATCCGTTAAATATGTTTAAGATGGTCAAACAATTTGGAGTGAAGAAAATTCTGAAATTTATTAGACAAGAAGGAAACGTGTTTATTGATGGCTGATATATATTCTCGAATTTATGATTTTCATGGCATTGTACGACTGAAAATTGTTTCATCTCAAAAGCAGTATATTCGCTTTTTTGATGACGAATATAGACATATTAAAAAAATAGATTCCAAAAATGAAGATCCGATCAGTATTCTTATCTATATAGGACATCATTCTCTACGCGATTGCAATGAAAAATCAGACGAATATTTTTCCGTAAAATTTAAGAACTTTTTCAAAGTAAAATATCGGATAGACGGGATTGATAGAGACCAAACCGAGATATTTTTTTGCGGCGACTGGACTATCCACTTTTATCCTTTTATCATGTGTTCTTTTTTATTAAATGAAATTATTGATCCCCTCCTCTACTTAAAGTTTATTCAGAAAAACTGTATTATTTTGCATTCAGCATGTCTTTCCGATGGGGAAAAAGGTTTTCTATTTGTTGCGGACAACGGGGGTGGCAAAACGACTTTAGCGCTTAAATTAGCAAAAAATGGAATGATATTTTTAAACGACGATAAAACTATTGTATCCAAGGATGGGGTTTTGTTTGGCTATCCAAGAAGCCTCCGTTTATACACATATAATATGAAAAATCCTCCCTGCAGTTCCTTGCCCTGGAAAATAAAAATAGCTTGTTATGTGAAAGATGTTGTCCGTTTTATAGCTTCTATAATACTTAACACTGATATATATCTTGCTACTCGCGTAAATATTCACGAAGTGATTCCTAACGTAAAAATTGGAAAAGGCTATAAACTCAGTAAGTTTTTTTTATCAACTAATAAGACTGGAGAACAGTTAGAGTGCATTGACTGCTCCAATACAAAAGATAAAGACTTAATTGATCGCTTTGTTGCAGAAATAACCAAGCTATGCGAAATTGATCGTAGATTAAAAGTGAATATTTTAAAGAATAGACGAGATATAATTTTGGCAGTTGAAATAAAAGAAAAAGAAATAATTAGAAATATTCTTGAAAAAGTAGGATCTGTTTATACTATGAACACTTTTAAAGTCAATGAAAAGTTCGTGTATAATAGTCTTAGATGACAAAATACGTATAGTATTTTTAGTAATCGTATTATCTTTACTTATATTTTACCTAAAAAGACATACTACTAATCTAAAAAAATTATCATTCTTCGATTAGATCAATTTTTGACCCTATCTTTTTTATCTTTTTATCCTTTTTTGCGAATGGTGTGAGGTTAAAAATAGTAGGTAATTTTGCAAGAATGGATTTGAAAAAAAAGGAATAGTTTGGATTATCTATTATTAATCAGATGTGGAGCCCATTTATTCCTAAAGGAGGAGGGGGTTAGTTACTTGCTGCATCTCAAACACAAATACGAAAAAGAAACCTCTGTCCTGACTCTTGGCGCAATTATGGGGTCGGGTTATCTCGTAACAATATTTTCGACATCACTTTTATGATTAATTCTATCTTTTTTGATACATTATCATTCACCCCGGTACCTTTTTGTTTTGCTCACAGTTCTTTTTTTGATCGAAATTACCGTTTCGGTTGCACTGATGTTATTCCCCGGGAATCGCTAAAAGATAAAAAATAATCTAGTTGTAAAAGGAATTGTTATAACGAAAATATTTGAAAGCACTTTTATTAGTTTATTAAATACTGAAGGTAAGCTGTTCAATAATCTATTGTGCTCAGTCTCATTAATAGCTGAGCAACAGTTATTTTTAATACTTTTGGATTGTGCTCATAGAACATAGAATAAATTGCTCACTCGCGATTTATTTTTATGGAGCTTTTAGGATATTTTATTCCAAACCATGATAAAAAAAGAAAAAAATCAAGTTTTTAGCTATAATACATTTTGGGGAAGGAAACCACAATGGCATGGATTGTTCTTATTTCCTGTTGTATATTTTCCTCTCTTTCGGTATATTTTTTTCACTGTTTTCGTTCCTTCTCTAAAGTTTTTTGGACTTTTGAATTATTCATATTTTACTATAGATAACAGCAGTTATATTGAATGTTTTTCATTAAAAGATACGAAAAGTTTGAACCTTTAGATGTCGAATGTTCATAAAGATATCCAAAACCATTTTCGAAAAGGAACGATTCATTAAATGAATAAATATAGATATATTGGTCTCCTCATTGTCTGTGTTGTTGGGGGATATTTTGTAAGAAATAATCTCCATGAATTTAACAGGTTTAAAAACGTCACATTATCTATCATTCTTTTTTTATCAATTATGAACGTTTTGGGTCGCTTGATCATCGGTTTCAGAATCAAAATTGTCGCAAATATTTTCAATGTAAATCTGCATATCATGGAATGGTTCGGCATATCGGCAATCAACAGCTTTTATAATTACCTGATCACAAAAAGCGGCACATTTGCTAATGCCCTTTATTTGAAAAAAAAATATTCAATCTCATTTCAAGATTACCTTGCGACTTTTCTATCTATTCATGTGCTAACAATGCTTGCTGCCGGCCTTACCGGTATATCTGCAATCCTTTTCGCTAAAGTAAATGGTTATAATTTCGATTTAACCATTGCTTTATTTTTTATCGCGCTTATTATTTTTTCCCTTATATTAATTTTCATGCGAAGACTTACATTTTCTATAGGCAGACTATTTAGGAAATTACATCAGTTAACAAAGGGTTGGTCTACTATTAGAAGGTCAAAAAAACTTTTGACAATATTGCTCGGATGCGAGCTTTTAATCCTTTTCTTCTTGGCAGTTCGATATTTTGTCGTCGCCAAAGCATTTGGATATGCCATCCCTTTATGGGTTTGTTTTTTAATGTCACCCCTCACAGTTTTGTCACAACTAATTGGTATAACACCTGCCGCATTAGGGATAAGAGAAGCGGTTGTCGGTACATTAACCCATATTTTAGGGTTTGGATTGCAAGCGGGAGTTATGGTGACAGCTTTAGACCGTGTTGTGGCGATGGTTGTGACTTTTATCCTGGGACCTCTGTTCTCTTATTTTTTATTAAAAAATATAGATAAAAAAACTAAAAATAGTTAGACTTGCTAACGTTTTTTAACACAGAATTTTATTTTAGACAAAGCTGTTAAATAAGTCGCTTAAAACAATATTATGAACTTCGAAATTCTTTCAAAAAATAGAAAGCGTATTAAAAGGGAAGACAGAATGCGTGTTCCAGTTCTTCTAAATGTGAGCGACGCCATTATGCCTTGCCAAAAAACACTGAAGCAGCTTGCCGAGATAGCCTGTCATGATTCGGTCTATTCTCATATTGCAGCACTTGCTGATATTCATTACAAATCAAGAAATGAGTGCCCTACAGGAGTTGCTATTGCAACAGAAGACAAGATAGTACCGCAATTCCTTGATTCTGGCTTAAACTGCGGCATGAGGATGATGAAAACGTCGCTTTTTGAGGATAGTTTAAATGAAAGGTTTATTGATAGCTTATTTTATGAACTGCAAAAAAATATTCCAATTAAAGCTAAAAATAACAATCGACTGAATTTAAAAGAATTTCTTAACATATGCAAATGGGGCTCTCCATATATAATAAAAAAATATAATCTGGACCCTGAAGAAGAGCAATTTATTGAACATGGTGGAAATATTTTTAAAGGAGAGGACATAAATGATCAGAAACTTCAGGAATGCATACCTAATATTTTTATGAATTTATCCCAGAACAGATTTGGTATTTTAGGTGAAGGGAATCATTTTATAGAGTTACAAAAAATAGATGAAATCATTGATGAGGCTTTAGCTAAACTATTTGGAATTCAAAAAGGACAGGTTGTTATTTTAATGCACACAGGTTCTTCGGCACTGGGATCTCTAATAAGTCACTTTTACGGATCAAGAAAGATGAACGCGGTATGGTCATTCTCTATGTTTTTTGCAAGGCTATTTTTTTTAAATGGCAGAAGAAAAGAAGGGGGTCTAGGGTATGAAATAAAACGCCTTATAAAACTATTGAATGACAAACAAGAGATATATGCTATGGATGATTCATCGGATGAAGGAAAACTCTTTTTAAGAGCAATGAATGCCGCTCATAATTTTGGATATGCGTCAAGAACCTTTATAATGAATAAAATCAGGCAATCGTTCTCTGATTCATTGAGTTCAAAAGATTTTAAGCTGTCTCTTCTTTATGACATGTCTCATGTTTCCATATATCGCGAAGATCACTATGGAAAAAAAATGTGGGTTCATAGGCATGGGGCTTCCCGCGCTTTTCCTCCGGCCCTAATGAATGGGCATCCCGTTTTTAGTAAAACCGGAGAACCAGTATTTATTCCCGGATCAATGGGTGACCCCACCTACCTGGGAGTCGGACATCCTGAAAATTCTGATTGCTATTTCTCATCAAGTCATGGCGCTGGAGTTACAAGTGGAAGCAGTAAACTCATTGTTAATAACATGAAAGAATTAATCGAAAAGATGAATAAAAGAAAAATAAAACTATTTAAAGACGGAAACAAGTTCATAAAGAAGATTGATCCTGATCAATTTAAAGATATAAATGATGTGGTTGATGGCATGGTTGAAAATAAAATTATCCGGCCCGTCGCAAAAATGATTCCATGTGCAGTTATGAAGGGATAGTTTGTTTATAATTTAGTTATTTAAATGTTTGAACTTGGCTTTTTATGCATGTATGGCATAGGGTTTTTTGTTTTCCATATACTCTATCCTCGAGCGCAATTCCTTGAAAAAATAGGTTTGGCATTCGGCATTGGATTAGGATTAATAACTTTCATTCAGAAGGTAGGGGGTATGCGATATTGGGAGGATTTTTTTTAGGCTTTTCATCATGGTGTAGGGTCGAGTTTCTTTGGTATTTTGCTATAATAATAAATATTTTTATTTTGTTCTATTTTTTTCCAAATCCATCAAAGCAAGAAGATTGGAATCGCGTTTTTGTAAAAAACTATTGGAAATTATTGAATTATGGAATGAATATAAACAAAACAAGTCGGCAATTATCACGGTTGTTTTATTGCGCTTATTGCTATCCCAATATTAGGTATTCGATATTATATTGCTTTTAACATATTGAACAATCCGATTAGTATCTTTGAATGCATTATTCTTTCCCTCGTAGTTACCACTGCAAGTTTTGTAAACATAGTCCCGGGGAATATTGGAATTAGGGAAGCGGTTGTCGGCTTTTTAGCTTATTATATGGATCATAATTTTGAGTATGGAGTCATTGCGACTACTCTTGATCGTATTCTTTCTGCAATATCTGTTGGTGTTTTAGCTTTTATCTTTTTTCATGCGCTTCACATGAAAGGTTATCCCAGACAATCCACTGTTATTTCAGATTCTTTGTAAATAATTAAAGTTTAACCTTCAAACTGGAGCGATTTTGTTGTTCGTTTTCTAAAACAACATTGATTGTAGATTCATTTAACGGCTCTCCATTTGGCCCTATAGAGACTTTTCGTACTATAAAATTCACAAAGCTTTCTTTATAAGGTTTAAATATTCGAAATCTTTCTTTACACTGGTTCGAAAAATAAAATATAGAATTTATCCTCGTCGCAATGATATCTTGCAGTTTTATACCTCTTCCCTTTGAGGCCATTGAAAAAGATTAAGTCATCGTTTATTATAGTTTTACTTTACTTGATTCTTTCGTTGCATAGAACCCTTTATAGTCTTTAAATTGATTTCTCTTATGATTATAAAAAGTTTTGATAGACGTGGTCTTGCTATCAAGTCCATATCTGAAAGAAAACATGGTCTTAATCTTTCAAATATTAGTTCGTTAGGTGCTATTAAAGTCTCAAACATTAATAATGGGATTCATCAAACAGCGGAAAATATTATTCATGCTAAAAAAAGTAGCGCTTCAATAATGCTTATAATTGGGGCACATGTTATTCGATCGGGTATGCAAAACTATTTGGTTAATTTAATGGAAAGAGGCTATATATCCTGTTTGGCTATGAACGGGGGGGGCATGATTCATGACTATGAGTTTGCGATGATAGGGGCAACTACAGAAAGCGTGGCCCATTATATTAAAGATGGTCAATTTGGATTGTGGAAAGAAACAGGTATTTTAAATGACATTATTAATAAGGCATACGAAGAAGATAAAAATATGGGGATGGGATATGCCGTGGGAAAGGCTATTGCAGAAGGGGATTTCCATCACAACAAAATCAGTTTAGCTGCCGCAGGCTTCAAATTAAAAATTCCTGTTACAGTTCATGTGGGTACAGGATATGATATCATTCACGAACATCCTAATTGCGATGGCGCCGCGACGGGCGCTCTTTCTTATAATGATTTTTTAAGGTTTGCTTCTGTAGTAGAAAATCTTGAAAATGGGGTTGTAATGAATTTCGGCAGTTCAGTTATGGCTCCGGAAGTTTTTTTAAAAGCTCTCAGCATGGCAAGAAACGTGGCTTATCAAAAAGGACAAGTCATTAAACATTTTATGAGTTTGGTGTGTGATCTGCACAATTTGCCGGATGATTACAGAACAGAACCTTCCAAAAACAGCGCAGCCTATTTTTTTAGACCATGGAAAACAATGCTGGCTAGAACAGTTTCTGATGGAGGAGAGAGTTACTATGTGAAGGGAAAGCATGGTGAGACTATCCCTGCGCTCTGGACCGCGATTAATGAAGCAGAGAAAAGATTGAAGGATTAAATAGTTATTTTGGACATGGATGAAAGCAGATTCACTGGATTTTAAAAAATTACTTTTATGATTGCTCATTATACCAGAGAATCTAAGTCTTCGCAGGTATTCTTCTATGGACGAATCTGCGAAGCTAAAACCGTCGTCCTAACGTATAAAAAATGAAAATTCTTAATATTGAAGAAATTGCCGAAAAAATAGAGATTTTGAAAATCGAAGGCAAGAAGATTGTTCATTGCCACGGATGCTTTGATTTAATGCATCCGGGGCACATTAAATATTTTCAGGCGGCGAAAAAGATGGGAGATGTGCTTGTTGTTACAGTTACTCCGGATATTTGGGTCGATAAAGGGCCTGAAAGACCTGTGTTCAG
>MDTC01132868.1_pt1 | contig 13670 bp, 4 predicted proteins | sample 811181 | NCBI WGS metagenome assembly MDTC01 (sample SAMN05326644, study PRJNA326480) | marine metagenome | isolation source: seawater | place: Pacific Ocean: North | collected 2011
CGGCCAGCTTGTCGCCGATCAGGCGTAATCGAGTGGCGACGGAGGTGCCAGCCCGCCATCGCAAGGGGAGTCCAGCGGAGGAAAAGTGGCAGGCTCTCGCGTTCATCCGGCTCGAGGGATCGCCCTGTTTCGTAGCCCGCCAGAAAGTTGCGGGCGAGGTCTGGGCACCATTCTTCGTCAATGTAACAGAATCCGTGCATGGCCATCGCAAGATCAAAGAGGTAGTGGTCAATACAGGCTTCCTCCCAGTCAAGAACTGCGATTAAGTTGTCCTCCCGAAAAATGGTGTTATCGGGAAAGAGGTCGCCGTGTATCAGGCCGGTGGGAAGACTCGAATTCTCTACCTCTGGGGTCAGCAGCTCGATGAGGTGCAGGAAGCGCCGAGCCGAGCTCGTCCCTGTCTCGCGCAGGGATTGCGCAATAGTGAGAGTGCTGCGCACCGAAAGCAGATTCTCGCAATCCTGAATTCCCCTAGGGCGTTCAGGGAGTTGGTGGACCCGAGCTGCTAGCCCTCCCATTGTGTGTGCGATCGCGGGAAGTGGCACCGGTTGCTCACCATCCACGAAGGGAAATACGACCCATGGGGAAGGATAGTCCCGATTCGGTGTGGATCTTGCTCTTCCCTTGGAATCGCGGAGGGGAGGAACCACCGGAAGGCCCTGCGTATACAGCCAGTCGATCAGGCGCAGTTCGTGGGTAATCCTTTCCTCCGGTTGTTCGGTGTAGCGCCGCAGGACATAGGTTCCCAGTCCGGTCTCGAGTCGGGCATTGAAGTTCGAATAGCCTTGATGGGAGAGAGCCTCGAGCTGCCGGATCTTCCCAAGCTCGAACTGTTGGCAAAGCTGCTCTCCGGTAGACCAGAGCTCAGACCGCGAGGGAGTGACGATCATATCGAGTCAGTCTCCGCTTCGGCCCGCAGTGAAGCGCATTCATAATTTCTCAATCGCATCCTGTTTTCCGTTAATGAGTGCCCGGGGATTGTCGCTGAGTACGTTTGAAGGCTAACAGGGATTTATTTGAGGAAGGGAAGTTCCATGACGATTGGGCGATGATCCGAGGCAAGGCGTTCATCGTGCACTATGGTGAGTGGGGGATTAACGAAGGGAAATCCCCGTGTCATGAAGTAATCGATTTCGACTTTGGGAGAGGGAGAGGGGAAGGTCTTGGCATCTTTTTTCTTTGGAAGAATGAGGAAGCCTGCGGTCCTGAGCCTGGCCAGTGATTCTGCTTCAGGCTCGGCGTTGAAATCACCTGCCAGAATGACGGGATGCGTGCGTTGCTTGAGCCCCGCAAGGAGGTCTGCAACCTGTGCCATCCGGAAAGCCTCCCTCGTCCAGTCGTTATGGATGCTGACGAAGGAAAGAGGGGGGGCGTCAGCAGAGGGCTGGACTGTCACCTCGAGGGCGCAGCGGGGCTCCGCCCCGGGAGCGAGTTGGTGGCGGATGGATTTCTGAACAGGAAAGCGGGAGAGGATGGCCAGCCCATACTGCCCTCCCTGAAAGTCCATGAACTTGCCGAAGCGGTGATGCATTCCCAGCAGGGCTCCAAGGGCTGCAGCTTGGTCAACTTTTCCAGAGCGAGTGCAAGTGTGGTCAATCTCCTGAAGGGCCACGAGGTCTGGCTTGAGCTTGCGCAGGACGGATGCGATTCGCTTCAGGTCTACCCTGCTATCCATGCCGCGACCATGCTTTATGTTGTAAGCAACAAGTCGCAGGGTGGCAGGTTCCGCAGCCTCGAGAGGAGTCCTGCTCATGAAAACTGTACAGGTAACAAGAGAGAGGACAGTGAGGAAGCGGATTAGACGGCGTTCATTCACTTCAGAGTTCTAGTCTAATCCGGCGTATTTGTCACCGGGAAGATCTTCGCAATCTCATCAGTGAAAGTTTGGGCTAGCCAAGTTGTCCCAGCCTCGCTGAATTCGCCCTACCCGATCAAGGTTAGGAGATCAGGGTGTGGCTAATCTAAAGTAGTTCGCCGTAATATCGGTCGCTGAGAACATCATTTCGCGACTTCCTTGGGAGCTTGGAACATCTTGCCATGAGTCGGGGGTCAGGCTGGTCGATTGTTGCAGGACCGCATCTGTGTTCGTCCAGCTTACCGTGATCATGCCATTGACTGACGCGTTAATGGTTATTGATCCCAGGTCAGAGGGAAGAATCTCGGGCTCGCGCACCATATTGCCAAACTGATCGAGGGGCAGGGAATAGCTGCCGGTCTCTCGGATATAGCGGATGTGATTGTCCCGAAAACCGGCTTCATTGTCCTCGCCGTTGATGGCGAACTTGTATTCGACCTTCCTTGATTGGCCGGTGAAGGCTTGGAATCTGATGCTGTAGATTCCATCATCTACCACGGCATCTCCCGATTCTACCGCGCCATCGTCGAGGAGTTCGAAATCATTCGATGGAAACGGCCATTCCCACCAAGTCAGCCCGGCAAACTCACCATTGATGTAAACCCTATCCGTTTCCAAATTGAAGGGGGTCCCATTCAGAGTCAGGGCATTGTTCATATCGACGGTGATGACGATCTCGGTATTCTCGGTGAGACTAGAATCAGGGCCAGCATCGTTGAAGTAGCGGATGGGAAGCACTTGGGGGCTCTCCTGGGGCAGGACGAATGTTCGGTTGCTGCCGCCCTCCCACTGCCCGCCGTTGTAGATATACTTGTATTCGATGGTGTCACCGGAAGCGATCGAGTTGATGGTGGTTGTCCCGACGTAGATCGGAGATCCTTCCGAGATAGGCTCAAGTTCGAATCCGGGCGCCCAGCTATTGAACGCACCTCGGACCTCCAACCAATCGAATTCGGGGAGGAAGAGGCCGTCCTGAAGAAGCAAGGCCATGTTGACCTGAAAAGTAACTTCGATTCCTCCGGCAGGATCCGTGTCGAGATCATCGAAAAAGATGGTATCCAGAACCTGTCCTCCCGTCTGGTAGATAAATCTGCGATTACCGTTTTCACCTGGGCCGACGTCACCCTCCCAGATGTCACCCGAGGTAGCGCTTCCGATAAAGAATTTGAAGTCAAACTGAGATCCATCTGTAGCAAAAATATCGATCTCAGCTTCATATACCGAGTCGCTGCCAGCAACGACGGTTAAGTCGGTGCCGCCCCAACCGTTGAAGGGCCCTCGCACCAGGAGGAGATCGTTGTTCGGGTCGTAACGGCCAATCGCGATTTGAACCGACATATCCACCCGAAAGGTAGTGGTTTGTGCCCCGGTCAGGACCGGAGCTAGGACAATCAGAACAACAAGCCCAAGCTTAGCGAACACGCATTGCATTTTATTGGTGTGGGGATGAGAGAGAATGGGGGAGAAGAAAAATCAGGGAATCACTACCCTGAAAAACTCTCTTCCATTGCTGGTAGACTGAGAGTGTTGCATGAGACTTCCAGTCCCTGCTCTCACCCTACCCGCATTCTGCCAGATTTGGAGGTCCGGAGAACGTTGAACGCGGTAGGTCATGCCAGGATCCGTCTGCCAGCTCATGTTTAACGTGCCCTCGCTGAGCCGGACTTCGGAGAAAGCAACCTCGGGCTCGAGTCTCGGAGCGACTTCGAAGCTGAACCACTCTACCCCATCTGCTGGGAGCGCGCCTTGGATCGACTGGTTCTCTCCATAATTCAAAAGGAAGTTGGCTGCTGCTGGGGGGGACTCAACGGAAAACCCTTCCCTGAAGGTTGTGATATATTGACTAACCGCGATGTAATACATTCCCCCCTCGAGATTTGCTGCGGTGATGCCACTTTGTGCCGTTCCATTGATATCATCATTTTCAGTGAGAAGCTCACCCTCCGGACCGTAAAGCGCCATTTCAGTATCAATCGTGGACCCAAGGGTGCTGAACTGGAGAGGCACACTCCCATCTCCGAGAGATCCGAGGCTTACCGGAAGTTCAGGAGGCAGCCCGAGCGGGTTCGGACGCATTTCGAATGAGAACCAAGTCACGCCCGTAATCGGAATACGGACCCGTAGATTCTCATCCGAGGGCGCCACACTGAGGGTAAAGACACTCCCAAAAGGCCCTCCGACCACTTGAAAACCATCTGCAAAGCTTGTGTCATATTGACCGACCGCAATATACCACGTTCCCGGTAGCAGGCCATTAAACCTAATCGAGCTTTGAGCGGTCTCGAGGCTATCGTCATTTTCTACAATGAGGTTCCCTGAGGGACAAAATAAGGCGATTTCTGTGTCGATGACTGATTCCAAGGTGTCAAAAGTCAGCGTCGTATCGCGGTCGCCAAGAACTCCAAGCGGAATCGCGTCTTCCACTGTAGCACCGGCATTCTCTATCAGATCCTGATTTGTAGGATCCGTTGGAACGATCTGCATACCGTAGATTCCCGAATTGTTGATGCCCCGGTTAAGCTGCACTGAAAAGGAACCCGAGGACTGGTTACGGAAGACGCAGTAGTTCGCTAGGGGGTTTCCTGACCCTTCATCCGTGGTCCTGGTATAAGCAACAGGGAATAATCCTCCTACGTCAGAGTCAGGGAACTGGGAGAATGTTGCATAGGAGAACGTCTGTCCGGCGGTTGCGCTCTCAATCGCCCCTGACCGTGCATTCTGATCGGCTCCAAAATACACGTAGACGTCGTAATTCGCATAAGTGATGTTCAGGATATCTACCGTCGCAAAGCCATCAGGTCCCATATTATTCAAGTAGCCGTTCATCAGCTTGTTATCAGCGGGTTCGCTCCCGTTATTCGTGTTGTAGGTGCTGTTTGCATCCCAGATTGCGATGATACGACTGTCCTGCCCTTCGCTGTCAACCAGTGTGATTTCATCTCCGAGGAGGTTAATATTATTCCCGCCAGGGGCTCCCCTGGTGTTGTTCCAGTTCGTTTGAGCGACTTCCGGAAATCCCGCCCGCTCCGCCGGAAGAATGGTAGCAGCAGGATCACGGTTGCTGACAAAATTAATTCCGATGCTTCCACCAGTCTCGATGGGGCGGTCACCCGCATTGTTGGGATCGGTTCCAAGCTCCAACTCTACGGAATCGGTGATTCCATCTGAATCGGTGTCCACCGTATCCAAGGAGGCGATCTCAAAGCTAAACCACTGCACGCCATCTGCCGGAAGCGCGCCTTGAATCGGCTCTGCGGCAAGAGGAGCTTCTGCCCGGTTCTCCGCCCAATTCAAAAGGAAATTGGCTGCTGCTGCTGAGGGCGCCCGAGTGTAAAACCCTTCCCCGAAGATTGTGTCATGTTGCCCAACCGCGATGTAGTAGGTTCCCTCCTCAAGATTTGCTGCGAGGATGGCACTTTGTCTTGTTCCACTGAAATTATCATTTTCAGTGAGAAGCTCACCCTCCGGACCGTAAAGCGCCATTTCAGTGTCAATCGTGGAACCGAGAGTGTTGAACTGCATTGGCACCCCCCCATCGAGGGATCCGAGGCTTACCGGTAGTTCTGGAGGCAGCCCGGACGGGATCAAGTCCCACCAGGTCATTACCGCTCCATGAGTAACCAAGTCCAGCCTGCCATCTCCATTGACGTCCGCAGTAAACAATCCTGTGCCACTGCATCGAGTCTCGACTCCGCAACTGAACGGTTCGTCCATTCGAGACAGCGTCAGGGAAAGCGTCGAGGAGCGCTGTCCGCCTTCCATCTCCTGGTAGAGAACATTGTTGCTCGAAGGCATCCCCAAGAACCAGTCCAGATCGCCGTCCCCATCGAAGTCCACGACATGGAATCCTTCCAGACGGCCGGCGCCGGGGAGGCTCCACAAAGTGTTAGGGTCCAATCCGAACGCGCCAGTGAAATTCCCCGCACCATCACCTCGATGATAACCATAGCGTGGGTTGGATGTGGCCGATAGCCCCGCTATATCAAGGTTCGAGTCATTATCAATGTCCGCTAGAAATATCTCCTTTCCCGCCCCAAGCCAGCTGGTTTCCGGGACCACTGTTCTCTGCCATTGACCTCCCCCCCCGCTCGGATTCTTCATGCAGATTATTTCGCCTAAGCGGTCGATCCTCCGAGGGAAAGTACTGACGACAACATCAATATCACCGTCTCCGTCCACATCTCCGGTGTCGACTCCTGTAAGACCCAGGCCGTCCTCCTGCCAGATGACTTGGACCCCCCCGTAAGTCCCGTCCCCGTTGTTGGGGATCCACGCAACGCGGCTTACTGAGCTCCCTTGAAGAACGATGATATCAAGGTCGCGGTCACGATCGAGGTCTGCCGTAGCAACGCCAACGATAAACTTTGCCCCAGTGAAAGACTGATTGAAAAAGTTCGTCTGGAGAATCGTCGTCTGTGTGAAGGAGCCCTGGCCATTGTTGGTGTGCACCCGCAGCGCAGCCCCCTGTCCCAGGTCCCATCCAGTGGTTGTGAAGCTTTGACCAAAAGACCCGGTAACGACATCCAGATCTCCATCATTGTCCATGTCTGCTACATCAAAGGGAAAATCTGAATATGTCTCTTCAATATTTGATATCGGAAGCACCGTCCAGTCGCCACCCCCATCATTTCGAGCCCACACGATTCTGTGGCCGAATGGCCCCCACGGGACGATGGCGAAGTCCTGAATGACGAAATCTATATCCCCGTCCCCATCAATATCAGCGGGCTTGGCATTCCCGGCATCGACGCCCTCAGGCAGAGAGATATCGTTCCGGATGAGGTCCGCGATCTGGGCAGAGGTGAGGCTCGCACTCAGGGCTAGGGTGGTAACGCTGAAAATGAATGAGTGAAGAGACCTTGGAAGAGAGAAAGGCGGGGCTGGAAACATATTGTCTTTAACTGGTTGCCGACCTTGGGCGAATATCCCGGTGAGATCAATTTCTAACGAGGGTTCACGGAAGAGGGAGGAAACTTCCCATGTATTGTGGAAAGATGGGTTTGAATTTGTCGATGAAATGTCCGCTTTTGTAGGCGGGTGTTCAGGCCGTAGTTCTCGACCACGCGGCCCGGTCGGTTTTCGGTGACGAGGTTGCACGTCAGCAGATAGCGAGCCCAAAGAGGAATTAGGTTTGAGGCAAGGAAAGCCCAGCTTCGAGGCTGCTTCCACGGAGCCCCACGGGAGCCAGAATTCGTCCCCCGCTCAGCAGGCGGGTCCTCATATCCCAATTACGGGGTGCTGGTAATTTCCACCCGCAGAAATTCGCGGACGGTTGTCGATATGGGGGCGTTACTTACAAACCAGACCGAACTCGTGCCGTTGCCATTGTTTGTACGGCCGAAGTAGAGAGCTCCGTCTGTCCAATCGACAAGGTCATCAGAGCTCTCAGCCCGGAATACGACCTCATCTGCGCCAATCTCTTGCTGGAAGATGATTGCCGAAAAGAGCTGCCCATCGATTTCGATGGTAGCCGATTTGACGTGGTCGGCGGAGTCAGGGATGTTGGGATCGTAGCCCGAAGCGAACTCGAGGAGGGCTGCATGGCCGTCGCCGTCGTCGTCAAGGGATAGATCGACCACTTCGTTGGCAGCCATCCAGGTAGCGAGGTCGATGGCATCGCTTCCGTTGGCATTGCCGTTGAGGGTTGCGCTGGTCCGCCAGCTCTGGGGGAGGGAGGAATCGTTGCTTCCCGGACACATAAGGATAAGCGAATAGCCGTGACCATCCGCACTGGATGGCCAGGGTGCTCCCTCCTTGTAGGTGAAATCGGCGATGGCAGTTCCGGAGGCGTCTGCCAGCCGAAGTCGTTCTCCGTTATTGGAGAGCTTGTTGGAGTCGCCGATCTGATATTGCCCAATGACGGGGAGCCCTTCGCCATAACGTCGAAGGAAGGCTGCTTCATTGCCCACGACGATCACTCGTGCACCCGGGTTGAGGGTCATGGAGGGAAAATCGAAAGTGATCCCGTTGGTAAAGGACAGGTTGGCAAGGTCGACTGCCACGGTATCGCTTAGATTCTGCATCTCGATGAACTCGAATGCGTCGGAATCAAGAAATCCGGCATTCTGTTCCTCTGCGGTCGGAGGGCCAGGGTGATAATTGAACTCAGTGATAGCGAAATTGGCAGAGCTGGCAGGGGTGAGGCTACTGGTGCCTGTGATGGTTACGCTATCCTGCGCAATCAAGGTCCCATTGAAACCGATCGCCTCGAGAGTGATGGTGTTGGTCCCGGGCGCTACTGGGACAGTGACTTCCCAGCTGTTATCATCGGTCCAGGTGACCGGGAGCAGGGCTCCACCCGAGAGGCGAATCTCGCGGACATCGACCCAACCGTCTCCTGAAATCGTCACGGAGGACTGGCCGGTAGCCGTGCCGTCAGGGGTATTGATGCGATAAGGGATATTGGCCACTGCGTTGTTGACGAGGTTGGTGGCATGTCGACTTCGAGTGTTGATGTAGGATCTGAACGAAGAGAGGTTGGGTTGATTGCCGGTAAGGAAGCACTGATAGTGATCGATCCATTCGCCGATGTAGGCAGAGTTGAAGCTGGTATTGACGATGTCGAGGATGTGTCCGTAGTAGGCCCGTTCGTTGGCCGGGCTGGCGGCCAGGAGCTTGTCGAGATCTCCGTTTGGGGTGAGGTCTGAAGTGGCACCCCGATTGAACGAGAAGTCCATGTCCCAGGGGAAATAGAGAGCCTTCCCGTCACTGGGCCGGAAATAGAAAATTGCGTTGTGCTGGGATCCGCCGCTGTAGTTATCGCCGATTCCACAAAGCACTTGAACCGCAAAGGAACGTAGCCACTGATCCACGTCCAGAAGTTCGGTGGTGGCGTCGCGGTAGGCAGTGCCACTTAAGCCCATGGCGATAAGCATCTCTATCAGGGGGGCGTAGTCATCAGCGGCCTTGTTATTGTCGATCTGCCAGTGGTAGCGGTAGAGCTCCTTGTCTCGGCGGCCACTAATACTGCGCATGGAAACTCCAGCCACGCTATCGGGATTCGGACGTTTGGGGTCTTCTGGTCCCCCGCCAGCTGTGCTGGTGGGATAGTAGATCAGTTCGTATTCGAACATGGTCCCGTCGTCACCATCGGGGAACTGGTTCTCCAGCCACTCATCGTCGAACTTTGATTTCAGCAGCATAGCGGACCCGGTCTGAGCAGAGCGGGGCGCGATAACCCGAATCAGATCATCGTTCATGCCGGGAATATCACCGGCGCGACTCACGATGTGTTTGACCAGCATTTCCTTCTGGCTGAACTGATCGCCGGCACCGCTGCGGTCGACTGCCACGACTTCGTGAGCGCCAAGGAATGGTTGGTCGTCCGGAAAGCCAATATTGAAGCCGACTCGGACAGCTTTGTTTCGGCCGCGCTGACTGCCCTTCAGGCGGACTCCGCAGTTGTAGTAGATCTCGCTCTCGTTGTAGATGATGGTGCACCCGATACGGTCGTTGCTCATGACTTCGGTCTCCCGATGAAGAAAGTCTCGATCGGCATTGGTCATAACGATACGGAAGTTGTTGGGTTGGCAGTCTCCGTAATCGAGGTTGGCCTGTCCGTCGTCCCACGGGATGATAGCGTGGGAATCGGGGCCCGACCTGGGCAGGAAAGAGGTGGCGCCGATGCCGTCGCGAGCGGCCACATAAAACTGCACTTTTCGTCCGCCGGACTGTCCGGGAATTGTCGCGGTGTAGCGACCCTCTCCTCGATCAGTCATCGAGATGCTGTTAAAGCTGCCCCCGTCCACGGAATAGCGGAGGGCCATGGACGCCACGCCGTCCGGGTCAGCTGCATCTACTGTCACGGTGGCACCACGATTTGCAGCAGGGACCGCAGGAGCGTGGCTAAGTCTCCCGAACGTGGGCCCGCTATTTGTGTCCTGTCGAGAGTTTGGCGTGCCCGGTGTTCCCCCGTCCAGGGGGGCGTCCAAGATAGTTGTGCGGGGCAGGCGATTGAAGTAGAGGCGCGTATTGAGCTGATTGGATCCACCGAGCCACTTTGCTCGGAAGCTAATCTCGTAGGGTGAGGACGAGGTGATGCTCACAAAGGCGTTACCATCTTTGAGTGTGGTTTCGGCATGGTTGTGCATGTGCTCCATGGCGCCGGTGGCACGCACATGGAGAACCTTGTTACCCGGGTTTTCCGGGTCGTCGATCACCTCAGCGTGCCGGTGATTGCCGCGCATGCGCCAGCGATCAAAATCGCCTCGGCTGAAGTCACCATTCTGGATCAACTGACGGGGGGAGTTGGTGGGGTTCTCTATCACACTGATGTCGTCGATGAGGAACTCGCCGGCATCAAGAAGTCCAAAAAGGAACTCGTTATAGCGGTCAGGGTCATTGCTGGGGATTCTGCTGCCGCGTCCGGCGTAGGTGATGGTTTGCCACGTGCCGCTTTCGAGGCTGGCGGACCAGGCTTCCGGGGCGCTGTTATCAGCGTCTGGATCGCGCAGTTCGAGGCTAGCCCCGCCGCCGTCGGGCAATCCCGGCCAACGCCCGCCGTCGTAAAAGCGCACCTCATCGACTGGGTTTTTTTCGGCGTCGATCAGGCGCAAACGTTCCCCCTTACGCGAGAGGCTTCCGCTCCACGGTCCGGCGATGTCGATGTCAGGAAACTTGGCTGCCAAGGAGACAGCGTCCCGGGCCACCACCAGAAACTGGCCGTTTTCCAGTATGGTCCCCGGGGGAAACCCGAAGTCGATACCGTCGCTGAAACTCCATCCGCTCAGATCAACCGCGGAGGAGCCCTTATTGTAGAGCTCAATCCACTGTTCGTTGGATTTTCGAAAAGGACTGCCCTCTTGAATGGAGAGTAACTGTGCGCCCATCACCACGTCGCTGCTCCCGGAGCTGGCTTGGTGGACTTCGACTGAAAGTCGGTTGAGTCCGGTGGTGAGGGAGGCCAGGGCAGATGCAGGAAGAGTTATGCTGGTAACCCCGGCATTGCCCACGGTGTCGCTCGCGGCGGAGTCGAAACTGACGGGTTCGTCGTCCATCTGGTAGCGTTCGATCTCGACTCCGTTGAGGTAGAAAATTGCGCCGTCGTCGATCTGATAATTCAATTGGAGGGAGGTGATGTCATTACGTTCCTCCTGGCTCAGGATGAAGTCGGTCTCGAAGTAGAAGGTGACTACCCGCGGGTCGCGCGAGGCGAGGGGGGCCAGCGGAGTATTGATCTCGTTCGCCAGTAATCCGGGGTTCTCGACTCCCAGTGGGCCAGGTCCAGAGAACCAGTTCACGTTGTCAGAGGGGTGGGCTACTGTCTCCCAGGTATTGCCCAGGTTGGAGCCACTCTCATTGAATCGCCAGGTCTCATCCCAGTCCAGAATGATGGTCGGATCTGGCGGTGGAGTGGCGGGGAGTGGGCGGGGGTTATACATGATTTCATTAATCACGATGTCGCTCTCAAAGCTGAAGGGGTTAGGAGCTCCGAAGGAGGGATCGCTGGGGTAGAGCCATTGATCTCCAGAAAGTCCACGCAGGCGGTTTGTAACCTCACGGGCGTCTGAGAGTTCAATGCCGCCGGGACGGTAGAGTGCAAGGCGATGGCCACCGGAGACCGGGAAGGCAGGTTTAATGATGAGTTCAGCTCCCGCTGCAAGGAAGTTGGCGGGCAGAGGCTGAGTGCTGCCGGACGAGGAACGCAATTGATAGCCGGTCAGTTCCACGGCGCTGGAGCTTAAGTTAGTGATCTCAACCCGGAAATTTGGATCGTCTCCTGCCGATATTTCACTGAAGACAATACTGCGATCCCGTTCGCCCGTAGTGGGCGCCTCCTCGGTGGCGGTCAGAACCGCACCGAAGGCCATGTCGGGGCTCGCAATGGCATCCTGGTGAACTTCCACTGCGATGGTATTGGCGCCGGGGAGCAGGCTGCTTCCGGAGATCGAAATAGCGGGGGAGAGAGAGCCGTTTTGAGCGGGGCTCTGGGCGAGGGTGTCATGGTTCACCAGGCCGGCGGGCATGTTCTCGCGGTGGATCTCGTTTCCATTGAGGTAGATTACAGCTCCATCGTCGAGTTGGAGTTGCAGGCTCAGGGTGGTGCGGGCCGGGTTGCCACTGAAGGTGAAATCATGGCGGAAGTAATATGTGGTTGATCCGAGGGTCAGCTCACTGGCGAGGTTGCCCCCGCCACCTCCATCGACCGTGGGTGCGGTGAGGGGGGTCAGGGTGCCACCTGCCAGGCCTGTAATGGAGCTGGAAGGAAGGGCCTTTTCCCAGATAGCTGGGTCGTCGAGTGAGCCGTTAAAAAACTCGCCGCTGCCGCCGGATGTGTCGCCGCCAAAGTAGAGCGGCTGCGGCTGACTGAGGCCGTCACTTATGGAGCCGGTGGAAGCTTGTGTTCCGTTGAGAAAATAGGTCAGGGTGCTGCCGTCCTTAACGACGGCATGGTGTTGCCACTGTCCGGCGGGCAGGTCGGGATACTCCAGATTGTTGTTTCCTTGGCCATTCATGTGCCACTCGAGCTTGGTGGGGGTAAACTTGATGAACTGGCGAGGAGAAAAATCGGCTCCATTGGGAGCGAAGCGATTGCCCATAATGACGGAGTTTTGATCCGTGTCCCCCGGAGCGCGCCGAGCCCAGAAGGACCAGGTAAAGTCCTTGGTCTGGGTCATGACTGGAATGGTGGTTGCTCCCGCATCGCCGAAGCTGCCCGAGTTGCCGCTGAAGGTAAGGAAGGAGCTCCGGATGCCATCGCTTTCCCAACTGGCGCCATTGAGAGAGGCGTCGTTGCCACTGGGAGAGGAATCGCCCGCGCTGTTTCCTTTGCCTTCGTCGAGAGGCCAGTATCCCAGGAGTCCCTCGCCTGCCCCTGTCGATTCGGTGGTGCCAGCGAAGAAGATGCTGTCGGCGCTGGCCCAGGCCTCGTCATCGAAAGAAGGGCTATTCCAGTCAGCGGCTGGTGCGGAGTCGGTTTCCCGGTATTTCCACGCTGAGGACAGAGTCAGAATGGGGCTGATCGTAGGCGGTTGATCAACGAGGGGGAAATTGGGCTCGCCTGGTGTACCTCCGGACTCCGAGCTTGCGATCCAGTTAAAGGGACGGGACTCGGCGGTATTCTGGCTACGTTTGGAGAGGGTTGCGCCCAGGCCATCAGGGCCGACCGGCCAGTCGCCCTCGTCGCCGTAGCTTACGGAGTCCATGGTCCGGTCGCTATTGTTGACCAGTCGGATGGTTTCCCCGTTGTTTGCCAGCCGACCGGTGAAGGGTCCCAAGGAATTTGTTCCAGTGAGGGTGCTGTGATTGGGGTCGGCGGCGATCAGGAGATAGCCGTGGCCGGGAATGACAGTACCCTCGGCAAAGGTGTAATTTATGCCTCCTTTGAGCTCCCATCCCGACATATCGACGTTCACGCCCATCAGGCTCCGCAACTCGACCCACTCGGTGTCGTTGTTTTCATCCAGCGGGTGATAGTTGATCTCGTTAAAGACCACTACGCTGTCGGCAGCCCGCAGGATTGGGGTCAGGCATACCAGGGTGATTACATAGAGGAGCGCGATCCAACCCCTCAACCATCGCCCCGGAAAGTCCCGGTCTTGCGACCGCGCCTCATGTTGATTGTGTGCCCCCCGGAAGACTAGGAGGATCTTCATGGGATAGTGACGCTGACATCATCTAGGTACCACCCGGGGAAGTCGCCAATGTTGTCGGTCATGAGACGGAATTCGATTTTGATCAGATTGCCCATGGCGGAGGCCGGGAGCTTTGTGCTGACGTTTTCCCAGAGGCCCTCCGTGGTTCCCTCAATGCCGGAATTGACGACCGCGAGAACCGAATTATCGGCCGCATTGAGAATGCGAATCTCACCCGAATC
>MDTC01054363.1_pt1 | contig 13668 bp, 37 predicted proteins | sample 811181 | NCBI WGS metagenome assembly MDTC01 (sample SAMN05326644, study PRJNA326480) | marine metagenome | isolation source: seawater | place: Pacific Ocean: North | collected 2011
ACCATCATTATTACCATTGCCAATCCGATCCTAATCTGAGTTCATTATTACGCTACCTAACGCGATCCGAGTTCTACTCTTCGTCTAGTACGTTTCGTAGCTTTTCTAGAAATTCTTCTCGTTGGGTTTCTACTTGTTCATATGTCAAAAGTTTAGTTTCACAGCTACAAGTAGGGCAATGTAAGCCCATATCAGTAAAGACTTCTTGATATATCTCTATTACTTTAGGTCCCTTAGCTTCAGTAATGTAAGCTAAAGCCCATTCTTGTAGTTGGTCTTGTGAGGCAATTACACTTTGAACTAATCTACCATCAGCAGTTGTGTGAAAAGAAGCACCTTTTTCTTTTAGCGAATCTTCTTTAAATACTGAAATCATACCTTCCATAAGAACACCTGCTAATTCAAAAGGACTTTTAAATGATTCATTATCCTCTTCATAGACTACCTCCATAGATGTAATTAATTGTACTCCTGTATTAGTAACAAAAAATTCAGTATCTATACCGAAATCTTCCATAACAGCGAAAGATTCGTCTAGTAAACTATCAAAAGTCATATTTATTATTATGCCAATCTTCAAAATTTTGATAATTACTTATATGTTGGTAGTGATCCATCACAAAATTACTCATAGCCTGATAATGCAGATACCCAACAGAGTTATCTCCATTCTTTATTCTTGATACTGTATCACTTGATATTGGTACGTGTTGTACTATGTCTTTGTTTCTTATCTCAAATTCATACATAAGATCTTTAATTACTTTATGGTTCAATACTTTCACATAAGGTAAGTCATTCTCTGATAAACCATTAAATAATTTATACAAATTCGATAATGTCTCTACACTAGGAGACTTTGTTCTACCCCACATAATGTAATAAAGAGTTCCTCTATCAATACCTACTGCTTCAGCTATTGTAGTTTTACTTAAACCACTAGCTTTTATTACTTTAGCTAAAAATTCAGGTGGTATCATTCTTATATAAGGGTCGGGTATTATTTTCCCATATATGTCAGAACTAGGGACTATTCTATAATATTCGTAATCAGTTATGAATACGTAGTTACCTTTTAATGTAGTAACTCTGTTTAGTTTCCCTGTTAAATCCCATTCGTTTTTTCTTATTCCATCTCTAGTTTTTCTTTTATCCATTCTATAAATTCCTCCGGATCATTACTTCCTGTCGCGTTCATTACCATAGTTTCCCATTCGTAGAAATATTCAGGTTCTACTTTGAATCGGTATCTACCTACTCGTATCTGTATATTTTCTTCTTCGTCAGATACGTTCTTTACAGGTTCTACTTCAAATCTTTCTCTTTCAGAGTCGGTAATTAAGTTTTCTATATCGTCTAAATCCCAACCTACCCCATCAAGATCTCCGCCTTCCGCTAAGATTTCTTGAAGAGACGTTATCAATTCATCACTGTTCCAACCACCAATTTCTGTTAGTCGGTTGTCAGCTAATAAATATGATTGAGCTTCGACATCATTGTCGAAGTTAATACCTCGTAATACTGGAACTAACCATTCTCCGTCTTCCTCCCGAACACGGATACGTTCCGGTGGTTTTTCTCCCCCTCTTTTGAACATCGTAAGGGTTTCAAGCCTTCCGTGTCCAGCAAGTAACTTACCAGTTTTCTCATTGAGCATAACTGGTGAAGTAAAGCCAAAACGTTTCATACTTTGGTATATTTCTCCTATATCGTGATCCTTCGGATTTATATCCGCGCCCACTATCTCCGATAAAGGAACATATTCAACTCTGATGTCGTCACTCATAATTTTCTCCTAGAAAGGTGCTTCTAGTGCTTCTCCTGTAGCTTCGTCTACAGCGATATCGCTCATAGGTCTACTCTCAGGTGCTTCTACAGCTCCCATTCCTTTCTGTACACCCGGAACGTTTGCTGCGTCTCCTGTGTAAATTTTTGTTACTATTGCAGTGGCACTTTTAGTAGAAATACCAACTTCATCAGCTACTATCTTCGCTGATTTACCTTTAGTACCATCTTTCTTGTCGTATTCTTCAACATTCATCTTACCGTTAACCATAACCCTTACAGACTTGTTGCCTGTAATTGATTGGAATAGATTAGTTGCTGAGTCTCCAAAACATACAACATCAAACCAAGATGTTATAGGTTCGTCATTTTGATCTTTACCAGTATAGACTGCAAGACCAAAGTTAAGGTATTGCATTCCTTTTGCACTAGTTTTAAGATCCGGATTTACTGCGTTACCTATCAAGGTAACATTATTTACTGCCATCGTTTTCTCCTTCCGGCATTAATTGTCATAATTTTTCACCTGTACCCATAGCAAAGGTGAACCATTCTTTAGCTTCTTCCCAAGGCGCGCTATAATCATTTCCCTGCTGATAACTAGCAAGATTTCCCATCTTTTGTGTTTTCTGCAGTTGCATATATACCGCGTGTCGGAAACTTTCGTAACCATTTTCATCGAGGTACCTTCTTAGTCCCTCACGATTACCTTTTATACCTGATTCTATTGCACCTTTAGGTGGTTCGTTATTGTTACCACCCCAACTTAACATTAAGTCGGTACACTTCTTCTTCCATTCTGAAGGCGTAAAAACCCATTTACGACCCTCATCATACATATCTTGAATTGCAGTCCAATTAGTATCAGGGCTAAAATTTTTAAAATCGTCATAGTATCTTTTTAAGTTCTCTCTTGTATAAACAGGATTATTAACCCAACGAGAATTTATCCAATTAATCATTAAGATAAACTCTTCTTTACTCAAAAGAGGTTCTGCTGCTTTTCTTAAATTCATTTGTTCGTTACTCATCTTCGCTCTCCTCAAGTCCGCTATTTAAAACGAACTTATTCAAGTTTTCAAAAGCAATAGACTTAGCTTGTTCTATTGCATAATCCATATTAGCAAGTTCACCCGCTAGTTTCAATACATCGTTAACATTTTCAAAAGATTCATCATAATCTTGTAAAAAGCTGTACTTCATTGGTAACTCTGTGCCTGTGATCTTTTCTAAAGCTAAGTGCATAATTTTTTCTTTTAATTCCTTATATTTAGTATTAAATTCATCACTCATAGTAGGCTCTCTTGTTTCGTGTTCTAATCTTGCGATTTCTTCAGTTTTATCTAAAGATGTATAAGCACCATTGTTCATAGCTATATTGTATTTAGGAAATTCTTGTTTAATTGCCTTAGCTTCTTCATCAAGAGCTTCATCTCTAGTATCAAAATGAGAAACAGATATATCAGATACTTCATCAAACCAATGCTTCTCTCTCTTATGTTGTGATATCCTTGCAAAAACATTAAGAGAAATACCTACATAAAGTAATCCTTCATCGTTATAAAATCTATATAAACTAGTTTTCATATACTACAACACCAACCATATAAAACTTTAAGAATATACATCTGAGCTACTATAGACAAAACAAGTATCAAAATTGCTCTTTCTTCACTTCCTCTGTATCTAAGTCCTCTTAATCTATTCACTATCAGCCCAATCTTTAAGATCTTGCTGTTCCATTTGTTGTATTTTTTGTGTTGTCAACTTCTCTCTGTCTTTATTAGAAAGATTAATTGGAGCTTGTGCTAAGTCTCCCCAATGTGAAACTAATGCACTAGGGGTAGGCTTTCTACCGTATGCTTGTATATAGTGAGCATATCTTGTCTCTATATCTTCCGGTGAAGCATTCACAGCTACTAACTGAGCAGTTGCAGCATTGTATCTACCTCTTTCATTCTCTGTCATATTGTCCCAATTACCTCTAATTGTTCTAGTCAATGCAGCGAATATAGTTTGTGATAGATTATCTCCACTACTTGGCTCCGGTTCAATAATTTCTATATCGCCTTCCCAAACTTCTGCTTGTTTATCCATTTGTGCAGGATTATAAAACTCATCATCAATTTTTGTTTTCTTCTTAGCTTTATATCTTTGTTGTCTAATTCTTGTCTGTTCTTTTTGTATTGCGTATTTGCCGGATAAATCATTCCAATCGTGTATCTTATATTTACCATTTTCTTCATCAATCCAACAATTATCCAATAGAGCATTGAAGAAGTCCATATGGTCCCCTTCCCACTCTGCACCTTCTGCTATTACATCTGCCAAAAACTGTTTTTTATCATCATCTGTATTGCCGTAAGTCTTTAACTTACCGTCTTCGTGATATTCAAGTATCCAATACCAAAATAGGTGTAAATAACCTATCATTTCAACTTTAGTGATACCCAGTTGTTGAGCAGTAATTTTTAGCTTTGGGTGTGATCTTAATTTAGTCTCACTCTGTAACCAAGCCATCTATTCCTCCTCTTCATCGTATTCGCTTAATAGTGTTTCTGCTACATCAATTTGCATATGTCCTTTATTTGACTCGCAAATTTGTTTTCTTAGTTCTTCGTCATCTACTGCTTTGATTAAACCCATAATTTGTTCTGCTTGGTTTTCATCTTCAGCTTTGAATAAGTAATCTTTAACTTCTGTATGTGTATACATAAATAATCTCATTTTAAAATTACTCCATCTTTAGACTCTAACTTTAATATCTTACCATCTTCATCTAAAAATTCCAAGCTTATCAATTCTCTAGCATAGTTACCATAATGGCTTTGCAATCTATAAGCGTGTCCTTGTTTTATTAATTCTGAAAATAGTTTTATTTCTTCATTAAATGTAAGATTTCCAAATTCATAATCATTTATTTGTTTCATTAAATTATTATTCATTTTCTTTTGCTACATCTTCCACTAACACCATATGTCCGTTTATTTGTAAACCTAAACTTGGGTGTATGTATTTTAAGTCTTCGATAGCTTGTTTCTTTGCTGCATCAATATCTTCTGCAAGATATTGTTTATGCCCAAGAAATTGTATATTAATTTTCTGCACGTCTTCTTTTCCTCCTCTTGTATTTTTCGTCCATAAAAGCTTTTTTAGCTTTTGATCTTCTATATATCGTCATCTTCTTTACGTACTGTCCACATATCAAATGCATATTCAACATTGTTATCAATTCCAGTTAACAAAGATGTTATGTATCCGTCTGCTTCTTTTAGTGTTACATCTTCGTTAAAATGAAAAGTTACACTTAAATCGTTAGTAGTTCTTTTACGATTATTTTCTTTATAAACGTATATATCTTCCACTATTCCTCCTCTTGTTGTTTTAAAATTTCCCAATTTTTTTCTAAGCCTTCAACGACTTCTTTAATTTGAGAAAGTCTACAAAGTAGTATTCCGTCACCAGTTCCGTGTGGCATTGCTACCATCGAAAATGGTTTTTCTATACTACCATCTTTTTGTCTTCCTGCATACTCAGCACTCTGCTTTTCTGCTTTGAAGAATCTGTTGGCTATCGGTTCTACTTGATTACCACTTTTTACTTCAAATCTAACTTCACTGTTCCAATGTTCTTCATCTGCAGATTTCCCTCCAAATAAACGTTCAGGAACACCTAATAATTCTTTTGCACGAAATTGTTTAGACCTACCACTGTGTCGGTTAAAGGTATTCATTTTTCTGCGTTCTTCAGGTGTGATATATTTATCAACCATAATTAATTTACTAACTCAGCATACTGAGAAGATGTTCAAATAACATCGGAGTCATAATCACCACTTCTGATTCTCCATCAGCACTGCGTTTAGCGTTTCCATCCTTCCTCTTAAGTTTTTTCCAATATACAACAGTTTCAAACTGTCCAGACTTTTCTAAAGCCTTACTTAATGTTTGATGTACATTAAGATTTGTTCTATTTTTACATTCCCCAATAAAGAAATGTTTGTTACCTTTTATAAATTCTATGTCACCTAGATCATTTTTTCCGCCCTCAGCTAATCTTCTAGCTTTGATACTCATCTTTTCGTCTAATCTATTAACACAAAATGTCTCATAAGCAGTTCCCTGCTGTTTTGGTTTATTAACCATAATTAATCCCTTAGTATCACTTTCTTAATCTTTTGCTCCACATTGTCTACAGTTATTATCTGTTTATTAGTAATAAGTGTAAAGCCGTCCTCATCAATAATTAATTGTTCTATATAACCTAAATCTTTTTTTTCTTGAAGTGTCTTGCCAAGAGTTCTTCTATTGCAGTCCCATATAGTATTTGAAACTTTATTTATGTGTTCGTAAAATTCTTCGTTACTTAATACTATTTCGGGTTGATCATCTTTGTGCATTTTCCTCCTTAGCTTGTACATAGGATGATACAGCAGTTTGGAACGTTTGCCAAGTTTCATCTTGGGATTCTTTAGGCATACCTAATTCTCTCCATAATGTACCTATCCTTTTATAGCTAGTTGGATCTTTATAGAAATCAATAACTTGTTTTCTATTTTTAAAAATACCTGCTTTATTTAATGCTTCAGCAAGATGATGCATCTCTTGTAAATCTTGAGTTAAAACTTTTATTCTTCCAAGATCTCCTAATTCTTTCATAGCAGTATTGATCATTGTCATATATGTCATCAATTCGGTTGCTATAAGCTTACTTAAGCTATCAACAAGATCTCTAGAAGGTTTGAATGCGGGGGCACCCATCAAAGCAGCTGCGTATATATTTGTGAAACAATCGTCTCTACACTCGTCACCGGGCAATCTATTGCAATAAATACATTTATCGCTTAGATCTCTTAATTCCGGTAACTCACTCATTCTTCCTCTGCTATTGACAATGGAGCTCTATCAAATATTTGTTCAACCTGTTTATCTCCATCCCACACCATTGGAACGTCTCCAGCTTCTTCCATTTCTTTCTTAGATTCTCTTAATATTACAAGTGTATTCTCAAGTATTCCTAATTGTTGATTCCAGTTCTGCCAGACTTCCGGGTTTGTTAATTTTTGAGGCTCTACTAACCCTAAATAGAAGTGCTGTCCTTCCATTTCTTTCATTTGGGTATTTAAAACTTCTATTTTATCTTCATATGTCAACATTTCGTAGACAAATGTCTTATCTTCACTCATTGGTTTCTTCTCCTAACATAGTTTTAACGTTTGTAAGATCAGCTTTGAAGTAATCTTCATAGCCTTCTATTGCATTTATAGAATGTCCTAATTCTTTAAATACTTTTTGTAAGTCTTGATTCAAACCTATTAAGTTTATAATCTGACCTGAAAGGGCTTCTTTAGCTCTCTCAACAGTATATTCTATAGGTTCATCAAGATTATCATCCTTATTTTGACCAAATTCACTTGATCTTGTACTGAATTCTGTATAACGGGTTATGAAACCCCAATCTTTGTTGTTCAAGTCCATATCCCAATTATAGTTCAATGGTCTAAACCTTAATGACAAACCAGCATAAATTTGTAGGCAAATACCCTACTTCTTTATTTCTCCTACCTTTGTCACCAAATTCAGTAGTATTAGGCATACTTCTATCACTAAACCATTGTATTTCTTTTCCTAAATATTTCATTGCATATAAATCCCAAACATATAAAACTCTGTCATATTCAGTAACATAAACAAACATTTTCTTTTCATCTTCAGCTATTTCCATATTTTTTTCATATTTATATTTCTCAATAAGCCATTCATCATATTTCTTATCTCTTGATTTGATTTCAACATTGTAATGCCAATTAGTTGCGTCAAAATGTTCAAATTGATTTGTTTTTTCAGTAGTTACCAATGTGTAGCCACCGAACAACCCAGTATTGCTCAAGTGTTTTATTATTTCACTTGTTTCCATCATTTGTCTTTGAGTTCCATTCCTCTAACTCTAGGTATTTTTGCATCTGTATGGTTAAAACAATTAATGTTTTCGTTATAAATACTCAATGGTGTAGAGCATTCTTCTGCCTCACAAATTCTTGCTCCTTTTTCTCCATAAGTTTTGCTTTTTCTCCTAGCATATTTAGTAGTAGCTTTATGTCCGTAGTTATAGTTCAATGTTATACTTCCTCCAATCTTTGATCAATCTCTAATAATTCTTTTATTATTTTTTCTTTTCGTTTAATAAGTTTCATAACTTCCGGTGGTATCCACTGTTTCTTTTCTTTATAAAACATTATCGTTTCCAATTATTAAATAAGAATCTTTTCCAAAAAAGTTTCCAATTTGTTTTAGATTCAAAATCATTTACATCATATCTAGTCCATACTTTATGTGAATGTATTCTTTCCCTAGTCACATCTATTGCACCAACTATTGTTCTGTGATGAAATAACGCTATTAAGATAGCACTAAGGTAACTACCCCAAGTATGAGAATCCCAAGCATTATGAAAGAATCCCTGTTTCATTCTTGGGCTATGTGAAGTACTTCTGTAAGCACTTATTGCATTATCGTTCCCTACGAAATTAGCAAACTTATGTGCGTGTTTATGACAAAAAACTATGTATTTACCCTCTTCGTCAAATAATGAGTCATAAAAAGATCCATACCCACCTTGTATGTTTAAATATAGAACACCCTCTGCTCCAGTATGAGTTTCCTCATAATACTTAATTTCTTTTTTACATTTCTTGTAATTACAAATTTCAAAATCGTTTTTCAAAATGGTGGCTCGTTTTCTTCTTGGTCGGGGTCAGACCAAAATTGTAATTCCGGATCATCAAAATCTAATTCACTATGGACTTCTGCCTCAGTTTCAAAGCATTTCATACATATAAATGCATCTCCAGTTGGAGCATCAAATGCGTGATGTCCTCCCTTTAAACATCCTTCTGCTAATTTCCTTATAACATTTGCGTTATGTTTAATTCTAGCTTTGCGTTCTTCCAGTTCTTTTTCGTTCATCTAATTTCCTTATTTGTTCATTTACAACAGACTTCTGTTGTTCTGTATTCAGTTGATAGATATTTATCAATCTATCTATTTCGTTATTTATATGAGATACACTCATTATTTTTACTCTTCCTCTCCACTTGGTTTATGAGTTGGCGAATAATACGGATATTCATAACCTTCCATTATTCTTCCTCTTCATACATTTGTTTATGTATATCTTGATGAGCTTCATAATTTCTAAAATTACTCATTATTCTTCTTCTCCGTTCAAACTATAAAATTGATATGTTAAAGTCAATTCTTCGCCTCTCTTAATGTCTTTAGTACATTCTAATACTAAGTGTGTGCCAATGTCAAGTAACTGACAATTAGATACTTCAGAATGGTTAATAAATCCACCTAAAGGTGTCCTTATCAGATCATTAAGTTCCCCTTCTTTTTTCCAATGTGTAGTACCTAATATGGTACCTTTAGAAATCTTCTTATTAGCAAACAGACCTAACCCTTCTATTTTGGATTTTCTGATTGTTAAATTATCCGGTAATGGTTTATATGTAGTCTTCATCTTTTCTTGTTATAAAGTATTGTTCTTCTTCATATTCGTTCACTTGTTTTTGATAATCAGAAGCTATTACCATAATTGTTTTTAAAATCACTAACAAACCAAAAATACCTGCAAATACGCCAATAAATATTTCCATTACTCAGCTTCCCTATGTCTATCTACAACGTCTTGCATCCATTTTAAAACATTTTCTCTGTCTGTTCTCAAGACTTTCTCCATCCTAGATAAGACCTTTTCCTCTTGCCAATCTTTAAATTCTTGCTCTAAATCTGAATGATCTAAAAAACTCATTATATATGACCTCCTGCTATGCCAAGCTGTAACCATTCATCATCTGTAAGCTCATCAAGTTCAGCTTCAAGCCATAGTTCTTCGTATTCCAATATATCTATTATTTTTTTTGTTCTTTTATCCATATTATTCTTCTATAAACCATTCTACAGGATATGCTTCTTTCCTTTTCTTCCTTTCCCATCTTTTGTAATCAACATAAAATTTGATATCATCAAATATTTTTTTTACCAGTTTTCTTGTCTTCGCCATTCTCTCTCCCATTTCTTTTCGTCTTCCCAACACCATTTGCTAGAGTTCCAATCTGTCCAAGTTGTATATCCATACATATCTTCTGCTAAATGTGCTGCAGCTTTTATATTCCAATAAGGACTATGTTGCACTCTTTCTTGACTGAATCCATAATCTGTTCTATATACTGTATTCGTTTCTAAATGTGGAATACCAAATCTCATAATTAACCAAGTATCCCATTCCGGTACACCATATACTTCGTGTACCCAATTCCAAGTTCTTGGTATAAACTGCATAAGACCCGAGTCTGAGTCTTCATCTCTATAAGCAGATGTTTTTCCTCTACTTTCACACCAAGATATTCTCATAGCTGTGTATCTATTTTCAGGTTCAAAGAACATAATAAAATGTGGAACGTGTTCTATCATTGCCGATGGCATATTATCGTTACATTCTTTTATTACCCCAATTACCTCGGGTGTTGGTTCTGTTGCCAGAACCTTGTCTGTTGCCAGACCACCCGGGGTAAAAGAAGCTAAAAAAATTAAACAAGTTTCAATCATCATTGTGTGTAAAACACTCCTTAAATCGTAGGTCGCCCTGTAGCTCCCTCTTTAGTATATTAAACTAAGTTAAGTTATACAGTACTACTGTTTAACAGATTAATCAAGTCTACAGATCTCTCAAAAGCTAACTCTTTTGTATATCCACTTTCAGAATATAGCTCTGTTGCACCACTCTTTTGAATCTGTGCTACATAAGTTAACCACTGATTGTCAAAGCCTACTGTGACTGTGTAGTCATCAATAACTCTAACTTCCATATCTTGATAGATATCGTCATTCATACTGTTAATTATACCATAACTTTCAGATATGCAAGGTTAAAATAACCATAAAAATAAACTTGCATATTTGAGCTATATGTGTATATAATATGTGCATACATTAAAGGTATCCTGTGAGGTACCAATGTATGTTTACTATAACTTATACTTACAGTAAAAAGGAGGACTAGGTGCAATATGACTCTTACCCGTATCATTTTTGCACCATAGTCTTCAGAAAAGTAAGAGAAGAGGAGGAATAATGTTTAGTAATGTATTTAAATATATTGATGAACTTACTTGTTCAGAAGAACTAGAAGAGATAATACAATCGGCTAAAAACCAAATTATATCGCTAGAAAAGGAGATAAATTGAGTTATACGAAGGAAGAACAGCCAGTAGGAGTACACGAAATCGCACTTTTACTAGGTGTAGAGCCAGCAACAGTGAGTTCTTGGCGACAAAGAAAGCGATTACCAAATCCGGAAGGTTACTTGAATAAGGGTAGAACACCTTTTTGGAAACAAGGTGAAATATTAGACTGGGCAGCAGCTACAGGTAGAAACAAAAATGTTGATATTACTGCTGTTGGTACACAAGTTTATGACACTCAACTAACAAATAAAGACGAACTAGTAGATACAGTTGTTGAAGATCTGAGTTGGGAGGCACCACCGGAAGAGCATTTTGATGGATTTAGTCAAGATAATCCTTTCTAATGTCTGATATAGAAAAAGCTGCGAAGAAACTCGTAGAAGAATTTAGAACAGAAAGAGAAAATCCGGATAATAAAAATGAGATTATCAAGCATAGAGAAATGTTGCCTGATAATCCACACGATGTAATGCATATGCTTCATCAAGTTGAAGCTATCAAAAGGGCTTGTAACGAAGCTATTAGAGATATAAAAGATGAATTACTAGAAAGATATAGTGGAAAAATAGTAAGAGTCGGTAATAAGGTTCTTATTGGAAAACACGGAAGAAAATGGAAACCTGTAGATAGTGATAAAGTTTTGGATTACTTAGGGTCTGATTACAGACAAGCAGTAAGACCTAACTTTAGAAAAGGTGGTATTGAAGCTGTAGCTAAAAAGCGCGGCGACAATCCTAGAACTATATGGGATTCTTTATTCTATGAAGAACTGACAGAAACACTGTCAATACTTGATGTAGATAACCCCTCTACACCAAAGTATATGAAAGATCTAGGGGATTTAGATGAAAGAGAAATCAGATAAGTATGGAAGTAGAGTTTAAAGACCTATTTTCTATATTGCGACTTGCTGAAGTTGGCAATATGAGCTACACTGATGCCATTGATGAAATGAGGAAAGTAATGGAAGAAGATATGAATTCAGCTTTTGATGAGAAAGTCGTCTTGCACGAATTGTCAAGACCATTCCCACAGAAGTATATTCACAAAAATCCTACAGGATATGGAGATTATATTCAACATTCTGTAATAAGACAAAGACTACTATCTGTATTAGGACCATATGAACAAAAAGTGGTTCAAATATTGAAAGAAGAAATGCCTAATAAAAAAGGAGCAATGCAAACAGTTATCACCGGTGTTATATTGGAAATGACTTTTCATATAAACGGTAGAGATGTTTCTGTACAAGAAATAGGAGATGTTGAACATCCATTTAATTGGGGTACAGAAGGTGCTCGTATGAAAGACGCAGTATCAGACGCAGTCAAAAGATGTGCTATGGCTATTGGTTGTGGTTTACACCTTTGGGCTAGATATGAAGGAAAGTCAGAATATTTCTTAGACCAACAGCTTGCTAAAGAAGTAGGCGTACTTGATGAAGAAGAATCTGATAAGGAAGATGCTTAAGGATCATTTATTAGATTTACAAAGGCAATATCAAAGAGCTTATAAAAATACTAAAGTAGAAGAGTATAACAAAATAGGTAAGGATATTGCCTTAGTGAGCATTGCGATTACTTTAGAACAAATGTTCGAGAAAGACATCGTTACGGAGCCAACTAATGCTATAATGGAACCGAGTTCAAGTGGGCAGGGTTCCAATGACCGAACAATCGAAGAGGACGTGCAAAAGTGATAAGTGCATTACTCCTCTCTCAAAGTACAATTCTGAAGAATATTGTTTTACTCACACTAAGCAAACACCGGAACCTGCAGGTTTCTATAAAGATAAGTGGGGGAATTTAAGAGAATATGGGAAAATTATCAGACAAGTACACGAAGACCCAAGAAGTGGGGAGAGCAAAGATCTCGGCAAATCGTAGAGACATCTTTGAAGAAGAACTTATTAAGTTAAGGAAAAGAGACTACCCTATTGATGAAACTTGGGTAAGACAAATAGCAATGGACAATACAGAAAGAAGAGTGAGAACAGATGGATAGAGTAGACCCCCAATCAAGTTATAATGATGAATATTATGAACAAGTAGATAAATTTGATTGGATAACTGAAGCACAATATTGGGTAGAGAAAGACGTACCCGATGGGTATATACACACCCAACTTAGAGTTACCAATAAATACGGAGAGTTTATTCTTAAGATTGACGAAGAAGGTTTAATGATTACTTGTACTTGTGGTTGTATTGATAGCTATGATACGAACTTTACAGATATATGTTCTGTTGAAAAAGAAGCTAAGAAACTAAGAAATAGAGAAAGTTATTATGATTCATTTGGAAATGATGATCAAGTAATAAGAGGTTGGATGCAAATAGGGGATAATGTAACACCTCCAGATAGTATCGAAATTAATGAATTAACTAGGTTATTTAAAGAATTACAATCTATGAACCCTAACAAAGAGACAAGATTAAATTCTCAATTAAGAAGTATGAGTAGGTCTTTAGAGAGAATCAAGAGAAATATAGAAGATATAGATGACGAAACCCAACGAGAAGAATTTCTAGAAAAGCTACGAAACGTACTAGATGAAGAGTAGAACTCGGATCGCGTTAGGTAGCGTAATAATGAACTCAGATTAGGATCGGATTGGCAATGGTAATAATGATGG
>MDTC01044846.1_pt1 | contig 13667 bp, 7 predicted proteins | sample 811181 | NCBI WGS metagenome assembly MDTC01 (sample SAMN05326644, study PRJNA326480) | marine metagenome | isolation source: seawater | place: Pacific Ocean: North | collected 2011
CCTGCGACGGCGCCGGAAACTGTTCTGTGCCGTGCATGAACGACAGCCACTGCCTCGGGGACTACCCGAGCTGCGATGTTGCATCGGGCCGATGCAAATGCACCGCTGATTCGTGCCAAACAAACGGAACGCTGTGCGGCGATGACGGGTTTTGCCGCTGCCAAAGCGATGGAGAGTGCACGACCGGCCCTGTGGATGTCTGCATCGATGGTTTCTGCGGGTGTTCAGGAGACGTTGTGTGCGAAGGCAGCCAAACCGCACACCCAGGGACAACTTTGAGCTGTTCACAACCATAGGGCCTGGGACAGGCTGCGGTCGCGTAAGGCTTGATTTCAAACAACTTTTACCGTATCATCCGCGCGCGGTCTGGGGAGTACGCTCGAAGGCGTACCGACTGCTTTACCGGGGTTACCTTCATGTTGGGGGAATTGAATCATGCGTTTATTTGGCCTGCTTGGGCGATCTATCACCACCATTGCATTGGTTCTCGTCGGCTGTTCTGATGCGCCGATAGACGAGTATAACGGACCGCCACTCTTTGAAGTTAATCTCGATGAGAGCAACAACCGACTCAAAGTCTCTGTGTATCCGGCTCTGAAGTCCGGTCAAACACTCCATGCGCGAATCCGCAACGGGTCCAGCGGTCGACTCGAATGCGGTCAAATGCTGCCAGAGATCCCACGCATTGACGAGCAACCTATCGCCTCTGAATCGGGTGATACGTTTCTGGGCCCTATGGCCCGAGCTGATATGTTCCTCGATCAGTACAACACCGCATTCGTCGAGGCTTTAGAGCCCACGCAGGACATGATTAATATCGCATTGGCAGGCACTTTCACCATTGACCTCTGCTTGATGAACGGTGACCAGGTCGTCCGCAAAGCCGAACTCGATATCAGGCGAGCGCTCGATAAGAAAGGCAGCGGTAAATTCGACGGCTATGGAGACGCTAACGAAGAGATCCGAAGTACGGTTGCCTACGGCGAAGCCTGCGTAAATAATCTAGGGGAAATCCCGTTTTTTGAGAAGATCGCAGACAATGATTACGCAACCTACAACTGCTTAGATTCCGTGCCCATTCCGATGACCGTCACCCTCGAAGACGGTACAAAAACGTTTCCAGAGACAACCCAGTCCAAATGCGATGACCCACAGTTCATCTACAATTCATGCGAACCAAATGCTGTAAACGGCCGGACGAATGGGCCTCGAGTTGCGCGGCGCGTCAATGATCAGGGGACATATTGGGTCCTTCTATGTCGAAAAGCTCTGACAGAAGAGGGCCAGTACAACGATGTCGCTATGATCGGCCATAACCCGTATACGGGCAAAACCTGTTACTTTCAAAATGCGCTCTACTCAAAGACCGATGGTGTGCATATTCCGCACCCAGCGGATGATCTTGAGTCGACCGCCTCGCCCCAGACATCTAATTCTCTATGGAATGGGATTCACGGTGGTTTGGGCAGCGGCATCCAATGCGCTGAATGCCATTCCACAGACCCCTTCATCCATACCCCTTGGATCGACGGCGCCAAAGATGAAAATGGCGATACAGTGATCCCCATGATGGGCGTCCACGATGGATATACCTTGGGTTTTAACGAAGCGCCCTACAGCATCGTCGATACCGAAGGACAGGGCTGGACAATGCCTAAAAACTTGGTCAACGCCGAGACAGCAGCTTGTACAAAATGCCACCGTGTATCCAACGGTCGTTGGGCCAAATCATGGCTTCGACGTCTAGAGGGTACAGATACCTTTTGGAACGACCTGCTCACAGATGAAGGGATGAAGTTCGAGAAGCGTTTCTGGATGCCACCGGAGATGCATCACCTCGATGAAAGCACTTGGGCTGACTCTGAGTATGGAAAGGCGTTGGACTTCATACAAGCCTGCGCACGGCCCAGCAATCCAACGGGCGATAGCGGACCAATTTATGACTGTAAGTTTGAAGATTTACCCACCGAACAGGTCATCGATGTCGGGGAGCTGCCTGAAGTCGAACTCGAGGGATCAGATTTAGCCCTCGAAGCCCTTAAAATCTTGGGTGCTAACGTCAGCGACCTAACCGATGAGCGATGCGATGGTGACAATGGTGATTGCGCAACGCGTCGCTGTGCGGAATGTCATTCCGTGTCTAAGGGCGGGCTAAGACATTGGCTGGACCTCACTCAAAATGCACTCAATCGCTGTAACCTGAAGCTCGATCCAGAGGTCATGAGTCAACAACAGGCGCTGGAGAGCGTTCATTGTATGCGCGCTCGCAGCACTGACCCAACATCAGTTTTTGCCGCTGACAAAATTGGGATTCTGACCACGGGCGCGCGGTACGGCTACTTTCGCCAGCTCTTCCAAAAAGCCTATGGTGAGACTGAATGGCTCCGTCAATTTGTTTCGTTTAAAGGTCGCGTCGGCATGCCAAAAGGCACGTATTCCGCATTGAATGAGCGTGAATATGCCGTCATTTTAAAATGGTTCGAGCAAAAACTGCCAGACCTTGACGCTGTCATCCAAGATCCGCCAGCGCCCACGAGTTGCGAGCCATTCATCGATGCCGCAGCCATCGAGGCCCACGTATCGGAAATGGCCTTCGAAGGCTGGGGTGCCGTAAACCAAGAGAATGGAATTCGGATGTTTGGTTGCGAAGGTGGCAGTGCTCGCAATTGCTTTCAAACGGGCTACGTAGACCGCTCATCGGACTGGGGCGGCGCAAAAGGCCAGCTGAGAGAAGTCCTTAAGTTGCAATTCAAGACCAGCTTCTGGACCAGAAGCTCAGCCGATGGTCGTTTCGTGGCCAATGGTGGCGGCGTCCAAGGTGGTGCGACCGTGACCGATCTACTTCGTAATCGGGATATCAAGGTCAAAGCCAGCTACGACCCCAGCTTCTTCCCGGACAACAGCGGGTTTATTTTCCAAGGCGGTGGCACAGGCATTTGTCCGCAGTCCATTTTAGAGACGGCAGAGGAAATTACATTCGAAGAAGAGGGCTGTATTCGCGGCACTAACATCAACCTGTATCAACATGTCGCTCGCGGAAGTAATGGCGGCGATTACTTCGTGATCAACTCACAATTTACAAGCGATTCGGGCCGTAATCGAACCACCAGTAATCCCGTTGCACACTTCGGCGGCAATGCAACCATGAAATTCTCACCCATGATCTTCAATGGCAGCCAATATGAGCAACTCAGAAGTGTCATCGTCGATTCCCCATTTGAAGGGGATTCGGTCCTGTCTCCATCGGGCAAGCTGGTGGTCAGCCGCCTGGCCGGCGGTGCAGATGGCGACAGTCTGGGCTATGTCATACGGAAGGTGGTCACCACACGCACGGCCGACAGTTACGACATCGATATTGGTCAGGTTGTCGCACGTTTGTGCATCCCGGGCGCCAAAGCAAATATTTCCTTTGATGAGCGATTTGTCGCGACCCACCAATACACCGGTGATCGGAGCGTCATTATCTTGGTCGACTTAAAGACCGGTGAGCAACATCTCGTCGCCGATGTACCAGAAGGGACGAAAGCGTTATTTCCACATTTCCGATCCGATAATTGGCTCTATTTTCTCATGAGAGATGGCCAAGATGAATACGTTGTGGCAAGCGACCTAGCCATTCAATTAGCCGAAGTCGGTGGACAAGCTGAATGAACTCGGTCTCCCGACCATACCGACGGAGTTGTTTATGGCTCTTGGCTTTGGTGGCTGTCGCATGCAGCGATGCGAGAGTTGTGCCTGAGCAAGGACAGAGCAATGATGGACTCGCGTTCCCCGGCCCGGAAAATGGAAAAGTTGACGTCTTTGGACGCGCCTTAATCGGCCTTGCAGACCCCTATCCAGCCGATCCGACTGTCAGAGAGATCGAGTCTGAACTTCAGAGAGACATGAAACTGAGGCGCGAACTCGGCTGGGCTGTTGCCGCGCGCGCCCTCGAAGATGTCCCCCTGTTCGGGCTGGAAATGCTCGAGCCGGACCGCCCGCTCGAAATAGAAGGCGGTACACCGACGGTGCCGAGGTGGCAGACCTGGTACGGTGTCGATGACTTTAGACGAACATTCCGGCGGCTTTTTGACGGTTTGACCGACGCGGAACGGCGGCAAAGAGCGCCGTTTAGTGAAGCGAATATTGACGATGCGCTCGTTTGGAATGTAAAAGCCCGCGAACGCTCAGCTCGCTGGCCGCTGGAGCGCTTCTTCAAGCATGTCTCAGAACTCGGTCAATGTGAGCCTGGTGTAAGTGAAGCCGACTGCGCGCGGAGTCTCCAGTCAAATTTCAGTGGTGCGGCGACCGGAAACGCGCGCATCACCTACAGCCCGGCGACGCTCAAACATCTGCTGAGAAATTACCAAGATAACTTGGGCTGCTTACCCCAGCTGGATGAGTTAACTCTCGATTCTCAATCAATGACCAGCGACCTCAATTTCACCGCCTGTATGGGTGAAGAGTTCCCTCTGTCATCAGTCCTCATCAAAGCACAGTGGGCCCGTGCAAATTTCGGTCGAGCAGTGGATGTTTTCGACACCGATGCAGATAGCCTAGAGGCTGTCATTGGCCCCGATAAAAGCGCCCATTGGGCGACGCCGGCACGGCGGGCGACCCCAAACGGGGACGAGATCTACACCATTCGAACGCGCACCGGAGACCTCTATCGACTCGTGGGCCTCCACATCATGACCAAGGAGCTACGGCACTGGGTCTGGGTCACCCTGTGGTGGAGCGATACACCCAATGAAGACTTCGGCGCAGATAGACCGACGAGCTTTACACAAAAGGCCGACTCCGTTTGGAACAACTATAAGATGACGGTCGTCGTCGATTACACCGAACTCGACCCAGATGTAACCAGCGGTTTTGACGATTATCCGAGCCTGCAAGATGCATTGGCCACGCAGTCGAGTGGACTGACCTGGGCAAGCAACCCGTATATCGAACATGGACGAGGCAATGCCCGCACCAATTGCATAGGGTGTCACCAGCATGGGGGGGCGACGGTCGCATTCGACTTGAACAATGACGGTCGCCTCGACTCTCTCGATCTCGACCGGATTATTTCAGACGAGGCGCTCTACCCACTCAACGGACGGACCAAACAGCGAACCGTGTTTCCGACCGACTACCTTTGGTCAACCCAACGGGTCGACAATCTTCGCCAGCTGATGTTGACGGAAGTTCGCCATTTCGATGATCTAGAGCGCCAGAAATACAACCAGCGTATTCTCGATATCAGCGATCGCCAAAGTGACATTGAGGCCGGCTCAACGATATTTGAGACCTACTGTACGGCGTGTCATGGCTCAGACGGCAATGGCACCACCGATGGACCAAATCTTGAAACACGCAACGTGATCCGGACCAAGCAAGACTTGATTGGTGTGCTCTTAGATGGACGCGGTAATATGCCGTCTTGGGATGGGCTTGATGATCAAGAACTGGCTGATTTAGTCGCTTTTCTACAAGCAACCTTCGGGGTAAGTTCGGACCAATAATGACCGAGATTACAGTCGACGAGCTTGCCTATTATCCGCTCAAATCGGGTCGCAGTCTGACGACACAGAGTGCGTATGTCACACCGAAGGGCCTGCTCAATGATCGGCGTTGGATGGTCGTGGATTCCCATGGTCGATTTTTGACGGCACGAACCCATCCCCAACTGCTTCGCATCACAGCACGTCCAAAAGCCGACGGAAGTCTTGAGCTCCAAAATGGAAGCGAACGACCGATGCGAGCAAAACCAAGATACCCCCAGGCGACCATCGATGTCGAGATTTGGGGTTGTCAGACTAAAGGCGCGCGATTTGAGGCATCGATCGACCAATGGTTGTCAGACATAACCGGACTTGAGTGCCACTTAGTGTATATGCCACAGGACGTCGTACGCCCGATAAAGTCGAGCCCGCAAGATGAAGTGAGCTATGCAGACGGCTATCCCCTACTCCTGACGAATCAATCAAGTCTCGCTGATTTAAACACCAGGCTGATGGAGCCTGTCTCAATGGACGCCTTCCGGCCTAATGTCGTCATCAAGGGAGCAGACGCCTTTGCCGAGCGGCACTGGGAGCATGTGACGATTGGATCCGTGTCGTTTAAATCAGGTGGCGAGTGTGTCCGATGCGCCATGACGGTCTTAGATCCCAAAACAGGACAAAAGCGGACCGATGGCGAGCCATTGAAGTCCCTGGCCGGCTATCAGCGCACAGCTCAAGGTGTTATCTTCGGCGTTAATTTAATTCCGGTCAGCGACGGAGAGATTCGTGTTGGCGATCCGGTAAGGCTCCTCGATTAAGGGGCTCGACAGCCCTGAATCTCACCGTCCCTGCGAGCCGCCTGTAATGCACAGGTCTCGGCGAGGGCTTCGATCATCTCGTAGGTCGGCAAATAACAGCTGCCATCAAGATTTGTTTGGCTGATCCATTTAACTAACGTTGTGCGCCATGCCCACAAACGAGCCGACCGTCCATCGCTCCATTCGGATTGTGAGAAATCGTCATTCCAATTAAAGAAACTACCGCGCCAGTCACTGTTTTCAACGAGGTCAATGATCGCGTGTGGTGGGTCGGTCATAATGGCTTCAAAACGCCGAGCGCTGGCAAACATACATCGCCGCCCCAGTTCGGTTCCCTCTGAATAACTGTAAGTTGGATTGTGTCCGTCTGGCCATTTCTGCCAAAACTCAGTCCCGCCTAGACTGAACCCTGAAACGCCCCCAGGCCGACGATAGGCGGGTGCCTCGGTGCCTTCGGGAAACTCGACACGGTGAATGGTGACATCCCACGCCTGCTCAAAGGGATCAATGGTAGGCTCCGGCTCAGAATCCGGCGCAAAAACAAGGTCCCCGTCTGATTCAACAGGTCCCCCATCACTGACCTCGTCTGATATCGAGCCATCAGCGTTGAGGCCCGCATCTCCTTCAGCCGCATTATCGGTTTTTCCGCCCGATTGATTTGACCCCGTCGAATTATCAGGCGCTCTAATCTCATCAGATGAACACGCCGCACTCAGCGACAAAGCCAATAAAAGAATCAAATATCTCATTAAATCCTCCTTCTGAGCGGACCTGGGTTCTCCCGCCGTAGACAGCGTGTTTTAACACAAAACACCGCAAACGTGTACGATATGTTAGCCGATCACCTAGGCTCGTTTTTTGTAGATCATCCGTAAAATTGACGGCAGAGCGATCAAATCGGTGAGCAAGGCCGCTAAAACAGTCAATGCGGTCAGAAAACCGAATCGAAAGACAGCCGCATTGGTCGCCAAACAGAGAACACTGAAACCCGCTATCAGCACGATGGATGTTGTAATCATCGCCTGCCCTGCATGATAGCTTGCTGATTCGAGAGCCGATTGGCAATCACCCGAGTCTTGGTACGCCGTCTTAAAATGATGCAGAAAGTGAACTGTATCATCGACGGCAATGCCCAGGGCAATGGAGGCGATGAGAAGAGAGTTCAAATCAAGCGGTAAGCCTAAGAGCCCCATCATGCCCAGCACCAGCATGATTGGGAACAGGTTAGGTAAAATCGCGATCAAGCCCATGCGGACGCTACCCAGCATCAAGAGCATGAAGCAGGTCACAAAAGCAAAAGCGCTCCCAAAGCTAATGGCCAGATCCATGAGCATGACTTTGACCAGCCGATTGACCACATAGACGGGTCCGGTACCAACCCATTGAGCTTTGTCACCCAGATGCGTCTTTAAGCTCGTATCAATGTAGCTCAGCAAAGGTCCGTAATCAGTGGCTTCACGCCATTTAACGCGCATGGAGACATGAGTCTTAGACCAATCCACGGTGGTGAGTTTACCCAACTCCCCTGGGCTTTGGTTTTCGAATACAAAAGCATAATCATTCGCCTCGCTCTGACTGGTGGGCAGTTGATATGCGTCTTGACCTCCGCCATTGAAAGCCCGTCTCGTTTCCTTGAATACATCGACTAAACTCAGCGCATGAGTCACAACGGGCTGATTGGTCACTGGATCACGATAGGCCAGCACATCATCAACGACTTTTGACAGTCCCTGAAGCACCTCGAGATCTTTAAGACTGCCCTTTTTCGGCGTTAAAACCAGCTCGGCCAGCGCAGCACCTCCAACATTTTCATCGAGCACTCGGACAGCCACCTTGACCATTGAGCCATCGGGTAAAATTTCCAGGTCATCGTGATAGACTCGAATCTGCGAAACACCCCAAGTACACAGAATGGCCACGAGTGCAGTCAAGATGAGCACGCGCACATCTCGCCGCATAGGCTGAGTGTCTCGATAACCAACGGCCCACTCTAGAAAGCGAATCGTCAGACCTTGATTCTCTTCTCGTGCGCCCAGAACTGAGGACCGATTAAAGGTGAGAATGATCGGCAGCAGAGTCAGTGAGAAAAACCAGGCAAACGCAACGCCGACACCGCCAGCAATCCCCATTTCAGCGATGACCGTAACGGAGGCAAAATTTAAACTGAAAAGACCGCAGATCGTCGTCACTGACGTGAAGAAAACAGGCGGGCCTGTAATCGCGACGGCGTCAACAATCGCCTGTCTGTTTTCAACCCCCTCGACCCTCAACGACCGGTATATCGTCAACATGTGAATGGAATCACAAACACCTACACAAAATAAAAACGCAGGTAGAATCCCCGACAATATAGTGACAGGCAAGTCGAATAGTGCCATGGCACCAAGGGTCCAAAAGACCGACACAAGGATCACCAAAACGGGTCCCAGGATCCCAATCCAATGTCGAAACAAAGCCGCAAGCACCAAAACGACGAGGATCAATGAGTAACCGCCGAGGCGTGTCAGGTCGGAGATGACCATCTGATTGATGAGGGATGCGATTGCTGGTGGCCCCGTCACGTAAATTCGAAAGCCGTCCCGCGTGTACGTCTCGACAATTTTCAGGACCTCCGTCGTGACTTTCTCGAGGTCACCGTCATACATATTGACTGGGTAGGCGGTGACCAATGCGAAACGACCCGATTCATCGACAACTTGGCCAACGAGAAACGAGTCGGCCAAAATCATCTTCTTTTTGGTCAGTATTTGTTCCTTCGTTGGGAGAGGAGTCATCAGCTTGTCGACCTGAATGCCATCGCCAACCGCTCTCGTTTGCCGGACGTTAATTAACGATGTGACACGGCTAAAGATGCCACCTCCGTCTTCGTTGCCCCACCCTTCATCGCCGTCATCTTCAAACCCAAACTCGGCATTATCAGTTGGAGGCATAACCGTTTTTTTGAGTGCTGACGTTGGCGGTCTCACATCCACTTTCAAGGCGCGCAGCTCACGATGTAGTGCGTCGAGTCGCTTGAGAAAGTCTAAGTCAAAAACCTCGCCTTCAATCAGGATAAGAAATGGATCTGCTCGACCGAATGTGGCCCGGTAATCTTTGAGTGCCTTGATTTCTACTGAATTGGGTGGTGCGAAGGATTCAACGCTGTTGTCTACGCGTAAATGGGTCGCGGCATAATAAGCGAACCCAATGGTAGAGCAGATCAGAATGACCAGTATGGTCAGCCTATGCCGTAAAATAAAACGAGCCCAACGTGCGTAAAACTCGCTCTTTACCGCGTGAACCTTATGTGTCGTTTGCGCCATAGGAACCTTATACTACATCAGACACTGCAACTCTATCGGCAGGCGGGGAGATTTCGGTCAAGAAATGAACTAGGGGTCATCTGCATCAAGTTGGTCTTTCGCAGCCAAGAGTTTTGAACGCTGCATCTCAATTGAATCAGCGGCGCCCTCCTCCAGATGACGATTACGTCGTCGAGCATAGGCAAGGTGCCTCGCGCGTCTCACAAATTGGGTCCTCGAGGCATCTCTGGGCAGCCATTTGCGAGACCGCCGGGCGATGGGATCGGTCAGGATATGAAGCTCTTCCTCACTTATATGGCCGTCTTGCACATCCACCAGGAGTTCCCGTTTTAATAGCGATGCCTCTAAACGAACGGCCAGGACTAATAAGGTCAGGCCGGTGACGAGAAAACAAAACAAGAATAGATAGGCCAGGTCCGTGTAGCCAGACTGTCCGGTCATGTTGGTCGTCTCCAGAAGGACATTCCAAGTCGAATGTGCGGCCGTTGCAATGATCCATCCAATTACAAATAAGCCTGGCGTCAACCACCGATTAGAAAACCAATGACTGGCGCCGAGATACAGACCTACAACGGCTGTGCAGCCACCGTGTATGACAATGGACGGCCCGAGACGCGTAAGGACCGTCTCGACCCAAATCAACGAGCCTTCAATATGCAGCGCATTGACGAAAGACATGACGTTTTCCACAACAGCAAAACCGCTACCCGCCGCCAGACCATAGAGCGCACCATCGATTGGCGACCGAAAATAACGGGTCATTAGCAACGGACACAAAACGAGACCTTTTCCCAGTTCTTCAGCTGCAGCCTGAATGATGGTGGTCCAATCAACCGCGTCATTGGCGGCCTGGTCCAAGAGTAGCCAGGGTTCCATGAGCGGGGCTAAAACCAAGGCAAAGAAACAGCCGCCAAGGCCACCGAGCACAATCAGTAGGGGAAATATCCAGGGCGGTTCGGTACGCGTTCGGTCAAGAATCCATCGGCCCAGGTAACAGACCGCGATGGGTATCGCGGCTGTCCCTGCGGAGAGTAAAAGCATAAAGCCGGTCATAACCATCGCCCTCCGGACGAGATCCGCATTGCATACGTCAGGCTTAACCTAGTGTGTCAGGGGTTGGGTATACATCGGCCATCGTCGCACTGCGCGCCGCCACAGTCTCCGTCGTTCCGACAGGGTGGAACACCATCGACGAACTCACAAACGAAGGGCTTGCGACCACCACAGCGTCCATCATTCCATACGCCGATGCCTCGCCAATTGCTTTCGGCGCAATCTTCACCGTTGCCATAATCGTTTGGCTCATTCTCGGCCCAGCTCGAATAATCCAATGATTGTCCATCGATCCAAACGAATTCGCCTTCGGTCATTTGGTCGCCCAAGCCAATCCAGAAGGAGCCGCCATGCCATTGGTCTACCAACTCACCGACACGCGTATTCTCCTCGGCTGTCTCCAGGACCACCAAGCGACCCCCTCGTCGCAGACATTCGTCAACGCAGCCTCGCCATCCAAATCCCTCAGAGCAAAAAGCATAGAAATCACCGATGGGAATGCAACCATCGAGATTAATGGGTGGTCGTGGCATATCATCGGCTGACCGGGGTACCAGCCGATACGAATTGGCTGCAAAATCGAGAATACCCACGATCTGGTCGAACTCGACGCCATCGACGAGCCATCCATCTGAGCCATCAATATGTCGCGGGTCGACATCAATGGCACCATTGAGTTCAAATATCGGCCTCGACAAGCCTGTCACAGACACATCATTTAGGGCGATCAGAACCCCTTCATACAGTTCGGCAATATCTGGAATAGACACCTCGCCTAATGTCAGTTCGATGGGCTCCGGTAATGGGTTTAGACCATCCGGCTCTTGCACTTCGAACGCTTCGATTTGGAATTGGGTCCTGGTGTCGATGGTCCGCTGTGCCTCAGGGCCAGCCATCTCGTCCCCATCGTTGGCTGCAAATTCTTCGGCGTAGCCTGTCAGCGTGATTAACTGTCCAGGTGCCAAAGCACCTGTGCTCACCCGAGAATCATTCTGGACCCATAACCCACTGTATGCCTCAGCAGTCTGGTCACTGACAAAGAAACCGCCCCGCCAAATCGGTGATGCGACCATGACATCCGTCAAAGAAACTTGTTCGAAGAGCTGTACCTGGCCTTGCTGTATCCTCTTGATGGTCGGCGGAGCAGTCGTCATGTCTGCAGGCCCAGCTGCGTCCATCGCATCAAGCCGGCCCAAATCGAGCTCCCTATCGACCATGGTGTCTGCCATTATGGTCATATCGAGTAGAGGCGTCGGTGGTATGGCGTCTTCGTCGGTTGGCCCAGCATCGGGGTTTAAGAAGGCGTCAACAGCCGCAGAATCGACGGCGCGGTCAACCTCCATACCGGAATCAAGCCAGCGATCAATATTCTCTTCTCGAATACAGCCACTGAGGAGTGTCAGGGCCAGGACCGCACAGACAAAGAGATGACTAGAGGGTAATCTACGCGGCCGTCGCAGTCCGGCTAAAATAACCAATAGACCAAGCAAGCTGGCCGGTGTCTGGCCACCGTTCGACGACGCATTGCAGGCACAGCCGGCACCCGAATTCTGAGTTTCAGCCTGATCGACGGTCACCAGGGTCGCGTCCGGCTCTGAATTCGATAGAACGTCCATGTCAGGAACGGCCATGTCTGGCATCATTGGGGCCGGACATGTTTCGTCTAAGACACCATCACAATCGTTGTCGATGTCATCACCGCAGATCTCGTCACTGGCCTGGCTCAATTCTGCATTGTTATCGTCGCAGTCGTCATCGGCACAAACACCGTCTTCGTCAGCGTCAATGCATACAACACAGTATTCATCGATGGCGTCGTCGCAATCATCGTCAGCGTCATTGTCGCAGACCTCCATATGCCCCGGGTATCGGGCTGGGTCTAAGGGCTCGCAATCATCGGGATCACACGCGCCATCACCATCCGTGTCAAGACAGCTCCCCTCGCAAACACCGAGAGGAAATGGGGCGCCGGGTTTGACCGAGCGAGTGCATGGCCCTGGCGAGTCTGTGCAATCACCACGCGTCACACATATTTCATGACAAAAACTGCCATCTGGTCCACCCAAACATAGGGTGCCATCAGCGCACACAGTCGAACCGATTTCACAGGGCGCACCAACGGGTCGACCTTCGGTGGCTCGGCAGTACGTCGCTCCCCACGCGTCGGGTACGCACGCGGACTCTAAGTCGCAATCACCACCGACCAGACGACACCGATCATTTGGCATGCAGGACAACAGCTCATTGCGGCAGTTCCGGGCGAGACACTGATTAAGCAGGTCTTCTCCCTCCGCGTCTCCACACTCTTGCTGTAAACAATCTTCCACCGGGTCGTAGGCCGCCTGGGCATTCAATGTGCCCTCTCGATAGCAGCCATCCACACAGGATAGGCGTTCGCAGCCGCTCACACAGCGGTACACGTCATCGCAGGCCCCGTCACCGACAGCACTATCAACGCCGACCTGACACGCAAATAATTCACGCCGACATTCGGTCCGAACGCATTGGTCATTGCCCCCTGGACAGTTTGCGTCAATACAGGCATAGAAGTGTTCAAACAGGAAGTACTCCCGCCGTTCCAATTGCGCAAAGCAGCCGAACTGACAGGCTGGTGAATTACAATTTTGTAGGCATCCAAACGTCGCGCCGCAAATCGTATCGAGGCACGCTCCATTATCGCATACACCATCTTCTCCACAGGCGGCCTGGCACTGACATAAGCCTGGCTGGTCGATGCATGACTCATTTCTGCCCATGGTCTCGTCGATCCAGCTTTTGAAGGCATCAACACGAATCTGACTGCTCCAGCCGCGACACACAGCTTGACCAATCGCCGCACTATTGACACCGACAACATATTGCACGTCATCGATGGTCAACAAACCGGGTCCGCCCGAATCACCAAAACAGACCCCACCATCCTGCTGTCGGGTGACATACGTTCTGCTGTAGACCGATTCCAAGACAAGGGTTTTAGAGTACTTGACCTCACTTGAACCGGGTTCGTCAGGATTGGTCATGCCGAAGCC